>Ga0208612_1000579_pt1 | contig 15666 bp, 15 predicted proteins | sample AntDryMetagUQ889_FD_188089 | JGI IMG/M metagenome (GOLD analysis project Ga0208612, IMG submission 188089) | Polar desert microbial communities from Antarctic Dry Valleys - UQ889 (SPAdes) | ecosystem: Environmental > Terrestrial > Soil > Desert | place: Antarctic Dry Valleys | collected 2008-12-31 | reverse complement strand
GCGATGGTTCGGTGCGACGAGGGTGAGGAGCTGACGGAGCACCAGGTAGAGGAGTGAAGCAAGCATGGCGGCGATACTGTCATGCCGGGCGATGCTCAACTACCGACCACTTCGGCGGGCCGACTGATCGAGTTCTTGTACCCCACGGGATCTCGGACACGTCAGTCTCTTTCCGGCTCCGGAGCTGCAGGGCCAGGCATTGCCGATGGTTCGATGTGTCACTGTACGTTGCCCAGGGTCCGTGCAGATCTCGAAATCGGCCAGCGGGGAACGGCGTCTCGTCACGATCCTCTTCGCCGACGTCACCGGTTTGACGGCGCTCGGCGAAACCCTCGATCCCGACTCAAATCGAGCCGAAATGGCCCGTAACGGCGTCGTGCCGCCGGTCGCTGGCCGCCCGGACCTGTCCACAGTCAGGTCCCGGGCGGCGCAAGATCAGCAGATGCCGGAGACAGCTAGGCGCGACCCGATCGGCGGACATGTCGCAGCCGCCGCGCGGCAAACAGCGCCCCGAACACGATGACCCCCACCCCGACGTACACCAGTGAAAGGTCCATCAATCGGGCTGCTCCATTGCCGCGTCGGGGAGCGGGCAGGTCACCTCGGGATCGAACGGGGCGAAGAGGACCTGACCGTTCGGGCGGAAGTACGCGTGGAGCATGTAGTGATCCTCCTCCACGCCCGGATGAGGAGGCTGGAGGGTGACGGGCTGGCCGAACAGAGTTGTCTCGCCCTGGCCGATGTCCTTCGCCTCCCATTCGAGACCGATCACCGTGGTCATCGAGCTGTCGAGCAGGACGACCGGCGGGTTCTCGGGGTCCATGGTGCCCGACGGGAATTGCTGGCCGATGAGCTGCCCGTTGACGGCGTGGATCCCCATGCCACCTGCCGGAGACGAGACACACTCGGGCGGATCGGCTACGTAGCCGGCGGCTTCGATATCCGCGACGCTCATGCCCTCAAAGCTTGCGCGGACGGCGGCAAAGTCGGCGGGCTGGTCGATGGGAGTGGCCGTGTGGCTGTTCGCCAGCACAGCGATCGGCAGCATGAGGCTGCTCAATACCGCGAGCACAACCGCCAGGCCGAGCGTGTGTGAAACTGGGCGGGAAAGGATCATGGGGATGAGGCTGCCCGCGCGGACCGATCTGGGACGAAAATGTTGAAACATGCGTGTTGCTCCTGTTGGGTTGCTGGATCTCGACCATCTTCAGGTGCCGCTATGGCCCGGCGCTTCCGGGAAGTCCCTAGTCTTCTGGCGTAACGAACACCAGGCCGAGCTGGTTGTCGGTGAGCTCGCCCGTGTCTGACAGGAAGAAGTTGGACGTGATCCGGCCGCTGGCGCCATCGAACCGGCCGTGTCCGCCATCGATCTGGGAGACCGCGCCGCCATGCCGCAGGTGGCGATCCGGCGACGGAGTGAGGTGGCCATCGCCATCGGTCCGGAAGCGTAGGGAATGACCGGGCATGAACATGATCGTGCCCGCGAGCTCGAATGAGCCGTCTGTCCTGAGCACGATGCGTGACTCGAGGAGCGCCTCCTCGCCCGATGCAGGCTCGAAATGGCCTCGCAGGCCGTCCGAGTCGAGGATGGTCACGAGTGAGCCGCCGGGCGCGGCGGCTCGTGCGATGAGGACGCCGGGCGCGGATTCGCTGGCCACGCCGCGGAACTGGAGGGCGTAGGTGATCGGGCGCATGCCGACATACTCTGTTGCCGCAGCGCGTCACCGCTTCTGGGAAATCCCCAGAAGCGACCACTGGCGTCACGCCCGATGCATGGGTACAGTCCGCTCGTGCTTATCGGGCGGGAAGAGCAGTTGGGGCGAATCGATCGATTGCTCGACGGCGCACGGTTGGGTCGGAGCGCGGCGTTCGTGTTGCACGGCGATCCGGGCGTGGGCAAGACCGCGCTGGTCGAGCATGCGATGGCAAGCGTCGACGGCTTCGTGGTGCTTCACGTCGTGGGCGTGGAGGCGGAATCCGACGTCGCTTTCTCCGGTCTCGATGCGCTGCTCCGACCGGTGCTCGAGTTTCTCGATGCCATTCCGGCCACGCAGGGCTTCGCCCTGCGCGGTGCCCTGGGCCTGGAAGAGACCGATAGCGACAGCCTGGCCGCCGACGCCGGCACCTTGAGCCTGCTCGCCGCGGCGGCGGAGCGACGGCCGGTGCTGGTCGTGGTCGATGATGCGCATTGGCTCGACCGCGCCTCGGCCGATGCGCTGACCTTCACGGCACGCCGCGTCGCCGGCGAGGGAATTGCGCTGATTTTCGCGACCCGCACCGATGCGGGGCAGCGCTTCATTGCCAGCGGCCTCGACGTGATTGAGGTTCACTCGTTGGCGAGCCGCGATGCGCTGGCCCTGCTTCGCGCTCGTTGGGGCGATGAACTCGGTCCGGGGGTGGCGCGCCACCTTGCGGATGCGACCGGCGGGAACCCGCTCGCGCTGCTCCAGATTCCCGGACTCTTGAGGGATCGCCAGCGAGCTGGCCTCGATCCGCTTGACGATCCGCTCCCAATCACCGACAGCATTGAGCAGATCGTGCGTGGTCGGATGCGGGCACTATCGCCGGAGACGCGCCGAGAGCTTCTGCTCGTTGCGGCCGCCGCCCCGCCCGGCCTGCTGTCAGCAGGCGCGCGCGACGCGGCTGAAGAGGTCGGGCTCCTGCACGTTCGTGACGGCAACGTCCGCTTCGAGCACCCGCTCGTTCGCGCTGCCGTCTACCGGTCTGCGACGCTGGCCGAGCGACGCAGCGCGCATCACAAGATCGCCGAAGCACTCTCGGCGCCCGATGACGCCGATCGCCGCGCATGGCATCTCGCCGCTGGAGCCAATGGGCCGGATGAAGCGGTCGCTACTGCCCTGGAAGCGGCGGCCGGGCGGGCACAGGCACGGGCGGGGTTCGCGGCCCAGACCCAGGCCCTCGTTCGGGCGGCGCAGCTGTCGGAGGGCGACGAGTCCCGCGCACGCCGCCTCCTCTCCGCGGCCACAGCCGCCTACTCCGCGCTGGCGATGAACCTCGCCGAGCAGACGCTGCCACTCACCACCGAGCCGCTGCTCCACGCGGCGGTCGTCCATCGCCTCGCCATCATTGCCGACTGGCACGGCCAATGGCGCGACCGCATCGTCTCCAGCGAGGTACTGGAGCTCGAGGCGGCGCGGATCGAGCCGAGCGACCCGCCGCGCGCCGTCGGCCTGTTGGGTGTGATCCTTCAGCGGCGATTCCAGGCGCTCGAAACGCGTGAGGCTCTCGATCTCGCGGAACGGCGACTGGCGAATGTGAGCCTCTCGGTGGCGAGCGCCACCTGCGCGCTCTGCAGGATCTGGCGCGAGCGACCGGCCTGCGCGGTGACGCGGAGCGGTGTTCGCGGCTGTGCGATGAGATCCTCCACCGCGAGTCGTCGAATCCGTCGCTCGGGTTCGCCACGAACATCGCCGAGCCGCTGCTGTGGCTCGAACGCTACGACGCGTGCCGACGCCTGCTGAGCGCCAGCATCCAGGAGGCGCGCAGCCAGGGCAACATCGTGCGGCTCATGTTCGAGCTCACGAACCTGGCCCTGCTCGACCTTCGCACCGGCAATTTCACACGGGCCACGGCGGCGGCATCCGAGGTTGCTGACCTGGCTCGCGAAACCGGTAACGACTATCTCCTCGCCTGCAACCTCGCGGTGCTCGCCCGGCTCGCCGGCTCACGTGGCGACGTCGTGACATCGGTCGACCACGCTCGTCGCGCGAGGGAGATCGCAGATCGGCTGGCCGACCGGCTGATCGGCGCCGAGGTGGCCATGGGTTTGGCCGAATCATCCCTCGCCGAGGGACGGCCCGCCAACGCGATCGCGCATCTCGAGGACCTTCGTCGATTGGCCGACGAGAACGAGGTGGATGAGCCGAGCGTGCTGCCCTTCCACGCCGACCTCGTCGAGGCATACGCCAGGACCGGCCGCGAGTCGGATGCGCGGGCCGAGCTCGCGCGGCTCGAGCGTCAAGCGGAGGCCACCGGACGGCGCTGGGCCTTGGCCGCCGCCGCTCGCTGTCGCGGCTATCTTGGGCCGGCCGACGCGCTCGACGCGCACTTCGGGCAGGCGCTGGCGCTCCACGAGGCGGCTGGCTGGTCGCCGTTCCAGCGGGCGCGGACGCAGCTGCTCTACGGCGAGCGGTTGCGGCGTGCGCGCCGCCGCGTCGACGCCCGCGGGCAGCTCCGCGCCGCGATCGAGACGTCGACCAGCTGGGCGCGGCGCGGTGGTCGGAACGCGCTCGCGCAGAGCTCGAGGCGACCGGTGAGACCATCGCGCGTCGCGATGAGACCGCGCCGGAGAAGCTCACACCGCAGGAACTCCAGATCGCGCTCCAGGTCGCCGAGGGCCGCAGGAACCGAGAGGTTGCCGAGGCACTCTTCCTCAGCCCGAAGACGGTCGAGTTCCATCTCACGCGGGTGTATCGCAAGCTCGACCTCAACTCGCGAGCGGAGCTGATCCGCCTCCTCGCGCGCGACGCCGTTGTCTAACCGGCTGCGGGCGGTGCATCGCCCGACAGTGCGATGCCCATGGTCGTTCCGGTACCCGGTCCGTCGGATGCGCCCACATCCGGACAGTTACGGCTCTGGGATGTCTTCGGGCGGTTCAGCGAGACGGTTGAAGTCGTAGTCCTCAAGCACCCTTATTGGCACCCTTATGGAATCGCACTATGCGTGCGTTGGCATCGATGGACCGGGGCCTCGCAGATGCGCGACGAGGGGTACAAGATGTGGCGGTAGGTCAGTCGCTGGTACCAAGATGTCGTGTGGTGCGGTCGATCCGATTCCTCGCTCAGATCACCCGATCGCACTCTCAATGCGACCGCGATGGAAGTCGGTCGAGCAGGCTATGCTGGCCACCGTCGCCTTGGTGTGCGGTTGGACGCGCCGCAGCTGCGAGGGTGCCTGTTGCGCTTTTCGCAGCAGCCTGATTGCGGCCCGGGCACCACAAGAGTCAGGGTGATTCATTCTCGTCCGTCCCGCCCTGACGACGATCTGAAGCAATCGCGACCCCCAATGGAGTGTGATTCTTCCGAAGAAACTAGAGCACGATGACGTCCCGAATCACGGATGGATCGAATGCCAACCCTGCAAACCTCACGCCTCGCGCTGGTGCCAGCCACGGCTACGCACCTGCAGGTCGAGTTGGCGAGCCGCGCTGCCCTGGGGGCGGCGCTGAACGCAGAGGTTCCCGCCAGTTGGCCCCCGGAGCACTACGATGAAGAGGCCGTTCGGTACTTCCTCTCGTGGGTCCTGGACCACCCGGAGCAGGCTGGCTGGGGTCCCCACTACGTGGTCCGTCGCCCGATAGCCCTCGAAATGCCCCTGCTCGTCGGCGCGGGCGGCTTCAAGGGTGCGCCCGACGAAGCCGAATCGATCGAGGTTGGCTATGCCGTCGTGCCCGAGCATCAGCGGCGTGGCTACGCGACCGAGGCCCTGCGCGGCTGGTTCGAATGGGCGTTCGCGTCGCCAGTGGTGCGGACGATCGTGGGCCACACGCTGCCGCATCTCACGGTGTCTATCCGCGTCCTCGAGAAGGCGGGCTTTCGCCATGCCGGAGAGGGCAATGATCCCCACGCCCCGGCGGAGGAGCGAGTAATTCGTTATGAGTTGTCGCGTGACACCTTCGTCAGCCGCGTTGCCACAGGGTCCGCCACATGATCGCCTGGACCGTGAACTCCCTCGGCGCAATTGGACGACGACGGACGATCGCGACCCGGTGTGAGGTCGATCTCGAGCATGTCGCGATCACGAGACACGTCGCCGCAGCGCCCAGAGTGCGGCACCAAGGGTGACGGCACTCACCACGACGATCGCGATGACGGCGATCACCACGCGGTTGAGACTTCCACCGCCGCGGTCGGCGACCGCATCCCGTCGAGACTGCTCCATCACGACGCTACGCGTCCTCGACGACGTGCGCCGGCTGGTGCGGGCCAACGAGGTCGGCCACCTCGAACGGCGCGGTCACGAAGGCTCCGGCCGGGATCCGACGGTCAGCGATGAGCGGCGAGCTGCGAGCGGCCGCCACGAGCCGGGCCACGTCGGTGAGCGACGTCACCACGGGGATGCCGCTGCCCGCGAATGCATCCGGGTGGCCGGGACGAGCGAGCCCGACGAAGCGGACTCCCGCGGCCCGGGCGATCGCCGCGTCGCGCAGCGCGTCGCCCACGAACAGGACGTCGTGGGGAGCGACGCCGATCGCGGCCGCCCAGGCCCGCAGCTGCGCCGCCTTGGAATGGTCCGGCCGCCAGCCGTCGACCGCGGCTGCGAGCTGGGCCAGCCCGAAGCGCCGGCAAAACTCCTGGACCAGCTCAGCGCGCGTGCTGCTGCAGACCAGCGTAGGGACATCGGCGCGCGCGAGGCGCTTGATGGCCGCTCCCGCATCCGCGAACGGTCGGACGCCGCCCATGAGACCTCCCTTGACGGCTTCAAAACCGACGGCGATCTCGTCGAGGCCCGGGCGGCCGCAGGCGATGACGTCGAGCTGGGTCCGGAAGTCGTCGCCCGCGGTGGCGAGGTAGCGGCTCATGACTTCGTGGCGCGGCATGCCGAGCTCGCGCGAGAGCACCTCGGCGGCGAGCTTAGTGAGGGTCCCCATGGAGTCTGCCACCGTGCCGTCGAAGTCGAGCGCCACGGCACGCAGCCCCATGTAGTGGGCACCTGGTCCGCCAGCCCACCAGGACGCCCGCAGCCGCACGCTCACGATCCCCGCGCACAGGATGGCCACGACGGCGAGCGCGGCCAGCAGCGAGCTGGCATGCACTGCTGCGCCCAAGGCGCCGAGCGTCAGGATGAGCAGTCGCAGGTCGCGGCCGCGGCCGCCCGCCAGGAAGACGCCGTGGTAAGCGTGGCCGAGGTCGACGGCGGCCTTGGCCGTGGTGTAGCTGACCAGCAGGTGCCCGACGAGCGCCAGGCCGGCGACGGCGATCACGACTGGCACCTGCAGCGACCCAAGCTGTCCGGCGAGGTCGCCCGAGGTCGCGAGGTAGATGGCCGCGCCGGTGAAAAGCAGGCCGTCCGCCGCCCGGTCGAGGACGGCGTCGAAGAACGAGCCGAAACGCGACGAGCGGTGCGCCAGGCGGGCGATCTCGCCGTCGCTGCCGTCGAGCACACTTGCCGCCGTGACGAGGACCGCGGCTAGCACGGGGGCGTGGGCGGCCAGGGCCGCCGCGGCGCCAAACGCGACGGCGAACGCGCCAATCGTGACCTGGTTGGGGGTGATCGAGGGAACGACACCGAGCAGCAGCGGGGTCACGAAGCGCTGCGAGACGGCGCGGTTCAGGCGCGTCGCCACGGCGCCGTCGAGCGCCTTAGCGGTGCTTCGGAACAGGTAGCGGCTGCCGCGGCGGTGGTCGGTCGGGGTGTCGACGTCGAACCACCATTCGTCGGCCTCGAGCGGCAGCGCGCGCGCCATGCCGAGGCCGGCCAGCAGTTGCACGGCAGCCGCCAACGCGCTGTCGCCGGATGCAGCAACCTCCTCGACCGCGTCGAGCAGCGCCGCGCTGCACACGAAGGCGCCCACGTCGAACGCGTCGTACGTGGGCAGCATCTTGCCGATGGCCTCGACGCGGTCGCCGCTGAGTCGAACCTTCATAGCGTCAGCCGGGTCGACCCCGGCGGCCCGTCCGAGCGAGCGGTCGACGACGACGACGACCTCGCCGGGTGGCACCGACGTCGCCCGCAGCCGGCGCAGCAGTCCCGACGCGAAGACGTGATCGGCCATCACCAGCGCGAACGGTGCGTCGCCGACGATGTCCTTCGCGGCGAGGACGGAGAGTCCGTTGCCCTCCCGATAGCGCGCGTTGTGGACGACGGTAACGCGCAGCCCTCGGCGGCGACTCACGTCGAGTGCCTCGCGGGCGACCCGTTCGGCTTCGTGGCCAGTGACGACCACGACGTCGTCGAAGCCGGCCTCGTGCGCCGCGACGATTGACCGTTCCAGGAGTGTGATACCCCCGACCCGCACCAGAGCTTTCGCACTCACCTTGGGCTGGAGGCGCGACCCGACCCCGGCGGCAAGCACCACAAGCCGGGACGTCTGCATGCTTCTCGATCTCCTTCTTGCCATAGCCGAGTGAGCCGCCCCCGGGGGGGATAGATGCAGTGCGGGTTAGCCCGGATCCACCGATCCTGAACCGGCTGAGCCTGCCGAGAGGCAGAACAGGTGCCCTGCCGAGCTGAGAAACTGGCGCTGACGAAAGCCAACAGCCCCTCAACCGGAGGACACCTGTTCGATGTGCCCATCCTACACCCGCCCCGACCGCCCACGGGTGCTGTGCGTTGACCCGCGCCTACTGGAGTGTGGCTTGGGCGCGTCGGCAGGATCGCGAGCCGGGCGGCTCGCATGGTTGCGCTTCAGGCGTTGGTACACTGCCCCAGCGTGCAGGGCCAGGAGGAGGTCTAGGCAGCGGGGCGGCGCTCTCGGATCAGCCGTTCCAACACCGCTGCAGGGTCTATCGGTTCGCCGGACGGCCGTTTCGACGCCGGAACGGTGAAGCCGTCGATCGGCTCCCAGCTGAGCCAATCATCACGCTTCGTGAAGCGGTAGAGCCAGTCACAGCCGCGTGCCGCGCAGTGGTATTCCCAGAACTGGAGGGGCTGATCGTGGTCCACCAGCAGCATGGCCGGCATGCGGGGATGGCAGGGAAAGGACTGTCGCTCCGGGGGCAGCCAGAGCGAAAACAGGCGGGGACGCGTGAGCGGGCGGCGTCCGGTCAGCGGGCGAGGCGGGTTCGGCACATCGGGCATGTATGACGTTGTAATACGAGCACGCTGCGCAGTGTAGCAGGGCATCCTCTCGAGTCGAATGGCCTGGCGGTTGGACGCAAGGAGGTCAGCTACCAGGGTCGAAGTCAGGGAGCACGGATCCGCGACGCTGATGCTCACAGCCGGCGTGAACCCCAAGGACGCTTGCCGGCCAGCCTTCGGCAGGCACCGCGTGCCCGACATCCTGAAAGGCCGGCCAGTCGGACTCACGGGACACAGCGGCCGTAGCGCGAGTCGCTCGAGGCACGGGCGTCGAAAGATCGGCGTACGAGCTGGTTCCGAACCCTCGTGGACGGGGACGACATTCACGGCGCGACCTCGGCAGTCAGCCGAGCATCGAGCGCCCATCTGCCACGCAGCGGCCGAAGGCGGGCGGGATCGTGGGGTTTCCGGACCGGCCCACGCCAAAGACGATCGCTATGATCCCGGCGTTCCTCGGCAGCGCGCCGGATGATCTGCGCCAGCAGGCGCGGGTCGTCGCTGCGACGAGATCGGCTCCCGCCTGGCGAAAGCGCTCGGCCTCGACAGGGCTGTTGGTATGCGGTGTCATGACCAGAAGCCCAGCGGCATGCAAGCCCGCAATCAGTCCCGGCCCGATCGGGCGCGCACAGGGACGCGCGTAGCGCGCCGCCACAGACCCGCAGGTCTCAATCATGGTCAGCTGCGGAGTGCGTCGGAAGAGGACGCTGCGAGGCACGTCGGGAGCGGCGCGTCGCGCCTCGGCCACGAGCTCCGGCACGAATGAGCCGCAGATCAGCTGCGGAGCGTCCGTCCAGTCCCGCAACAGCGTGCCGAGCGCATCGGCCGTCCCCGCCGCCTTGAGCTCGATGTACACGCCGATGCGATCCGCGGCCAGCGCGAGGACCTCGGCCAGCGTCGGCACGACCTGGTCATCGCCTTTGGGTATGCGGGCGAGCTCGGCGGCGGTGAGCTCGGCAACCGGCATCCGTACGCCGTTCTGATCGACCAGCTGCGCGTCGTGATGAACTACCAGCTGTCCGTCGCGGCTCAGGTGGACGTCGACCTCAACATAGTCGAGCCGATGCGCGATGGCGACGCGGATCGCGAGCAGCGTATTCTCCGGCGCCAGGGCGCTTGCCCCCCGATGACCCACCGTTTGCATCGGTCGTCCGCTCAAACCGCGAAAGAGCTCGCCATTCGAGAGCCCGTGTGGCCCGCGCGGCTGTCCGGCGTGTTGAGGCTGAAGACGGCGACTGCTGCCTGGCGCGCAGCTTCCTGAGCTGGGCCAGTGCACAGTCTTCGGTGAACGAGCCGCTGATCGCCACCACCCGCGACAACCTTGGTGGTGCACCGGTCGGCGAACTCGGGGCGCTCGGCGACGTTGGTCGTGCCGCTGAACTCGTTCTCGTGGCGCGCAAACCGCAGGCCATCGGCAGTCGGAACTTGATCCGGCTCGACATGATCGGCGCCGAGCTCGATGGTCAGCGCATAGGAGGCCAAGGTGTGCTTGGGCCGGCAGCCGGATGCGCTGCGATGGCCGATCACGATCGGATCGGCTGGCGCGAGTGGGACACGCCATCGGGCGGCCCGACCGCCAACCAGCGCCACGACGCGTAGCCGAAGCGGGTGCGAGGCATGCTGCTCCACTGATGCGAGTGCTTGGACAGCGTGACGGCGCGGCGTGAAACGGCAGTCAAGACGGCGTTAGCAGCGCGTCAGCCCGGGCAGCGCCGACCGCGACATGAAGCTCGTCCGGCGGCGAGCCCAGGTTGGGCGGGGCGCGGCGGATCGCGGCGACGGTCGACAGGTGCGACGATCCGACCGCGCGAATGCCGCTGCCATAGTCTCGGATGGACTCCGCCGGACCGCCGGGGTACCGTGGTCGGCATGAAGGTTCCTCCCGCATCCGCTGAAGCCGTGGCCAGTGCCGAGCGCGCCCGCGTCGCCTTCGCCGAGCGCAGTTGGTCGGAAGCGGTCGAGCTGCTGCGTGCCGCCGACGCCGGTGGCGCGCTAACCGCCGCCGACTTAGATGCCTACGGCGAGGCGGCCTGGTGGATGGGACGCCTTGGGGAAGCTATCGAAGTGCGAGAGCGCGCATTCGCCGCGCATAAGGCAGCGGGCGATCCGCGCCGCGCCGCCGCGACGGCGCTCGCGTTGGCAAACGACTACAGCCACCGACTGGAGAGTCCCGTCGCCTCCGGATGGGTGCACCGCGCCGAACGCCTGCTCCGGGATCTGCCCGAGTCGCCCGAGCACGGGTACCTGCAGCGCCCGTACATCGGTGCCGCGCTGGCGCGAGGAGCGCTGGACGAGGCCCTCCAGCGGGCGGAGCGCCTCCTCGAGATCGGCGAGCGGCTGGATGATCCAGACCTCGAGGCCCTAGGCCTTCAGGACAAGGGTCGGGTACTCATCGCCGCGGGAAAGGTTGACGAGGGCTTGGCGCTCCTCGACGAGGCGGTGGTGGCCGCAGTGAGCGGCGCAGTGTCGCCTTATCCGACCGCCGTCGTGTACTGCAATGCGACCGTGGCCTGCGAGGATCTCACCGATTATCGGCGAGCCAGCGAGTTCGCCGATGTCGCCAAACGCTGGTGCGACCGACAAGCGATCGCCGGCTTCCCCGGCATGTGTCGCGTGCGCCGCGTCGAGATCATCCGGTTGCGCGGCGCATGGGCCGAGGCCGAGGCCGAGGCGCGGCAGGCGTGTGCCGAGCTCCAGGACTTCTGCCTCGATTACGCCGGGGAGGGCTTTTACCAGATCGGCGAGATCCGCCTGCGGATGGGCGACCTCGACGGCGCCGAGAAGGCGTTCGGCCAGGCGCACGAGATGGGTCGCGATCCTCAGCCGGGGCTCGCCCTGCTGCGTCACGCGCAGGATCGGACCGATGCCGGCGCCAAGCTCCTGGCCCGTGCCCTGATCGACCCCGCGGCCGTGCCGCTGGTGCGAGCGCGCCTGCTGCCGGCGGAGGTGGAGCTGGCGCTGGCGGTGCGCGACCGTGGCCGGGCGGAGGCCGCTGCCACGGAGCTCGAGCGGATCGCGATCCAGTACGACACGCACGTGCTTCGCGCAACCGCCGCCACGGCTCGAGGCACGGTGGCACTCGCGAACGGCGAGGTCGATTCGGCGATCGAGTCGCTGCGCCGAGGGTGGCGCATCTGGCAGGAGATCGACGCGCCCTACGAGGCGGCACGAACGAGGAGATCGCTCGCCGAGGCCTACTTCGCTGCGGGCAATCCGGAGGCCGCCGAACTCGAGCTGAGCGCGGCGGCGGCGGCCTTCGAGCGTCTCGGGGCCGCCCTCGACCTGGAGCAGGTCACTCGCCTGCGGGCACACATGGCCGAGGATCCGCAGCGCACGGCCCCCTCAAGGAGCGCCGCTCGCACCTTCATGTTCACCGACATCGTGCGCTCGACGCACCTCATCGAGGCGGTCGGCGACCAGGCATGGGGCGGCCTGCTGGCATGGCACGATGAGAAGATCCGCGCGCTCCTCCGCGATCACGCCGGCGAGGAGGTGCACCACGCCGGCGACGGGTTCTTCGTCGCGTTCCCGAGCGCCGACTCCGCGGTCGATTGCGCGCTGGCCATCAGGCGAACACTTGTCGAACAGCGGCAATTGCACGGCTTCGCGCCGTCGGTGCGGATTGGCCTGCACAGCGACGACGCGCTGAAGACCTCGACCGGTTACGAGGGACGTGGCGTCCACATTGCCGCTCGCATCGGCGCCCTGGCCGGCCCGGACGAGATCCTCGCCAGCCGGGCGACGGTCGAGGCCGTCGGCAAGCCGATGAAGCATGATCCACTGCGCACGGAAGTCCTGCGCGGGATCGCCGAACCGGTCGAGGTGGCGGCCCTGGCCTGAGCGGGCCGAGAATCAGTGCGCGGCGTCGGGCTCCAGTTGCCGCACCCGGCGGGCGAGGGCCTCGAGGACGTGCAGGCGGACCGTCGGCATCTCCTCCATCAGCGCGTGGAAGTCTCGACGCGCGACCACGAGAAGCTGGGATGGCTCCCGAAGCGTGACGGTCGCCGTGCGTGGCCCCTTATCGACGAGGGCGATCTCGCCCACGATGTCGCCGTTTCCACGTTGGGCGACCACGCGGCCGTCGCGCTCGATCTCGGCTCGACCGCGCACGATCACGAACATCTCGTGGCCGGTCTCACCCTGGCGCATCAGAACGCGTCCCGCCGGCAGATCGACCTGATCGGTGAGCATCCCCAGCCGCTCGAGCTCGCGTTGGCCGAATCCGGCGAACAGGGGAATCGAGTGCAGTAGGTCGAGCTTTTCATCCTTGGGCGACATCGGGCTCCTCGTGGCGAGCGTGCATGCGAGGAAGGATAGCGCGCCGGACCGCAGGCGAGGGAATGTTCATGGAACCCACCGCCGCACGGAGCGAGCGGGAGGCGTAGCGCTCGAAAAAGGCGACGATCCCGTTGCGCGGAATGAGCCCGTCCGGATCGGGTCCGTCAGGCCCCAATCACCAGCGCGTCGACGTGCTCCGCTCCGCTCATCGGGTCAGCCCCAGTGACCGACTCAGGAAGTCTGCCTGTGCTTCGACGGCTTGATCGAATGCCACGCTCGGATATTCGAGCAGGCCGAAGTGGCCTCCATCCACCTCCATGAGCTCCGCCGGACCCGGGATCCGATCGAAGACCACCCGGGTCACGTCACTGACGGCACCGGGCATCTCGTCGGCGGGGGACATGACGAACAACGTCGGGACGCGCACGCCTGGGGCGCAGGCGAACGGATCGAAATCGGGCGCATCGTTCGGCGTCGTGAACACAACACGATTCGTCCATCCGCTGCCGTAGCGCCCTCCGTACTCAATGAACCATCGAAATGCGGTCAGCGGCTTGAGGGCGGACGGGCTCGCGGACTGGTCTGGGGATACGACCGACGACGACGCCCATGTGTCCGAGGCTCGGCGCAGCTGGCCGGTCGCCAGGAAGCGCTCGACAGCGGCCAGCCGTGTGCCATCAGCATCGTCCGCGCCCACGGTGTCCCCGAGCGCCGGTACCTGGCAGACCAGGGCATCGACCCGCTCGTCGAGCGCGGTGACGCCCAGGGCGACCCGGGCGCTCATGCTGTCACTCCACAAGGCGACCTGAAGTTGATCGAACTCGGTCATCGCTCGGGCGGCGCCGATCGCATCGATGTATCCAAGCGCCTGTACCCAGTAGTTGATCTCGCCCCGTGGCTCGCCGTCGCTGGAGCCGTGTCCGCGATGGTCAAAGGCCAGGGCTGCCAGACCCCGGTCGCGGAAGTACTCGGCGTATCGGTCCATGAACATCGGAATCGTTGCCGAGAAGCCGTGTCCCATGACGACGACCACCCGGGCCGGACGACCGGGCATGTACAGCCGCCCACGGAGAACAGCGCCGTCGGACGAGAACTCCACCGCTCGGTAGTCGGACGTGGGTGGGGCCGACGGAATCTGATGGTCCTGCGTGGGTGGCGCGAGCGCTGGTTCGCCTGGCCAGGCGTTTCGTCGACGACACCTCGGTAGCGTTCACAAGGAGGACCCATGAACTGATGATCATCTTGTCCTGTGCATCCGCGGTTGCAGCCAGACTCAATGGAGGGGCGGGCTGATGGGAGAGGTGAACGGTATTGGCGTGGACGAGCTGCGCTCCTTCGTGAGACGGTCGACGGAGACCGAGGTCGCGCGGACAGGGATCCGGTCGTCGTTGACCGCTGGGTCGGAGGTGGTGAGTCGGAGGTAACAGTGGCTGATGGCGGACCGTCCGTCCACATCGGCGGCAGCGATGCACCGAACCCCATGCGCATGTTGCTGATGTCGATGGCCGCGTGTGACGTCGACCTCATCCAAACCGCGCGGCTCTGATGGGCGTCGAGCGGGAAGATCTTTCGGTGGAGGCGCGCGGTCACTTCAACGTCGCGCGATACCTCGGGCTGGAATCGCCAGAGGGGCCCGGCTACGCTCGGGTGGGGTACACCGTCCGCGTCCACCCCAACAACGCGACCGCGGAGCAGCTAGCCGAGCTGAAGGCGGCATGCCAGGACGCCTCACCGGTGGCGGACACGCTGCAGCGAAGCGTCGACGTCACCTTCGAGTTCGAAGCGACCTGAGTTCAGATGGCCGGAGGCTCGGACGGCCGGCTCCGATGACGGGGCGGCCTTGGTGGATGTCGGCGACGGCCGTCGCGGCGGCGCGTTTCCAGCTACCGTGCCAGCCGGAGGCACAGCTCGTCGCCCTTGGCGAGGATATCCGCCACGTTGCCGTTGAGCCGATCCTGGTCGGCGCTTGTCAGCTCGTGGCCGATCAGGGTGAGGATCGTCGGGTCGCGGGTGGCGGGGTTGGCATGCAGCCAGTTGACGACCTCGTAGCCGTTCATGTCGGGCATGAGCAGGTCGCAGATGACGAGCTCAGGGGTTGGCGGCGGCGATGTTTTCGTGGAGCGCAACCGCCGAACAGGGTCTCGGCGCCCGGTGATCCGGATGAGACCGCCCGCGTCATCCGCGCCGTCGCGAGTGGCGACCTGAGCGAGGGGACTTCCGCGATTGGATTGCCGAACGTTGCGGCTGAGGCCTCACCGGCCGGAAGTCCCCCTTCCGGGCCGCGATGGGGGACGTGAGGCGCTCATTCCCTGAAGCTGAAGCACCCCTATAAGCACCCTTATGGAATCGCACCATGTTTCTCAGCGCGACTCAAACGTGCTCAATCGACCCAGCATGGGACGCATGACACGGGAATCCTCCGCATCCGGTATGCGGTACCAAACGCCCTGTTTCGCCCGATCATGCCGCCCTCATGTACTCGTGGACGAGCCCGCCGAGGAGATCTCGCCGTTCGATGTCGGTCACACCGTTGGGCGCTTCCACAGGAGCGAGACTCTCGGGTACCTGAAGCCCCAGTCCTCGATGCGGGCGTCGCCGGTTGTAATGCTGCACATAGATCCGAAGGATGCG
>Ga0208612_1000578_pt1 | contig 15668 bp, 16 predicted proteins | sample AntDryMetagUQ889_FD_188089 | JGI IMG/M metagenome (GOLD analysis project Ga0208612, IMG submission 188089) | Polar desert microbial communities from Antarctic Dry Valleys - UQ889 (SPAdes) | ecosystem: Environmental > Terrestrial > Soil > Desert | place: Antarctic Dry Valleys | collected 2008-12-31 | reverse complement strand
GCGCGCAGATGTCAACCTGGGCGGTCAGCGCGCGAGCTCCCGACGCGGGAGACCGACAGGGTGGTCCTCGGGCATGAGGCATCCAGGGCGGACCCTGTGCGGGGCTGCGGCGGCGACAGCCGTCATCACGGTGCTTGGCACACCGGCCGCATCGGCGCGCTCGTTCACGATCGTGGCTCGCGGCAGCGACTCCGCTCGCGGTGAGGTGGTGCGAATTGGTGACTTCCACGTAGGCCGCAACGCTGGTCTGGACGCCGCGATCGCCGCCTTTGGCCGCCCCTCGAGCCGGCGCGAGCAGTCCAGAGGCATCGTTTGCCGCGTGGGTTGGCGCCGGCTCGGGATCAAGATCGCGTTCGCGAACCTCGGCGGGGGCGGTAGCGCGTGCAAGCCCGACCTCGGGGCCGCGCAGACCGGCATCGTGCGGACCCGCCGGTGGCACACCCAGCGCGGACTGCGTGTGGGCGACCGGGTGCGCGCCTGAGGCGCCTCTACCCGAAGGCGCCTCGTAGCGGCGCCACCTACAAGCTGATCACTGGACGCAACGTCTACGGGAGCGGCAGAGGACGCTACGCGGTGGTGGGCGCACGCGTCAACGGCGGGCGCGTGCGCTCCTTCGTGTTGGATGTCGGTGCCGCCGGCGAATAGTTCCGGGCGCCCGACCATCCCTTGAGGGATCGGCGGCGTGGCGCTAGGGGCTCCCGCCTTGCGCCAGCTGTGCCAGGAGTCGGCGCGCGCCTTGCTCCTATCCGAGGCGTTGGGCTCGTAGGACCGTGTCGTGGATGGTGACGGTTTGGCCTCGAGGGTCGGTGGTGGTGCGCTCGCGGGTGGCGCTGACGATGATGTTCCATTCACCTGGCTCGAGTGCGCCGGCCAGGTCGGCGGGGGTGTAGAACAGCTCGGGTAGCGGTGGCCGCGGGATCGTGGTCTGCAGGTCTGAGGGATGGTGGCCCACGATGAGCAGGAAGCCGGCGGGTGCGACCGACGCGGCAAGGCGACGGTGGAGCGATTCGCGCGCGTCCTTGGGCAGGTGCATGAACTGGGCGGTGACCAGATCGTAAGTCGCCTCGGGAGGGGTCCAAACGGTCAGGTCCTGGTGGAGCCAGCCGATGAGCCGCGCGACGTTGGCGCCAACCTCGAGGGCTCGGGCCGCCCCGCGCTCCAGCGCCACGGTGGAGAAGTCGACTGCGGTGACCTGCCAGCCGCGCTGGGCCAGCCAGATGGCGTCCGCGCCCTCCCCGCTGCCGACGTCCAGGGCGGCACCCGGGACCAGGGCAGACGCCTCGCTGATCAGATGCGCGTTTGGGTTGGCGCTCCACAGTGCGTCGCGAGAGCTGTAGCGCTCGTCCCAGAACCGCTCATCGTGGGGTTCCGGGCTCATCCAAGTGGCCGAGGGGCGATCGACGGAGGGCGTCGAGCCCATCCATAGACTGCCGCGCCGTGCGCATCTTCAGCGGGATCCAGCCCACCGGGCGCAAGCACCTCGGCAACTACATCGGGGCGATCCGCCAATACGTGGATGGCCAGGACCGGGGCGACCCGGCGATCTACTGCATCGTCGACCTGCACGCCACGAGTGTGTCGTATGACCCGCTCTCGCTGCCGCGCTACACCTACGACACTGCCGCGATGCTGATGGCCGCGGGGCTCGACCCGGCGCGCTGCATCCTCTTCCGCCAGTCAGACGTGCGCGAGCACAGCGAGCTTTGCTGGCTGCTGTGCTCGGTGACCGCTCACGGCGACCTCAACCGCATGCACCAGTTCAAGGAGAAGTCGGCACATCAACGCGAGCTGGTCTCGGCGAGCCTCTTCCTCTACCCGGTGCTCCAGGCCGCCGACGTGCTGGCCTACAAGACCGACGAGGTGCCGGTCGGCGACGACCAGCGCCAGCACCTCGAACTGACGCGCGACATCGCCGAGCGCTTCAACGCCGCCTACGGCGAGACGCTCGTGGTCCCCCGCCACCGCATCCCCGAGGTCGGGGCGCGCATCATGGACCTGCAGGAGCCGGGGCGCAAGATGTCCACCACCGGCGGCACTGAGGCCGGGCTGATCTACGTCGACGATGAGGAGCGGGCAATCCTCAAGAAGGTCAGAAGCGCGGTGACCGACTCGGGCTCGGAGGTGCGGCGGGCCGCGGACAAGCCCGGGGTCTCCAACCTGATCGACGTGCTGGCGGCGGTGTGCGGCGCCCCGCCCGAGCGGATCGAGAGCGACTTCGCCGGGAAGGGCTACGGGGACCTCAAGGTCGCCGTTGCCGACGCTGTAGTCGAGTACCTGCGCCCGGTGCGCGAGCGCTACCTCGAGCTGCGTCCCGACGAGGCGGCGCTCGAGCGGGCACTGGCGGGCGGCGCCGAGCGCGCGCGGGAGATCGCCTCGACGACGGTGGCCGAGGTCCGCGTCGCGATGGGCGTCGGAGCCCCCGCCGGGTGAGCGAACCGGGCCTCACTCGCCGGCAGCTGCTCGAGCTCGGTGGCGGAGCCGCGGGCCTCGCCCTGCTGGGCCCGGCGGGGGAGGCGGCGCTCGGGGCGCCGGCGCAGGCCACCAACGTCGTCGTGGTGATCCTCGACAACGTCCGCGCCGACCACCTGGCGAGCCGGCGCGTGATCACGCCGACGCTCGACGCGTTCGCGCGCGAGAGCCTGCGCTTCCCGCGCTACCGCCCCGAGGTCTTCCCGACGATCCCGGCGCGCCGCTCGATCATGACGGGGCGGCGCATCTACCCGTTCCGTAACTGGCGCCGCACGGCGAGCCTCCCCGACGAGCCGGGCTGGGAGGCCATCGCCCGCGGTGTGCCCGTCTTCACCGACCTGTTGGGCCGGGCCGGCTACCGGACGGGCTATGTGACCGACAACCCGCACATCCTCGCAGCGGCCTACGACGACTTCCGCGCCCGCTTCGCCGCGCCTGTCAGCGTGCGCGGACAGGTGCCCTACCGCGGCCGGCCCCCCGGCCGCGTGTCGCGCCAGAAGGTCCGCCGCCACACGGTTCCCCGCCTGCGTGGCACCTTCGTGCAGAGGCGCGTAGGGGAGTTCCTGGCCGCCAACGCCCGCCGCGACGGCGAGGAGGACTACCTCGCCCCGCGCGTGTTCACCGCGGCTGCGCGCTGGCTCGAGCAGGCAAACGCGCGAGGAAAGCCCTTCGCGCTGGTGGTCGACTGCTTCGATCCGCACGAGCCGTGGGACCCACCCGACCGCTACCTGCGCCTCTACGGCCGCGGCCGCTTCGACGGGGTCAAGCCGATCCAGCCATTCGCCCCACCGGGCGGCGACCGCCGGCGCTACGGCCTCTCGGGCAAGGCCATGGACCGCGTGCGCAACCTCTACGCCGCCGAGCTGACGATGGTCGACGCCTGGCTCGGCGTCTTCCTCGTGTGGCTCGACCGGCTCGCCCTGTCGGGCAACACCGTGGTCGTCCTGCTCAGCGACCACGGTGTGCTGCTTGGCGAGCGGGGACAGGTCGGCAAGCACTCGTCCCAGATGCACCGCGAGCTGACCGAGGTGCCGCTGATGATCCGCGACCCGCGCCGCCGGCTCGCCGGGCGCGCGAGCGACTACCGCGCCTCCACGCACGACGTCGCGCCCACCGTCCTGTCGTTCCTCGGCCGGCCGGTGCCGCGCGCGATGGACGGCACCGACCTCTCGGTGCTCTTCGCTGGCGGGAGCCCGCCCCGCCGCGACTACTTCACCTCGTCCTACGGGAGCTACGTGAGCGCCGGCGACGGGCGCTGGCTGCTGATCGCCGACAACCAGGGGCGAAAGATGCGGCTGTATGACACCCGCCGCGACCCGGGTGAGCGCCGCGACGTGGCCGCGCGGCACCCCGATGTCGTGCGCCGACTCTGGCGGCTCGTGATCCGGGACGCGGGTGGGCGTCCGCTGCCGCTCTTCGGGGGCTAGCACCGCGGGCGGAGGCCCGGCGGTCCGCGCTCCCCCCAGGCCGCCGATCCTTCGGAGACGCCCTCTAGTCTCCCCCCGATGTCGCTCGCGACGCTCGACCTCGACCTCGAGGTCTTCCACGGTCCCTTCGACCTCCTGCTCGCGCTGGTGCTGCGCGAGGAGGTCGACCTGCTCGAGGTCGACCTCGCAGACGTCGTGGTCGCCTACGTCGACCATCTCGAGCGGGCGGGCGAGCTCGATCTGGAGGCGGCCACCGAGTTCCTGGTGCTGATCGCCGCGCTGCTCGAGCTCAAGTCGCGGCTGATGCTGCCTTCCGAGGAGGATGGGACCGACCTCGAGCCGCGGGAGGCCGCGGAGGAGCTCTTGGCGCGGATGCTCGAGTACCGCCGCTACAAGGCGATCGCGGCCGACCTCTCCGAGCGGCTTTCCGCCGAGCAGGGCTTTCGCTATCGGGCGGCGCCATTGCCCCCGGCCCTGAGGCGGGTATCGGTCGAGGCCGCAGAGGCCGCCTACGCGCCCGAGCAGCTGGGCGAGGCGCTCGCCGGGCTTCTGCGCCTCCCCCCGCGGCTCGACCTCGACCACATCGCCCGTGCGCATGTCTCGATCGAGCAGCGCCTCTCCCACCTACGCTCGTTGCTCGGCCGGCTCGGGCGTTTCGCCTTCGATGACGCCGTGAAGGGCGCCGATCGCCTCACCGAGGCCGTGACGCTCTTCGCCCTGCTCGAGCTCTACAAGGCGGGGGAGGCGAGCTGGGAGCAGCCCGAGCCCTTCGGCCCGATCACGGTGAGCGCCCAAAGCACCCCGCTCGAGGCCCGGGGTCCCGAAGAGGACCGCGTCGCCGGCGCCGGCGGGGCACGATGAACGAGCTCGCGCGCGTGGTCGAGGCGCTGCTCTTCCTCTCCTCCGAGCCGGTCTCGGTGGAGCGCCTGGCGGAGGCCTGCGAGTCATCCGAGGGCGAGGTGCTCGAGGCGCTGGCGCGCTTGCGCGAGCACTACGCCGAGGGCTACCGCGGCGTCGTACTGCGTGAGCTGGCGGGTGGCTTCACGCTCGCCACCGACCCGGTGGCCGAGCCGGCGGCGAGGCGCCTGCTCGCCCGGCCGCGGACTCCGCCGCTGACCCAGGCGCAGGCCGAGTGCCTCGCGATCGTGGCCTACCTGCAACCGGTCTCGCGGCCCGAGATCGCCCGCATTCGCGGCGTGGCCTCGGAATCGGCGGTGGGAACGCTGCTCGAGCGCGGGCTGATCGAGGAGTCCGGCCGATCGCGCTTCGGCGCCGTGCTCTACCGCAGCAGCGAGCTCTTCCAGAAGCTCTTCGGGCTCGAGGCGCTCGACGCGCTGCCCGACATCTCGCGCTTCGACCCCTCGCCCGAGGACGAGCGCGAGCTGCGCGAGCGGCTGCTGAAGGCGGGCGAGGCGAGGGTCGAGGGCTGATCCGACACGCCGCTCAGCCGCGTACGGCGAGCTGTCCGCAGGCGGCGTCGATATCGCGCCCCCGCGTCAGCCTGACCGTGGCGGGCACGCCGTGCTCCGCGAGCACCGAGCGGAAGGCGGCGATCGCCTCGCGGCTCGAGCCCTCGAGCTCCGAGTCGGTCGGGTTGTAGGGGATCAGGTTGACCTTGAACGCGCCGCGCGGCTCGAGCAGGGCGGCCAGCTGGAGCGCCTGCGCGTAGCGGTCGTTGACTCCGGCGAGCATCAGGTACTCCACGAACACCTTCCGCCGCCGGCGCTCGTGCCAGCGCCGGCAGGCCCCCAGGACGTCGGCGAGGGGGTAGCGCTCGTTCACGGGCATCAGCTCCGAGCGCAGCGCGTCGTCGGGCGCGTGCAGCGACAGCGCCAGGCGGATCGTGGGCCCGTCGTGCTCGGCCAGCCGGTCGATGCCGGGGATCCAGCCGACGGTCGAGATCGTAGTGCTCGAGGGGTGGATCCCGATGTCGGGCAGCCGCTCGCAGGCCCCGAGCACGGCATCGAGGTTGAGCAGTGGCTCTCCCATGCCCATGAAGACGGCGTTCGTCAACGGCGTGGGGAGGGCCCCGGCGGCCGGCGAAGGGCGGAGCTGGGGGTCTCGCCGCGCTACCGATTCCCCGCGACGGAAGTGCAGCGCCTGGTCGAGGATCTCGTAAGCAGTGAGGTTGCGTCCGAAGCGCATCGAGCCGGTGGCGCAGAAGGTGCAGGTCAGTGGGCAGCCCGACTGGCTCGAGAGGCAGAGGGAGCGCCGGCCGTCGCGGTAGCGCATCAGCACCGTTTCCAGCGGGTGGCCATCCGTGGTCGAGAACAGCGCCTTCTCGGTCCCATCCGAGGACGATGCCTCGCGCTCGATGGTCAACGACGACAGCGGCACGCGCTCGCGGAGCTGCGCTCGCAACGCGGCGGGAAGGTTCGTCATCTCGTCGTACGAGGCGGCCCCGCGGACCGTCCACTCCCACACCTGGCGCGCACGGAAAGCAGGCTCGCCGAGATCGGCGAGCGTCGTGTCGAGCAGCTCGAGGTTCACCCGTCGAGTGTGCCAGCTCCTCGGCGCGGTCGGTCCGTTCGAGCGAGTGGCGTGCAACCGCGAGTACCATGCCAGCGATGGGGGGGCTCGATCGGCTCGCGCCGGACGACGAGCAGCGCGAGGAGCACATTGTCGGGGTGCTGGTCGACGCCTTCGAGCAGCTGATCGAGAACGACCCGCGCGCGTTCAGGCGCAAGTTCCGCAAGATGGCGGCGGACCCATTCGCCTTCTACCGCGGCAGCGCGTGCCTCTTCTACGCCGACATGGCCGAGCTCGAGGACCGCTTCGCCGATGAGCGCACGAGCCGCGTGTGGATCCAGGGCGACCTGCACGCCGAGAACTACGGCACCTACATGAGCGCCGACGGCGTGCTCGTGTTCGACGTCAACGACTTCGACGAGGCCTACCTAGGCCACTTCACCTGGGATCTGCGGCGCATGGCCGCGAGCCTCGGATTGCTCGGCTTCGCCAAGGCACTCTCGGATGCCACGATCCGTGGGACGATCGAAGCCTACGCCGCGAGCTACCTGGAGCAGGTCAGCGCGTTCGCCAGTGGCGACCGCGACGAAGAGTTCCGCCTGACGCTTGCGAACACCGAGGGCGCGCTGCACGATGTGCTCCTCAGCGCGCGCATGGAGACGCGGATCGACCTGCTCCAGTCGCTGACCACGGTGGAGGGCTACGAGCGGCGCTTTCGCGATGGGGTCGGGGTGCGCCGCCTGGGTGCCGAGGAGCACGGCGAGGTGTACGCCGCCTACCAGGGCTATCTCGACACGATTCCCGAGTCGAAGCGCCTCGAGAGCGTCTCCTACACGCTCAAGGACGTGGTCGGCCGCTCGGGCTTCGGCATCGGCAGCGCCGGCCTGCCCGCCTACAACCTCCTGATCGAGGGGCGCACCGAGGCGCTCGAGAACGACGTCGTGCTGTCGATGAAGCAGGGCAACGTGGCCGCCCTGAGCCGCGTCGTCAAGGACGAGGCGATCAGCGACTACTTCGACCACCAGGGCCACCGCACCGCCGTCTCCCAGCGCGCGCTGCAGGCTCACGCCGACCCCTGGCTCGGCTGGTGCGAGCTGCGCGGAGATGGCTACGTCGTCGCCGAGCTCTCGCCCTACGAGGCCGACCTCGACTGGGGCGCAGTCGCCGAGCCGGACGAGATCCTGCCCTTGGTGCGCTCGCTGGGCCAGGCGACGGCCAAGGTGCACTGCGTGTCCGACGCAGGCAGCGAGCAGGCGCTGGTGGACTTCCAGACCGAGGAGGCAATCGGCGCAGCGGTCGGGGACGCGGGCGCGGAGTTCGCCTCCGAGCTCGCCGACTTCGGCGCTGCCTACGGCCAGCTCGTCCGCGACGACCACCGCCGCTTCGTCGACGCCTTCAGGAACGGGGCGATCCCGGGGCTGCCGGCGGACTGAGCGCTAGGCTCGGGGCGCCGATGACCGATCACGTACGGGGGAAGCGGATCATGCTTACGGGCGGCGCCGGGTTCCTCGGCGCCCAGGTTCACCGCCGCCTGGAGGAAGCCGGCGCCGCGGAGGTGTTCGTGCCTCGCCGGCGCCAGTACGACCTGACCGACGCCGAGGCCGTTAGGCGGGCCTACGACGTGGCGCGGCCCGACACGGTCATCAACCTGGCCGCCGAGGTCGGCGGGATCGGCGCCAACCGCGACAACCCGGGCCGCTTCTTCTACGCCAACATGGCGATGGGCCTGCACCTGGTCGAGGAGGCACGCCGCCGCGGGGTGGGCAAGTTCGTCCAGGTCGGCACGGTCTGCTCCTATCCGAAGCACACCCCCGTGCCGTTCTCGGAGGGCGAGCTGTGGAACGGCTATCCCGAGGAGACCAACGCACCCTACGGGGTGGCCAAGAAGGCGCTGCTCGTGATGCTGCAGGGCTACCGCCAGCAGTACGGATCGAACGGCGTCTATCTCATGCCCGCGAACCTCTACGGGCCCGGCGACAACTTCGACCTGACTTCGGGCCACGTGATCCCCGCGCTGATCCGCAAGTGCGAGGAGGCGCGGCTGACGGGCGCCGGCCACGTGGACTGCTGGGGCACGGGCAGGGCCTCGCGCGAGTTCCTCTACGTCGAGGACTGCGCGGAGGCGATCGTCGGGGCCACCGAGCGCTACGACGGCGCCGAGCCGGTCAACCTCGGTGCGTCGGGAGAGATCACGATCAGGGACCTCACCGAGCTGATCGCCCGCCTCGTCGGCTTCGAGGGCCGGCTGGCGTGGGACCCCTCCAAGCCCGACGGCCAGCCGCGCCGCTCGCTCGAGACCTCGCGAGCCCGTGAGCTCTTCGGCTTCACGGCCACCACGACGCTCGAGCAGGGCCTCGGGCGCACGATCGCCTGGTACCGCGAGAGCGGCCCCCCTGGGCAGGGCGCCGCCGCGGGCAGCGCGGCCACGATCGCCTAGCATGGTCGCTCGGGTCCACCACGGGCGCCATTAGAGCTGCCGGAGCGGGCACCGGTTCGGAGAGCCTGCTTGCGCCTCGCCAAGTTCCTCGCCCACGCGGGCGTGGCCTCCCGCCGCGCCGCCGAGCGACTGGTGGCCGAGGGCCGCGTGACGGTCGCGGGCGAGACGGTGACCGACCCGGCGCGCGACGTCGACGGGGCGAGCGCCGTGGCCGTCGACGGCCGCTCGGTTGCGCCCGAGCCCCGCGAGGCGCACGCCCTCAACAAGCCGGCGGGGGTGGTCTCAACCGCCCGCGACACCCACGGTCGCCAGACCGTCAACGACCTCGTCCCCAGCGAACGGCGCCTCTACCCGGTGGGTCGCCTCGACCTGGACACCACCGGCCTGATCTTGCTGACAAACGACGGCGAGCTCGCCGAGCGCCTGACCCACCCCCGCTACGGGGTCGAGAAGACCTATCGCGCGCAGGTGCACCCCGCGCGAATGGACGAGCGCGCGCTGCGCTCGCTTCGCGGCGGGGTCGAGCTCGAGGACGGCCGGACCGCTCCGGCGCGTGCGAGGGTGACCGCGCCCGGGGTGCTCGAGCTCGTTATCCGGGAGGGGCGCAACCGTCAGGTGCGGCGCATGTGCGAGGCCGTGGGCCACCGCGTGATCGCCCTCGAGCGCGTTGCCTTCGGGCCGCTGGGGCTCGGGCGCCTCGCGCCCGGGCAGTCACGCCGCCTCACGAAGGCGGAGGTGGAGCGCCTGCGCCGGGCGGCTGGCCCTAGCAGCCGGCTGGCAAAGTCAGCACCTGGCCAGGAAAGATCTTGTCGGGGTCGCTGATCAGGTCGTCGTTGAGCTCGAAGAGCTCGTGCCAGCGGTCGGCGTCCCCGAGTCGTTGCTCCGCGATGCCCGACAGCGTGTCTCCTGGCTGGACCACGTAGACGTTGAGAGCCTCCCAGGTCTTCGGCCCCACGATTCCGTCGTCTGCGAGGCCGGCGTCTCGCTGGAACTGCTTGACCGCTTTCTCGGTCGCAGGTCCAAAGATGCCGTCGACGGCGCCAGCGCCATGGACTGACCGCGCCCTGAGGGCGTTCTGCAACCCCTTCACCGCCTCGCCCTTGGAGCCCTTCTTGAGCGTCGGTGGAAGTTGAGCCATTGCGTCGTCTCCTCGATCTCTCTCTGACGTCAGGTCGAACCTGCTGAGTCCAACCTACCCCAGCGACGACGTTGCCGTCAACAGGCCCGAGACCCCCCAGGTGAAGGGAGGCGGCTGAGGGCCGTTGCGTCATAGACATCGATCGCCGGCGCAGACATCAAGCGGTCGGCCATCTCGCGCTTCAGGACTGAAAGACGGCGGTCCTCATCCGCGCTGGGCCGTTCCTTGCCTACCAGCTCGATGAACTCCTCCGTCACGTATCCCTGCCGGAGCACGAGCGTGACCGCACGGCCTCGATAGCCGAGCCGGAAGACGAACGGTGCGAGTGTGCGGCCCCTGTCGGAGCAGGCCAGCCCGCGGTCGACGACGTAGCGATCCTCGGTCACGGCGCGCGTGACCAGCTCGAAGGCATCGCGCGCACCCGGCCCGCCGAAGGCGGTCTCCACCCTGATCTCGCGCCGCTGGGGCGGACCATCCGGCGAGAGCAACGGCAACGCGCGCTCGAGGACCTTGAACGCGTGGGCGACACCGCCCGGGGAGCCCGGCCCGTGGTAGCTCATCATGGCGTCGAACGAGAAGGCGATCGAGCGCCCTTGGTCGACCACCACGATCGTGCTGCTCACTTGGCGCTCCCCCTCACGTCGTCCTCCTTGATGACTCGCCCATGTCGACCCGCTCGAGCAATCGCTGACGGTCGATCCTGCGACGCGACAAAGGATCGCGCGAATCGCGCGATCGGTGGATCCCGGCTGGGCGGGCTGAAACAATCGGCGGCCGTGAGGCTGCGTGCGCTGCGGGGCGCGACCACCGTCGAGCACAACGAGAGCGGCGCCATCCTGGAGGCGACCGAGGAGCTCGTGCGCGCCGTGATGGAGCGCAACTCGCTGGGACCGAAGGAGATGGTGAGCTGCATCTTCACCTGCACCGGGGACCTGGACGCCGAGTTTCCGGCTGTGGCGGCGCGCAACCTCGGGCTCAGCGGCGTGCCGCTGCTCTGCACCCGCGAGATCGACGTGCCCGGCTCGCTGCCGCGCACGATTCGGCTGCTGCTGCACTGCTACGCCGACGGCGAGGCCCCGGCCCAGCACGTCTATCTGCGCGACGCGGTCGCGCTGCGCCGCGACCTGGAGGGCGCGCAGTGACGGGCATCGAGTTCAACCGCCGCCTCGAGTCGATACCGCTCTACCCCGCGGCCGAGAGCTACGCCGGCGATGCGGAGCTCGTCAAGCTCGCCTCCAACGAGACGCCATGGGGGCCGCCCGCGGCGGTGATCGGCGCGATCCAGGGCCAGCTGGAGACGCTCAACCGCTACCCCGACCCCGACAAGTCGGTGCTGCGGCGCCGCATCGCCGATCGCTTGGAGGTGACGGCCGCGCGCGTGGCGGTCGGAAACGGATCGTGCGAGATCCTGCTCGCCGCCGCCGAAGCCCTGCTCGAGCCGGGCGCCGAGCTCGTCTACGCCTGGCCCTCGTTCTCCATGTACCCGCACCTGGCGGCGCAGTCCGGTGCGCGGGCGATCACCGTGCCGCTCGATGCGCACGGCCGTCATGACCTCGAGGCCATGGCGCGCGAGGTCACGGCCGCCACCCGGCTCGTGATCGTGTGCAATCCCAACAACCCCACCGCCACCGCGCTGGCGGTCGAGGAGCTCGACTCCTTCCTCGAAGCTCTCCCGCGCCACGTGGCGGTGATCCTCGACGAGGCCTACGTCGAGTTCAACCTGCTCCAGGACCCGGGCGACTCGCTCGACCTCGCCACGCGGCACGCCAACCTGGTGGTCCTGCGTACCTTCTCCAAGGTCTACGGCCTGTGCGGCCTGCGCGCCGGCTACGCCGTCTGCTCGGAGGAGTTTCGCCGGGCTGTCGACCGCGTGCGCCAGCCCTTCTCGGTCAATGCGCTCGCCCAGGCGGCGGCAGCCGAGGCGATCCGCCACCAGGACGAGGTCGAGCGCCGGGTCGAGCAGACGATCGTCGAGCGCGTGCATGTGGAGGCCGAGCTCGCCGCGCGCGGCCTGGCCACCACCGAGAGCCAGGCCAACTTCAGCTGGGTCTCGCTCGGGGACCGGGACGAGCAAGCGGTCGTGGGCGGCCTCGCGGAGCGCGGCGTGATCGTGCGGGCGGGCCGCGCGCTCGGCGGCGAGGGGAGCCTGCGCGTTACCTACGGCACGCGCGGCGAGAACGACAGCTTCCTGGCGGCGCTCGACGACCTGCTCTGAGCCGGCGCCGCTCGCGGGCCCGGCGAGCTGGACGCGCTAGGCGCCCCTCAGATATCCCTCCGCCACGAGGCGGTCGAGGATCGCCTCGGCGGCCTCGGCGGCCGAGGTGTGCGTGGTGTCGACCGTGACCTCGGCGTCGTCGGGCTCCTCGTAGGGGTCGGAGATCCCGGTGAAGTGCTCGACCATGCCGGCGCGGGCCTTGGCGTAGAGGCCCTTGCGGTCGCGCAGCTCGCAGACCGCCAAGGGGGTGGCCACGTGCACGAGCAGAAAGCCGCCGAGGGGCTCGATCATCCCCCGCACCTCGTCGCGCAGGCGGCGGTAGGGGGCGATCGGCGCGCAGATCGCGATCCCGCCGTTCTTGGTGATCTCGGAGGCCACCCAGCCGATGCGGCGCACGTTCACGTCGCGGTGCTCCTTGGAGAAGCCGAGCTCGGAGGAGAGGTGCTTGCGCACGAGATCGCCGTCGAGGAGGGTCGCCTGGCGGTCTCCGAGCTCGAGGATGCGGGCGAGCAGCGCATTGGCGACCGTCGACTTGCCCGACCCCGACAGTCCGGTCATGAAGAGCGTAAACCCCTGGCTGGCCCGCGGCGCACAGCTGCGGTGAAGCTCGCGCGCCACCTCGGGATAGGTGAACCATCCGGGCAGCTCGCGCCCGTACTCGAGCCGCTCGCGCAGCTCGGTGGGGGAGATCCAGAGCGTCTCCTCGCCCGCGGGCAGCTCGTCCTCGGCCAGGTAGGCCTTCCGCCTCGGCGTGTACACGAGCGGGCGGAAGGGCAGCATCTCCACACCGAGCTCGTCCTCGTGCCGCGCGAGCAGCTCCTGGGCCTCGTAGGGCCCGTAGAAGGGCTTGCCGGAGCAGTCGTCGCCGGGGCCGGCGTGGTCGCGTCCGACGATCAGGTGGGTGGCCCCGTGGTTGCGGCGGATGATCGCGTGCCAAACCGCCTCGCGCGGGCCAGCCATGCGCATGGCGAGCGGCAGCAGGGCGAGCATCGCCGTGTCCGGCGGGTAGCGCTCGAGCAGCGCCCGGTAGCACCGGATGCGCGTGTAGTGGTCCACGTCCGCGGGCCTCGTGCGGCCCGCGACAGGGTGCAGCAGCACGTGCCCGCCGACCTCGCGCGCCGCGCGCAGCGTGAGCTCCTGGTGGGCGCGGTGCATCGGGCTGCGCGTCTGGAAGGCGATGACCCGGCTCCACCCCCTACGCTCGAGCTCGGCGCGCAGCTCCGCCGTGCTGGGGCGCAGTGCCGTGAAGTCGTAGTGGGTGGGCGAGCGCACGCCCTCGAGCTTGCCCGCGGCGTAGAGCTCGCCGGTCTCGCACATCAGGGCGCGCACGCCGGGGTGCGCCTCGCTCGCGGTGCCATAGACCGACTCGGCCTCGCGCTCGCGGTCGGGGCGCCAGACCTCCTCGACCCGCAGCGCCGCCAGCATCACGCCCTCCGGGTCGCGCAGCGCCAGGCGCTCACCCGGCTCGAGCACCCCGCCGAGGCGCTCCGGCAGGTCGAGCACCACCGGCACCGGCCACAGCGTGCCGTCGCTGAGGCGCATCGAGTCCAGCAGCGACTCGTAGTCGGCACGGCCGAGGAAGCCCTCCAGCGGAGAGAAGCCCCCGGACATCAGCAGCTCGAGGTCACAGAGCTGCCGGGCGGTGAGGTCCCAGGAGCGCCAGTCGCGCGAGCGCGCGCGCAGCTCGTCAGCCCGCTCGGCTCCCGCCAGCAGGTCAACGAGCGAGCCGGCGTACGGCGTCTGGACCATCGAGACGCTCATCGGGGCCTCGCAGGGAGCTCCGGTTTCCCGAGCCCGAACGTCTCGTAGGCGCCGAAGCGCGAGAACAGCTTGTGGCCGGGGCCATGGAAGTCGGAGGAGGCCGTGCTGGCGAGGCCCCGGTCGCGGCAGAGGCCGACGAGGAACTCGACCTGCGCGCGCGTGTGCGCGGGGTAGAAGGCCTCCACACCCTCGAGCTCGAGCTCGTCGACGAGGTTCGCGACGGTCTCGGGCTCGTCGAGATCCCAGAACGGGTGGGCGAGCACGGCCACGCCGCCCGCCGCGTGGATCAGCCCGACGGCCTCCGGCGTCGTCGGCCAGCGCCGCGGCACGTAGGTCGGGGTGCCGGGTATGAGGTAGCGTTCGAAGAAGGGCTTCATGTCGGTAGCCCCGGCGGCCTTGGCGATGTGGGGGCGCCCGACCGAGGCGGCATCGCCCGCCTGCTCGATCGCGCCCTCGAGCGTCACCTCGACCCCCGCACGATTGAGGTTGCCGACGATCTCCTCCGCCCGCTTGATCCGCTCCTCCTGTGCGCGTTCGCAGGCGGCGGCGATCGCCGCGGGGTCCACCCAGTAGCCGAGCATGTGCAGCTCCTCGGCGATCGGATGAGCGCAGGACATCTCGACGGCCGGCACCAGCTCGATCGCGTTCGCCTGCGCCGCCTCGGCGGCGGCGGCGAGGCCGTCGATCGCATCGTGGTCGGTGAGCGCCAGCGTGGTCACGCCCGCGGCCGCTGCGGCCTCGACAACCGCCGCCGGCTCGAGCTCACCGTCGGAGACGGTGGAGTGTGCCTGGAGCTCGATCATCGCGCTCCTACCCTAGCCCCGAGGGCTGACGTAGGCTTCCGGCCGGCGTCCGGGGCGGGCCTCCGGTGCCGCGTCAACCGACGTTTGGCCCGTCTGGCGGCTGCGCCCCTTCGCCTGGCCCCGATCGGCGGCCACACATGGGCGAGCGACGGGCCGCAAACCTTGGCCACCGGGCCAAGAGCGCGGGCCCATCGCGCCGCTAGGTTCGGCTCGAGAGTCACTCAGCGGCCCAGGGACGTCGTCCGGGCCGGGCGAGCGTATTCCCGAAACCGGTCGCGCGCGACCAAAGGAGAGAGCATATGAGAGAGGGAGAGCACATTAGGAGGAGGGCTTCGGCGAAATGGGCCCTCGCGGGCGTGGCAGCGTTTGCCCTCGCCGCGGCGGGCTGCGCGGGGAGCGAGGACGAGGACTCCGCGACCTCGGCGGGGAGCGCCGAGCCGGGCGTGAGCGGCGACACGATCAAGGTCGGCGACCTGCACTCGCTCAGCGGCACGATGGCGATCAGCGAGGTTTCGGTGAAGGACGCGGAGATGCTCGCGATCGAGGAGATCAACAAGAAGGGCGGCGTGCTCGGCAAGAAGCTGGTGCCGGTCGTCGAGGACGGCGCGTCGGACTGGCCGACCTTCGCGGAGAAGGCACAGAAGCTGATCTCGACCGACAAGGTGGCCGCGGTCTTCGGCGGCTGGACGTCGGCGAGCCGCAAGGCGATGCTGCCGGTCTTTGAGCGCAACAAGGCGCTGCTCTACTACCCCGTCCAGTACGAGGGTCTGGAGTCGTCTCCGTACATCTTCTACTCCGGCGCGACGACCAACCAGCAGATCGTCCCGGGCCTCGAGTACCTCAAGGATGAGCTCAAGGTCAAGAAGCTCTTCCTCGTCGGCTCGGACTACGTCTTCCCGCGCACGGCGAACAAGGAGATCAAGGCGTGGGCGAAGGCCAACGGCATGGA
>Ga0208612_1000577_pt1 | contig 15729 bp, 18 predicted proteins | sample AntDryMetagUQ889_FD_188089 | JGI IMG/M metagenome (GOLD analysis project Ga0208612, IMG submission 188089) | Polar desert microbial communities from Antarctic Dry Valleys - UQ889 (SPAdes) | ecosystem: Environmental > Terrestrial > Soil > Desert | place: Antarctic Dry Valleys | collected 2008-12-31 | reverse complement strand
TTCGACCGCGGTACCGAGGACGGCATCCACGTCGAACGGCGAGCGGCTGATGACCCGCAGCACGTCGCGCACCGCCTCGAGCTGTGCGGTGGCGTCCGCTGCGGCGGTCGCGGCGCTTGGGTCCCGCGCGGTGGCCATGCATGCATTATGGGCGCCGCCCGCGCCACCACCACTACGTGGCTTCCGGCTCCCTCGTCGCCCATGAGCCGCGACGAGGCGAACGCCATCGGCTCAGGATCAGCGCCAGTGGAATCGCGAGCACCGCGATCTGGAGCAGGAATGCGCCAGTGCTGCCGGACAGCACTGCGTCCGGGCTGCGGCTGCCGGCGGCGACCAGCTCGAAGGCGACGGCCGGAAGGGCCACGCCGAGTGCCGCGCCGATCTGGCGCAGGCTGTTGAAGACCGCCGATCCGGTGCCCGCCTCCGATGGAGCGAACTGCGAGAGCGCATCGGTGGCGCTCGCAACGAGGGTGACCGACAGCCCGAGCCCGGTGACGAGGTTCGTGGCGAAGATGAACGAGACGTCCGTCGAGTCGTTCCAGGTCGCCCGCAGCACGGCTGAGGTGACGAGCACGCTCAACCCCAGCAGCTGCGCTCGGTCGACGCCCAGGCGTCCGACGATCCGCCCGCCGAAGGGGAAGACCAGCAGCCCGACCAGCGGACCCGCCAGGAGCAGGAGGCCGGCCGGCGTGGCCTCCATCCCCCGTCCAAGCTGGAGGTAGATGGCGGTGTAGATGGTGTAGGCCATGATCGCGAACCACGCCCCCGCACCGGCGAGGGTGGCGGTCACGAAGCGCGGGTTGCGGAAGATGGCGAGCTGGACGGCGGGCTCATCGGTGCTTCGCTCGCGGAGGATGAAGGCCACCAGGGCCGTCACGGCCACGGCTGCGCCAACGAGCACGGTCAGGCCCGCGCCTGCGGCCGGCACCTGGAGCATGGTGAACACGAACGCCACCACGAACAGCGATGCGGCTGCCACGCCGGGAACGTCGAACCTGCGCTCGACGCCGCGCTCCGCCGGGAGCAGCACCCAGGCCATGACTGCGACGATGATCGGCAACGGCAGCTGAGCCAGGAAGGCCAGGCGCCAACCGCCGATGTCGGTGAGCACACCCCCGAGCACTGGACCGATGACGGCGCCCAGCGCGCCGGAAGTGAAGTAGATCGAGATGGCGGTGGCGCGCCGCTCCGGTGCGAAGGCGGTGGTCGTGATGGCCAGCGAGACGGTGTAGAGCACGCCGCCCGCGATCCCCTGCGCCACGCGAGCGGCGACGAGCAGCTCGAAGGTGGGCGCCAGGCCGCACGCCGCCGTGGTGATCAGAAAGGCCACGGCACCACCGGTCAGGACCAGCCTGGCCCCCAGCCGGTCGCTGAGCCGTCCGGCGGCAAGCAGTGAGGCGGCAAGCGCGAGCAGGAAGCCGGTCGAGATCCAGGCCAGCTCGCCGATCGGCCGGTCGAAGTCGCGGGCGATGTCCGCCAGCGCCAGGCTGACGATGCTCGAGTCGATGAGCGTGAATCCGGCGATCCAGGCAAGGGCCAGTCGTCGGTGGGGAGAGGTCGGCATCGGTCCCGTAGTCTGGCATGAGGGGCGTACCCTGCCGGTCATGAGTGACCGGTTCGCCGGGGACCCCTCCGCATCGGTCTTCGTTGGGCGCGAGCGCGAGCTGGAGCGGCTGCTGGCGGCCTACGGGGCAGCGGCGGGCGGGGCGCCGCGCGTCGCCATCATCGCCGGCGAGGCCGGGATCGGGAAGTCACGCCTGGTGACCGAGCTGGCCGATGCGGCACGCGCTGCCGGCGGCCGGGTCATGATCGGCGCCTGTCTCAACCTGGCCGATGGCGGCCTTCCTCTCCTTCCGCTCGCCGAGACGCTGCGCGAGCTGGCGCGGACGACCCCGTGGCCGGAGCTGGAGCGGATGTTGGGGCCGCTGCGCCCGCAGCTGGCGAGGCTGGTCCCGGCGCTCGGTGATGAGACCGCCGATGCCGATGAGCCACTCGTGGCCGGGCGCATGTCGGAGGGCGTGCTGGCGATCCTGGGGCGGCTCGCGGCCGATCAGCCGACGCTCATGGTCTTCGAGGACGTGCACTGGATCGACCGCGCGTCGCGCGACCTCGTGACATTCCTCGCCCGCAACCTCTCCACCGAGCCGCTGTTCGTGGTCCTCACCTGCCGCACCGAGGACCTTGATCCCGACACGGAGCGCTGGATCACCGAGCTGGTCCGCCAGCGTCGCGTGGGCCGGCTCGAGCTTGCGCGGCTCGATCGGGATGCCGTGCGGGCCCAGATGGCGGCGCTGCTTGGGGCTGAGCCCGAGGGACGAGAGGTCGAGCGGACGTGGCGCCGCTCGGACGGCAATCCCTACTTCGTCGAGGAGCTCGCGATGGTGGGCGAGGCACACCCCCCGACGACCCTGGTCGCATCGCTGACCGCCCGGCTGGCCGTGCTCTCGACGCCGACGCGCGAGGTGGTGCGCATCGTGGCGCTCGGCGGCCGCTCGATCGACGAGGGGCTGCTGGTGGCGGTGGCGGATCGGCCGCTCGCGGAGGTGCGCGCCGCGCTGCGTGAGGCCGTCGAGCGTCGGGTGCTCGTCATCGGCGAGGACGGCAGGATCGGCTTCCGGCACGCCCTGGTGCGCGAGGTGAGCGAGGCCGAGCTGCTGGCCGGCGAGCGCCGCGAGCTCCACGAGCGGCTGGCATCGGTCCTTTCCGAGCGCTCCGAGCTCGCCGAGCTCAGCCCGGCGGGTGCCGCCGCCGAGCTCGCCTTTCACTGGGAGGCCGCCGGCCGCCGGGAGGAAGCGCTCGCGGCGGCGATCGACGCGGGCCTCGCGGCATCGCGCGTCGCGGCATGGGCCGATGCGGACCGGCAGTACGAGCGCGCGCTCCGCCTGGCCGAGTCCGCGCCGATGCCCGAGGGGATCGACCGCATTGAGCTCCTGCGACGGGCGGCGGAGGCCGCGGAGCTGAGCGGCGAGCTGCCACGTGCGCGGGTGCTGGTGGACCAGGCGCTCACCGAGGCCGAAGAGGATGCTGAGGCGGGGGCGGAGCGGGTCGCGCTCCTGCACCTGCGGCGCGGCTACCTGCGCTGGACGCAGGGCGACAACGCAGGCTCGCTGGCCGCCTACGAGCGTGGCCTGTCGCTCCTGCCGGCCGACCCGCCGACGGCGGCGCGGGCCCGCATCCTGGGGTCCCTCGCCGGAGCGCTGCTGGGCCTGGGCCGTTATGACGAGGGCCGGGTCGCCGCATCGGACGGCGTTGCCTGCGCCGAGGCGGCCGGGGCCCGATCGGAGGAGGCGCGGGCGCGGAACGTCCTCGGCTCGATCCTCGTGGCGCGCGGCGACGTGAAGGGCGGGATCGCCCAGCTCGAGCAGTCACGGGACCTGGCCGCGGAGGCGGGGCCGTCCGACATGCGCGTCATCGGCAGCTACAACCTGGCGGTCAACCTGGCGATGGCGGGGCGGCTGCACGAGGCCCAGGATGCGGCCGCGCGGGGCGTCGAGGCCGCCCGCACCGAGGGCCTCCAACGCCGCTACGGGATGGACCTGGCGGCGCTCGAGGGCGACGTGCTCACGCGGCTCGGCCGCTGGGACGAGGCGGCCGATGTGATGGATGCGGGACTGGCGCTCGACCCGTCGGGGCGCGGGACGATCTACCTCGCCACGGCGCGCGGCCGTCTCGAGGCGCTGCGCGGCGACGTAACCGCTGCCCGCCGCTGGTTCCGGTTTGCCGATGAGCTTGCGCAGGGCCAGATCGACGCGGACCTGGCGGGCTACCTCGCCCGTGCCCGTGGCGAAGCTGCGCTCGTCGAGGGGGACGCCGCGTCAGCGCTCGAGATAGCCCACGCGGGCCTGGTGCCCCTCGAAGGAGCCGACGACCACTTCGTGCGCTCGCCGCTCCTCGTGCTGGCGATCCAGGCAGCGGCGGACGTCGCGGAGGCCGCGCGCGCGGCGCACGACGCCGGTGCGGCCGCCAAAGCCTCGGCGTCCGTCGTGGCCCACGTCACCGAGCTCGGGGAACGGGCGGACTCGGCCGCGCCCATGGTCGCCGCGCTGCGCGCACACGCGTTGGCGGAGGCGAGCCGGCTGGACGGCAGATCGGACCCGGAGCACTGGACCGATGCCGCCCATCGGTTCGCCGAGATCCCCGATCCGTACGGCGTCGCGTACGCGCGGCACCGCGCGGCCGAGGCGATACTGCGCCGGGACGGCGTCAAGGCCGACGTCGGCGCGCTCCTGCGCGATGCGGCCGCCGGGGCGTCCGGGCTCGGCGCCGTTCCGCTGCATCGGTCCATCGAGACGCTCGCCCGGCGTGCCCGGGTGCCGATGGAGCCGCCCGAACCCGCACCCACGCGACCTACGCGCCGCGCTGCGCCCGGAGGCCTGTCGGCGCGGGAGATCGAGGTCCTGCGCCTGGTCGCCGACGGCCGATCGAACGGCGAGATCGGCGAGGCGCTGTTCATCAGCCGCAAGACGGCGGGGGTGCACGTCACCCACATCCTCGACAAGCTCGGGGTGGCGAACCGCGTCGAGGCGGCGATGGCGGCGAGCCGGCTCGGGCTGCTGGAGGATGCGGGCGAACCCTAGCGGGCGGCCTTCACACCGACATTCTTGCGGGTGGTGATCTCGAGTGGGATGCGGCCGTCCGTGTGCGGCGTCCCGACAAAGATCTCGTAGACGTCCCCGTCCTTCGCCTCGGCCTCCTCGATGCATCGGAGGAGCGAGCCGGGGGTGTCGTCGACGAGGCATTCGTGGACTGACACCACGCGCGGGCGGTAGCCATGATCGCGCAGCACCTTGGCGGCCGCCTCGGCGGGCCCGTCGTCCGGACCATCGCCATGGTGCACGGCGAAGACGAACTCACCGTCACGGTCGAGATCCCGTCCGCCAGCGGCTCGGAGGTTGATGTCCTCATCGCGGAGCACGGTGAGGATGTCCACCAGGCCGCCCTGATCGTGGGCCGCGCCGGGGCCGTCCGTTCCGGTCTTCGTGGTCTTTGTGCGCACCTGCTGGTGCATTCGGCTGCCTCCCTCGGGGTGCGGGCGCGAGAGTGGGTTCACGCGTGCCCGTGTGCCGCGATCGTACGACCGCTGGCAAGGGGATCGGCCGGCCCGGGAGGGATTCCCGGACCGAGCCCCCGGATCACTGGGCGGCGCTGCCCAGCGCAGGTCGCGCGGGATTGACGCCGGTGAGAAGGGTCCAGACCCGTCCCACGATGCTCGACCCGCCGGTGCGGGGCGGTCGCGCCTCGGCGGCGATCCTGGCGAGGCGGCGTCCATCGGCGGCGCGGTGCTCGTCATCGATCCTGGTGCGAGCGAGCTCGTACATGATGGCTGGATGCATGGCTTTCCGGTCCTCCTGGTCTCGGTCCGGGGTGGTCCCGGGCTCTGATGACCACGCTATGGCCGGCGGGGCACGCTGCCATCGGGTAGGAGCCCTATTCCGAGGTGCCGGGGTACCTCAAAGATGGTTCTTGACAGCGGCCCGTATTCTTTACCGATGAATAGGCAGGTAAAGCAAGTCCGCCTCCGTGGGACGAAGATCAGCTCGAAGCACCAGGTCACCATTCCGAAGGGGGCGATGACAGGCGCGGGTCTGCGGACCGGCGACCGTCTGCGCGCGGAGTCGCGCGGCCGGGGCCGTGTGCTGCTCATCCGGGAGGACGACCCGGTGGCACGCCATGCCGGCCGGCTGACCGGTACATGGCAGCCCGGCGAGCTCGACGAGCTCCGCGACGAGTGGCGCTGACCGTTCTCGACGCGGGCGTGATCATCGGCGTGCTCGACGCGGGGGACGCGCATCACGCCGGCGCCCGGACGGCGCTCGCCGCCGCCCTGGATCGGGGTGATCAGCTCGCCATGCCGGCATCGGCCTTCGCGGAATGCCTGGTGGCCCCTGCGCGGAGCGGTCGTGACGCGATGCGAGCGGTCGACGAGCTTCTGGCCGATCTCCCCGCCGAGGTGGAGCCGATCACGCGCCAGGTGGCCTCGCGAGCGGCGCTCTTGCGTGCGAAGCACGGGAGCCGGCTCAGGCTGCCGGATGCGCTCGTGCTGGCCACGGCGCTCCATCTCCGAGCCGAGCGGGTGCTGACGACGGACGGAGGCTGGCCAGACGTGGGCGTGGCGGTGGAGGTCATCGGCGGCTGAGCCGCAGTACCGCTCAGCGCGCGAGGCGGGCGATCACCGGCGTGAGGCTGTCCAGCGCGGAGGCGGGGAGCGTGACGTAGCTGATGCCCCAGCGCTCGCGGCGGGCGAGGAGGGTGTCCACCATCTCCTCGGTGTCGCCCACGAGGTAGTGCGGGCTGAGCGGCAGCTCCTCCTCGCTGATGCCTCGGGCTCGGGGCGGGGGAGGGCCACCGCGCCGATGCAACTCGGGGTCGACCTCCCACAGCGCGACGTTGATCTCGAGCTCGGCCCATCTGTTTCCGGCCGCCTCGCGGATCCAGCCGACCTTGCGATCGATCGCGGCGCCGGTGATGTCGTCAGGGTCACTTCCGCCGACGGGCAGCGAACGCGGGTCGATACCGATGATCTGCGCCTCGCGCGCCGCGAAGGCGAGCAGCTTCGGCCCGCCGCCACCGACCAGGAATGGGGGGTGCGGCCGCTGCACCGAGGGCGGCAGGTCCTGCTGGTGGATGGCCGGGTAGGCCGCATCGGCTTCGTGGTCGATCCGGCCCTCGCTCAGTGCCTGCCGAATCATGCGCAGCGAGGCCTTCATGCGCCGCAGCCGAACCGCGGGCGGGTCGAAGGACAGCCCCGCGGCCTCGTACTCGGAGCGGTTCCAGCCGGCGCCGAGGCCGATCTCGAGGCGCCCATCGGTCATGGCGTCCAGCGTCGCGAGCTCCTGGGCCAGGACAGTCGGGTGGCGCAGGTCGTTGTTGAGGACGAGCGTACCGATCCGGAGGCTCGTCGCCTCGGCCGCCGCCTGGAGCCGAGCCATGGCGGCCCAGCTGCCGAGGTGGTCGGTCGCAAGGAGCACGTTCACGCCGGCGGCCTCCGCGCGCCGCGCTGCCTCGACGACGTCCTCGCGCCGTCCCATCGCTCCGTCCAGCACCACGCCGAATCGGAAGGGGCGCCGCTCCGGTGGTGCCTTCACGGTGGCAGCATGGCAGGCGGTGTCCGCGACGTTCGACGTACGCGGGCGTACGATGCCGCCATGGCCACCACCCATCTGTCCGCCGGTCCCGCGGAAGCGGCGCAGGAGATCCGCTTCTGCCGGTCCGCTGACGGGTCGCGACTCGCCTACGCGTCGCACGGCAGCGGCCCGACGGTGGTGGTCGTCTCCTGCTGGCTGAGCCACCTCCAGCACGACTGGCACAGCCCCGTCTGGCGCCACTTCCTCGACGACCTGGGCGGCATCACGAGGCTGGTCCGCTACGACGAGCGAGGGTTCGGCCTTTCGGACTGGAACGTGAGCGACTTCTCGCTCGAGGCTCGCCTCGCGGACCTGGAGGCGGTGATCGATGCGGTCGGCACGGAACGCTTCGCGCTGCTGGGCATGTCGGGGAACAGTCCCGTCGCGCTCGCCTACGCGGCGCGACACCCCGAGCGCGTGACCCGCTTGATCCTGTACGGAGGGTGGGCCGGGCAGCCGGGACCGCCTCCGGACTCCGAAACCGATCTGGAGGAGGCCGCCTTCCAGGCCATGGTGCGGGCCGGCTGGGCGCGCCCGGACCCGCTCTTCCGCCGCGTTTTCACGAACGTCTTCATCCCGGGCGCGACCGAGGTTCAGATGGGGTGGATGGACGACCTCCAGCGGATGTCCACGTCCACCGAGAACATGCTCGCGTCTCGATCGGAGCGTATCTCGACGGATGTCTCGGAGCTGCTGCCCGACATCACGGCACCGACCCTGGTGCTTCACTCGCGCGGCGACCGCGCCATCGAGTTCAAGCATGCGCACCTGCTGGCCAGCCACATCCCGAAGGCGAAGCTGGTTCCCCTCGAGTCGCGAAACCATATCGTGCTTGCTGACGAGCCCGCGTGGACCGTGTTCATGGATGAGGTTCGCGACTTCATGGCGCCCGACCGTGAGGTGGGCCGATCCGCCGATGATGCGCTGCCGACCGCAGGGCTCACCGATCGCGAGCGCGAGATCCTGCGCCTGGCCTCGAACGGGCGTGGCAACGACGAGATCGCGCAGGAGCTCACGCTGAGCGTGCGCACCGTCGAGCGCCATCTGTCGAACGCTTACCTCAAGCTCGGCATCTCGGGCCGATCCGCGCGAACCGCCGCCGTCGCCCGCCTCCTTCGCGAAGGGAACTGAGCTCCCGATCCTCTGCGTGCCGGCCGCCACCGCTCGGGCCGAAGTCCTCGCGCGATTGCGTGCTGATGCGGATGCGCGCGTTGCGGTCCCAGCCATACGGTGCAAGCCGGATCACCACCCGGTTATCGCACGAGGAGGGCAGAGTGGACACAGCGACATCCATCATCCGGCAGAGCGAGGAGCGCTTCCGAGCCGAGCCTGAGGCGGCGCGCGCCGCGCCATCGGTCAGCGCGACACTCGCGAACGGACGCGCTCGCCTGAGCAGCGGAGCCTTCAACTGGGAGGCGGACCTCGGCCCGGCGGTCGGGGGCGGCAACCTTGCTCCGAGCCCGACCGCGTACCTGCTCGGCGCGCTCGCGGCCTGCGCCGTCGTGTTCATGCGCGACACCTTGGCGCCCCAGCTTGGCCTTTCGATCGACGACGTGAGCGCGGTTGCGCGCTGCACGACCGACGCGCGGGGGCTGCTCGGCATGGACGGCGTCGCGGCGGACCTCGAGGCGATCGAGCTCGAGATCACGGTCGCGTCGTCAGAGCCCGAGGATCGGCTCCAGGAGCTCTATCGCGTGTGGCTCGAGCGCTGCCCGATCTACCTCGGGATCCGAAAGCCGAACGAAATCACGAGCCGGCTGACGGTGGCCGCTGCGGCCACCACCCAGTGACCGACGGAAGTGTCCGTAGACCACGATCCGGTCTCATAGCGGTGTGTGCCGTCGGCCTGCGGGCCGGCGGCCCTAGCCGCTGAGGACACAGAACTCCCGAAACGGCGCAGTGAGCACCACGCCGAATCGGAAGGGGCGGCGCTCCGGCGGTCCTGGCACCCCGACAGCATCGCGGGTCAGACTCGCGAGTTCACCGCAGGCTGAAGGGCGGGTATCGGTCGGTGACGAGCAGGAAGGCGTAGGCGCTCACGCGCAGGCAGTATCTGCCCACCCCGACGACGTAGTCGAACAGCGCCCTGGGATAGCGGCCGGTGATGAGGATCGCGAACCAGGCGATGACCACGGCCACGACGGCGCCGATCAGCAGGAAGGCGAGCACGACGTAGTGCGGGATCGCCAGGATCCACTTCACCAGCGGCAGCCAGCGGTTGAGGTCTTCCCTGACGTTCGGGTAGTCGATCTCGAGGTGCACCGACTGCTCCTCGACGGTCGAGGGGTAGCGATCGGTCAGCAGCGCAAGGTAGGCACCGACGCGCGCGCCGAATCGCGTCAGCTCGCGGGCGAAGTCGAACCACCAGCGCGGGTAGAGGACGCGGACGGCGATCATGAGCACCGTCGCCAGCCACAGGCCGCCGAACAGCGCGCCGCCGGTGCTGCGACCGTCGCTGGTGGCCATGACGAGGCTCAGGATGATGAGGATCGGGATGACCCAGATGATGCGGAGAAAGGTCGTCAGGCGATCCAGCCGCTCGGGGTAGTCGACCTGGAGACGGGCGGGGTAGGGCTGTGCGGGTGCCGGCAGGGCGGCCATTGTGTGCTCCTCTTGTGACGGGGCCGTTTCTCGGCCTCATGGGAACCAGCGTGGCCGCGGAATGCGTGCGAATTGTGAATCCCCGATGGACGGTTGACGGCTCCCGTCAGGCAGGGAGGGCTGCCGGCTCGGTCGCCACCGGAAATCGGCAGCGCACGATGGTGCCCGTGCCGCGTTCGCTCTCGAGCGACGCCTCGCCGCCGTGGGCGCCAACGAGGTCGCGGACGATGGCGAGGCCCAGGCCGGCGCCGGCGGTGTCGCCGGAGCGCCAGAAGCGGTCGAAGGCGTGCTCCGCCGACTCGGCATCCATGCCGGCGCCCGTGTCGGCCACCTCGAGCTCGACGGCATCGTCCACTGGCCGCACGCGAACCGTGATTCGGCCACCCGACTCGGTGTGGCGGAGCGCGTTGGAGAGCAGGTTGCCGATCACCTGGCGCACCCGGCGAGCGTCGAGCGAGACGTTTGGCCCCTCCTCGACCTCGACGGCCAGCGTCACGCCCTCCGCCATGGCCTGTGGGTCGAACCCGGCGACCACATCGGCCGCGAGGGCGCCGAGGTCGACCGCCTCGCGGTGCAGCTCCAGGGCGCCCGCATCGGTCAGTGAGAGGGTTCGAAGATCGTCGATCAGGCGCTCCAGCTGGTGCGTCTCGGCGAGGAGCCGCTCGAGCTGGGGCCGATCGGCGGGGTAGAGGCCATCGAGCATGCCCTCCACGCTGCCCTGGATGATGGTGAGCGGGGTGCGGAGCTCGTGGCTCACGTCCGCGAGGAAGCGCCGCCGCTGATCGGTGTCCGCCGCCAGCCGGGAGCTCATGGCGTTGAACGCACGCGCCAGCGCGCGGATCTCTCGGGGCCCGCGCACGTCGACCTGGGCACCCACCTCGCCGGCCTCCACCCGGGCCGATGCATCGATGAGGTTGCCGAGAGGCACGGTCGTGCCGCGGAGCCCTCGACCGAGGCGCACGATGACCACGAGGGCGACGAGGACGACGATCGCCAGGGGAATTGACGCCACGGTCTCCGGACGGAGGATCGTGGAGACCACCCACGAGATGCCGATGCCCAGCGACGAGGCGATGTTTCCTCGGAGCAGGGCCTCCACGAAGGAACCGATGTCGGCTGCGCCGGAGGGCGCACCGTCCTGCCCGAGGAGAGCCCCGATCAGTAGGGCGATCGCCACCACGACGCACGCCACGACGACGACGAAGAGCACGGCGAACGCCACGAAGCGCCGCACGAAGCGCCTGCTCATGGCCTGGGCGGCCTCCCGGTTCGGCGGCGGCCACGGCTGGTCCGGCGGCCACCACGGCGGACGTTCGCCCCCATGGCCGTGCCGGTGCCTTCGCTCAGTCGGCAAGGCGGTATCCGACCCCGTACACGGTCAGCACGTAGCGCGGCGAGTGCGGATCCGGCTCCAGCTTGCGCCGGATGTTCTTGACGTGGGCATCGATCGCCCGCTCGTACGACTCGAAGGCGACGCCGTGGATCGCGTCGAGCAGCTGTGACCGCGTGAACACGCGGCCGGGCTGGCGAGCCATGGCGGCCAGCAGCGCGAACTCGGTGGCTGTGAGCTCGATGGGCTCACCTTTGCGCGTGACGCGCATGCGCGGCACGTCGAGCGTGAGGTCACCGGCGCGCACGACGTCGGCCTTCCCCGTCCCGGCGTGCCTGCGAAGCACCGCACGCACCCGCGCCACGAGCTCGCGCGGGCTGAAGGGCTTGGTGACGTAGTCGTCGGCGCCGAGCTCGAGCCCGATGATGCGGTCCGTCTCGTCGTCGCGGGCGGTGAGCATGATGATCGGCACCTCCCCGTCGCGGCGCAGCGCCCGCGTCACGTCGAGCCCGTCGAGGCCCGGAAGGCCGAGGTCCAGGATTACGAGGTCGGGGGCATCGGTTCGCACGCGCATGAGCGCCTCGTCGCCGCTCCGCGCGGTCACGACGCCGAAGCCGGACGCCTCGAGATAGTCGGCGACGAGCCGAACGATCTTCGGCTCGTCGTCAACGATCAGGATTCTTGCCATGGCCCGGGCATCGTAGCCGCGGTCAGGCGCCCGCCGGACGCCGCTCGCCCTCACCGCTTTCGTTCCGATGCATCTCCCGATGCCACTCCTCGATGCGACCGCGGCGATCGCCCCAGCCGCCGTGCCCCGGACCGCCTCGCCGTCCACCGACGGCCGCGCGGACGAGGCCCATGACCAGGAAGATCGCGAAGACGAAGAACAGGATCCCGAAGAAGGGACCGAATCCCCAGCCGCCAGGTCCGCCGACATACGGCGAGCCGTAGGCGTAGCCGAACGGGTCCACCGGAACGGTTTCACCCGCTGCGGCCGCCTGCTGTGCCGCCTCCGACAGGCCGGCCGTCACGCCGGCGTTGTAGACCCCGATACCGATACCGACCACCAGCGCCACCACCAGCAGGGTGGCGAGCACTCGGACGATGCCTCTGACGTTCACGTTGCTGCTCCTTCATCACGTGGTCCGTTGCTCGGACCGATGAGGCGCAGCCTGAGGCTCGATTGAGCGCGAATTGTGAATCCCGAATGGAAGCCTCGCGCGGATCGCGCGGCACGATGGCTAGTCGGGCACCGTCGCTGGGAGGCGGACGGTGAACGTGGTCGTCCCGCCCTCGACGCTCGCCACGTCGATCTCGCCGCCGTGCTGCTCGACGATATCCCGAGCTCCCGCCAGCCCCACGCCCGTGCCGCCGATCGAGCCCAGCACATTGCTCCCGCGGTAGTACGTCTCGAGCACCCGATCCACCTCCTTGGCCGGGATGCCGACGCCCTCGTTCGAGACGGCAAGCACCACCCACGGAAGGCGATCGCGCACCTCGGCCGAGGCGGCAAGGCTGATCTCGCTGTCCGGCGCCGCCCCGGTCAGCGCCGGAGGCAGGCGGGCGCTGCGCCACGCCGAAGCGCGCGCAGCCCCTCGAGGATCTGCACGTGGTGCAACCTGAGGAAATGCAGGGTTCTACTGAGCGTCCGCTATGGACCCTGCTGGGTCTCGCCGTAGCCGCCGGCACCGATCTCCTGTGTGGAGCCGTCCTCGAAGACCACGTCGATCCGGAACTCGCCGCCCGACTCGTCGCAGAGCCTGCTCTGGCAGCTGACTATGACGCGCGTGACCCCGCCCGAAACGCTCGACGTCGTCCAATGAGCCGCCGGCCCCCGCACGCCTGCTCTCGGATCTTCGATCATGCCCGGGCCCTCGCAGCGCTCGCGTGTGAGGCCGCGGCACTCGATGGGTGGGCCGCCGTTGGGAGCGGGGAAGATCGGTCCGATCTCCTCGCCCGAGACCGGTGCCCGGTCGACCGGACCGCCCTGCGGGTCGAACGCCAGGCCGCAGCCCGCGATCAGGGCGATCAGGCCGGTCATGAGAATTGCGGCAGCGAAACGGCTCACCTCGGAGATGTCAGAACCACCGAGAGCGCGCCGACCAGGACGGCCATGACCACGATCGGTAGAGCGGCGTAGGCGATCGAGCGCAGCACGCGCACCGTGCCGTTCATTGCCGTCATGCCTCGTCCGCGCCGGCCACGGGATCCTCTGACCGAGGCGGCCGCGGTCGCGCCGCAAAGAGGATGACAAGGCCCAGCAGGACGGCGACGAGTGGTCCCGCCCACTCCATCGGCAGCCCGTTCGTGCCGCCTCCGAGCAGCAGCAGCCCGGCGAGCACAAAGATCGCGCCAAATACGAACGAGATCGGGTCGAATCGGTGCGGGTTCATGCTCAGTTTCCCTCCTCCATTGCGTAAACGGAGATCTGGCCGATACCCGCGCCGAGGTCCAGGACGAACCGCGGACCGGCATCGCCGCGGACGAATCGGTCCGTGAGGTCCGTGCCTCCCTGCCAGTTGTCGAGGACGCCGAAGCCGCCGCCTCCGACCCGGGAGTCGATCTCGAGCCGCGTTTCCGACGGCAGCAGGATCACCAGGTGCCCGATGGCCACGCTTGCGGCGATGCGCACCGGCTCGCTCCCGGCTTCCAGCTCACGGAGGTCAAGCGTCAGCTCTCCGGCCATGAGCCGGTACTCGGCGCGCAGCTCATCGGCGGTGACCGGCGCGAACCGCACGCTGCCAGTGCCGCCCTCCAGCGGGACGGTGATGAACGACGCTGCCCAGGCGATCGGCAGCACCAGCAGCGCGGGCAGGATCAGCAGGCGCGCGTTTCCCCACCAGGAGCCGATGACCAGGCCGATGCCGATGATCGCCAGCGCAAGGCCGAAGAACTGCCCCGGCATGACGGTCGCATCGGTGGCGTTGTCGATGAGCGCCAGCAGCCCGATGCCGACGAGCGCCGCGGCCAACGCATACCAGCCCAGCGGGCCACGAGGAACATGCGGGCGCCGCTCGCGGACCACGACGGTTCGCTCGACGGTCGGCGCCGCGGTGGCGGTGACGCCGTTGACGGCCACGGCCTCCGAGCGGCCGGCGCCACCGCGGCGCAGGAGCACGATGCCCACGATGAGGAGAACCACGACGATCAGCAGGCCGGGTTCCATGTAGATGCCCGTCGGGCCCATCGGCACGTAGCCTCCCTGCGGAAGCCCGACCAGCCAGATCAGGGCGATCGCGACGATCACAACGATCGCGATTGCCCGGCCCGGAGCCATGCCGAAGCGTCGCAGCACCGATTCCACGATCGACTCGTCGCGTGACTCGACGGGGATGAGCAGCCAGGCCCCCACGTAGAGCACCAGTCCGGCGCCGCCGAAGATCATCAGCCCCACGAACGCCGCGCGGACGAGCAGCGGGTCAATGTTCAGGTAGTCGCCGATCCCGGCCGCCACGCCGCCGATCACGCGGTCCGACGCGCGGCGGCGCAGGGGACGCCCTGCGTTCTGGGCGGAGGTGGCGCTGTCACGCTCGGTCGTCACGAGGCACATGATCGCCAGCGCGTTGCGCCCTGACCATCGGGGATTACCCGCGCTCGACCCTGAGTCGCCGGCCCCTGTGTCGGGGTCATCACCGATCCACTTTCGCGCAGGAGCGTGCGACGATGGGCGCCATGGCCACCGCACGGATGGAATCGGAACGCACCGACGAAGGCGCCCCGCGCGCTCGCCTCCAGCGCAGCCGGCGCAACCGGATGCTGGGCGGGGTCGCCGGTGGCATCGGCGACCACCTGGGGGTGGATTCGCTGACCGTGCGGCTCGCGTTCGTCGTGCTGTCGCTGGCCGCCGGCTTCGGCCTCGTGGCGATCGCGCTCGTCCGGACCGATGGCGTGGCGGCCGTGCTCAGCATGGCGACCCTACTGCTGGTGACGGTGAGGATGGCGCTGGCGTTCCTCGAGAACCAGACGATGCTCCTGCACAGCAGGCGCGAGGCCGTTACCGACGCCCTCACCGGCATGGGCAACCGCCGTCTGCTGATGCAGGATCTCGACAAGGCGCTGCGAGGGGCCACGCCCGCGGAACCCTGGCTTCTCCTGCTGTTCGACCTCAACGGCTTCAAGAGCTACAACGACACCTTCGGCCATCCGGCGGGCGACCACCTGCTCGCGCGCATGGGGCAGGCGCTCGAAGGCGCGATGGCGCCCCACGGCCGCGCGTACAGGATGGGCGGCGACGAGTTCTGCGCGCTCGTGCGGCCGGGCCGCACGGGCCGCGAGCCCTTGGTGGCCGCCGCTGCCGCCGCGCTCAGAGTGCGGGGCCAGGGCTTCGAGGTGGGCGCCGCGCTCGGCATGGTTCTGATCCCCAGCGAGGCGGACACGGTGGAGGCGGCGCTCCAAACGGCCGATCGCAGGATGTACCTCGAGAAGGGCGAGGGTCGTGCCTCCGCGTCGCGTCAGACCCGCGACGTGCTCCTCAAGACGCTTCAGGAGCGACAGCCGGACCTGCACATCCACCTGAGCAGCGTCGCGGACCTCTCGGTGGCCGTGGGGCGCAGGCTCCACATGTCATCGGAGGAGCTCGACGAGACCGCCAGGGCGGCCGAGCTGCACGATGTCGGGAAGGTGGCGATCCCCGACGCCATCCTCTCCAAGCCAGGGCCGCTCGACGAGGAGGAG
>Ga0208612_1000576_pt1 | contig 15736 bp, 19 predicted proteins | sample AntDryMetagUQ889_FD_188089 | JGI IMG/M metagenome (GOLD analysis project Ga0208612, IMG submission 188089) | Polar desert microbial communities from Antarctic Dry Valleys - UQ889 (SPAdes) | ecosystem: Environmental > Terrestrial > Soil > Desert | place: Antarctic Dry Valleys | collected 2008-12-31 | reverse complement strand
AATCCCGACATCCTGCGCACCGTTTCGGCGGCGGTCGACTTCACCCGCGCCTTCTTCGAGGCCGGTAAGCCGGTGGCGGCCATCTGCCACGGTCCGTGGACCCTGATCGAGGCGGGCGTGGTCGACGGGCGGACGCTGACCTCGTGGCCGAGCCTGCAGACCGACATCCGCAACGCCGGAGGCGAATGGGTCGACGAGGAGGTTCACGTCGACGCTGGCCTGGTCACCAGCCGCAAGCCCGAAGACCTCGACGCGTTCTGCGCGAAGCTGGTCGAAGAGGTGGCCGAGGGCGTGCACTCCAAGCAGCGCGAGGCGACCCTCTCGTAGATCGTCAGGGTCTCGCGGCGCGGTGCGGCTCAGGAGACCGAGCCGGCGCCGAGCGCCGCGAGGGCCTCGGCGCGGGTGTCGAAGAGGCCGACGGCCTTGTCGATCCCGGTGAGCTCGAGCATCCTGCGGACGTCTCGGTGCGGGCAGCAGACCGCGAAGGCGCGCCCGCCGTCGTCGTCGAGCGTGCGCTTCGCCTCGACCATCAGGCTGAGCCCGGTCGAGTCGATGAACTCGCAGGCGGTCAGGTCGACCAGGACGGAGCCGCCGCGCTCGAAGGCCTCGGAGAGCACGCTCCGTAGCTGCGGCGCCGTGCCCTGGTCGAGCTCGCCCACGACCTGCACCGTGTGCAGGTGGCCATCATTTTCCACCTCGACTTTGAAGGGAGCGCTCAAGACGGCCCGATCTTAGCTCCGCGACTCGCCGACCAGCGGGCCGCTTGCTCTAGATTCACTTCCCTCGACGGCCGTTGCGGCCGTACGGATGCGGCGATGAAGAGCTCGGACGCAAGACTTGGCGAGCGCGTACAGCGGGCCTTCGAGCGCGACTCGGGTGGGCCGGCGGGATTCGTCGCGGGGCTGGTGGTCCTCGTCGTCGTCCTCGCCGTCGACATCGTCCTCGATTCCGAGTCGGCCGCGATCGTCGGCACCTACGTCGCCGCGCCCTTCGTCGCGGCGCTGCTCGCCGGCGCGGGTTCGACCGCGGCGATCGGCGTGCTGGCCGTTGCCTTCGCGATCGCCAGTCCGGTCTGGAACCCGAGCACCGAAGGCACCGAGCAGGTGTTCCGGGTCTTGGTGGTCCTGCTCGGCGCCTGCCTGGCCACCGCCGGGGCTTGGATCGAAAGCGGTTCGCGCGACCGTTCCGGGCGCCTGCGCCTGCTCGACGCCGTCGGCGCGGTCGCCGACGGATCGCTGCCGCTCGACGAGACCCTGCGCCGGGTCACCGACACGATCGTGCCGGTGGCCGGCGACATCTGCGTGCTCGACGCGGTCCACGAGGGGCGGGTGACGCGGATCGCGGTCCGCGCTCACGGTCGAGATGACGCCGTCGAGGTCGAGGAGGGCATGCGCAGGCGGGCGCCGACGCTGCCCGAGTGGCTGGTCAACGTCGAGCGTCCCTGGCGCAAGATCCCGCGCTGGCGGCCCGAGGTGGGCGACGAGGAGCTGCGCCGGATGGCCAACTCACCGGAGGACCTCGAGTTCCTGCGCTCGCTCGGAATTCGCTCCTCGATCGTCGTCCCGATCCGCGCCCGCGACAACAACCTCGGCACCCTGACCCTGCTCACCGCCTGGTCCGGGCGCCGCTACGAAAGCGGCGACCTGCGCTTCGCCCAGATCCTCTCCAGCCGTCTCGGTCTGGCGCTCGACAACGCCGGTCTCTTCTCCGACCTCGAGAGCGTCGAGCGGCGCATGGACACGGTGATGTCGATCCTCGACGAGGCGGTGGTCATCCACGGCCCCGACGGGGAGCTGGTCTTCGTCAACCCCGCGGCGGCGCGCCAGCTCGGCTTTGCCAGCGCCGACGAGGCGCGCGCTACCCCGAGCGAGCGGATCGGCGAGCGCTTCGCGATCCGCGACGAGGACGGCCGCGAGCTCGGCCCCGACGCGCTCACCGGCAGGCGCGCGCTCGGTGGCGACCGCAGCGAGCCGCTGACGCTCAGGGTCGCCGAGCGTCAGGGCGGAGAGGAGCGCTGGTATCGCACCCGCTCGCGGCCGATCGCCGATCCGAGCGGCCAGGTCCTCTACTCGGTGACCGTGATCGAGGACGTCACCGAGGTCAAGCGCACGGAGCATGCCCAGCGCCTGCTGGCGCGCACCGGCGAGCTGCTCACCCATTCGACCGATTACCGCAGCACGCTGGAGGAGGTCGCCCGGCTGCTGGTGCCCGAGTTCGCGGACTGGTGCGCGGTCAGCCTCGCCCGTCCCGACGGGGCGATCGAGCAGGTCGCGATCGCCCACTCGGATCCTCAGAAGCTCGAGCTCGCCCGGGCGCTTCGCGAGCTTTACCCCGCCCATCAGGACGACCCCGGCGGCGTCGCGCTGGTGCTGCGCACGGGCGAGGCGCAGCTGCTGCCGACGATCCCCGAGGAGGCGCTGCGCGAGGCGGCCCAGGACGAACGTCACCTGGAGATGATGCGCGAGGTCGGCATGGGCTCGGCGATCATCGCCGCGATGCCGGCGGCGGGCCGGGTGGTCGGCGCCCTCACCTTCGTCAACCAGCGGGGCTCGCGAAGCTTCGACACCGACGACCTCGAGCTCGCGGTCGAAGCCGCGCGCCGCGCCGGGATCGCGATCGAGAACGCGCGCCTGGCCGGCGAGCGCGAGCGCCTGGCCGAGGTGCTCCAGCGCGAGCTGCTGCCGCCGAGCCTGCCGACCGTGCGCGGTTGGGAGATCGAGACGATGTACGAGCCCGCCGGCGAGATCAACGAGGTCGGCGGCGACTTCTATGAGGTCTTTCGCGTGGCCGCAGGCTGGGCGATCGTGCTCGGCGACGTCGCCGGCCACGGCGCGACCGCCGCCTCGCTGACCGCCGAAGCACGCCACACGATCCGCACGGCCGGCCAGCTCGACGGCGATCCCCGCGCCGGACTCCACCTGCTCAACCGTAACCTCCGCGATCGCGATGACCCCCGCCTCTGCTCGACCGTGATCCTGGTCCTGCCGGAGACGACCTCGGGAGCCTGCGAGGTCACCGTCTACCTGGCCGGCCATCCGCACCCGCTGCAGGTACGCGGCGAGCAGGTGGCCGAGGTCGGCGTACCGGGGCCCGCCCTGGGTGTCGCCGAGTCGCCAATCTGGGAGCCGGTAACGGTCGACGTGCACCCGGGCGATCAGCTGATCCTCTACACCGACGGCGTCACCGAGGCCCGCCGCAGCCGTGACCAGGACCGCTTCGGCGGCGAGCGGCTGCAGGGCCAGCTCGCCGGCACCAGCCGGCCCGAGGAGGCGATCGCTCGCGTGCGCTCGGCGCTCGAGGGCTTTCGCGCCGAGCAGCCCAGCGACGACGCCGCGCTGGTCGCGATCCGCCGCAGCGGCGGCAGCGACGCCCCCGCCGGCAGCGATCGCGGCGCCAGCGTCGCGATCGAGCCGGTCGCCTGAGCCACGTGCGCCCGGACCCCGCCGAGTCGCGCCAGCGCCTCGCGCTTCTTTGCCTGCTCGCCGGCGCCGCGGTTGCCGCGGTCTCGCTGCCGCTGGCGGCCGGCGGCGGCGTCCCCTACCTCTCGCTCGACCAGCTCAGTCCCTGGCTGGTCAGCTTCGCGATCGGGCTCTTCGGTGCCCTCTTCGCGCTCCCGTTCGCGATCCACGGCCGCATCGGCGGGCCCCTCGAGGGCGACGCCCGGTGGGAGCGCTCGCTGCTCTGGTGGGGGGCGATCGCGGTCGCCGTCTTCTGCCTCGGGTTGCTGCTCGGGCTGCCCTCGGGCTTTGCCTCGGACTCGCTCGCCGGCTCGACCGGCCTGGTGATCGCGGTCGAGGCCGGGCTGGTGTTGGCGACGCTGCTCGTCTGGCTGATCTCCGGATGAGACGCCCCGCCCGCGGCGGCGATATCCTCCTAGATTGACTGGTCAGTCAATGGTCCAGTCGGAGAGGGAGGCGCCGGTCGTCGAATGCGCGTAGCCGCGGTCCAGCTCAACTCACGCAACGACAAACGGCGCAACCTCGAGGTCGCCGAGCGCCTCGTTCGCGAAGCCGCGGCCGACGGGGCACGCCTGATCGCGCTACCGGAGAAGTGGAACCTGCTCGGACCCGCCGCCGACCTCGTCGCCGGCGCCGAGCCGCTCGATGGTGCCTCGATCGAGGCGGCCCGAAGCTGGGCACGCGAGCTCGGGGCGCACATCCTCGCCGGCAGCATCGGCGAACTGGTCGAGGGCGAGGAGCGCCTCTTCAACACCTCGGTGCTGATCGACGCCCAGGGTGAGATCGCGGCCAGCTACCGCAAGATCCACCTCTTCGATGTCGAGGTGGGCGGGATCACCTATCGCGAGTCCGAGCACGAGCAGCCAGGTGACCAGATCGTGATCGGCGACGCGGGGGGCGTCGAGCTCGGCCTCACCGTCTGCTACGACCTCCGCTTTCCCGAGCTCTACCGCATCCTCGCCGTCCGCGGCGCCCGCGTGATCACGGTTCCCGCCGCCTTCACGATGGCGACCGGACGCGACCACTGGGAGGTATTGCTGCGCGCCCGGGCGATCGAGAACCAGGTGTTCGTGCTCGCGCCCGGCCAGCACGGCGAGGCGCCGCCCGGCTACAGCTCCTACGGGCGCTCGATGATCGTCGATCCCTGGGGCGTGGTCCTCGGCCAGGTCCCCGACGGCGAGGGCTTCGTCTGTGCCGAGCTCGACTTCGCCGCTCAGGCGCGCATCCGCGAGACGCTGCCCTCGCTCGCCAACCGCCGCCCCCAGTCCTATGCGTGGCCCGAGCCCGCCGGCGCCGGAGCGGTCGGCTGATGGCGAAGGCGCCACCCGTCGACCGCCGCCGGCAGATCCTCGACGCCGCCGTCAGCGTCTTTGCCCGGCAGGGTTTTCACGCCTGCCGGGTATCCGACATCGCCCGCGAGGCCGGCGTCGCCTACGGCCTCGTCTACCACTACTTCGATTCCAAGGACCAGGTCCTCAACGAGCTGTTCGAGGAGCGCTGGTCGCTGCTGCTGACCGCGATCGAGGAGGTCGACGCACGCCCGATCCCGGCCCGCGAGAAGCTCGACGCGGTGGCCGGCTTCATCATCGACTCCTACCGCCACGACCGCAAGCTGATGAAGGTGATCATCGTCGAGGTGACCCGGGCGGCCAACTCCTTCGGCCGCACCCATCTGCCGGAGATCAGCCAGGCCTATGACCTGATCGCGAAGATCGTCAGCGACGCCCAGGAGCAGGGGGCCTTTCGTGGCGACGTCGACCCGATCTTCGCCTCGATGTGGTTCTACGGCGCGATCGAGCAGCTGCTCTCGGGTTGGGTCTTCGGGCTGATCCCCGACAGCGAGAGCGACTTCGACCGCGCCCGGGTGATGGTCGTCGACACGATTTGCGGCGGCCTCGAGCTGGGTGCGCCGAATAACGGTGGGTAGTGGTTTACTCCCCCGGTCGCAACGGGTAGGCGCGATCGAATGATGGACAACGACATCGTCAAGCGGCTCGTCTGGACCGGCCTCGTCGCGGGGACCGGAGCCCTGGCCAGCGTGGTCGCGATGCGCCTCGCCGGGTCGATCTGGCGCCGCCTCTTCGACGAGGACCCGCCCGAATGAGCACCGGCACCCAGGGGCCGGGCGACAACCGCTCTGTCGGGGAGCTCGTCTACGACGTCTCCGAGCGCGTCTCGAGCCTGGTGCGCGAGGAGATCCAGCTGGCCAAGGCGGAGGTCTCCGAGAAGGGGGCGAAGCTGCTGCGCGGCTCCGTCGTCGGAATCGCAGCCGGCACCTTCGCCTTTCTCGGGCTGATCCTGTTGATGCACTCGATCGCCTGGCTGCTCAACGACCTCTTCTTCGGCGACCACTTCTGGCTCGGGTTTTTGATCGAGGCGGTGATCTTCTTCGCCGTCGCCGCGATCGCGGGGCGGATCGCGCTGAAATCGGTGCAGGCGGGCGCTCCGCCGACCCCGGCGCTCGCGGTCGAGGAGGGCAAGCGGATCAAGCAGACCCTGCAGTCGAGCACCACCCCCGCCGCAAAGGAGCCGCGATGAGCAAGGACCCGGAGATCTACAGCGGCGCCGGCGAGCCGGTCGCCCTCAAGGTCAGCGGCCCGGGCGCGCCGGGACGCAACTCCGCGCAGATCCGCGCCGACATCGAGGCTCAGCGCGAGGAGCTCTCGCACTCGGTGGTCGCGCTACGAGGCCGGGTGGCCGAGCTCACCGACTGGCGCCGTCAGGTCGCCGAGCATCGCCAGGAGCTGATCGTCGCCGCCGCCGTGGTCGGCTTTGCCGTCGGCGTGCGCATGTTCCGCCGCCGCGGCCAGCGCAGCTAGCTTCAGTCCAGGAACTCGGCGCCGAGGCCGCCGAAGCCGAGCAGCCCGGGACCGATGTGGGCGCCGATCACCGGGCCGATCTCGGAGACGAGCACGGGATCGCTGCCGAACACCTGGCGGCACTCGTCGACGAGGCGGCGCGCCGTGTCGGGGTCGTGGATGTGCTGGACCATCCAATGGGTGGCGCCGGCCTGCTTGCGCTCGTGGGCGAACTCGACCATGCGCTCGAAGGCGCGGCGCCGGGTGCGGACCCGCTCGATCGGCGTGATCTCCTCCTCCAGGGTCAGGATCGGCTTGATCTGAAGCGCCGAGCCGAGCAGCGCCTGGGCGGCGCCGATGCGTCCGCCGCGTCGCAGGTACTCGAGCGTGTCGATCGCGAACCACATCTTCAGCGAGTCGCGGGCACGCTCGAGGGTCGAGACGGTCTCGGCACCGTCGGCCCCGGCCGCCGCCGCCCGCGCCGCGACCAGCACCATGAAGCCCTGGCCACCGCAGCCCGTGCGGCTGTCCCAGACCGAGATCCGCTCGCCTCCCTGACCCCTGTCGATCAGCTCCTGGCGCGCCTGTCGCGCCGATTCGCAGGTGCCCGAGATCCCCGCCGAGATGTGGACCGAGACGATCTCCCGGCCGTCGGCGAGCAGCGGCTCGTAGGTGGCGAGGAAGTCTCCGACCGAGGGCTGCGAGGTCGTCGCCCCGCCCTCGCTGGCGCGCAGGCGCTCATAGAAGTCGTTGTAATCGGCGCCCGCGATCTCGGACTCGGGACGCTCGATCCGGTCGAGGGTGACGTAGAGGCTGACCCGGTGGATGCCGTGCTCGGCGATCAGCTCCTCGGGCAGGTATGCGGTGGTGTCGGTGACCACGGCGATGCGTTGGCGTTCGCTCACACTCTGGGTCTTATCAGTTCAGGCTGAGCGGGCAGGAGCGGCACTCTAGGATCCGCCGCGATGCCCAAGACTCTGGTCACGGGGGGGTCGGGGTTCCTCGGCTCACATCTGGTCCGCGCCCTGGCGGAGCGCGGCGACGACCTGCGGCTGCTGGCGCGCCGAAGCTCGAAGCTCGAGCACCTCGGTGAGATCGAGTTCGAGCGGGCCACCGGCGACGTCACCGATAGGCGCGCGATGCGCCGGGCGCTGGCCGGCGTCGACCGCGTCTTTCACGTCGCCGGGCGTACGTCGCTGCGATCCAGCGATCGCAGCGCCGTCTTCGAGACCAACCTGCGGGGTGCGCGCACGGTCTTCGAGGAGGCCCTCAAGGCCGGGGTCGAGCGGCTCGTCCACACCTCGACGGTGGGGGCGATCGGGGTGGCAAAGCCGCACTCGACCGCAGACGAGGACGGCCCCTTCGAGATCGGCCACCTCGGCCTCTCCTACGTCAACTCCAAGCACGAGGCCGAGCTCGAGGCCTTCCGGCTTGCCGCCCAGGGCCTGCCGGTGGTCGTCGTCAACCCGTCCTTCGTGCTCGGGCCCGACGACCCGAGCGGCACCTCTATGGGGCTCGTGCGTCGCTTCTTGCTCGGTCAGATCCCGGCCTACGTCGACGGGGCGCTCAACATCGTCGACGTTCGCGACGTCGCCCAGGGCCACCTGCTCGCCGACGCCAAGGGCAGGATCGCCGAGCGCTACATCCTCAGCGGGCGCAATTTCACCTTCGACCGGCTGTTCGCCGACCTGGCGCGGATCTCGGGTGTCGACCCACCACCGCTGAAGCTGCCGGCGAACGTCGCTCTGGCGGGCGCGCGGATGGCCGAGCTCGGCCGGGTGCAGCTGCCCACCGCCGTCGACGAGATCCTCTCGGCCTCGCAGTGGTGGGCCTACCGCAACACCAAGGCCAAGCGCGAGCTCGGCTTCCGGCCGCGACCCCACGAGCAGACATTGGAGGACGCGGTCGCCTGGCAGCGGGCCGAGCTCGGCAATCGATCCGCCGCCCCAGGAGTCGAGATGCTGGCGCTGCGCGGGCTCGGCCGCATGCTGCGCGTGGGCGAGAGGATGGTCGGCAGATGAGCCGGGTCCTGTTTCGCTGTCCCACCCCCACGAACGTGCTCTGCCCGTGTGGAGCTGTCGAGCGACGGCTGCGCAAGCTCGGGGTCGAGCACTCCACCGAGCGCGTTCCCTACCGTCGCTCGGGCCGTCCCGAGGTCGAGGAGCTGACCCGCCAGCGGCGGGTTCCGGTGTTCGTCGACGGCGACGAGATCGTCCACGATTCGAAGCGGATCATCGAGTACCTCGAGTGGAAGTACGGGGTCTCCGAGGCCTGATCGCCCGATCGGGCACCGCGCAAGCGATCGCGCGCGAGGGATCGTCGACGCCCGTTATCATTGTGGCCATGGAGACTCCTCAGTCAGCAGTGAAGCTCACCGATACGGCCGCGGAGAAGATTCGCGAGCTGGTTTCGGCAACCGAGACCGAGCAGGCGCTTCGCGTCGCCGTCAAGGGTGGCGGCTGCTCGGGGTTTCAGTATGCGCTCGCGCTCGATGCGCCGAAGCCCGACGACCACGTGTTCGAGAACAAGGGTGTCGCCGTGATCGTCGACAAGGTCTCGATGCAGTTCTGCTTCGGCTCCGAGGTCGACTACGTCGACGGCCTCCAGGGCGCCGGGTTCACGGTCAACAACCCGAACGTCGTCGCCGCCTGCGGCTGCGGCTCCTCGTTCCAGGTTCGTGAGGACGCGGCCGAGCAGGCCGCGACCGTGTAGGCCACAGCCTCCCCGGTTCGAGCTTCGTCCGGCGCGCCTCGCAGGCGCGCCCACTCACCCACGACGGCCGCCGCGATCGAACCCCGACGCGCGGCTCGGGAGCAGCAATGGCAACGGTTACGGCCTCCGGTCTGGCCAAGCACATAGGGGGCAGGACCCTGTTCAGCGACGTCTCCTTTCGGCTCGCCGAGGGCGATCGGATGGCGGTCTCCGGCCGCAACGGCAGCGGCAAGACGACGCTGCTGCGCGCCCTCGCCGGCGAGCTCGGCATCGACGCGGGCAAGGTCGCCTTCCGCAAGGGCGCCCGGGTGGCCCTTCACGACCAGCGTCCGCCCCGCGAGAGCGTCTCGCTGCGCGAGTACGTGCTCACCGGGCTCTCCTGGATCCTCGAGATCGAGGCCGAGCTAGAGGCGCTCGAGCGGCGGATGGCCGGGGGCGACGGTTCCGGGGAGGCGCTCGACGCCTATGCCGCCGCGCAGGCGAGGCTCGAGCATGCCGGCGGTTATCGATGGCGCGACCAGGCGACCGCGACCGTCCGCGGCCTCGGCTTCGGCGACGACGAGCTCGACCGGCCTCTATCGAGCTTCTCCGGCGGCGAGCTCACCCGCGCCTCGCTGGCTCGGGCGCTGGCGACCAAGCCCGACCTGCTGCTTCTCGACGAGCCGACCAACCACCTCGACATCGAATCGCTCGAGTGGCTCGAGCGCTACCTGGTCGGGGTCGATGCGGCGGTGATCCTGGTCGCCCACGATCGCTGGTTCCTGGAGTCCGTCGGCACCGCGGTGCTCGAGCTCGAGGCCGGGCGCTCGCGATTCTTCGCCGGGCCCTGGCACGCGTGGCGGGCCGAGCGCGCCGCCCGCGAGCTCGCCGCCGGCCGCGACGTCGAGCGCCGCCAGGCCGAGATCGCGCGGATGGAGCGCTTCGTCGAGCGCTTTCGGGCGAAGGCGACCAAGGCGCGCCAGGCACAGTCGCGGGTGAAGATGATCGAGCGCACCAAACGCGAGGCGGCCGAGATCGATCCCCGCGACAACCGCTCGCTGGCCTTCTCCTTCGGCGATGCCCAGCGCTCCGGCAGGGTGGTGCTGGAGCTCGAGGACGCTCGCCTAACGGTCGGCGAGCGGACCCTGCTCGAACAGGGCGAGCTCTGGCTCGAGCGCGGCGAGCATGTCTGCCTGGTCGGCGCCAACGGCTCCGGCAAGTCGACCCTGGTCGAGACGCTGACCGGCGGTCGCGAGCTCGAGCGGGGCAGGCTGAAGATCGGGCACAAGGTCACCGTCGGCTATCTCTCCCAGCATGCCGAGCTCCCGGATTCGGCGGAGATCACGGTGCTCTCGCACGCGCAGCGATCGACAGGGCTCTCCGAGGCGAAGACGCGAGGGCTGCTGGGGCGTTTCCTGTTCTCCGGCGAGGAGGTGCAGAAGCCGGTCGGCGGGATCTCCGGGGGCGAGGCGCGGCGGCTGGCGATCGCGATCCTGATCACCTCCGGGGCCAACCTGCTGGTGCTCGACGAGCCCACCAACCATCTCGACGTCGAGAGCCGCGAGGCGCTCGAGGAGGCGCTGCAGCGCTTCGAGGGGACCGTGCTGCTGATCTCCCACGATCGCGCCCTGCTCGAGGCGATCGGCAGCCGCACCGTGGTGCTCGCCGGCCGCCGGCTGCAGAACCACGATGGCGGCTGGGCCTCCTGGCGGGTGGCCGAGGAGGAGCGCGAGGCCGCAAGCAAGCGCAAGGCCGCGCCCTCCAGCGACCGCGGCGAACGGCGCGCCGCCAAGGGCCCGAGCAAGAACCGGATCGCCGACGCCAAGCGACTCGAGCGCGAGGTCGAGGCCGCCGAGGCGGCGATGCGGGCGCTCGAGGACGAGCTCGCCGATCCGGTCAACTGGAGCGAGCCGCAACGTTCTGCCGAAGCGAGCAAGCGCCACCAGCAGTCGCGGCGCGAGCTCGATCAGCTTTACGCCCGCTGGGAGCAGGCGGTCGAGAAGGCCGGCGGCTGATCGCGCCTACGAGACGGCGCTAACCGAGCTGCATCGGCGGGCTCTGCTGCGAGCCGCCGGGAAGGATGCGCTGTGGCTCCGGTGCGGTCGGGTCCGCCGGCTGCTCGACCCTCAAGAGCTCGGCGAGCTCGCCGGAGTCGAGCATCTCCTCGACGATGTCGCAACCGCCGACCAGCTCACCGTTGACGTAGAGCTGCGGGAAGGTCTGCCAGTCGAAGAGCTCGGTGGTGATCTCGCGCAACGGCTGAAGCGCCGGCAGCACGTCGATCGCGCCGTAGTCGACCCCGAGCTGGTCGAGGACGCCGACCACGCGCAGGGAGAAACCGCAGCGCGGGGCCTCGGGGGAGCCCTTCATGAACAGCAGCACCGAGTTGTCGGAGATCGCCTGCTCGACCTGTTGCTTGAGTGCTGGATCGGCTGCCATGAATCTCAGGGTAGCGAAAGGACTCGCGGTGTCCCCGGAGTGCCTGGCGGCCGTGGCGATCGGTGGCCTTCGCGCGGAAAGGGCACAACGGTCGTAGCCAGCTCCCCTTCCTCGCCGAACAGCGACACCGACCACCTCGCCTGGTTCGTGATCGACGCGGTGACCGAGCTCGATCTCGAGCCCTTCTACGCCTCCTACCGCTCAGGCGGCCACGGTGCCGCCACCCACGATCCGAAGATTCCGGCTGAAGAACAGCTCGCCGCCCCATCGAGGGCAAGCCAGACCGCGACGCCGACTACCGCCCCGGCCACTCTGACCGCAACGGGGGTCCCGCCTATCGGGAAGTCTCCAATGGTCGTCGGTCCTCCCTAGCGCCAGGCCGGCGAGGTCTTGAAGACCGTCGCACGCCATTAAAGCTTGAGCTTCTCGAGCGCTGGCAGATAGGCCTCGGTGAAAGTCGGGAACTGAGCGATCGTGTCGCTCAGGACGTCAATCGAGATCTCAGCTCTGACAGCCAACACGGCTTGATGAATCCACTCACTGGCCAGAGGCCCCACGGCCCAGGCGCCGACCAGAATCCGGCGCTCTACATCCGCCAGGACACCGACTTCCCCGCTGATGCCCTGGCCGTAGGTCTCGGTTCTGGCCACGCTCATCAGATCGGCGCTCGCCTGGCACACCTGAATTCCTTGCTCTGCTGCCTGCTCAGCCGTTAGCCCGACCGCGGCGATCTCGGGATCAGAGAAGACCACCCGCGGAACCGCTCGATAGTCGGCGCGGGCAGGCTGGCCCGCAATGTCCGCGCAGGCAATGCGGGCTTGGTATTTGCCGACGTGCGTGAACAGCGAGACGCCGGTGACGTCGCCGATCGCCCAGATGCCATCGCCAACGCGGCAGCGTTCGTCTATCGGGATCTCGCCCCGATCCCCCAACTCGACTCCGAGGGCCTCGAGACCCAGGTTTTGGGCGCGCGGCCGCCGTCCAGTGGCGACAATCACACGCTCGGCGTCGACGGCCTCCCCCGAGTCGAGCTCCACCGTGCGCCGCTCGCCGTCGAGGGTGACAGCCGTAGCGTGCTGGCCGAGTCGCAGCTCGATGCCGTCCGCCTGAAGAGCCTCGGCGATCAGCTCGCTGACCCGCGGGTCCTCGCGATCGATCAGGCGCTCAGCGCCCTGGACGATGGTGACCTCAGCCCCGTAGCGGCACAGCATCTGGCCGAGCTCGATTCCGACTGGCCCGCCGCCGAGCACGATCGCGTCCTTGGGAACCTCAGTGAGGGTGGTCGCCTCGCGGTTGGTCCAGTAGCCCGCCTTCTCGAGACCCTCAATCGGCGGAATGACTGCCTCGCTGCCGGTGGCGATCACGATGCGCTCGGCGGTTAACTGCCGATCATCGACCGTGATCGTGGCGGGCGCCTTGATTCGGGCTTCACCCTTAACCACGGTGACGCCGGACTTCTCATAGCCGGCGACCGCACCCGAGTCGTCGAGGTCGCGGATCATGTAGTCGCGGTACTTGACGATCTCCTGCCAGCGGACCCCGGGCTCGTCGAGGCCGGCGGTTCGGCGAGCTTCAGCCTGAGCCTCGGGCGCTCGCAGCAGGGTCTTGGAAGGGATGCATGCCCAGTATCCGCACTCCCCACCCACGAGCTCGCGCTCCACAAGGGCGGTGCGCAAGCCCTGCTTCAGCAGCCGGGAGCTGGCCACTTCGCCAGCCGGGCCGGCGCCGATCACGATCGCGTCGAAGTTCTCACTCATAGGGTGGGCTGGATCCGGCTTCGGATCGCCTCGATGATCCAGCCCTCCGGCGGCAGGCCAGAGGTCCCCTCGTTAGAGCGATACAGGCGACACTTGAGGCCGAAGTCGGTGCGAGCGCCTGCGCCGGGATCGACGTCCTCGCCGTCGACGCGAACCGTCGGCGAGCCGAGGAAGCGCTCCTGCTCCGCTGCGTCGACGGACTCGACGCGGCGCAATTCGATCTCGGTTTCGGCCCCCTCGTCGGCGAGCAGCTCGCCCAGCTTCGGCAGCAGGGCCTCGTAGCTCGGGCAACCGTCGAAGTAGAGGAGCTCGACCTTCATCGGCCAGTCGAGATCAGAGGTCGAACACACGGGCTCATTGCCGATCCGAACGGTCGATCGGTGTCGCCCGATGACGACGGACAACGAGCACCGCAACCACCCCGATCGCCGCGACGATCAGAGCGCCCCAGCCGAACACCGCCGCCAGCGTCAGGCCTCCGACCCCGGCCACGACGAGCGGCACCGCAGCGCAGCAGACCACCGCTACCGTCCCCACACCGAGCGCCGCCACGGTCTTGCGCATCAGCGCTGGCCTCCGTCGACACGCCCGCAGGCGGCGACGTGCTCGGCGTTCTCGTGCAGCAGCGCGCGCCCGAGCACGATCACCTGGACAACCCGTTCGTCGGCAAGGCGGTAATAGACGGTCCTGTGCTCGCGCCTGGTGGTCACAAACCCGCACCAGCGAAGGCAGGCGAGATGGTTGGAGACCTTCGGTTGGGGCTCGCCGAGCTCCTTCGCGAGATCGCCGACCGAGCACTCCCCCTCCGCGACCAGCTCGAGGATGCGGAGACGGGTTCGATCGCCGAGGACGCGGAAGTACTTGGCGAGCACATCGGCCTCGACCGGAGCTGCCGGGAGCCGGAACGGAGCGTTGGCGACCGTGGCCTCCATTGATTCTGGATCATACCTGAATCTTCTGATATAAGCCGTTACTGAGACGAGCTATCCCGCGGTGACGAGGATCAGCGCCCCGAGGCTCGCCTCCACGGTGGATGCGACGACCGAGCAAATCCGAACCGAAGGCGCGCCGCTGGGGTCGAAGTTCACATGAAGTCGACGCTCGTCGCCAGCCTGCTCGCCGCCGCGGCCCTTACGGGCTGCGGCATCGGCAGCGATGACGAGGCTGCTGAGCAGGAGGTCGAGGTCCCGTTCAGCACGGCCGAGTGGGCCACCGACTTCTCGACCAACTCTGTGCCCCTCGACGAGTTCGTCGGCGGCGGGCCGCCGAAGGACGGCATCCCGTCGATCGACGTACCGAAATTCGTCGGCGTCGACGAGGCGGAGGAGTTCCTCGACGGGTCCGAGCCGGTGGCGGTGGTCGAGCTAGAAGGCGAGATTCGGGCCTATCCGCTTCAGATCCTGATCTGGCATGAGATCGTCAACGACGAGATCGCCGGCGAGCCGGTGGCGGTGACCTACTGTCCACTCTGCAACTCGACCGTCGCCTTTCGGCGGGAGGTGGACGGCAGGCCGGTCGAGTTCGGGACCACCGGGATGCTGCGCAACTCCGACTTGGTGATGTACGACCGGGCGACCGAGTCGTGGTGGCAGCAGATCACCGCCGAGGCGGTGGTCGGCAAGCTGACCGGGACCAAGCTCGAGGTGCTGCCGTCGCAGATCCTCGCCTGGGATCAGTTCCAGCGGCTTCATCCGGGCGGCCGCGTGCTCTCGCGCGAGACCGGCTTCGATCGCAATTACGGCTCCAACCCCTACACCGGCTACGACTCCGACCCCGACTCCCAGCCGTTTCTGCTCGAGGGCGAGGCCGACCCCTCGCTGCCTCCGAAGGAGCGGGTGGCGGCGATCCAGACGGGTGACGGTTCCGCTGTCGTCTACCCGTTCTCCCGGCTCGCCGACGAGGCGCCGATCAACGACGAGATCGACGGCCGGCTTGTGGCCGTCTTCTTCGACCCCAACGTCGCCTCGGCCCTTGACAGCTCCGCGATCTCCGCCGGGCGCGACGTCGGCGCCGCGGCGGTCTTCGAGCGCCTCGCGGGCGCGCGAACGCTCGACTTCGAGGCGGGGCCGGACCAGGGAACTTTCCGCGACGTCCAGACCGCATCGACCTGGACCATGAGCGGCGAGGCGACGGCCGGTCCGCTGAAGGGAACGCAGCTCGAGCAGGTGCCCCATGACGATCAATTCTGGTTCGCGCTCGCAGCGTTCTTCGACGACGCCGATATCCGTGGCTGAGGCATGGTCGCTCGCCATCTCGGATGTGGCCTCGGACCCTTTCCCCACCATGACGGCCCTCGCGGATGACTCGCCTGCTCGCGAAATGGGGTTCGCGAAGCGTCCGCGGGCGAGCGCTGATCGCGGCCGGGGTGGTGACGACGCTCGCAGTGGTGGGCGCCGGGGGCTACCTCCTGCTCGTCAAGCGCGCTGCCGACGTCCAGTGCCCGCAGCCGTGTGAGCTCCAAGTCGACAAGAAACCCCCGAAGCGCGGCGAACGGGTGAAGACGGTCAACTGGCCGGTCTACGGCTACGACGACCAGCGCACCCGCTATCTGCCGACCAAGCGCGTGCGGCCACCCTACGACGCCTCCGAGTGG
>Ga0208612_1000574_pt1 | contig 15755 bp, 17 predicted proteins | sample AntDryMetagUQ889_FD_188089 | JGI IMG/M metagenome (GOLD analysis project Ga0208612, IMG submission 188089) | Polar desert microbial communities from Antarctic Dry Valleys - UQ889 (SPAdes) | ecosystem: Environmental > Terrestrial > Soil > Desert | place: Antarctic Dry Valleys | collected 2008-12-31 | reverse complement strand
GCGCTGATAGACGGGATCCGCAGAGCTTTGAAGTTCATCCCCCCCGACCGGATCTTCGTCGATCCCGACTGCGGTTTGAAGACCCGTACCGTGGACGAGGCGAAAGAGAAGCTCAGCAACATCAAGAAGGCCGTCGACGTCGTGAGACAAGAGCTCTAAGCACAGCAACACCAAGACAGAACAGGGGAGCTCGGTGGGACCGGGCTGAGAGGGCGGCTGAGAGCCGCCGACCCTTGGAACCTGATCCGGGTAACACCGGCGAAGGGAGTGGATCCACATGAGTGCCACCCTGGAACGCGCTACCGGGCCCGAGCCCGGCATCTATCCGGTCCCCCCCGCGGAGCGGCGACTGTCCGCTCTCGACATGGCCGTCTTGTGGGGCGATCTTGGCATCGGCCTGCTGGTCCTCGTGACCGGAGGACTGCTGGTGCCCGGACTGGGCTTCACGACGGCTTTGGTAACGATCGTCGTCGGCTCGTTGGTGGGCGTCACGATGCTGTCGATCGCGGCGGCCGCAGGGGCGCAACACGGTGTGCCCACGATGGTGCTGCTGAGGCCGGTGCTCGGCATCCGGGGGTCGTGGCTGGCAAGTGGCTTGAACATCATCCAGCTGGTTGGGTGGACGGCGGTAGAGCTATGGGCGATGAGCTACGTTGCCGACCTGGTGTCGAGCCGCGTCTTCGGCTTCTCCTCCAGAGGGTTGTGGCTTGCCCTCACCGCGATCGTCTGCGGGGGGCTTGCGCTGTGGGGGCCCGTGGGTGTCACGCGGGTCTGGCTGGAGAAGTTCGGGGCCTGGGTGATCGGCGGTATCTCGCTGTTGGTCACGATCGCGGTTCTGCTGGGCGACGGCGTGGGAGCCTCCTTATCGGCTCCCGGCCAAGGCGGCTTCCCCACCTTCGGTTCGGGCTTGGACCTGGTGATCGCCCTGCCCGTGTCGTGGTTCCCGCTGGTTGCCGACTACACGCGCTTCGGATCGCGCACCAGGGGTGCGTTCTTCGGGACCTTCTGGGGCTACCTGTTTGCGAACATCTGGCTCTACGCACTGGGCGCGATGCTCGTGCTCTCGGCGGGAGCGACGCCCAACCCGGCGGGGATCGCTCTCGGCGTCCTGACGATCGCCGGCGGTTCCGTCGTCGGGATCCTTTTCCTGGTCGGCCTCTTGGCCGGCGAGACCGACGAGGCCTTCGCGAACATCTACTCTGGCGCGGTCACCTTGCAGAACATCTTCCCGCGAGCGCCTCAGAGGGCACTCGTCATCGGTGTCACGGCGGTCGGCGCGGTACTCGCCGCGGCGCTCACGATGGAGTTGTACGAGTCCTTTCTATTCTTGATCGGGTCGATCTTCGTCCCGCTTCTCGGGGTGTTTGCAGCCGATCACTTCTTCGTGCGTCGAGGTCGCCTCGACTCTGACGAGCTGTATCGCGATCGGGGCGGTTACTGGTTCACGGGGGGGGTCCGGTTGGTGGCGCTGGTGCCTTGGTTCGCCGGCTTCGTGACCTACCACTGGATCAACCCGAGTCCCCTGGCCTGGTGGCTCGAGCTGAACGCAGCGGTGTTCGGCGACCCCTTGGTCGTCCGCTTCCCTTGGCTGAATGCTTCCGTCCCCGCCTTCCTCGTCGCCTTCTCGCTCGGGGCCCTGATGCTGAGGGACATATCATCGGCTCCAAATCGACCCGAGAGGTGATCATGAAGATCGAAGCCCAGTGCCAACGTTGTCATCGCACGTTCCTCCTGTCACAGATCGGTCCCGAGAGCGACGCTCCCGGCCGCTGTCCCTTCTGCGGGGCTCGTTTCGCCCGGCACTACTCGACCGTGCTCGTGGACGCGGTCGAAGACGCGGAGAACTCCGCGACCCGTTTCGTCAACACGATCGCTCGATTGCAATCGATGGAGACCGGCTTCAACGTCGACGTCGAAGGACTCTTGGCGGAGGTCAGCCGCAAGGTCCGAGAGTCTGAAGAGGCCGCGCGAGCGGTCTAAAAACGAAAAAAAATAAAAAAAAATGTCTGAGCAGTCCAACGTCGATGGACGTCACATCTTGGTCGTCTCTGACGACGACCGGATACGTGACGAAGCACGCTTCGGATTCGCTCCCGACCTGGGTGTTGCGCTTGCCCGCGATGCGCGCGAGGCCCTGGAGCAGATGGAGATCGACATCCCTTCCGTCGTCGTGATCGATCTTCATACGGGTAGCGCCGGGGGCTTCGCGTTGGCTAAAGACATGGGTCAGAGGTCGCGTTTGAGCTCGGTGCCGGTGATGATGCTGTTGGATCGCGATCAGGATCGGTGGTTGGCCGATCAAGCGGGGGCGAGGTTGATCAGAACGAAGCCGATCGACACGACTGACCTCGTCAGGGACGCCCTCTCGCTGCTCGACTAATCGGCCCACATATCGCGTTCTTCGCGCTCTCGTTCCTAAAGATGCAGGTCAGGGCTATTGCGCGCCGCGAATACCATGCCTAGAATTACAAAAATGTAATTCGTCGAACCCGGGGGTGATGCGGGTTCGGGGGGATCGGGGATAGCTCTAGAGGAAGGCCGGGGGAATGCAACGCATCACAAACAAACTCCTACAGCCCGTCGACTGGCAGACCAACGCGCGCTGCACCGAGGTCGATCCCGAGATCTTCTTTCCCGAGCGTGGCGGCTCTTCGAAAGCCGCGCGTCAGGTCTGTTCGAACTGCCAGGTGCGCGACATCTGTCTCGAGTACGCGCTCAACAACAAGGAGCAGTTCGGGATCTGGGGCGGCACTTCCGAACGCGAACGTCGTCGTCTTCGCAAAGAGCGGACACGTCGTCAACTGCGCGCAGTTTCTTAAATGATGTTCCCCGATGACAGCGTTCTGTCGTCGTCCGCTCTGCCCAGAATAGCCGTTGAATGCTTGCAATCTCTCGCGATTCGTGTCTATCTACTTTGTGAATGCGTGTTTGTGATGCGCGCGTTCGTTGTTGTTAGTCCCGCTGCGCGCAACTGAACGCGTATCCGGGAACGGGGAAACCGGGATAACGAATCCCGTTGGGTACGAAGGAGGTGCGAGGAGTGGCTGCAAAGAAGACGACAGGACGCAAGACGGCGGCTCGCAAGAGCACGGGCACGCGGAGAAAGTCCACCGCACGTAAGTCCACGGGCGGTCGCAAGAAGACGACCGGCCGCAAGAAGACGACGGCACGGAAGTCTCCTGCACGTAAGAAGTCGACCGCACGGAAGACGACCGGCCGCAAGAAGACCACCGGCCGTAAGAAGTCGACCGCACGGAAGTCTCCTGCACGTAAGAAGTCGACCGCACGGAAGACGACCGGCCGCAAGAAGACGACGGCACGTAAGACCGCGGCTCGCAAGGCCGCGGGGGCGAAGGGCGGCAGGAAGACCGCAGCCCGTAGGGCAACTCGCAAGACGGCCGCACGGAAGACCACCGGCCGTAAGAAGTCGACCGCACGTAAGACCGCGGCTCGCAAGACCGCGGGGGCGAAGGGCGGCAGGAAGACCGCAGCCCGTAGGGCAACTCGCAAGACGGCCGCTCGCAAGTCTGCGGCGCGCCGGACGCGCTAGCCCAGACGCTCCAACCGTTCTTCCAAACAGTGGCCCGGTTCCAGAAGGAGCCGGGCCACTGTCGCGTCTGGAGGCGGCAAGAAGCGTCGTTCGACAAGGCCGACGATCTCCGTCGCGAACACGCTTGCTCCTAGCTCATCTGCACGGGACCGGACGGTCTCGAAGGTCTCCTCGATGCCTACGGTCAGCGGTTGGATGAGGTTCATCGAGACCTGTGTCGCACCCTCTACCTCGAGCCCCAGAGCGCGTACCGCCGGTGAGCGCACCTGCCGGGCCACCGCTCGAGCCAGATCGACGCCCGCGTCCAACCACACGTTGAACGCGATCAACGGCCCGCGGGCTCCCACGCAAACGACGCCCCGGACCGGGTCGACCTCGTGTGGCCCTGCGTCGGGCGGCAGGTCGTCACCCGCTCTGACCGCCAGGGCGGCAAGGCCCCCGCGTCTCAGATCCGACAGCTCCCGAGACTCATCTCTCGTGGCAGCGTTCCCATACAGGTAGACCGGGAGATGCGCCTCGGAACCGATCCGTTCCGCCAAGGACCGTGCCGCATCTACCGCTTGGCCCATGCCCGCTTGATGAGGAACGATGGGGCAGACGTCCAGCCCGCCTAAGCGGGGGTGAACCCCATGGTGGGTGCGGAGGTCGATGGCGCTCGCCGCTACAGCCAGCGCGGTGCAGGCGCTGATGAGGTCCTCCGCCGGAGCAGTCAGGGTGAGAACACTGCGGTGGTGACTGGCGTCGGAGTGGGTATCTAAGACGCGCGCTCCGTGGGCCTCCACGACTCCTACGAGGTGCGCAATGCGTGCCGGGTCCCGTCCCTCTGACACGTTGGGAACAGCGAGCAAGGTCATCGCGCGTTACCGTAGCCCCACTGCGGGAGGTGATCTGTGAGCGAGTACGGGTACACGGTCCAGGTGCCTGAGGGATACGACGAAGCGGTACTACGCGCCCGCCTCGCGATGAAGGGCGAAGGTTTCTCGATCATCTCCGAGATGCATGTAGGCGGCATGCTGGGTCCCGACGCCGGCGACCAACGTCAGTACCTGATCATGGGCATGTGGAATTCGGCCCTCTCTGAGCGCCAGATCGATCCACAACTCAAAGCGGCCGTTCACCTGCCCTGCAATGTCGTCGTCCAGGAGGTCGAGCAAGGCGCCGTGGTAGCAGCGCTCGACCCGATGGACGTGGTCGAGGGGGCCGACGACGCCACGCTCGCGTCCGCCTCGATCGCCCGGGACGCCCTAGGGCGCATGCTCAGGACCGTTGCCGCAGGACCGTTGGCTTCGTGAAGGATCAGGTCCGCCCTGCGATCGTCGAGGCCTTCCTTCAGCGACTCGATGAGGTCGTCGACCGTTGCCTCGAGGCGATCTGGGAGACGGTGGCTTCGTACGGGCGCTCCGGAGACCCGCTTCGCGGCGACGTACGGGAGGCGGTGCGAGGCAACGTCGCCGCCCTGGCTCACGTTCTCAGCGAAGGCCGGGAGCTCCGGCGTGAGGAACTGGCTCGCATAGAGGAGGTGGGAGCGCGGCGGGCTGAGGCTGGGATCCCCTTGGACGACGTGTTGCACGCGTACCGGACGGTCTCACGCGTCTGCTGGGACGTCCTTGCCGAGGAATGCCGGCGCAGCGAAGCAGACGCCCTCGAGGCCGCTATCGGCCTGGCGGAGGCCGTTCTCCGCTACACCGACCAGATCTCAACCGCGGTAGCCGAGGCATACGCGCAGGCCCAGCGCGCCATCGTCCGGGAGCAGGAAGGGGCGCGACGCGAGTTCCTCTCCGACCTGCTGTACGGGACCGACGCCTCGCCAGAAGACGTTCTGCGCAAGGCTCACGCGTTCGGCTACGACCTCTCGCTTAGCTACATCGCCTTGGTGGGTTGCGGACCCGGGCCCGACGGGGGCAAGGAGGCCATCGTGTCGTCGGCAGTCTCGCGGGTGTCCGATCTTGCGAAAGCGGATCCGATCGTCATCCAGAAGGGCGAGCAGACGATCGCGCTCCTTCCGGCGGACGCCGGCACCGACATCGGCGTCCTACCCGAGAAGCTCGTCGTCGAGATGGGCGGCGGATGGGAGTTCGGTATGGGCGGGCCCGAGCCCGGGCTCGAGGGCATCAGGCGGGCGTACCTGGAGGCGCGCGAGGCCCTTGAGATCGGGATGGGTCTGGAGCTCGACGGCGCGGTCTACCGCTTCGACGACCTTCTCCTCTATCACTTCCTCAGGCTGGAACAGGGTCTGGTCGATCGCTTCGTCGATCAGATGCTCGGCCCCCTCATCGCTTACGACGAGCGCCGCAAGGGCGAGCTCATCAAGACTCTGGACTCCTACTTCGCGGCCGACGGCAGCGTGAAGATGGCGGGCGAGATGCTGTTCGCGCACCCGCACACGGTCACGTACCGGTTGAAACAGATCGAGAGACTCACGGGCTGGTCGTTGCGTAATCCGGAAGACAAGCTCCGCCTCCAGCTGGCTCTGCGCGCCCATCGCCTGTCCCAGGCGCGGCGCGAGGCTGGCGATTCCGCCTAGAACCAAGTCGGGCAGCGTCCGGCTGCTAACCTCCCTTTCGTCTAGATCCGGCGGCTAGGACGTTTGCGTCGGAGCCGGCGGTGACGTCACCCCAGTTCGGCCGGTGACGGTCCTAAACGCCCGAAAGTCCCGAGGAGGAACTACGTCTATGCCCGACAGAGTCCTGATCATCGGCTGGGATGGCGCCGACTGGAAGGTGCTGCAGCCGATGCTCGACGCCGGCGAGCTGCCTAACCTCGCCGCCCTCATCGAGCGAGGAGCCTACGGAGACTGCCTGTCCAGCGTGCCCTCGCACTCCTGGTGCGCTTGGCCTTCCTTCATGACCGGCCTCAACCCCGCCGGCCACGGTGTCTTCGACATCCTCGAGCACAAGCCCGGGGCGACCCGCCGCCTGCCGGTCACCTATCGCTCGATCAAGGCGCGCACGATCTTCGATGACTTCACCGCCGCCGACAAGACCTCCCTGGCGATCAACATCCCGCTGACCTTCCCGACCCCCGCGATCAAGGGCAAGGTGATCGGCGGCGGCGTGCTCCCGGCAGCGCGGTCCTATACACATCCCGTCGAGCTGCAGCAGGAGCTGGACGCCAACGCGCCCTTCCCGGTCAACGGGATGAGCTGGACGACGTTCCGTAACCGTCCCGAGGCGTTCCTGAACGAGGCGGCCGAGATCACGGCGAAGCGTCAGAAGAGCTTCGAGTACCTGCTCGACACCACCGATTGGGACTTCGGCGTTCTGGTCTACGTCTCGACCGACCGGATCCAGCACTGCTTGATGGACTACATCTCGCCCGACCACCCGAAGTACGCGGAGCTGAAGGACACGCCGGTCGCCAAGCAAACCCGCGCCGTCTATCAGCAGCTCGATGCGGGGCTGGCCGAGCTCCTGAAGCGCACGACCGAGAACGACCTCGTCATCTTCATGTCTGACCACGGCCACCAGGCTTGCTGGCGGTGCTGCACGATGGACCGGATCCTTCAGCAGATGGGCTATCTCGAGTTCGGCAAGGGCTCGTTCGCCTTCAACCTGATCCGCTGGGGGCCGGGCCGTCGCATCGCCCGTCGCGTCTACGACATCTTGAAGCTGCACGGGAAGGTCTCGATCCCTGCCTCTCCGATCGAGTGGTCCAAGACCCGGGCTTACACGAGCGTCGTGTCCACCGGCGAGGGCATCTCGGTCAACCTCAAGGGCCGGGAGCCCGGCGGCATCGTCGACCCCAAGGATTACGAGAAGGTGCGCGACGAGGTGCGAGCCGCGGTCGAGGCCTTCAAGGATCCCGTGACGGGCAAACACCCGGTCGGCAAGACCTACCTCAAGGAAGAGATCTTGTCGGGCGCGTTCCTGGAGACTGCTCCGGACATCTTGTTGGTGCCGGCCGAGGGGTATTCACTCACCCACGCCAAGGGTGCCGTCGAGGAGGCCGACTGGCTCTCTGGAGACCACCGCCTCGAAGGTGTCATCGTCGCGACCGGCCCGGAGGTCACTCCCGGCCCCCTCGAAGAGACCGCCGAGTTGATCGATCTAGGTCCAACGTCGATGGCCGCTCTGGGCGTGTCGAGCGCGGTGCCTCGGGACGGCAAGGTCCTGCGCTCCCTGGTGGGCGACGGCGTCGATCTTTCGATCGACGAAAGCTCGATCCAAGAGCAGGCCGGGGGCTCGGTTGCGACGGCCGAAGGCGGTTTAACCTCTGATGAAGAAGGCGAGATCGAGGATCACTTGCGCGGTCTCGGCTACGTCGAGTAGCACGCCCTTCAATGTTGCCTGTCGGGGCACCTAAGTAGGAGGAGGAACCAGTTGCGCGCTCGTAGGTCTTGTCTCTCTGTGCCCGGCTCCAGCCCCAAGATGCTGGGCAAGGCCCCCGGGCTCCCCGCCGACCAGGTCTTCATGGACCTCGAGGACTCCGTGGCTCCCTTGGCCAAAGAGGAGGCCCGCGGCAACGTCATCGACGCCCTGAAGAACAACGACTGGGGCGACAAGACGGTCGTGGTGCGGATCAACTCGATCGACACGCAGTGGGCGGCCGACGATCTCAAGACGGTTGTCGAGGGGGCCGGGCAGTACATCGATTGCATCATGGTGCCGAAGGTCCAGCACGCGCACGAGGTCATGTTCGTCGACCACATGCTGCGAATGATCGAGACCAGCACCGACTCCGACAAGCGCATCGGCCTCGAGCTCCAGATCGAGACCGCAACCGGACTTCGCAACGTGCACGAGATCGCTCACGCTTCCGACCGGGCCGAGGCGATCATCCTCGGCCCTGCGGACATGAGCGCCTCCCTCGGCCTCCCCACGGTGACCGCGGGACTGCCGATGCCCGGCTACCCGGGCGACCACTGGCACTACGTGCTCGAGCGGATCCTGATCGCGGGCCGTGACGCCGGCCTGCAGGTCATCGACGGGCCCTACCTGTTGATCAAGGACCTCGACGGCTTCCGTGAGATGGCGATGCGGGCCCGAGCGCTCGGGTACGACGGCAAGTGGGCTTTGCACCCCGGCCAGATCGATGTCCTCAATGAGGTCTTCACACCGACCCAAGAGGAGTACGACAAGGCAGAGGCCCTCCTCGACGCCTACAAGCACGCCACCGAGATCGACCGCCGAGGTGCGGTGATGTTCGGCAACGAGATGATCGACGAGGCCTCGCGCAAGATGGCCGTCCAGTTCGCCGAACGCGGCCGCGCCGCGGGCAAGACTCGGGTAAAGAAGCTAGAGGACTTCCAGGCCGACTGGACCTAACCCTTTTGTGCTAACTGGACTACGTCCCAGCGTAGGCAGACGACGTCAGAACGGAGAGGAAACCTAGGATGTTGCAGCTGAACGACACCCAGAAGGCCATGATCGAGATGGTCCGCGAGTTCGTCGAGAAGGAAGTCATCCCGGTAGCCGACGAGATGGAACACGCTGACGAGTATCCCGAGGCCATCGTCGAGCAGATGAAGGAGATGGGGCTTTTCGGGATCACGGTGCCCGAGGAGTTCGGGGGCATCGGGGAGACGCTCACGACTTACGCGTTGACCGTCGTCGAGCTCGCCCGTGGCTGGATGAGCCTCTCCGGCGTCCTCAACACCCACTTCATGGGCTGCTATCTGATCAACCGCTTCGGCACCGACGAGCAGAAGCAGAACTTCCTGCCCCGCATGGCGACCGGCGAGATCCGGGCTGCGCTTGCGATGAGCGAGCCGGAGGCCGGCTCCGACGTCCAGGCGATCCGCACGAAGGCCATAAAGGACGGCGACGATTACGTGGTGAACGGTCAGAAGATGTGGCTGACGAACGGCCTTCGCTCGGGCGTCGTGATGACGCTCGTTAAGACCGACCCCGACGCCCAACCCGCCCACAAGGGCATGAGCATGCTGATCGTCGAGAAGGAGCCGGGCAACCCCACGCCGGCTCCCGGCCTCGACGTCGGCAAGAACATCGAGAAGCTCGGCTACAAGGGCGTCGAGACCACCGAGATGAACTTCTCCGACTACCGCATCCCGCAGGCTTCACTGCTGGGCACCGAAGAGGGCCAGGGCTTCCGGCAGGTCCTCGACGGCATCGAGCTGGGGCGGGTGAACGTGGCCGCTCGCGCGGTCGGCGTCTCCACCAGGGCGTTCGAGGAAGCGATCAAGTACGCCCAGGAGCGCAAGGCCTTCGGCAAGACGATCAGCGAGCACCAGGCGATCCAGATCCACCTCGCCGAGATGGGGACGACGCTCGAGGCCGCCAAGCTGATGCTCTATTCGGCCGCCGAGAAGAAGTCGATGGGCGAGCGCAGCGACCTAGAGGCCGGCATGGCGAAGCTGTTCGCCTCCGAGGCCTGCAACGAGATCGTCCTGAAGTCCCTACGGGTCCACGGCGGCTACGGCTACTCCAAGGAGTTCACCATCGAGCGTCTCTACCGGGACGCCCCCTTCCTCCTGATCGGAGAGGGCACCAGCGAGATCCAGAAGACCGTTATCGCCCGCCGCCTGCTAGAACGCCACAAGCTCTAACCGTTTTGTGCTAACTGGCCTACGTCCCAGCGTAGGTTCCCGACGTCAGAACGGACGTCGCCTCCGTCCAAGCCGTGGCGGATCAACCTCAGGGTGCCCTCTCCGTACCTAGTGGCGTCGGCCCACGTGACGTACAGGATCCGATAGCCGAGAGAAACGAGCCTGTCGTGCTTCTTCTGATCGGTCCGGCGAGCGACCAGACCTTCGTGCCACAGCCTGCTGTGTCCTTCGACTACGAATCGCTCCTCGAGCCACACGAAGTCGGGCCGAGCCACGAAATCCCCCGCCTCGTCGTAGATCGGTCGCTGCAGCTCGGGAAGACGCAGGCCCGAGGCTGAGAGAAGCTCGAAGATGACGGTTTCGAGGCCCGAGTTCGGGAACTCAGAAAGGTCCAGTCGCTCGTGGAGGAACTTGCGCAACACCGCGCATCCGTCCCGGCCCCGACGAGCCGTTTGGTAGAGACAGTGGTCGAGGCTGCCGAGCGTGCACCTGCCCCCATGAAGGCATTGATCGATCGCGATCGCAGCTCGACGCCGGGACACGTGACCGCAGAGGTCCATGAGTGTCCGCTCGATCGAAGTCGTTGGGATGTTCTGCGCCATGACGATCTGGTTGCGCGGCAGCCACTTGGTGTGGTGACAGATCACCCCGCAGCGCGGCATCGGGCGCTTGTTGAGCGTCGTTACGACCTCGATCGGGGGTTGCTCGAAGCCGGGCAGCTCGTGAAGGTAGGCAGCGGCCCGAACACCCGCAGCGCCGCGCGCCCATAGACACGCGGCGGACTGCTGCTGTTGCCAAGAGGGGAAACTCCCGGGCACCCCGTAGACGCCCGGATGGAGGCTGGTCAGCGCGCTGGTTTGCACTCGGTGATCGATCATGCGCTCCGATATCCGGAGGGCCGTAGCCTGGCGACGACTGAAGACGCCATGCTGAGAGCCTGCCAACTCTGCGATCAAGCGATCGATGTGATTCATAGACGGATCGATACCAGCGGACTGCGACAGATTTCCGAATGGCCCGTTCTGACGTCGAAAAGCTACGCTGGGACGTAGCCCAGTTAGCACAGAACGGTTAGTCGAGGTCTCCGGCTTCTACGCGCTCTAGGCGCATGTCGCGGACCAGCTTGTGGCCGGTCAGTGACTGGAGGGCGCTGGGCTCGTCCATCCCCTCTTTGACCAGGCCCAGCAGATCTCGCAGCGAGATGATGCCGACTACCTCGCCCTCGTCGGTGACGACCGGCAGGTGGCGGAACCATTTTTCGAACATGACCTGGGCCGCTTCGGTGAGCGCCGTGTCCGGAGTGATCGTGACGACCTCGGTGGTCATGGCGTCCCTGAGGGAGACCGTCTTGGGGTCCTTGCCCTCGGCGACCGTGCGCATGATGTCGCGCTCGGTGACGATCCCGTTCAGGCGGCTGCCGTCCATGATCAGCAGCGAACCGGTCTGCTGCTGCCACATCTTGGAGGACGCCTCGGCGAGCGTGTCGTCGGGCGCGTCGGTGAGTGCGGCGGGCGTCATGATGTCGGAAACGTTCATGTGGAGGCGATTGTAGTGGACGCCTACACTTCGCCGCGTGAGATTCGGACTCGCACTTCCTCATTACGACACGAGCCTGGCCGGCCAGCCCGTTTCTTGGGACGGGGTCAGGCGGGTAGCAGAGCGAGCCGAGGCGGCGGGATTCGATTCCGTGTGGGTCTCGGACCACCTCTTCCTGGACTGGGGCAAGTACGGCGGCCCCCCCGACGCCCAGGGGGCCTTGGAGTGCTGGACCACGATGACGGCCGTCGCCGCCGTGACCGAACGGGTGCGCATCGGTTCGATGGCGCTCTGTAATGACTTCAGGAACCCCGGCCTGCTGGCGAAGATGATCGCCAGCCTCGACCTCCTTTCGGAAGGCCGCATCGACGTCGGTCTTGGCGCCGGCTGGTACGAGCCCGAATACCGCGCCGCCGACATCGACTTCGATCGTCCCGGACGACGCATCGCACGGCTGGGGGAGAGCTTGGAGATCGTCGCTCGGCTGCTTGAGGGAGAAGAGCTCGTGTACAAGGGCGAGCACTACACGATGGATGGCGCCCTCTGCCGACCCGGGCCGGCGCAACGACCGCGGCCCCCTCTCTGGGTCGGTGGCAAGGGCGAATATCTATTGAAGACCGCGGCCAGGTTCGCCGACGGCTGGAACTTCTCGTGGCTGGGTTCCATCGACACGTACGCGGAGCGGAGCACGGTGGCGGACAGGACCTGCGAGGCAGTGGGCCGCGACCCACGCTCCCTTAGGCGGTCAGTAGGTGCCTACGTGGTCACGGGTTCGGACGTGGCCGACTTGCGAACGAGGTTTGGACGTTTGGTCGATCGCACGCCAGAAGGCGTTTTGCGGAGTGAAAGCGCGGGGACGGCGGTATCCTGGGAGGAGTTCCGGACCAGCCGCATCGCCGGGACTACGGGTGAGGTGGTCGAGCAACTCGGTCGACTGGACGAGCTCGGTGTCGAGGAAGTGATCGTCGGACTCGGAGCGCTGCCTTTCCAGGTGGCGGATGAAGAAGACATCGACCTCGTGGGATCGGAGATCATCCCGGCCCTGCGATAAGGAGGAGAGAGCACATGTCGCTACCCGGTGGACCAGAGCTCCTCATCGTGCTCGTGGTCGTGATGCTCCTCTTCGGAGCGAAGCGGCTCCCTCAGCTCGCGCGCAGCATGGGCCAGGCGGGCAAAGAGTTCAAGAGCGGACTCAAAGAGGGCTACCAGGAGCAGCCCGTCGAGGGCCCCTGCCCCTTCTGCAACGTCGACGTTCCGGCCGACTCCAAGTTCTGCCCCGGATGCGCGAAGAGCGCAGACGAGATCATGGCCGAGAAGGCCCGCACGGCCCCCGAAACCAAGACCGCTTAGGGTCCGCCGGAGAATAGGAAGCCTGATCTATTCTGCGGAGGGCGCTAGCACCCCCATCACCCTCCGGCTCTGTAACCGCTCCGTAACGAGGCGGCGGGCAAGCAGGCGAGCGAGCTGGAGTTTTCTTACGGCGTCAGTACGACCTTCATCGCCTCGCGGGACTTGAAGAGCTCGTAACCGTGTTCCGCATCTTCAAGCGTCATCCGGTGCGTGATCGCTTTCGTTGGGTCCAGGTCGCCTTTGGCAACGCTCAGCAGAGCGTCGTCCCAGTGCGCATGCACGTTGGCCATGCCTGCGAACCGGAAGTCGATGCCGCGTACCCATGCGACCCCCATGGGGAGCTCGTAGCGTTCACCGCCGTACACGCCGACCACGGTGACGCGGCCCCCATCGCGCACGCACTTCATCGCGCTCTTGACCGCCGCAACATGGCCGACCGCGTCCATCGCGACGTCTGCCATCCGCCCTTCGGTTACGCCCGCGATCTCGGCCTGAGCGTCCGTCGAGGACACGTCGATCGCTTCTAGACCCATCTGATCGCGAGCGAAGGCGACCCTGGCCGGGTCCTGGTCGAGGAGGATGACCTTCCCGGGGTTGTGCCGATGGGCGGCCGCTGCGCAGAAGAGTCCCACCGGGCCTGCCCCGATCACCACGACGGTCTCATCTCGCTTGATCTCGCTGAGGGCGGCCGCGTAGAAGCCGGTCGCCAGAACGTCTCCACCGAACAGAGCCTCTTCATCGCTGAGTCCCGACAAGCCGCCGGCGAGGGCCCGCAGGTTGAGATCCGCGTTGGGCACGCGCACGTACTCGGCTTGCGCGCCGTCCAGATCGCCGGTCAACGTGCCGAGTCCGAGCGCGCGTCTGTTGATGCAGAAGTTAAATCGTCGGGCGATGCAGTGCCTGCACTCGCCGCACGCGATCAAGAACGAGCCCAGGACACGTGTGTCTTCGTAGTGCTTGATCACGTCGTCACCAAGCTGGGTGATCTTCCCGATGAACTCGTGACCGATGACGCCTCCCTCGCGCATGCCCGGCGTCTTGCCGTCCAGCAGGTGGAGGTCGGAGCCGCAGATTGCGGACTTCTTCACCTGGACGATCGCGTCTTTTGCGTCCTGGATCTGCGGCTCGGCGACATCGTCGACCCTGACCGTTCCATCACCGACGTAGACGACCGCCCTCACCGCTCGGCCTCTTCGGCAGCCAATCTGGCTTCGGCCAGCGCCACGTAGTCCTCGTTGGTCTCGTAACCGACGTAGCGTCGTCCGCTTCGAAGAGCCGCGATCGCCGTGCTTCCGGATCCGATGAACGGATCCAGCACGACGTCGTCTTCGTAGGTGTAGAGCTCGATGAATCGTCGGGGCAATTCCACCGGGAAGGGGGCCGGATGTCCGATCGAGCGGGCCGACTCCGGCTGGATGTCCCACACCGACAGCGTCGACTCCAGGAACTCATCTCGTTCTATCGTGTTCTTGCCCTTACGCACCCGTTGGAAGCGGCCCTTAGAGAAGCACAGGCAGTACTCGTGGACGTCGCGGAAGATCGGGTTGCTTGCCGAGAGCCAGGAACCCCACGCGGTGGAGTTGCTGGCCGCCTTGCCCTTGCGCCAGATCACCTCGCCCCGCATCAAGAAGCCGATCTCTTCCATCATCACCACGACCTTGGAAGACAGCGAGATATAGGGCTTGCGGCCCAGGTTGGCTACGTTGACCACGGCCCGGCCCCCGGGTTCCAGGACCCGGTGGGTCTCGGTGAAGATCCTGCGCAGCAGCTCCAGGTAGTCCTCGAACGAGGTGTCCAGGTCGTAGTCCTTGCCCACGTGGTACGGAGGCGAGGTCACCATCAGGGCGACGGAGCCGGTTGGGAGCTCGGGCATCTCCTCGGCGCTGTGGGTCCAGATGCGGTTCGTCTCGGGGGCGTCGGCCAGGTTGTCGTCTGTCGTGACCTCGGCCTGGGCCAGGTTCCTGGAATAAAAGGCCGAGGCGTCGTGGTTCTCACGACTGCCGGTCCCGAAGGACTTCGTGGTCGTGCCACGGGTGCGGGGAGGGCGCGCTTTAGCCGGATCGGATGCCATGAGGGCGCTTATCTTGTACGGATAGAGGGCAAAAGGGAAACGGACATGATTTCTACCGAGACGGTCACGATGTACTCCACCACCTGGTGCGGCTACTGCCGGCGCCTCAAACGGGAGATGACCGAGGCCGGGATCGACTTCCGGGAGATCGACCTCGATGACGACCCTTCCCACGACGACCGCATCATCGCCCGTACGGGGGGCTATCGGACCGTCCCCACGCTCGAGGTGAAGGGCGAGCTGCTGGTCAATCCCTCGCTGCGGGAGGTCGAGGCCGCGCTGCGGTCCAACTAGCCCCAGCGGATTTAAGCACTATAATCCCGTGCATATATGACTAACTTCAGGGACCTCCTGCGGCGAGCCAAGGACGATGTCGGCGAGGTTGACCCCGAGCGGATCAAGGAACGTCTGGCTCGGGGCGAGTCGTTCCGCCTGCTCGACGTTCGTGAACAGGACGAGGTGGCCAACGGGATGATCTCCGGGGCTTCCCATCTCTCGCGGGCCCATTTCGAGAGCCGCATAGAAGACGTCATCCCCGATAAGGACGCCGAGGTCGTCGTCTACTGCGCCAGCGGGGCCCGAAGCGCCTTCTCGGCCAAGATGATGAAGGAGCTGGGCTACACGAACGTGACCAGCATGGCCGGGGGATTCAGCCGCTGGAAGGACCTCGGGTTCGACTTCACGGTCCCGAAGGTGCTCGACGCCTCCCAGCGCGACCGCTATTCCCGCCACCTGATCCTTCC
>Ga0208612_1000573_pt1 | contig 15760 bp, 14 predicted proteins | sample AntDryMetagUQ889_FD_188089 | JGI IMG/M metagenome (GOLD analysis project Ga0208612, IMG submission 188089) | Polar desert microbial communities from Antarctic Dry Valleys - UQ889 (SPAdes) | ecosystem: Environmental > Terrestrial > Soil > Desert | place: Antarctic Dry Valleys | collected 2008-12-31 | reverse complement strand
TCCCCTGTCCGGAGGACGTCCCCTGTCCGGAGGAGGTCTGGGCCACGGCAGGAGCGGGAGCCGCCAGCAGCAGGCTGAGGGCCAGTGGCGCGAGCGCCGCCAAGCGGCGCGGCAGGCGCGCGCGCACGGGCGTGTATTCGGTTGGCACCGATACTTCCTTTCTCGGCTCTCGCCTACGGGGTTAGCTGTCGGGCTCGCGACCGCGCCGCCTCTTGGCGCGCCCGCTACGGCCGGATCACCGGCCGACTCGCCCCGCCCGCGTCCGGTCGGACGCGGAAGTGGGTCCCCCGTTCGCCGGCCTCTGGGAGGTCGGCGACTCGGCAAGCCGCTATGTCTTCAGGTCAACGAGGGCGGCTAACACCGGGCCGGCGCGTTCGGTGCGGTCCCGCGCTGTGTGCGCTGCGTCCACCGAGGAGCGAGCCGCCCGACGCGAAGCGCTCGCGCCCGGCCGCCCCGCGGCTCAGGGCTCGCGCTCGCCCGTCGACACGTGCTCACCTGCGGCGGGCACCCCGACGTCCGGGGTGCGAGCCACACAGAGGGCCAGCACCACGAGGTGGACGCCGGGGAACAGGCGTACGCCGTCGGTGAGGTCGGCGGCGTGGCGCTCGTGGAGGTCGAGCAGCTCGAGCACCGAGCGGCAGACCGGCGACTGTGGCGCGTCCTCTCCCACCTCACAGGCCAGGCGCGCGAGCGGCATCAGCTCGTCGGCGTCCGCCCCGGTCATGAGCCGGCCCACCATCGAGTAGAGCTGGCCGCACACCCGCTCGAGGAGGATGTCGAGCCGCTCCTCGCCCATCCCGACCGCCGGGCCGAGGTCGAGCGGGTCCTCACCCTGGAGGAGGCGCTCGAGCTGGCCCCCGGCGAGCGCGCGGAGCTGGTCGTCGGCGTAGCCGAGCTGGAGCGCGCAGCGCATGACCAGCAGCACCGAGTGGAGCGGCGTGCCGTAGGGCGCGTCGCTCGCGAACAGCACCTGGCCGGGCGGCACGAGGCCGAGCAGGGCGAGAAGGTCGGTGGGGCTCCACCACGAGGTGTCGAAGAACAGGTTCGGGTGCTCGGGCGCGTGGCGCCATATCCAGCTCAGGTCGCTCACCGCGGCGTGGGCCAGGATGAGCCGGGCACCCGGAAAGCGCTCCGACAGGAGCAGAGCGTGCCGACCCAGCGCGGGGATGCCGCGCCCGGCGTGCACCAGCACGGGCAGCCGGCGCTCGTCGGCCAGCGCCAGCAGGCCCTCGACCGCCGGGTGCTCGAGCGTGAACCCCTCCGCACGGGGGTGGAGCTTGATGCCGCGAGCGCCCGCGGCCAGGCATCGCTCGGCCTCGGGCACGGCCTCGCTCGCCGGGTCCACGCGGCAGAGCGGCATCAGCCGCCCACCGGAGGCCTCGGCCTCGGCGAGCACCCGGTCGTTCGCCGCGCGGTAGCCGGAGGGCTCGTGCATCGTGAACACCACGCCACGGCCGTCCACCACGTCGAGCGCCGCCAGCAGCTCGTCCGCGGTGCAGCGGAACCCGTCGGGGTCGTCCTGCCCGGTGTGCGTGTGCGCGTCGAGGAGCTCGAGCGGCGGAAGGTCCTCGCGGAGGCGCTCGTACCACGGGGCGATGAGTCCGTCCGCGTGCATCGGCGGGCCACCCTACTGCTGTAGCCTCGCGTCTCCGGGGAGAGCGAGACCATGGAGGCAGCATGCAGGCGAGCGGCGATCGGTTGAGCGCTCTCGACATGTCGTTCCTCACGCTCGAGGACGACTCCTCGCACATGCACGTCGCGGCCGTACTGATATTCGAGGGCGACGCGCCGTCCTACGAGGAGCTCCTCGAGAGCGTCGAGCGACGGCTGCACCTCGTGCCCCGCTACCGCCAGCGCCTCGCGTGGGTGCCCTTCGACGCCGCCCGCCCGCGCTGGGTGGACGACCCCCACCTCAACCTGGGCTACCACGTCCGCGGCACGGCCCTCCCGCCCCCGGGCAGCGACGCGCAGCTGCGCGATCTCGCCGGCCGTCTCGCCGGCCAGCAGCTCGACCGCGACAAGCCCCTGTGGGAGCTGTGGCTCGTGGAGGGGCTCGAGGACGAGCGCTTCGCGGTGATATCGAAGACCCATCACGCGCTGATCGACGGCATCGCCGGGGTGGACCTCATGTCGGTGCTGTTCGACACCGCCGCCGACCCGGTCGCGCCACCCGATCCCGGCCGACCGTGGCTTCCGCGCCCGAGCCCCTCGGGCGCCCAGCTGCTCGTCGAGGCCGTGACCGAGCGCGCCTCGACGCCCCGCTCGCTGCTCGGCTCGGCCTCGGGGCTCCTCTCCCGTCCCCGCGAGATCCTGGGCGAGGCCTGGCAGCAGGCGGTGGGCGTCGGCGCGCTGGCGTGGGCGGGGCTGCGTCCCGCGCCGCCGAGCCCCTACAACACGCCCATCGGGCCGCATCGGCGCTTCTCCTGGATGAGCGCCTCCCTGGCCGACCTGAAGGCCGTCAAGGACGCTCTCGGCGGCACCGTCAACGATGTCGTGCTGGCCACCGTGGCCGGCGGTCTCGGACGGCACATGCGCCGCCTCGGGCTCGAGACCGAGGGCCTCGACCTCCAAGCCTTCGTGCCCGTGAGCATCCGCTCGGACGATGACCGGGAGGCAGGTGGGAACCGCGTGGCCGGGATCATCGCGCCCCTGCCCGTGGGCGTGCACGATCCGCGTGAGCGCCTGGCCATCGTCTCCGAGGCGATGGACGATCTCAAGACGTCCGGTCAGGCGGTGGGGGCGCGCAACCTGACCGAGCTGAGCGGCTTCGCCCCGCCCACGATCCTCTCCCGGGCATCGCGGCTGGCCTCTCGCCAGCGCTTCATCAACACCGTCGTGACCAACGTGCCCGGCCCGCAGCAGCCGCTCTACCTCCTCGGCCGCCGGATGCTCGAGATGATTCCCGAGATGCCCCTCGCCAGCAACGTCGCACTAGGGGTGGCCATCGTCTCCTACGCGGGGCGGATGAGCTTCGGCCTGTCCGCCGACTACGACGCGGTACCCGATCTCGAGGACATCGTCGACGACCTCGAGGGCTCGCTCGCGGAGCTGGCCCGCGCCTCCGGCGTGAGGCTCCACCGTCCCTCTGCCGAGGCGCCGTCGAGCGTGAACGGCGATGGGCGGCGGAAGACCGGCTCGCGGCGCAAGGCGCGTGCCTGATGCGCTCGAAGGTGGTCGATGCAGCACGAGGGCTCGGCCTCGGCCTCGAGGTGAAGACCCTGGCGCGGCCCGCATACACGCTTCCGGAGACCGCTGCCACCGTGGGGTGCGAGGCGGCGAGCATCGCCAAGTCGGTGGTCTTCCTGGCCGACGGCGAGCCGGTGGTGTGCATCACCTCCGGTGCCCGATGGGTGGACCCCGACCGCCTCTGCGACGTGCTCGACTGCGCCCACGTCGAGGCGGCCTCCCCGTCGGAGGTGCGCGTGGCCACCGGGTTCGCGCCGGGCGCCGTGCCTCCCGTCGGGCACGGTCTGCGGGTTGTGATCGACGAGGTCGTCCTCGGCTTCGAGACCATGTGGGCCTCCTGCGGCGACGGCGCCTCGGTGTTCGAGCTGCATCCGCGCGAGCTGGCCGACTGCACCGCCGCAGAGGTGGCGCCGCTCAGCGAGTAGGGCCCGGCGCCCGCGGCGGCCTCGGGTCGAGCACGGGCGCGCGATACTCCACAGCATGAGCGCACACACCGACCTCATGCGGGTGGCCCTGGCCCAGCTCAACGCCACGGTGGGCGACATCGAGGGCAACGCCCGCCGCATCGCCGGCATGGTCGAGGAGGCGCGCGAGGAGGCCGCGAGCGTGGTGGTCTTCCCCGAGCTGGCGCTGACCGGCTACCCGCCCGAGGACCTGCTCCTTCGCCCGAGCTTCTCCGACGCCGCGGGTGAGGCGCTGCGCGAGCTCGCGCGCGGATGCGAGGGAATCATCGCGGTCGTCGGCTTTCCCGAGCGCTCCGACGACGTCTACAACGCGGCCGCCGTGCTGGCCGACGGCGAGGTCGCGGCCGTCTACCGGAAGATGCACCTACCGAACTACGGCGTGTTCGACGAGCGGCGCTACTTCCAGGCCGGTTCCGAGCCCGCGCTGATCGAGGTCGACGGCGTCGGCGTGGGGATCACGGTGTGCGAGGACATCTGGGAGCCCGGCCCGCCGGCCACCTCCCTGGCCCTCGCCGGCGCCCGGGTGGTGGTCAACCTCTCGGCCTCCCCCTACCACGCCGGCAAGGGCGCCCAGCGCGAGCGCATGCTCGTCCAGCGGGCCCGCGACTCGCTGGTCACGGTGCTGTTCGCCAACCTCGTCGGCGGCCAGGACGAGCTGGTCTTCGACGGGCAGTCGATGGCCATCGACCAGGACGGCCGCGTGGTGGCCCGCGCTCCTCAGTTCGAGGAGGCGCTGACCGTGTGCACGATCGACCCTGGTGCCGTCGACGCCGCCCGCCTGCGCGACGCCCGCCATCGCGGCGCCGTGCTCCGAACGCGCGCCGGGACCGGGGCCGAGGCACGCGCGCGCGTGCTCGCGCGACTCGAGGTGGAGCCGGCCTGGCGGCCGGGCGAGGTGGGCGGGCCGGTGGCGGACGTCATGGGCCCCGAGGAGGAGGTCTACGCCGCGCTGGTCACCGGCGTGCGGGACTACGTCGAGAAGAACGGCTTCGACGGCGTGGTGGTGGCCCTTTCCGGGGGCATCGACTCCGCGCTCACCGCCCTGGTGGCGGCCGACGCGGTGGGCGCGGAGCGCCTCACCTGCGCGGTCATGCCCTCGCGGTACTCCTCGGAGGGCACGCGTGCCGACGCCCTGTCCATCGCCGAGAACCTCCGCGCCCGTCTGCACGTGATCGACATCGGGGAGCCGATGGAGGCGTTCGACTCGGCGCTAGCCGAGCCCTTCGCCGGGCGGGACCGCGACATCGCCGAGGAGAACCTTCAGGCCCGCATCCGCGGCAGCCTGGTCATGGCCCTGTCGAACAAGTTCGGCTGGCTCGTCCTGACCACCGGCAACAAGTCCGAGATGTCGGTGGGCTACGCGACCCTCTACGGCGACATGGCCGGCGGGTTCGCCGTGCTGAAGGACGTGCTCAAGGGCTGGGTCTACCGGCTGGTCGAGTGGCGGGGCGGCCGCGAGGGGCGCGAGCTGGTGCCGCGTTCGGCGATCGACCGCAAGCCCTCCGCGGAGCTGCGCGAGGACCAGAGCGACGAGGACTCGCTTCCCTCCTACGAGCTGCTCGACCGCATCCTCGCCGGCTACGTGGAGGAGGACCTCGACGCCTCCCAGCTCGTGCGCCGGGGCCTGCCGGCCGAGGAGGTCGAGCGGGTGATCGAGATGGTCGACCGTGCCGAGTACAAGCGCCGCCAGGCACCGCCCGGGGTGCGGATCTCGGCGCGGGCGTTCGGGCGCGACCGGCGCCTGCCGATCACCAACCGCTACCGGGCGCGCCAGGCGACCCTGCCCCGCTAGGAGGCTGTCTCCGAACCTCGCGCGTGCGGCCGGCGAGTGCCGGGTCGCGCGAGGCGCCCGGTGGGCCTCCCGACCGTACGCCCGGTTACCCTTCCCGCTCCCATGGCCACCTTCGACCAGCTCGGTCCCAGGCAGCGGGCGATCATCGAGCTCGTCCTGCGCCGGGGACAGACCTACGACGAGATCTCGGGGATGCTCGGCATGCCCGTGCCCCGGGTCCGCGAGCTGGCCCGCGAAGCGCTCGTCGAGCTGGCGCCGGCCACCGCCCGGAGCGTCGACCCTCAGTGGCGCGGGCAGCTCGCCGACTTCCTGCTCGGTCAGCAGACCGGCCCCGAGTCGCGTGCCACCGAGGGCCACCTCGAGAGCTCCGAGGAGGCGCGGCTCTGGGCGTCCTCGCTGCTCGATTCCCTCGACACGCTCTACGAGGACGGCCACCGCCCCGAGCTCCCCGCGGGCGCGCCGGCGCGTGCGCCGCGTCGCCGACGCCGCGGAGAGCCGGCCGCCGACCGGCCCGGAGGCGATGCCGCCGAGGGCCGTGCGAGCCCACGAGCGCCCGGCCGAGCCGACCACGCCGCCGCGCGCCGCCGCGACGGCGCGCCGGGCGCCAGGGTCTCCGGGCCGACCGCACGCCGCCAGCGCACGCTCGCCCTTGCGGCCGGGGCCGTCGTCCTCGTCCTCCTGATCGGCGGGGGGGTCTACGCGCTCACCGCCGGCGGGGGCGATCAGGCCTCCGCTCCCCCGCCGCCGAGCGAGGCCGGCGGCGCCGGGCAGCCGGGCGGGGGCGGCGCACCCGCGCCGGGCGGGCAGCCCGGCCAGCCGCGCGTGCTCGGCCAGATTCCCCTCGAGGCCCTGCCCGGCGAGGAGGGCGAGGGACGGGCCGTGATCGCCGAGCAGCAGGGCGAGCGTGCGGTGGTCATCCAGGCCCGTGGCATCGAGGGCGTGGACGAGGACGAGCTGCTCGAGGTGTGGTTCTACAACTCCCGCGAGGAGGCGAAGTCGATCGGTGCCCAGCGCGTCCAGCGTGGCTCCTTCCAGGGCCTCGGCACCCTGCCCCCGGACTGGCAGCGCTTCCGCTTCATCGACGTCTCGCGCGAGCGCGCCGACCGCAATCCGCGCCACTCGGGCAGCTCGGTGCTGCGCGGCGAGACTCGGGCAGCCCAGGCCGGGCTGCCTCGTGGCGGGCCCTAGCGGCGGGCCGCCGGGCGTCTAGGGCAGCAGCTTCCCCGGGTTCATGACCCCTTGGGGGTCGAGGCGCTCCTTAGCCGCCTGCCACACCGCCACGCCCAGGCCTCCGACCTCCCTCTCGATCCACGGCCGGTGGTCGGCGCCGACCCCGTGGTGATGGGTGATCGTCGCCCCGCGTGAGGCGATGGCCTCGCTCGCGGCATGCTTGCCCGCACGCCACTGCTCGAGCTCGGCGCCCTCCTCGGCGCGGGCCAGCACGGTGAAGTAGAGCGAGGCGCCCGTGCCGTAGAGGTGGGATACGTGGCAGCCGACGAGCGGCGGGGTGCCACGCGCGGCGAGCACTTCGCGCAGCGCGCCGGCCACCGCGCCGTGCAGGTCGAGCAGGCCCGACCAGGACGTGGCGGTCTCGAGCGTGTCCACCAGCGCCCCGGCGTCCATCAGCTCGTCGCGCAGGTACGGAGCGGCGTAGCGGCTGCGGGCCCACGCCCGGCCCGGACCCTCCCCGAGCGCCAGCGCGCCGGAGGAGCGCATCAGCCGTGCGGTGCGCGCCTGGCGGCGGGCCACGAGACGGCTCTCCCCCTCGAAGCCGAGGATGGCCACGGCGCCGGCGCCGTGGCCGCGGGCACGCAGGTAGGCCCGTCCGGCCCGATCGGCCACCGACCCCGTGGAGGCGAGCGCGAGCGAGAGCCGGGACTCCTCCTCGTCGGAGAGCCGTGCGAGGTCGGGCGCAGCGTCGGCCTGGGCGAGCATCCGGAAGGCCTCGACCCCCTCGGCGAAAGAGCGAAACGACCAGCCCTCGTACCGGCGCACGGCGGGCGCGGGACGGAGCGCGACCGTGACGTCGGTCAGGATCCCGAGCGTTCCCTCCGATCCCACCGCCAGCTCGCGCAGCGACGGACCGGCCGCCGACGCCGGCACCGCGCGTGAGGTGAGCTCGCCGGCCGGCGTGGCCATGCGCAGGCCGAGCACGTTGTCCTCGATCCGTCCGTAGCCGGTCGAGGCCTGGCCCGCCGAGCGCGTGGCCACGAACCCACCGACGGTGGCGAGCTCGAAGGACTGCGGGAAGTGACCGAGCGTGAGCCCCTGGGCGCCAAGGGCGGCCTCGACGCGGGCGCCCACCGCGCCGGCCCCGAGGACGGCGGACAGCGAGCGGCGGTCCACCACGTGGACGTGGTCCAGACGCCCGAGGTCGACGGTCACGGCCGCTTCGAACCCGTCCCGGGAGGGCGTGACCCCACCGACGACGCTTGTGCCGCCGCCGAACGGAATCACGGCCACCCCGGCCTCGGCGCAGGCGCGAAGGGCCTCGGCCACCTCCTCCCTCGAGCCGGGCTCGAGCACCGCGTCCGGGGCGTGGGGCGCATCGCCCGCACGCAGGCCGAGCAGGTCGGGATAGCTCTTGCCGGCCGCCCGGCTCACCCGCGCCAGGCGATCCTCCCGGACGTGCTCGGCGCCGAGCGCCGCGTGCAGGCGCCCCCGCAGGCGGGCGGGCAGCCGTCCCTCGGGCAGGCGCACCTCCTCGAGGACGGGCGCCCCGGTGCGCCCCCGCCAGGGCTGCGGGTCCAGTCCGATCTCCCTGTGCAGGAGCTCGCCGGCGTGGTCGGGAAGGTGCGCGCGGCGGGACTCGCCGCCCCATCCCCACCAGCGCGTGTGGTCGGTGAGCCGGCTCATCGCGACCCGTCCGCCTCGAACACGTACGACAGCCCGTCGAGGGCCCCGTCCAGGCGCCGTCGCGTGGCGCGCCGGACCATGAAGCCGCCGAGCATCGATACCCCGCGCAGCTTCTCACGCGCCTCCAGCTCGATGCGCGTGGCCCGGCCACCCTCTGCCCGCTCCAGCTCGATCGTGGTGTCCGCCTCGGCCAGGAAGCCCTCGAAGGGCGTCTCCTCGACCTCCTGGCGCCAGCGCAGGAGGCGCGGGCGCTCGGCGCGGACGCGCGTGAAGTCGGCGCGCACCGGTCGGCCCTGGGAGCTTCGCTGCACCGTCGTCCACTCGAGCCCCGAGGCGTCCTCCACGCGCTCGACGTCGGGCCACCAGCGCGGTAGGTGGCTGGGGTCGGCGACGACGTCCCATACCTCCTCGGGCGGGGCGTGCACCGTACGCGAGCGCCGCACCGTGGGCACGGGCTACTCCTCCTCGTACTCGATCAGCGAGTGGACGTGGTGGGTGCCCAGGCGGTCGCGTCCCCGCAAAAAGGCGAGCTCCACCACGAACAGGCAGCCGGCCACATGCGCCCCGGCCCGCTCGACCAGCGTGCACAGGGCGCGTGCGGTGCCGCCGGTGGCCAGCAGGTCGTCGTGCACCAGCACGCGGGCACCGCCGGAGAGGGCGTCGCGGTGCACCTCCAGGGCGTCGACGCCGTACTCGAGCGCGTACTCCACCGAGGAGGTGTCGGCCGGCAGCTTGCCGGGCTTGCGTGCGGGGATGAAGCCGGCGCCGAGCCGTGCCGCCAGGGCTCCGCCGAGCACGAACCCGCGGGCCTCGGCCGCCACCACAAGGTCCACCCCGAGAGGGGCGGCGCTCTCGGCCAGCGCCTCGATCGTCTGCGCCAGCCCCGACGGATCGAGCAGCAGCGGCGTGATGTCCTTGAACACGATCCCCGGTCGCGGGAAGTCCGGGATGTCGCGGATCAGCGTCCGCAGCTCGGGAGCCACCGTCAGGAGGTGAGCTTGCGCAGGTCGCGGACGAGCAGCAGGTGCTTGAGGTGGGAGGCGATCGTGGCCAGGTTCTCGAGCGCTTCCACCGCCTCACGCCGGCGCTCCGGGTTGCGCGAGCGAAGGGCCGGGGCCAGGATCTGCTCGAGCAGCGCGGCCTCCCGGTCAGCCGAGGTACGAAAGACGCGCAGGTTGCGCCCGCCGACCCCGAACCGCGCGAGCTGGGCCACCGCGCGCACGATCTCGCGGTCGGTGTCGTCGTAGAGGGTCTCGCCGTCGCGGCGCTCCCCGCGGATCACCCCGTACTCCTCCAGCTCGCGCACGAGGCTGGCCTCCGCGCCGGTGTCCTCGAGCACCTCGGACAGCGGGAGCTCCGCGGCCCGGCTGGGAGCGGAGAGGCTGGCGCGGCGCAGCGCGCGTGGGTCCGGCATCGACCCCTGCGACACGTCGGACTCGGTGCGCCCGGAGGCCAGCTCCTGACGGATCACCCGGAGGGGGAGGAACTCGTCGCGCTGGAGCTTGAGGATGGTGCGCAGGCGCTGCACGTCGGTCGGCCCGTAGAGCCGGTAGCCACCGCGGGTGCGCTGGGGGGAGACGAGCTTCTGGTCCTCCAGGTAGCGGATCTTCGAGATCGAGATCTCGGGGAACTCGCGCTCGAGCTGCTTGCAGACCGCGCCGATGGTCAGCGCCTTGGTGCTCGATGATGCGGCACGGGGTTGCCCTGCGCCGCCGCGTCCGCCGGGCGGGGCGAGCCCCGAGCTCGCGCCTCCGTCGGCGCTCATCGCTCGAGGAACGTCAGCTTGTACTTGCCGATCTGGAGCTCGTCCCCGTGCTGGAGCATGTGCGACTCGATGCGCCGGCGGTTCACGTAGGAGCCGTTGAGCGAGCCGAGGTCGTCGATGTAGAGGCCGTCACGGCGCCACACGAGCACGGCGTGGTTCCGCGAGACCGTGACGTCGTCGAGGAAGACCTCGGCCTCGGGGCTGCGTCCGACCCGCATCCGCTCGGCGCTCAGCGCGAAGCTCTCCCCGCTGCGCCCGCCGCCGGAGCGGATAACCAGCGTGCCCCCGGCCGTCGCCGAGGCCTCGGGATCGACGGCGTGCAGCTCCGCCGAGTCCTCGAGCTGGTAGGACGCCGTCGTGTCCTGCGGCGAGGCGCCGGCCAGGAACGCGCCGCACTTCTGGCAGTAGTTGGCGCCCTCGGGGTTACCGAAACCGCACTCCGGGCAGTGCACGGAAGTCCCTCCCCCGACCGCTAGAGAGTGCCGTCGCCCGGCAGTCCCTTGCCCGCGAGGATGTCCGTGAGCTGCTGGACGTCCGCGCCGGAGATCACCGCCTCGCCCTCCTCGTGCTTCTTGCGGAGGCGGTTCACGAGCTCCGCCCGCAGGATGTCGATCTTGCCGTGCAGGATGCGACGACGGTAGGAGACCTCCTGCTCTTCTTCGGTGAGCTGGGCGATCAGCTCCTTGAGCTCGGGGTCACTCAGCGCGCCGAGCTCTGGAAAGGTGTCCATCCGCGTCCTTCCTTGCGTCGGGTTGGAACGAGCCGCCCACTATACCCGAGGGTCAAGCCGAGGTTGAGGGTCCCCTCGATGCCGGCCATCCGGCGCGCACGTACTGGTAGGTCGCGACCAACGTGAGCGCCAGGCCGACGAGGAGGAAGGCGTCGGCCACGCGAGTGTCCACGAGCATGGCGAGGAAGAGCGAGAACATCGTCGGCCACACCGCCCAGCGCCCGAGCATGTTCACGTTCAGATCCGCTCCCCGCCACAGCGCCAGGCGGGTGACCGCGACCATGAACACCTCGCGCGCGAGCAGGACGGCCAGGGCCCAGCGGGGGAGCAGGTCGAAGTGCCATGCCACCACGACGCCGGAGGCCACGATCAGCCGGTCCACCAGCGGGTCGAGCAGGGCGCCGAGGCGCGAGTACTGCCCGGTCATGCGGGCGACGACCCCGTCGAAGTAGTCGCTCGCCGTGACCAGCCAGAACAGGAGCGCGGCGGTGGTGCTGCGCCCGTCCCCCGACGTGAACGCGAACACGAGGAACACGGGCACGAGCCCGAGCCGCGCGAAGCCGATCGCGTTCGGCACGGTCCACGGGTTGAGCGGCTGTCCGCGGAGGGTGGCCGGAGGGGGCCCACCCGAGCGGTCGAGCCCGAGCAGCCGGCGCTTGGTCAGGGGAGCCGGCGCCACCGCTCGAGCACCTCCTCGGCGGCGCCCGCGAGCGCGACATTCGCGCTCTCGCGGCCGCGCCGCACCTGAAGCTCGGCCTCGCCCGCCTCGACCCCCCGGCGCCCGATCGTGACCCGAAGGGGGCATCCGAGCAGCTCCGCGTCGGCGAACTTCTCGCCCGGACGGATCTCCCGGTCGTCGTAGGCCACGTCGAGCCCGAGGTCCCGAAGCTCGCCGTACAGGTCGTCCGCCACGCGGGCGGCCTCCTCGTCGGCGCCTCCGAGCCGCACGAGCTCGACGTCGAACGGCGCGATCGACCGCGGCCACGAGATGCCGCGCTCGTCGGCGTACTGCTCCACCGCCGCCGCCATGATCCGGGCCGGCCCGATCCCGTAGGAGCCCATCCACACCAGGTGCTCGGTGCCCGACTCGTCGAGGTAGGTCGCCCCGAGCGGCTCGGAGTACCGGGTGCCGAGCTTGAAGATGTTGCCCACCTCGATGGCGGGCTCGAGGCGGATCTCGGCGCCCGCCGGACAGCGGTCACCGGCCTCGACGGTGCGCACGTCCACCCACTCGGCGTCGAAGTCCCGTCCGGGCTCGACCCCGCGCAGGTGGCGGTCGGCCTCCCCCGCGCCGCTGATGAGCCCGCGGAGGCCGCGCAGGGCCTCGTCGGCAAGGACCCGCGTGCGGGCGCCCACCGGCCCTATGAACCCGGGCACGCTCCTGAAGCGCTCGGCCACCTCCTCGGCGCGCGCGGGGCGGGCGGGCTCGCCGAGCGCGTTGTGGAGCTTGATCTCGTTCAGACGGTGGTCCCCGCGCAGCAGCACGAGCACGGCCTCACCGGACTCGGTGACGGTCGGCATGGCCTTGACGAGCGCCCCGTGCGGGACTTCGAGCATGCCCGCCACCTGCTCGACGGTGGTGGCGCCGGGGGTGTCCACGGGCTCGGGCGCGGCCAGGGGCTCCGGCAGGTCCGCCACCGGCCGGGGCTCCGCGCTCGCCACCTCGACGTTGGCGGCGTAGCCGGCGCTCGAGAGCGCGACCTCGTTCTCGCCCGCCGCGCACGGCGCCATGTACTCGTGCGCGCCGAATCCGCCCATCGCCCCCACGTCCGACTCCACGCGGTACCACTCGAGGCCGCAGCGGTCGAAGATCGCGTCGTAGGCGCTCACGTGCTTCTCGTAGGAGGCGTCGAGGCCCTCGAGGTCGCGGTCGAAGGAGTAGGAGTCCTTCATCACGAACTCGCGCGTGCGCAGCACGCCCGCCCGCGGCCGGGGCTCGTCGCGCTCCTTGAGCTGGAAGTGGTAGAGGATGAGCGGCAGGTCGCGGTAGGAGCGCACCTCGTTCGCCACGTGGGAGGTGAGCGCCTCCTCGTGGGTCATGGCGAGCACGAGGTCGGCTCCGCGACGGTCCTCGAGCTTGAACAGCTCGTCGATCCCGTAGCGCCCGGAGCGCCGCCACAGCTCCGCCGGCTGGAGGAGCGGGAGCAGGAGCTCCTGGCCGCCGATGCGGTCGATCTCCTCGCGCACGATCTGCTCGACCCGGCGGTGCACGCGCCAGCCCGCGGGCAGAAAGCTCCACATGCCGGCTCCGAGCTGGCGCACGAGCCCCGCCCGGACCATGAGCCGGTGGGAGACCGCCTCCGCGTCGGCCGGCGCCTCCTTCACGGTCGGGAGGAAGTAAGCGCTGAGCCTCGTCACGGGGAGATCGAGTCTAAGCCGTGGGCCGAGGCCACCTGCCGCGTCGCGCTGCGCCCCGCCACGACCGATAAGGTCCGCACCGGAACCCTGCCGGTTCCCTGCTGTTATGGACACTGTCATGGCCCGATCCATCCACCGCCCCGTCCGCCGGCGCCTGCTCGCAGCCGTCGCCTTCGCCGGCGCCCTGCTCGGCGCGGTCCCCGCCGTCTCGGAGGCGGCGCGCGGGCAGCTGACGATCATGGAGGATCCCAGCCAGCTGGTCAGCGAGGACCCCGGCCGCCGCGCACAGACCCTCGCCGAGTTCGAGGCGCTCGGCGTCGACACCGTGAAGATCGCGGTGCCGTGGCGCTCGGTCGCGCCGTCGTCGGGGTCGGAGTCCCGGCCCGGGGGCTTCGACGGCGCCGATCCCTCCGCCTATGCCGAGGGCGCCTTCGCCCGCTTCGACGGGGCCGTGCAGGACGCCACCGCACGCGGCTTCCGGGTCATCCTCTCCCCCACCGCGCCCGCCCCGGAGTGGGCCACCCAGCGCGGCGAGCGCTCGGGCGTGGTCGGTGTTTGGAGGGTGGATCCCGCCGAGTACGGCCGCTTCGTGCAGAGCCTCGGCGTGCGCTACTCGGGCTCGTTCCAGGGGCTCCCGCGCGTTTCGAGCTGGTCGCTGTGGAACGAGCCGAACCATCCCCTCTTCATGCAGCCCCTCTCCGAGCGCCTCGGGGGCGGGCGGCTGGTGCCGAGCTCGCCGCACCGCTACCGGCGGATGTACGTGGCCGGCCAGGGCGGGCTCGAGCGCTCGGGCCACGGCTCGGACACCGTGCTGTTCGGTGAGATCCTGCCCATCGGGCAGTCGAACCGCGGGCCGACGAACACGATCCGCCCGATCGAGTTTCTGCGCGAGTTCTACTGCCTGGACGAGCGCTACCGCGCCTACCGCGGCCGCCGCGCCCGGGTGCGGGGCTGCTCCCGCTTCCCGCGGGTGAAGACGAGCGGGCTGGCCTACCACGCCTACACCCGCCCGGGCGGCCCGCGCGTGGTCGTGCCCACTACCGACGACGCGACGATCGGCCAGATCCGCCGCCTCGAGCAGGCGCTCACGCGCATCGCGCGCAGCCGGCGCGTGCAGCGCGGCCTGCCGATCTACAACACGGAGTTCGGCCTCCAGAGCAAGCCGCCGGACTGTGGCGGCTTCGGCACCTCGCTCGCGAACCAGGCCGCCTACATCAACGAGTCCGAGTACATCTCCTACACCCGGCCGCGGGTGGCCAGCTACTCGAACTACCTGCTGATCGACGATGCGATCAACACCTCGTTCGGCCGCTCGTCCCCCCAGCGCTACCGCGGCTTCCAGTCCGGGCTGCGCTTCGGTCCGAACGCGCTCTCGTGCTCGGGCGGCGGCGCGTTCGCTCTCGCGCAGCAGAAGCCGGCCTACGAGGCCTTCCGCACGCCGATCTTCGTTCGCCGCGTCCGCGGCGGGGTTCAGGTCTTCGGCCGGGCGCGCCCGCGGCGCTTCGAGCCCCAGGCCATCCAGATCCTCCGCAACGGGAACACGGTCGGCACCGTCACCGCCCGGGGCTACTTCCTCACGCGCGTGCGCGGCTCGAGCGCCGGCAGGTGGCAGCTGCGCTGGAGCGCGGGCGGGCAGACCTTCGAGTCGCGGACCACACGTGCGCTGGCCGATCCGCGCAACGCCCGGCGCGGGTCGAGCGGGCCCGAGCGGACGGCCAGCGGCAGGTAGCCGTCCTTCGGCTGGGTCCGGGCGCTGCTGCGGGCGGGTCCTGTCGCCGTCCGTGCCCTCGCGGCTCGGGCTGGGCGGTCTACCGCGGGGAGTGGTTGGGCTCGACTCCCCCACCTCCCGGCTACCGCCTTCGGTGGGCTCGCTCGCGCAGGCGTCCGCCCTTGCGCGAGGGCACTACCGGCGCCACCCGCCCGATCGGCGTGGGGCCGACGACGGCGCGCGTCTACTGCTGGGAGGGTCGGCCTAAGCGGACTCTGCCGAACTCGTCAACCGCTGTTGCCCATCCACGGCAATGCGGGTACCTTCGCGCAGGCGTGGCACCCTGCCTCGACCAACTCGTCCGCGGAGCCGGTCAGCTCGAGGACCCCGACCAGGGGCTCCGTTCGGTCGCCGGCCTGCGGCGGACGCTCGAGTCCCTCGAAGCCGCCCACGTCGAGGTCGCGGTTCGCGCTGGATGGTCGTGGAGTCGGATCGCCGGGGCACTCGGCGTGACCAAGCAGGCCGCGCACAAGAAGCACGCCGCCCGACTCCGCGCGGCCAGCGGCGTGGCGCCGGTCCCCGACGAGGATCGAGCCAAGCTGGTGGTCACCGGCCAGGCGCGGCGCTCGGTGCGCCTGGCACGACAGGAGGCCGAGCAGCTCGAGCAGCGCTACATCGGTACCGAGCACCTGCTGCTCGGGCTGCTCAGGGAGGGAGAGGGCCCGGCCTTCGACGCCCTCGAATTCCTCGGCGTCACGCTCGCGGCGGCCCGGGACGCGGTCGCGCGGGTGAGGTTGGGTGCCAAGGCGGATCCGCCCTATGCGGGATCGTCGGCCGAGCGGACGTCCACCCGCTTCCCGATCGCCACCAGTGCCCGGCACGCGATGGAGCAGTCGCTCCG
>Ga0208612_1000571_pt1 | contig 15826 bp, 14 predicted proteins | sample AntDryMetagUQ889_FD_188089 | JGI IMG/M metagenome (GOLD analysis project Ga0208612, IMG submission 188089) | Polar desert microbial communities from Antarctic Dry Valleys - UQ889 (SPAdes) | ecosystem: Environmental > Terrestrial > Soil > Desert | place: Antarctic Dry Valleys | collected 2008-12-31 | reverse complement strand
TCCAAGCGCCGCGGGCACGAGTTCATCGTCGCCCCCGACACCGTCAAGCGCCTGTCTACCGGCGAGGCCGTCGTCGTGCGCAAGAACCCGCACTCGGTCAGCCAGGTGCGCATCTTCGAGCCCCTGCCAATAACCGTTCGCCTGGACGACGAGCAGTCCGAGCGCGAGGCAGCCGCCCGGCTGCTGGCCTTCGAGCGTGTGTATTCGTCGGGATCAGAAGTCGGCGACGTTGCGACGAACGGAAGCTCGGACTAGCGGGCAGATGGCCGCGTCAACTCGACATGAGGCGCCCTCGGCCGGGCTCTCGCCGGAGGCGCGTCTGTCAATCGCGAGCACCCTGGGGCGCATCCGTCGCGCGCGCTTGGCGGCGCGGGAAGCCGAACGGCTTGAGCGCTCTCCCGCGGGCGGAGCCACGGTGGGGCAGGTCGTCCGGAGCCTCCCCCCTGAAGCAGATCCACGCGAAGTCGCCGATCGGCACGTGCCGGCTGCGCCCGCGGCGTAGGAACACCGCGTCGATCCCGGCCGAGAGAAGCTCGCGCCGTTCCTGCACGTTCAGCTGCGGCCACAGCTCGTCCAGGCGATCCGGCAGCGCCTCCACGGTCACCGGCTCTGCTTCGGCCCGCGCTGAGATGTAAGCGTCCTGGGCCTGCTCGAAGGAAGCGCGGCGGGCGCGTAGGCCGGCGACGAAGTCCTGCTCGCCAAGTTCCGCTACGGCAGCGCTGTCGCGAAAGGCGACGAGCTCGGCCTCGGCAGCGCGCATCGCCGCCTCGAGCAGGCCCAGCTGCTCGTCTTGGAGCGGAGGGTCTTGGGCGCGCACGTTGCCCGCGGCCTCGACGAACGACTGCTCGACGTAGGGCTCGATCACCGAGGCGTGGACGTAGACCGGAGACTGGCACTCTCCGGAGGCATAGCGGCGCCGACAGCGGTACTCGCGCCCGTTGCGCCCCATGTAGGACTGCATGCCGTGGCGACAGCCAGCGCAGCGCAGAAGGCCCGAGAGCAACGCCCCGTGCTCTGAGCGCGAGGGGGGAAAGACTCGGCCTACGCGCTGGGCCTGCCGGAAGGTGAGCTCATCAACGAGCGCCTCGTGGGCAATCGGGTTCACGAACTCGCCGTGATGGGCTTCGCCGAGGTAGACCCTGTTGCGCACCACCACCTTCACCGCCCGGGCCGTCCAGGTTGTCGCGCGGTAGGCAGTCTCGGCGCCCTCATCCTCCAACCAGTCCGCCAGCCGTGTCCAGCTCTCGCCACGCGCCGCACGCTGGAACAGCTCGCGGACCAGGGGACCGGTCACCGAGTGAGGCTCAAGCGGGCCGAGCACCCTTCCCCCTTTGCTTGCCGGGTCGGAATTTTCCGGGCGCGTATAGCCGAAGGGCGGAACAGGGCAGGGATGTACGCCGCGCGCGACGGCACGCGCACGCGCGTCGGCGAAGTTGGCGCGCACCCGGTCAAGCTCGAACTCTGCCAGCGACAGCATGATCCGCAGCACGAGGCGCCCCGTGTCGGTGGCGATGTCGAAGCCGTCGGTAACCGACGCGAAGGTTCCGCCCGCTCGCTGAATGCGCTCGATCGCCGCCAAGGAGTCGACCAGCGAGCGCCCGAAGCGGTCGAGCCGCGCGACGACTATTCCGCCTGACTCGCCGCTCTCCACGCGCTCGATCGCTTGGGCCAATTTCGGGCGGTCGCGGCGGGCGCCAGACTCGTCTAGCTCCTCGAAGACGTCAAGGAGCTCGGCGCCATGCAGCTTGCAGTAGGCCTCGATCTTCTCGCGCTGAACGGCCGGCGAGATGAAGCTGTCCCCTGAGCGCCCTCGCACCTGCGAGACCCGGATATAGCCATCGAGGCCCACGCCTCAGCACTATACAGGCCTATCGGTGGCTAGACCTTGGTGTAGGTCCAGCCCGTGATCTTCGCGATCTCCTCGTAGGAGTGGCCCTCGGCGCGCAGCACCAGCGCGCGGATCTCCTGCGGCTTCAGTCGCTGTAGGGCCTCGGCGCCCAGCTGCAGGCGCTCGAGGCGCTCCGCCTGTTCCATCGTCGGCGGGCCGCCGGGGCGGTCGGGCGGCTCTCCGTCCTCGGTGGTGGGCGTGTGGCGGTCGCGCTGGCGCCGCAGGGCGAAAGCCTCGTGCTTTATCACCGTCTTCAGCCAGGGCACCAGCTCGTCCTCGGCCGTCGTCGGCGCCTTGGTGAGCATGATCTCGAGGCCGCGCTGGTAGGCGTCCTCGGCGTCCTCGGCCGTGGCCGCGTAGCGCCGCGCGGTGGCCATGATCTGCGCTGCATGGCGCTCGACCAGCTCCAGGGCGGCCACGCTCAGCTCGGCCGTCGGCCGAGGCTCCGGATCGCGCCTCCCTGCCCTCGCTCGCATCAGCACCGCGTTAGGTGAGGAGTGTGCAGGCTTCGCCCCGGCGGGGCTACGCCAAAATCCGCACGGAGCGCGGTTTTCGCGCCGGCCGAGACATTCTCCGGTGGTGGCTGTTTACTTGGCGAGTCCCTTCTATGGCCGACGGACGAGTTCGACACCTCAAGGAAGCGCAGGAACCGGCGCGCTCTCCGCTGGACCTGCCGCCGCGCGATATGCGCGCGCCGCGCCCATACCTGCTCGGCGCGCTGCTGCGGCTGGAGGTCGCGCGCCGGATCGCGCGCCTGGTGGCGCTTGCGGCACTCGATTTCGCCGGGCTGCTGCTCGGCATCTGGACGGCGCTCGAGGTAAAGCAGGCCGTGCGTGGTGGCCCGGGCCTGGGCTTTGCCTTCGACCAGGCGCTCGACGTTGCGCCGCTGGCCGCCCTGGTGATGCTGCTGCTCTTCGCCCGCTCGCGCCTCTACGCCGACCGCGCGGTGCGTCCCGGCTTCTCCGCCGTCGTGGCATCGCTGTTCCAGACCACGTTGGTGATCTTCCTCTACGCGGTGGTGGAGGGCTACGACTTCCAGTCGTACTACGTCTTCTACGGTGGGCTGTTCTTCGCGTTGTTCTACGTGTCGGGGCTGCGCTTCGGCTTCGAGCGCCTCAGCTACGCGCTGCTCAAGGCGGCCGGCTACCGCCGCCGGGCGGTGTTGGTGGGCTCGGGCGACCACATCGACGGCGTGGCCAATGCCCTGCGCGGGTCGGAGGTCGAGCCGGTCGGCTTCGTCTCGCTCACGCCCCGGCCGCACAACGGCCTGCGTGACCTAGGCACCCTGGCCGACCTCGAACAGCACCTCGACGAGGTCGACGAGGTGATCATCGCCGACCCCGACTTCCCACAGGAGCTGGCTGTCGAGCTGGTCGAGCGCTGTCACGCGCAGGGCAAGGCGGTCCGCGTGGCGCCTTCGACGATGGAGATCCTCATGGACCGGGTCGAGTTCGTGCCCGGCCAGGCCCTGCCCCTGTTCGAGCTCAAGGCGCCGGTCTTCGACGGCGTGGACTTCGTGGTCAAGCGGGCCTTCGACCTCGTCGGTGGGGTGTTGCTCGTACTGGCGCTGTCACCGCTGTTCGCCGCCATCGCGCTGCTGGTCCGGGCGACCTCGCGCGGGCCGGTGATCTATCGCTCCATGCGCCCCGGCCTGGGCGGCGACCTCTTCCCCTGCTTCAAGTTCCGCACGATGGAGCAGGACGCCGAGCACCGCCAGGGCGAGCTCGAGGACCGCAACGAGCTGGGCGGGGCGATCTTCAAGATTCGCGACGACCCCCGTGTCACCCGCATCGGGCGCCTCCTCCGCCGCTTCTCACTTGACGAGCTGCCCCAGCTGCTGAACGTCCTGCGCGGCGAGATGTCATTGGTGGGCCCCCGTCCGCTGCCCCAGCGCGACTACGACCGCCTCGACGATTGGCACCGCAAGCGTTACCTCGTGCTTCCCGGCATGACCGGCCTGTGGCAGGTCTCGGGCCGCTCCGAGCTCGATCCCGACGAGCTCGTGCGCCTCGACTTCCTCTACCTCGAGCGTTGGTCGGTCTTCCTCGACCTGTCCATCCTGATCAAGACGGTCCCCGCGGTGATCCGCTCGCGGGGAGCCTGGTAGCGGAGGAGCGCAGGCCGAGCACCGCTCGCTCGATCTTGTCCGCCGGGCCCGCCGCGACGAGGGACTTGGTAAGCGGCCCGAGCCGCTCGCGGACGATGGTCGCCTCGGGGAAGAGCTCGCGCAGCTCGCGCGCGCCGAGCAGCAGCGTCTCGTCGAATGGGTCGTCGGAGACGCCGATGTTCCAGAGCCGGCGTCCAAGCCGCCGTGGCAGCCAGTGCACCAGCGGCAACAGGGCGTGGGGCTCGACGGGGAAGAAGCGGTTAGGGGTCTGGACGAAGTAACGCCCGCCCACACGGGCCAGCTCGCCGGCCAGCGCGCGGCGGTCGGATGGCTCGACAACGTGCTCGATCACGGAGTTCGAGTAGGTCACGTCGAACTCGCCGTCGGCGAACGGAAGCTCGCGGCCGTCGGCGCGAACGAAGGGGCCGGGGTAGTCGGGCCGGTGCACCCGGTCTATGCCGGTCACGTCGAGGTCAGGCTCGAGGCCGGCCAGCCCGGTCTCGCCTGAGCCGACGTCGAGGATCCGCTCGCCCGCCACCGGCGCCATGAGCCGGCGAAAGAGCTCCCGCCGCCGGTGCCGTGCCCGGCGGGCCACCCGCTCGGCCAGGCGCGTACGCCAGCCCTGACGGGCGAGGCCGTACACCGGCTGAGGAGGGCGGTCGGCCACCGCAGGTGTTCTAGCGGGCGGCGCGCCGCCGGGTGGGGGGCCGGGGGGCAGGGCCCAGGTGGGCAGGCGCACACCACCCCAGGGGCGTAGGGGTTCTCGGACAGCGACTTGCACCCGGTGCAAGTGCTTGCACGCCGTGCACGCGGTTGTCCGAACTCCCTTAGCGACCCTCAGACCGGTGCAAGGGCGCGGCCGGGGACGCGGCACCCATGGCGCGGCCGGGGACGCGGCACCCATGGCGCAGCCGGGGACGCGGGCACCCATGGCGCAGCCGCCAGCCAGACGCGGCCACCGGGCGCCGCTCTAGGCTTCGCGCAGCGTGCTTCGCTACCGGTTCCTGTTCGAGCAGATGGTGCGGCGGGAGCTTCGCCAGAAGTACAAGGGCTCGGCTCTCGGGCTTCTCTGGTACCTGATCAACCCGATCGTCCTCATGGGGGCGTATGTGCTGGTCTTCAGCGTTCTGCTGCGGGTGGCGGACATACCCGACTACCCGCTGTTCGTGGTGGCGGGGATGATCGTCTGGGTCTTCTTCGCGCAGGCGATGCTGGCCGCCGCGCCGAGCATGGAGCAGAACGCGCCGCTGGTGCGCAAGGTCAGGTTTCCGCGCGAGGCGATCCCCGCGGCGACCGCCCTGGTCCAGCTCGCCACCTTCCTGGTGATGCTCGCGCTGCTGGCGCCGGTGGCCGTGGCCATCCGGGGCAGCTTGGAGCCGGGCCTGCTTGCGCTGCCCGTCGTGGTGGTGCTGCTGTTCGCCTTCGTGCTTGGGCTGTCGATGGCGGTGTCTGTGCTGCACGCCCACTACCGGGACGTCGAGCCCGTGGTGGCCGCCGCGCTGCTGCCGTGGTTCTTCGTGACCCCGATCTTCCTGCGGGTCGAAGACATTCCCGGGGTGAGCAGCCGGCAGTGGCTCGGCGATCTGCTCGAATGGGGCAATCCGGTCGCGCCCTTCGTCAGCGCGGTGCGCGAGCTGCTCTATGCAGGCGCCGCTCCCTCGCTCGGGCACCTCGCCTACCTGACCGTGGCCGGGCTCGGGGCGCTCGCGCTCGGGATGCTCTGCTTTCGCCGCCTGGGGCGCGAGCTCGCGGTGGTGCTGTGAGGCCCGGCGAGGTCACGCTCGAGCATGCCAGTCGCTCTTTTCTCCTGCGCCCGGAGGAGCGCGCCCGCACCCTCAAGGAGCTCTTCGTGCGCCGCGGGCGGAGGGATGGGGCGCGGGTGGCCGCTCTCGACGATGTGACCCTGCACATCGAGCCCGGCGAGGCGGTGGGCCTGGTGGGACGAAACGGCGCAGGCAAGACCTCCACCCTGCGCTGCCTGGCGGGGATCGTGCCGCTCGACTCCGGGCGGGCGCAGTGCGGCGGCCGCGTGGTGTCCCTGCTGGAGCTGGGCGCCGGCTTCGGGGCGGACTTCACCGGCAGGGAGAACGTCTTCCTCAACGGCGCCCTGCACGGCTTCGAGAAGGAGGAGATCGAGGAGCGCCTGGAGGACATCGTCGCCTTCTCGGAGCTGGGCGAGTTCGTGGACGTGCCGGTGCGGGCTTACAGCGCCGGCATGTACCTGCGGCTGGGCTTCTCCATTGCCGCCTTCCTCGACGTGGACGTCCTGCTCATAGACGAGGTCCTGGCCGTGGGCGACGAGTCCTTCCAGCGCAAGTGCCTGCGGCGGATCGCCGAGCGGATGGAGGAGGGGGCGACGCTGATCCTGGTCTCCCACGATCCCAGCGCCATCGAGCGGGTCTGCCGGCGGGTCGTGGTGCTCGATGCAGGGAGCGTTCGGTTCGACGACACGACCGCCGAGGGACTGCTGTTCTACCACCGGCTGCTCGGAGCGCGGCCCGACGACGCCCGGCGTGAGCGTCGGGGTCCCGGGGTCGACGTGCTCGGCCTCCAGCTGCGCGACTCCGAGGACCGCGCGCGGTCTGCTTTCCGGTCCGGCGAGACGGTTCGCGTTGCTCTCAGCGTGGCCGGCCCGGCCGAGCGGGCGGTGGTCGCGATCGAGATCCGCGACTCCGACGGGAGCCGCCTCTTTCGCACCGACACGACGCTCGGGGCGATCGAGGGCGAGACCGAGGTGGTCTACGAGATCCCGCGGCTCGGCCTCCTGGGCGGCGACTATGACCTGGTGGTGGGCGCGGGCGACCACGACGCCCCCCCCGCGGGGACGCTCGACCGCATCGTTCGGCTGTCGGTGTCGGAGACCTTCGATGCCGAGGGTCTCGTGGACCTGCGCGGCGAGTGGCGGGTGCGCGAGCGGGAGCCCTTGCGGTGAGGCCGGAGGACGCGGCGGAGGACGCGCGGGCCCAGGCCGCGCGCAAGCGCGATGAGGGCCGCTACCCGCCGGTGGGCCCCGGCGCGTTGGAGGGCTCGATCGGCGAGCCCGAGCTGGACGACCTCGAGCGCTGGGCGCGCATTCACGTAGACCCCGCGGGCGCCTACTCGACCCGCCGTCTCGGCGCCCCCGTGACCGGCGTCAAGCGACTCATGTTGCGCCTCCTGCGCCAGCAGCAGCTCGAGCTCGAGGCCCAGCAGACGCGCTTCAACGTCGCGGTGGTCGAGCACCTGCGACGCCTCGAGCGCGAGTGAGCACGAGCGTGCGGTGCCCGGCCTGCGCTCCTGCGCCAGCGGCTTGACCCGCGTCCACCAGCTGCTCTCGGCTGCGGGGCCCTACGACGCGGTGAGCGGCCAGGCGCTCGCCTGGCAGCGCGTGCTGGCGCAGCGGGGCCTGGCCGGCGACGTGCACGCCGTCTACCGCGACCCCCGCGCGGCGGGCGAGATCAGGCCGATCGAGCAGCTCGACGCCGCGGCGGGCGACCTGCTGGTGCTCCACTACTCCGCGCACGCACCCCGACTGCGCGAGCTGCTCGACGGACCCTGGCGCCTCGCGCTGGTGCACCACAACATCACCCCGGCCCGGTATCTCTGGCACCACGGCGCGTTCGCCGCGGTGGCCTGTGCGCTGGGCCGGCGGGAGTTGCCTCGCTACGTGGAGGCCGCCGACGCCGTGGCCGGGGTGTCGGCATTCAACGCGCGCGAGCTGGAGGCCGCGGGGGCGGAGCAGGCCGACGTGGTGCCGATCTTCCTCGACCCCGGGCGCCTGAGCGCCCGAGGCAGGACGCCCACGGGGGATGGGCCGCTGGTGCTCGTGGTCGGGCGGCTGGTGCCCAACAAGCGCCACGACTTGGCCATCGAGTCCTTTGCCCTACTGCGGCGCGAGCTCGAGCCCCGGGCCCGGCTGCTGTGTGTCGGGGAGGCGCTCTCGGGGGAATACCGCGAGCTGGTCGAGGGCATGGCGGGCGAGGGTGTGACGCTGGCCGGCGGCCTCTCCCAACCCGACCTCAACGCCGCCTACGCGAGCGCACTCGTGCTGCTGTCGGCCTCCGAGCACGAGGGCTTCTGCGTGCCGCTGCTCGAGGCCTTTGCCTTCGGGGTGCCGGTGGTGGCGCGTCCCGCGGGCGGGATGCCCGAGGTTGGCGGCGACGCCGTCCTGTGGGCCGGCGAGGAGCCCTTCGATCCCGCTGTGGCGGCGGAGCTGCTGCACGCCGCGATCTCCGACTCCGAGCTGCGGGCCGAGCTGGCCGACCGGGGGCAGGCGCGGCTCGAAGAGTACGCGCCCGAGCGGGTCGCAGAGCGGATCGTGGCCTTCGCGGAGCGAGCGCTGAGCTGGTGAGCGAGCCCTACGCCGAGGACAACCTGCTCGACCGCCTCTCCGACGCGGACACGCTCGAGCTTCACTACGACCGCGTCCGCGAGCGCGAGCGCGAGCTGGTGTCCCGCCGACTGCGAATGAGCGGCGGGCGGGTGCTCTCGGTGGGCTGCGGCTGGCACCCCGGTCGCCACCTGTTTCCCAAGTCCGCCTGGCAGATGACCGGCGTGGAGCTCGAGCAGTCGTGGATAGACCTGCTCGTGCAGGGCGGCGATCTCGACGACGGCTTCGCAGGCCGCGGCGGCGAGCTGGACCGGCTAGGCGACGGCTCGTTCGACGTGGTCCTCTACCGACTGGTCTTGCATCACATCGCCTACCGGGAGTCGCTCGCGCCGGCGCTGGCCGAAGCGGCGCGTCTCCTTCGCCCGGGCGGCGCCCTGGTGGCCGTGGAGCCGGGCTCCTGGCACCCGGTGGGCGCGGCGCTGGGGCTGGTCAACCGCGCCGGGCTGGGGACCAAGGTGCACGGCACGCCCGACGACATCCCGCTCTCGCCGTGGCGACTGGACGCCGAGGCCCGTGCGGCCGGGCTGGCGCCGGAGCTGCACGCCGTCACCTACTCGTGGCGGCGGCTGCCGGCGCGGGCCCAGCGCGTCCTACACCTCCTGGATGCCCCGCTGGGCTCGCGCCCGCGCACGGCTCCCTTCGGGCACACGCTGCTGTTGCTGGCGCGGGCATAGGCGAACGAGCGGGTGGTGCTCGCCCGATCAGCGATCGGGCTGCGCTCCACCGCTAGTCCGAGCGCGACGCTCCGGCCTTCTCGAGGGGGTCGACCAGCTCCCGCGAGGAGCGGTCGGGACCGGAGGTGGTGGGGCTCGCGCGGTACAGGGCGTAGTCGCGGTTGACGAAGAGAGGGGGCCCGAAACGGTCCGGCGCCTGCGCGAAGCGGTTGACCAGGAGGAAGTCGGCCCGCCGCCCCACTGGGGGGTGGGGGAAGAACTTGCGCAGCGGATCGGTCGCGGTGAGCGGATGGGGCGCGAGCATGTAGCCGGCCCACTGCGAAGCGGCGATCGGGTAGGGGTCGACCCTCACGCTGGCGGCGGGCGGAAGCCGCCGCCCCCAGTCGCGCACCTGCCACAGCTCGCGGTCCACGAAGGGGAAGGTGTGGCGCACCTCGTGGCCCGAGGCTGCGCCCACGAGGATCAGTGTCAAGGCTGCCGCGATCACCCCCGGAACTGCGCGCCGGTTCCGCGCCTTGACGAGCAGCGCGCCTACTCCGGCGCCGGCGAGCGCGAGCGTCAGCGGTCCGAGGATGCTCAGGGTGCGCAGGTAGAAGAGCTGGGTGCCGTCGCGCAGGCGCATCAACCCGACGGTGGCCACCATCGCGCCGAGGAGGACGGCCAGCGCCACGCCGGCGTCGCGGGGCGCCCGGCGAAGCGCCACTGCGGCCAAGCCGAGCACCAGCAGGGTGCCCAGCGCGAGCCCCTCCGGCATGCCGAAGCGCACACCCACCGGCGCGAAGGGCTCGCCCGGCGTGTACCACTCGGTGAGGTCGCCCCCCGGGAGCAGCGCCCCTACGGCGTTGACCATCTTGGTGGCCGCCGCGGCGGCCAGCACCAGCGCCATCAGGCCGGCCACGAGCGCGAAGGGCGCGAGCGCGATGCGCACCCAGGTGCGCCGCGGCAGCCGCAGGCCGGCCAGCCAGTCGGGGTGCTCGCCGCGCTCGCGCAGGCGCCGCCGCTCGCGAACGGCCACGACGGCGAGAAAGAGCGCCACGAACGGAAACAGAAGCGGGTAGGCGAGCAGCGAGCAGACGGCCGTGAGCGAGAGCAGTGCCAGCGAGCGCCGGCTCGGGCCGCGCAGGTGGAGCCATCCGGCCACGAGCACCAGGGGCAAGGTCACCAGCGCCCACTGCAGGTTGTAGAAGGGGTTGAAGACCACGTTCAGCGCGCCCGTCCCCAGCACCGGGAGGGTCATCGCAAGCAGCGCCCCGCGCCCCTCCGCGCCGAGCAGCGTTCGGGCGAGGAGGAAGAAGCCCAGCGCCGCGCAGGCCATGAGGACGGCACACACGGTGCTGAAGGCGGCGACGGGGTCGAGCCCCGAGAGCTGCGCCGCGGCCCCCAGCACGTAGATCATCGGGTAGCGCGAGCCCCACACGCCCGGCATGTGGTCGACTGGCAGCGCGACGCGCTCGACCCCCGGCGGGGCCTGCTGAAGCAGCTCGGCCACTCCGGTCACCAGGTGGGCGTCCCCGTTGCCGCCCAGCACGGTGGCCAGCGAGCCCGCCCGCAGCATCGGCGCCACGAGCACGCACGCCACGAAGGCGGCGGTGAGCACGGGGCCGGCCAGCCGGCGCAGCTCGTCGCGGCCGGGGCGGTGCTCAGCGCCCAGGGCCCCGGTGGCCAGCGCGCCGCCCAGGCCGGCGGCCAGCAGGATGGCCAGCGAGACCTCCAGCGGCACGCGCAGGCCGCCGAGCAACGTGAGGGCGAGGCCGCTCAGGCAGGCCCCCAGCGGCAACGCCAGCAAGGCCGACCATGGTCGAAGGGCCGCCGGGCTGAGCAGCCGGGCGGGGGCCAGGCCGCACGCGAGGAAGAGAACCACGGCCGCGGCCGCGGCGCGCAGCACGTCGAGCGCCGTGCCCAGCTCGGGGTGTACGCCACGGCCCACGATCAGGTCGGCGGCCACCGCCCCGAGCAGCGCGACCACAGTCCCGGCCGCGAGCACGGCGGCCACCAACGTCGGTCCCACCGCCGCGTCTCGGAGCCGCCGGGCCTCCGGGCGGCGCGGGGCGCCCAGCTGAGGAGCGTAGCCCGAACGCTGGTCGGGCGAGCTCCGCCCGCTCGACGCTCTCACCGCGGTCATCGGTTCAGGTTGCGCTCTCGCAAGACCCGCGTGAGGAAGGCCGGGTTGCCCAGCAGGTAGCGCCGCCACATGCGCCGCGGCTCGAGCGCCAGGCGGAAGACCCACTCCAGGCCGTTGTCGGCCAGCCAGTGCGGGGCCCGGGGCACCCGGTGTGAGAGGTAGTCGAACAGCGCGCCCACGGTCCAGACCACCGGCGCCTCGATGCGGCTGAAGTAGTGCTCCACCCAGCGTTCCTGCAGGGGTGTGCCCATCCCCACCAGCAGGATGTCGGGCTGCTTCTCGGCGATGTCCTCGAGCACGCGCTCGGAGTGGTCGCTGCCCACATCGAAGTAGCCGTGGTGGGTGCCGCGCACGTCGAGGCGCGGGTACCAGCGCCTCAGCGCGACGGCGGCGTCGGCCGCCGAGCCGGGGTGCGAGCCGAGGAGGTAGAGCGAAAGCCCGCTCTCCTGACAGAGGCCGGCCACGCCCCAGACCCAATCGGCGCCGGTCATGCGGTGGGGCACCGGCAGCCCGATGATCCGGGCCGCCAGGCGCACGCCGTAGCCGTCGCAGTAGACGAGATCCGAGCCCTGCAGCGCGCTGCGCAGCGAGGAGTCGCGGTTGGCCTGGTTGAGCACGTGCGCGTTCACGTAGCTCACCCGGTGCCGCCGGCCGTCGCGGGCGAAGCCGAGGATGCGGCGCAGCAGCTCTGCCGGCGGGGCGGTCTGGACGTCGATGTCGAAGAGCCGCGTGGGCGCCGGGACGGTCGACGAGGCCTCAGCCATGGCCTCAGGGTAGTTAGGAGAACCGCTCAGGCCGGGGGCTCGAGCCCGTAGGGCGGGAGGGCCGCTTCGCGCTCTCGCCGGCGGCGCTGGAGCACCCGTCGCTTGCGCAGCATCCTCGGCAGCAGCCTCGCCGCCTCGACGTAGCCGCGCAGCAGGGCACGCTCCATCACCAGCGCCCAGCCCAGGGCCGCCAGCTCGTAGGCCAGCATCAGCGGCAGGTCGCGGGCCAGTGACTCCGCGGGATCGTTCTTGGCCACCATCAGGTACCGGTTGCGAAACTGCATCATGCGGTCCCAGTCGGGCATCTGCGCCCGCGTGGTCGGGCTGTAGGTGCGGATGTGGTACGCGACCACCCCCGGCTCGTAGACACAGCGCCAGCCCAGCAGGCGCGTGCGCCACGCCAGGTCGGCGTCCGAGCCCCAGGTGACGAGGTCCTCGTCGAAGACCTGCCCGTCGACGGCCACGTCCTCGAGCGTCTCGCGGCGGTAGAGCGCCACCGCGCCGTCGGCGCCGAAGGCCTCCGCCGGGCGGCTGTAGCAAAGCGAAGGGCGCCCGTGGCCCACCAGCCCGTTCTTTCGGCGTCGGTCCACGGCCATCCCGGCGGTGTCGATCGCGTCCAGACGCTGGCCGGGCTGCGGGCCCCGGGTGCGGACCAGCTTGGGCGCCACCGAGCCCACGCCCTCCTCGGCCAACCGCCTGCGTGCGCCGGCCACGAAGTCGGGGGTGAGAAAGCAGTCGGGCTGCATGAACAGCACCGCCTCGCCCTCCACGCTCGCGAGCGCCGCGTTCATCGCGCGGCAGAAGTCGTGGCGGGTCTCCAGGCGCACCCGGCGCACGCCAAGCTCCTCGGCCACCTGCGCGGTGCAGTCCTCCGAGGCGTTGTCGATCACCACCACCTCTACGTCCTCCTGGTCGATCGCGCTGGGCAGCGCGTGGCGCAGCAACTCGCCCTCGTTGGTGCAGATGACCGGTACCGCGACCCTCATGCCCGCTCCAGGATCTCCTCGCCCGCCCGGCGCCTCGCCGGGTCGGTCCGCCAGCCCACCTCGGTATGGCCCCAGCGCCGCTGCAGCTCGTCGAGGTCGGGGTTGAGCAGGTCGAAGCCCCACTTCTCGCGCCAGTAGGCGTAGTGGTGGGCGAGGCGGTCCCTGTGCTCGGCCGGGGGCTGCGCAGGCCGCGCGCGGGCCAGGCGCATGCGGACCGCCCTCGGAAGCCGCGCGAACGCGCGCCTGGACGGCGAGTCTGCGCGCCCGATGCGCTCGCCCACGTGGTGCACCACCCGGACCTCGGGTAGGCAGAAGACCTTCAGGCCGAGCCGGCGCAGAGAGAGCGTCAGGTCGAGGTCGTCGAACCACACGGGCGCGAAGCCGGGGTCATAGCCCCCGGCCTCGAGCGCAGCCTCGCGGCGGTAGATCATGCAGCAGCCCAGGCCGCCGTCCACCTCCGCGGGGTGCCGGCAGACCTCGCTGTCGGCTTCGCGGCGGCGCAGCACGCGCCCATGGTAGGTGCGCCTCCCGAGCGGCTCGGTCACCTCGGTGCCGCGGTCGTGGAGGCCCTCGGGCCCCGTCACCTCGATGCCGCAGGCGTGGAGGTCGCCCCAGTCGAAGACCACCCGCGCGGTGGCGGCGCCCACGCGCGGGTCGCTTCTCACGAAGGCGCTCATGCGCTCCAGCCAGCCTGGGGTCTCCACCGTGGCGTCGCCGTCGAGCTGCACCACCAGCTCCCCGCCGGCGGCCGCGAGGCCGGCGTTCAGCGCGTCCACCACCCCGCTGTGCTCGCGCTCGATCACCGTCAGCTCGGGGAAGCGCCCCGAGTCGCGCCAGCGCCTGAGGATCGCGCGGCTGTCGTCGGTCGAGCCGTCGTCGACCACGATCAGCTCGTAGTCGGCTGCGCCGGTGTTCTCGGCCAGGCGCTCGAGCACCCGGTCGAGGATCGCCCCGTTGTCGCGGTTGGGCATCAGCAGCGAGCAGCTCACCGGCGGCCTCGCTCGTTGGAGCGTCTGCGGCCGAGCTCCCAGGCGATCAGCTCCAGCGGCTCCATGATCGCCCACAGGACGGCGTCGCGGTCGCGGGCGCGGGCCAGCCCGCGGGCCGCGCTGCGCACGCCCCAGAGGGTGAGTCCGGGCAGCCGCCGGCGCGGGTCCACGGACCCCGGGTGGTGGCGGTCAAGCCACGCCGCGCCGGCGCCGTGCACGACCTTCTGGGCGAGGTAGTCGCGCAGCGTCGGGCGGTTGCGGTGCACCACGGCGGCGCCCTCCCGGCGCTCGGTCTCCCAGCCGGCGTCTCTCAGGCGGTAGGCCAGGTCGGCGTCTTCGCCGGCGCGCAGCTGCGCCCGGAATCCGCCGACCTCCTCGAAGGCGCTGCGCCGGAAGGCGGCGTTGGCGGTCTTGGGGTAGCCCCAGCGGCCGGGGCGCATCGAGTCGTCCTGGCTCATCGCCCCGCGCAGGTAGGCGTAGCGGGCGGCCGGGCGCCCGCCGGGCGGGACCTGCTCGTCGGTCACCCCGCCCGCCAGCAGAGCGGTGCGCTCGGCGGGCGGGGGGTCGAAGAGGCGATCGAGCAGGTCGGGCTCCGGGGACACGTCGGCGTCGAGAAAGGCAATCCAGTCGGCGTTGCCTTCGGCCGCGCCGCGGTTGCGCGCGTAGGCCGGCGTGGCGATCTCGCCGGCGCGCAGCACCGAGCCCTCCGCGAAGCCTGAGGGCTCGCAGCCGGGGGTGTTGTCGACCACCAGCAGGGAGTCGCCCGCCGCCACGCGCAGCCGCCCCAGCCGCTCGTGCAGCGCGGCGAGCTGCCCGGTGTCACCGCGAAAGGGGACCACCACGTCGACCGGCGGCCGGGGCGCGACGCTCAAGCTGGTCGCGCGGTCAGGGGCGAGGACACGTGAGAGTCCAGCCGTCGACCGGCCCGGCCTGGCCGCCTCGGGCGAAGAAGACCGGGCTGCCGTCTGAGGCCCGAACGCATGGACGCGAGAAGCGGCCGACGGGGCGCCGGGTGAACACGAACAGCCCGTCAGTCCCCAGGGCCTTCGGGTCCATGATCGGGGCCACCCGGTGCATGGCGGCCAGAGCGCCCAGCCCCTGGGAGTTGAAGAAGACCGATCCGCCGGGCTCAAAGCTGAGCTCGCGTACGCCGTTCTCGATCTCGCGGTCCAGGATGCCCGGGATGTCACCGCCCCGCTCGGGGCCTGAGGTGAGCCAGCCGCTCGAGGTGTAGAGCGCCACGCTGCGGTGATCGGGTTCGCGGGCCGAGATTCCGGGCACCTCGACCGCCACCGTTCCACCGAGCCCGAGCGAGACCACCGCGAAGTTCATGGCTGACACCGCGACCACCGCCGCGGCGGCCAGCATTCGCCACCGACGAGGAAGGGTGACGATCCAAGCCGTGCCCAGCACCGCGGCGTAGACCAGGAACGGCAGGATGTAGCGGTTGTCTTTGAACGGGATGAAGATCGTCAGGATCACCCAGCTTGCGAGCAGGCCCCCCAAGAGCTCGGGGACCAGGTTGTCCTTGGCGCGGGTGCGCGCGTAACGGACGGCCCCCACCGCAGCCCCTCCTGCTGCGGCCAGGCTCAACGGAAGCAGCAGGACGTGGTTGGTGACCGCCCACGCGTACCACGACAGGTTCTCGCCGGACCATCGCGGAGGATTCCGTCCCCCCCCGCTCGCCACGGCCTCGACCGAAGCGCCCGAGGCACGTATCTGGTCGAGGTGGACCACGTACCACGGCCCCGCGACCGCTGCGGTCACCAAGGCGAAGATCAAGAGCCCACGCCACTGCCGCCAGCCTCCTCGCGCGAGCATCACCGCCACCAGACCCGCGATGAAGAAGGGGAACGTCTGCTTGGTGAGCATGCCAAGGCCTGCCGTGAGTCCGGCCAGCGCGCTGTACCTGTTGTCCTCGAAGCGG
>Ga0208612_1000570_pt1 | contig 15830 bp, 13 predicted proteins | sample AntDryMetagUQ889_FD_188089 | JGI IMG/M metagenome (GOLD analysis project Ga0208612, IMG submission 188089) | Polar desert microbial communities from Antarctic Dry Valleys - UQ889 (SPAdes) | ecosystem: Environmental > Terrestrial > Soil > Desert | place: Antarctic Dry Valleys | collected 2008-12-31 | reverse complement strand
CCCCCGCCGGTGAGCAGACCGGTGGCTGCTCCGAGGGAAGCGATGGCGGCGATGGCTGAGGCCTTCCGGGTGGTGGACATGACGCTTTTATAACCGCTCGGGGTGGCGCAATGCAAGTGGCCCGGGCGGTTACCGAGGACAGGCCCGGATCAGCGGTGCTCGGCCAGCGCGCGCTGGATCTCGCGGCGCTGGTCCTTGGCCTTCAGGTCACGGCGCTTGTCCACGTGGTCCTTGCCGCGGCCCAGCGCGATCTCCACCTTGGCCCGGCCGTTCTTGAAGTACACACGCGTGGGCACGAGCGTCAGGCCCTTCTGGGCCACGGACCCGATCAGCCGCTCGATCTCGCGACGGTGAAGCAGCAGCTTGCGCGGGCGCTCGGGCTCGTGGCCTTCGCGGGCCGCGGGGCCATAGGGCGCCACGTGCATGTTTCGCAACCACACCTCGTCGCCGTCGATGCTGGCGTAGGCGTCCTTGATCTGCACGCCGCCGGCACGCATGGACTTGACCTCCGAGCCCTGCAACTGCATCCCCGCCTCCCACCTCTCGAGCAGGTTGTAGCGGTAGGAGGCCTGGCGGTTGGTGGCGATGTCGCCGGCCGCCGCCTTGCGCTTGCCCTTCTTGGCCATCCCCACATTGTGGCGATCGCCCGAGGGCACGACCGACAGAGCGCCTTTCGCGCGTGGCGGCGAGGAGGGTTCAGCCGGCGGGCGAGAGGTCCACGCGGCCGCGTGGGGCGTCGACGCGCTCGACGGCCACGCGGATCGGGTCCCCCATCCGCACTGCGCCCTTGTCGGACTCGAGCGCGGTCCCCACCTCGTTGAGCTCGTACCAGCCGCGCAGCCGGCGGACGGGCAGAAAGCCCTCGAAGCCGTGCTCGCCGAAGCGGATGAAGGCGCCCTTGGCCACCAGGCCGACGACCTCCCCGTCGAACCCCGGGGCCTCGCCGCCCCCTTCCTCTGCCAGCAGGCGCTCCAGCAGGAAGGCCAGGCACACATCGTCGGCGCCGCGTTCGATCTTCATCGCCTCGCGCTCACGCAGGCTCGCCTCGGTGCCGGCCTCCTCCATCTCCGAGGCCTTCGGCGCCGGCTCCCCCAGCCCCAGCCCGGCCAGCAGGGCGCGGTGGGCCACCAGGTCGGGGTAGCGCCGGATCGGCGAGGTGAAGTGGCAGTAGCGCGCGCTGGCCAGGCCGGCGTGGCCCAGGTTCCGTGGCGAGTAGTAGGCCTGCTTGAGCGAGCGCAGCACCAGCGACCCGAAGGCCGTCGCGCCGCGTCCACTGCGCCGAGCCTCCGCGGCCGCGAGCCGCGAGGCCTCGGCGGCCACATCCGCGGCCTGCTGCGGGCTCATCCTCTCGGGCACCGGCGGCGTGGGCACGTCCAGGGAAGCCAGCTGATCGATCATCTGCTCGACCTTCTGCGGGTCGGGCTTCTCGTGCACGCGGTACAGCGTGGGCAGCTTGCGATCGGACAGGTAGCCGGCCACCTGCTCGTTGGCCAGGATCATCAGGTGCTCGATCAGCGCATGGGACTCCGTCTGCTCCTCGTGCTGCACGCCGGTCACGTTGCCCTCGTCGTCGAACAGGAACGACGGCTCCTTGGAGTCCACCTCCAGGGAGCCGGCCTGCCGGCGCCTGGCGGCCAGGGCGACGGCCACCTCCCGGGCCGCTGCGAGCGGGGCCGCCCACGAGGCTCCGGCGCTCGCCCGGCCGCTGAAGACGTCGTCGACCTCGGCGTAGGTGAGTCGCCTGTCGCTGCGGATGAGCGTGCGCAGGAAGCGGACCCGGCGCACGTCGGTGCCGGCCACGTCCATCTCCACCGTCACGGCGAGCTTGTCCTCCCCCGGTCGCAGGGAGCACGCCTCGGTGGACAGCGCCTCGGGCAGCATCGGCTCCACGGTGCCGGGAACGTAGGTGCTGGTTCCGCGGCGAATGGCCTCGGCCTCGATCGCCCCGCCGGGTCGCACGTACGCGCACACGTCGGCAATGTGGACCCACACGCGCACCACGCCGCCTTCGATGCGCTCTGCGGAGACCGCATCGTCGAAGTCACGCGCGTCGGGAGGATCGATGGTGAAGGTCGCCAGGTCGCGCAGGTCGACCCGGTCGTGCCCGGCCTGGGGCTCCGCCTGGTCGACCTCCTCCTCGACGCGGCGGGGGAACGTCCGTCGCAATCCGCGGTCGAGCATCAGGCCCTCGAGCACGTCGCGCGCGACGGAGGGCTTGCCCAGCCGGCGCAGCACCCGCGCGCCGCCCTTGCCTGAGCCCTGCCGGCGCGAGCCGGCCGGGGTGCCTGAGCCCTGCCGGCGCGAGCCGGCCGGGGTGCCTGAGCCCACGAGCACCAGGTCACCGGCTGATCCACCGTCCCCGGCCACCTCCACCCGCGCCCCAGCCGGGCTGAACAGCGGCTCGGCCACCAGGAACCGCCCGCGACGTCCCAGCACGGCGACCAGGGGGAAGTCGAGCCGCGCCGGGCGCCCCGGCGCCCGCGGGGTCACTTGCGCGATAGGGCTTCGAGGGCCTTGGGCAGGGCCTCGTCGCGCTTGGTGTCGGGGTCGTCCGACGCCTTGACGGCGGGCTTGATGCCCTTGCCGTTGATGTTCTTGCCGCCGGGCAGAAAGTACTCGCCCACGGTGATGTCCAACACTCCGCCGTTGGAGAGCGGCAGCACCTGCTGGAAGACGCCCTTGCCGAAGGTGCGCGTGCCCACCACGGTCGCGCGCCTGGTGTCGCGCAGCGCCCCGGTCACGATCTCCGACGCCGAGGCGCTGCCCCGGTCCACGAGCACCACGACCGGCACGTCCTTGGGAATCGCGCCGCCCTTCGCATCGAAGTTGCGGCGGGGGGAGGTGCGGCCCTTGGTGTAGGTGATCAGGCCCTTGTCGATGAAGATGGAGGCCACGAGCACTCCCTCATCCAGCAGGCCGCCGCCGTTGCCGCGCAAGTCGAGCACGATGCCCTCGGCACCCGACTTGCGCACCTTGTCGACCTGCTTGCGCAGCAGCCCGTGCGCACCCTGGCTGAAGCCCTGCAGCTTGACCACGCCGTAGGTCCTGCCGCCGCGCTCGACCGTCCGCCCCTCGGCCACGGGCACCTCGATCCGCTTGCGCTCAAGCGGGAAGTCCTTGGTGGTGCCCTTATCCACGTCCACGATCTGCAGGCGGACCTTGGTGCCCGCGGGACCCTTGATCCGGGCGGTAGCCACGCTGCTGGACAGGCCGGCGATCGGCTTGCCGTTCACCTCGGTCACGAAGTCGCCCTTCTTGATACCAGCCTTCTTGGCCGGCGAGCCGTCGAACACGTTGAGCACCCGCAGGCCGCGGCGATCCTTGTCGACGCTCATGCCCACGCCGTCGAAGCGGCCCTGGACGGACTCCCGGAACTGGGAGGTCTCCTTGGGCGTGAGGTAGTTGGAGAAGCGGTCGTTGAGCCCCTGGACGATGCCTTTTAGCGAGCTCTCGTCGATCTGCCTGTCGCTGACCGGCTTGTAGAAGTTGTCCTTGATGTCATCGACGAGCTCGGAGCGCAGGGCGCGGTCGTCGCTCACGAGGCCGTTGCGCGCGAACCCGGGCAGCGTCTCGGGGTGACCGCCCAGCCAGATGCCTCCCACGAGCAGCAGGAGGCCGACGACGGCCGCGGCGATGATGTTGCGAGGAGAGCCCATGCTGAGGGCCGCTCGTGCGGCCCGCGTACAGGGTAGTGAGCGGACCGGTCTGGGCCGCCAGCGGAAGTCAGACGCGCAGGAAGCGCCGCAGCGTCAGCGCGCTCCCGGTGGCCGAGACCGCCATGCAGGCCACCATCAGCACCACGATCAGCAGTCCGAAGTCGATCGTGTTAGGCGCCGCCAGCAGCGCGAAGCGGGCCTGGAGCGGATCGATGAAGGTCTCCTTGGCGATCGTCAGCAGCAGCACGGCCAGCAGGCCGCCCATCGCGCCGACGATCACGCCCTCGATCACGAACGGCCAGCGGATGAACCAGTTCGTGGCTCCGACCAGTTTCATCACCTCCACCTCGCGCCGGCGGGCGAAGATCGACAGCCGGATGGTGTTGGCGACCAGCGCGATCGAGGCGAAGATCAGCAGCACGGCCAGCCCGGCGGTGAGGATCTTCACCAGTCCCGTCGCCGAGAGGATCTTCTCGGTGTCGGACTCCTTGTTGCGCACCTCGTCGATGCCGGCCAGGGAAGCCACCCGCTCGCCCGAGGCATCACGCGGGGCGACCCGATCCACGATCGCCTTCACGCGGCCGGGGTCGTCGGGCACGATCCGGAACGTGTCCGGCAACGGGTTGCCGCCGAGCAGCTTGGCGCCGTCGGCGAAGGCCTTCGGGTTCTTCTCCTTGGCCCGCGCGAGGCCGTCGGCCTTGGAGATGTATGCCACCGACTTGACGTTGGCGGTGCGCTCCAGCGCCCCGCGGACCTCCTGGCGCTCGGCGGGGGTCACTCCGTCGTTGAGGTAGACGTCCACCACCACGCGGTTTCGCACCTCGTTGGCCGTGCCGGTGGTCGCCTGCACGATCGGGATGAACACGCCGAGCACGAGCGCGGTGAGCAGCACCGTGAGCAGGGCGGCCAGCGCGGGCGCCGAGTTGCGCCCGAGGCCGCGCAGGGCCTCGCGAAGGAAGAAGCCGAGCTTCACGGTGAGGTGGTGAGGGCCGTCAGGGCCATCTCAGTTGGGGTGGCCCTCGTGGCCGACGCCCAGCTCGCCGCGCAGCCGGATGGCGAACTCGGTGGTCGACTCATCGGGGCGGTAGAGGCCCGACAGCTCGTCGCGAACGATCCGTCCCTCGCGCAGCTCGATCACGCGCCGGCGCATCTTGTCCACCATCGCGCTGTCGTGGGTGGCGACCACCACGGTCGTGCCCGTGCGGTTGATCCGGTAGATCAGCTGCATGATCCCGATGGAGGTCTCGGGGTCGAGGTTGCCGGTGGGCTCGTCGGCCAGCAGCAGCGGCGGATGGTTCACGAACGCCCGGGCGATCGACACGCGCTGCTGCTCACCGCCCGAAAGCTCATCGGGATAGTTGTGCAGCTTGGTGGAGAGCCCGACCAGCGCCAGGATGTCGGGCACCTTGCGCCGGATCTCCTGCCGCGGCTCGCCGATCACCTGAAGCGAATAGGCCACGTTGTCGTAGATCGTCCGGTTGGGCAGCAGCTTGTAGTCCTGGAAGACCACGCCGATGTTGCGCCGCAAGCGGGGCACCTTGGAACGCGACATGCTCGATAGCTCGTGGCCGGCGATGCTGATCTCGCCGGCCGAGGCCTCGAGCTCCTTCTGCAGCAGCCGAATGCAGGTGGACTTGCCACAACCGGTCGGCCCGACCAGGAAGACGAACTCGCCGCGCCCGATCTTCATCGTGGCCCGCTCCAGGCCGATCGACCCGCCGTCGTAGACCTTGGTCACGTCCTCGAACTCGACCACGGGCACGGTTGCGCCCTTGACCCGCGGCGGCCTGGTGGCAGCCGTGGGGCGGGCGATGTGCGGGCGCTTGCGTAGGGCGATTCCAGCCATGACCCCGGTTGATATCGGACCGCTGGTGCGTCGCGAGGCAGTGCATATCTTCCTGCACCTTGCAGGGTTCCTTGCATGATCCCGCGCACGCCCTCAGCCCCTCAGCCGCCAGCGCCCGAACAGTCCCTCGTCACTTCGCAGCAAGGAGACCAGCTCCGCGCGAACCGGCTCAGCCAACGCCCGTCCCGCCACGAGCGTCAGCGCGTCGGCGCCTCCGACGATCACCGGATCGATGCTCAGGAACAGCTCGTCTACCAGCCCGGCCGCGAGCAGGTGGCTGTTCAGCGTCGGGCCTCCCTCGCAGAGGATGGAGCGGATGCCGCGGTCCTCGCGCAGGCGGGCCAGCAGCAGCGGCAGGTCATCGCCGGTGCGCTCGTAGCTCACGTCGGCGGCCACGCCCTCCAGCTCCCCTGCCGCGCCCGTGGCCACGATCACGGGCGCACCCGGCTCCTGCAGGATCGGGAGGTCTGGCGGCAACGCCCCCCGGAAGGAGACGATCACGGTGACCGGCTCGGGCGCCAGCCCCTCCTGCTCGCGCTTGGCCCTCAGCGCATCCGTCTTGATCGCCTTGCCGTAGCGCTCGTCACGCACTGTGCCGGCACCCACGAGCAGAGCATCAGCCTGGGTGCGCAGGTTGTGGAACAGCTCGCGGTCGGCCTCGCCGCCCATTCCGCGCGTGCTCCCGTTGATGGCCGCCTTGCCGTCCAGCGAGGCGACCATGTTGAGCACGACATAGGGCCGGCCCTCGGGCGCCCTGGAGCCGAGGTCCAGGCCCGACGCGACGTCGGCGACCTCGACCTGGCCGGGTCGCGGGTATAGGCGGTCCAGAAGCACCCCGGCAAGGTAGCGTTGCGCCGGCGGGGCGAGCCCTGCAGGTCACGGCGCCGAACGGTCCCGACGGCGGACGAGCGCCGGGCCATGGACTAGCAAGCTCGTGCTGCGGGTCCGCGCGGGCGCGACCCCAGCCGGCTGACGCGGCAAGCCGCTACCGGACCGTGACGCGGCCGGACATCGCGGAGCCGTGGATCGTGCACAGGTAGGAGTAGGTGCCGGACCGGCGGAACTGGCGGGTGCAGCTGCCGCTGCTGCGCGTCCCGCATCGCGCCGGCCTGCCCGCGTGCTTGCGGAACGTCACGTTATGGCCGTCGTCGCCCTTCCAGCGCCAGGTCACCTTGCCTCCCTTGCCGATCGCGACCGTCTTCGCCCGGAAGAAGTCGTCGTCGACGGTGACCCCGCGAGCGGCCGTGCGGGCCTGAGGCCCCTCGGCCGGCGAGGAGGCCGGCCCGAGCACGGCGATGCCGACGACAAGCGCGACGAGGAAGGTGAACGAGGCGCGACGGATGGGACGAGCGTAGCCTGAGCGCTACCCGAGCGCCACCATCCGCTCGATCGGCACGCGTGCGCGCCTGGCGGTCTCCGGGTCGACGGTCACGGCTGGCCGCATGTCGCGCAGGGCGTCGCGCAGCTTGGGCAGCGTGATCATCTTCATGAACTGACAGACCGCGCCCGGGTTGGCGGCCACGAACGTCTTGCCCGGGTTCTCCTGCTCGAGCGGGTGCAGCATGCCGGTCTCGGTGGCCACGATGAAGGTGTCGGCGTCGGACTCCCGGGCGTGGCTGAGCATGCCGCCGGTGGAGAGCATGTGGGTGTTCTCGGCGTCGACGTCGCCCGCGGCCACGTACTCCATCACCGAGGTGGAGCAGCCGCACTCGGGGTGAATCAGGAAGTCGGCTCCCGGGTTTGCCTCGCGCACCTCCGCAATGTCCGACGGGCGGATGCCGGCGTGCACGTGGCACTCGCCGGTCCACACGTTCATGCGCTTGGCGGTGACCTTCTCCACGTAGGCCCCGAGGAACATGTCGGGACCGAACAGGATCTCTGTGTCCTCGCCGTGCTGTGCCCGGATGTGCTCGACGACCTGCACGGCGTTCGAAGACGTGCAGCAGTAGTCGGTCTCGGCCTTGACCTCCGCGGTGGTGTTCACGTACATGACCACCACGGCGCCCGGGTGCTGGGCCTTCCAGGCCCGCAGCTCGTCGGCGGTGATCGAGTCGGCCAGGGAGCAGCCCGCTTGAAGGTCGGGCAGCAGCACCGTCTTGTGCGGGGACAGGATCGCGGCTGTCTCGGCCATGAAGTGCACGCCGCAGAAGGCGATCACCTCACCTTCGGCGCCGGCGGCCTGGCGCGACAGCGCGAGCGAGTCGCCCACGAAGTCGGCCACGTCCTGGACTTCGGGCACCTGGTAGTTGTGGGCCAGGATCACCGCGGAGCGCTGGGCGGCCAGCGCGCGGACCTCGTGCTTTAGGGCGGGGATGTCCTCCAGCTCCAAGAGTGCTGGCATTGGCCCCGCCGGGGGCGTGGTCTGAGCCGACATGTTTCGAACCTCTCTCGGTGTCGAAATGAGGCCCGCCGACCCGGGAGTCGAAGCGAGCGCTTCACAAATATAGCGCCAGACCACCGGCCTGGCTGCTATTCGGGGTCGAACAGCAGCGAGAGGTCCAGCGCGGGCGCCGAATGGGTCAGTGCGCCGACCGAGATGTAGTCCACCCCGGTCTCCGCCACGGCGCGGATGGAGGCGGGTCCGATCGCCCCGGACGCCTCCAGGGAGGCACGCCCGCGGGTACGGGCGACGGCCTCGCGCATCTCCTCTGGGCTCATGTTGTCCAGCAGGACGCGCTCAATCCCCGCCCCGAGCGCGTCGTCCAGCTCGTCGAGGCTCTCGACCTCCACCTCGACCCACACGCCGCCGGGTGCGCCGGCCAGTCCGCGCCGAGCGGCCTCCCCAACCCCACCGGCCACCCGGACGTGGTTCTCCTTGATCAGGATCGCGTCGTGGAGGCCGAAGCGATGGGACAGTCCTCCCCCCGCCACCACCGCGGCCTTCTCCAGCGCCCGCAGACCGGGCGTCGTCTTGCGCGTGTCCAAGATCCGGGCGCGCGTTCCCTCCACTGCGTCGACCAGCCGGCGGGTGGCCGTGGCCACGCCCGAGAGCCGGCCGAGGAAGTTGAGCGCGACGCGCTCGGCGGACAGGATCCCCGCCGCCGGGCCCTCCAGCTCGAGCACCGCGTCGCCTGGTGCCACCGGGTCCCCGTCGTTGCGGACGACGGTCACGCCGATGCCCGCGTCCACGGTCTCGAACACCGTGGCGGCCACCCCCACTCCGGACAACGTCCCGGTCTCCTTGGCCGACACCGAGCCGCGCCACCGCGCATCGGCGGGGACCACGGCGGCACACGTCAGGTCGCCGCTGCCGATGTCCTCGGCCAGCGCCGCTCGTATCAGCTCGTCGAGGCTCAAGCCCCGGCGGGTGCGGGCACGCGGTCGATGCCCGCCGCGCGGTAGGCGTCGGGCTCGTCGAGGGTCTCCTCGCGCAGCAGCGCCTCGGCCAGCGAGTCGAGCCGCTCGCGCTCGCGCTCGAGCAGGTTGCGCACCTCCTCGTGCGCCTCCTCGATGATCCGCCGCACCTCGGCGTCCACCGTGCGCTGGGTGGCCTCGGAGGTCTCGCTCACGCCCGGCAGCAGCGGTCCGTTGCCGTTCTGGGACTCGACGGCCACGAAGCCGATCTCGTCGCTCATCCCCCAGCGGCCGACCATCCCGCGGGCGATCTGGGTGGCCTGCTGGATGTCGGACTCCGCCCCGGTGGTCACCGTGCCGAAGGCCAGCTCTTCGGCCACCCGGCCGCCCAGGGCGACCTTGACCTTGCCGCGCAGGTAGCTCTCCTCGTAGTTGAAGACGTCGTCGTCGGGCGCGGACATGGTCACGCCCAGCGCCTGTCCGCGCGGGATGATCGACACCTTGCGCACGGGATCGGCGCCGGCTGTGAGCATGCCGACGATCGCGTGGCCACCTTCGTGGTAGGCGATCCGGCGGCGGTCGGACTCGGACTGCACGACGCTGCGCTCGGTGCCCAGCACGATCTTCTCCAGGGCATCGGTCAGGTCCGCCTGGCGGACCGCGGGGTGCTCACGGCGGGCGGCGATCAGGGCCGCCTCGTTGACCACGTTGGCCAGGTCGGCGCCCACCATTCCGGGAGTGGCCGAGGCGAGCGCCTCCAGGTCGACCTCCGGGTCCAGGGGGACCGAGCGGGTGTGCACGCCGAGGATCTTGGCCCGGCCGACCCTGTCGGGGGCCTGCACCGACACCCGGCGGTCGAAGCGCCCGGCGCGAAGGAGCGCCTTGTCCAGGATCTCGGGCCGGTTGGTGGCGGCGAGCACCACTACGCCGTCGCCGGTCTCGAAGCCGTCCATCTCGGTGAGTATCTGGTTCAGCGTCTGCTCGCGCTCGTCGTGGCCGCCGCTGGAGAACCCGCCGCCGCCCGAGCGCGAGCGTCCGATGGCGTCGAGCTCGTCGATGAAGATGATCGCCGGGGCCGCGTCCTTGGCCTGCTGGAAGAGGTCGCGCACCCGCGACGCGCCGATGCCCACGATGGCCTCGATGAACTCGGAGGCCGAGATCGAGAAGAAGGGCACGGCTGCCTCGCCGGCCACAGCCTTGGCCAGCAGCGTCTTGCCCGTCCCCGGCTGGCCGGAGAGCAGCACCCCGCGCGGGATCCGGGCGCCGAGCTTCTGGTACTTCTCGGGCCGCGTGAGGAAGTCGACGATCTCGGACAGCTCGTCCTTGGCCTCGTCGATTCCGGCCACGTCGTTGAAGTTCACGCGTGTGTCCTCGCCGCCCTCGGCGCGCCGGGCCTTGGAGCGACCGAACTGGCCCAGCATGCCGCCGCCGCCGGCCTGCTGGGCCGCGCGGCGCAGGAAGAACACCAGCAGGCCGATGATCAGGAGCGTCGGGCCGAAGGAGAAGATCAGCGTCTGCAGGAACGAGCGCGTCTGGGGCGGCTTGGCGTTGACCTTGACGTCGTTGTCCTCCAGCTGCTTGGCCAGCTGGTCGGTGTTGGCGAACGTCGGGACCTCGGTCTCGAAGTGCTCGGCGCCACCCACCTTCTTCTTGAAGTCTCCGGTGACTGTCTCTCCCTTGGAGGAGATCTCTTTCACGTTGCCCTTCTCGATCTGTGAGATGAACGTCGGGGTGTAGGGCACCCGCTCCCGCTTCTCGGGCGGGGCGAAGATCGCCACGAAGAGGTAGTTGAGGGCCAGGAGCACGACCAGGATGACCGCGAAGCGCCGCCAGGAGAAGGGCAGCATGGGGGTCTTCTGGGGCGGCTTGCCGCGGCCGTCGGGAGCCGGATCGATCTTCCAGCTGGGCCCTGGGCGCTCGGGCGCCTCCGGGCGGGGGGACGGCTGGCGCTGCTGGGGCTGGCGCTGGGACGGCTCGTCGGACATCCCCGGTAACTGTAGGCGGTGCCTCTAGCCCGCCGTCCCGGCCCGCCGCAGCAGCTCGGCGCGCACGAAGGGATCCAGGTTGCCCTCCAGCACGCCCTGGACGTTGCCCACCTCCACGTCGGTGCGATGGTCCTTGACCATGGTGTAGGGCTGCAGCACGTACGAGCGGATCTGAGAGCCCCAGGCGGCGTCCTGGGCCTCGCCCTTCTCCCTTGCGATCTCGGCACGCCGGCGCTCCTCCTCCAGCTCCACGAGCTTCGAGGTGAGCATGGCCATGGCCGTCTGCTTGTTGGCCCCTTGGGAGCGCTCGTTCTGGCATTGGACGACGGTGCCCGAGGGCTTGTGGGTGATCCGCACCGCGGAGTCGGTCTTGTTCACGTGCTGGCCGCCGGCCCCGGAGGCGCGGTAGGTGTCTATCTGCAGGTCGTCGGGCTCGATCTCGATGGCCCCCGAGCGCTCGAGGAACGGCGCCACCTCGAGCCCCGCGAAGGCGGTGTGACGGCGGGCGGCGGAGTCAAACGGGGAGATCCGCACGAGCCGGTGCACGCCCTTCTCCGCGCTGAAAAGGCCGTAGGCGTTCTCCCCCTTGGCCAGGAACGTGGCCGACTTGATGCCGGCCTCCTCCCCGGGGGAGGCCTCGAGCAACTCGGTCTTCATGCCCCGGCTCTCGGCCCACCGCATCTCGGTGCGCAGGAGCATCTCGGCCCAGTCCTGGGAGTCGGTGCCCCCGGCTCCCGCGTTCACGGTCACCACCGCGTCGCCGGGGTCATAGGGGCCGGAGAACAGACGCGCCTCCTCCAGCTCTTGCAGCCGGGCTTCGATCGAGGCACGCTGGGCATCCAGCTCGGCCGCGATCGAGTCGTCCTCGGCGGCCATCTCCTCAAGCTCCTCGAGATCGTCGAGGTCGGCTTCCAGGGAGCGGAAACCGTCCAGGCGGCGCTGCACCCGCGAGTGCTCGGAGGAAACCTGGGCGGCACGGTCCTGGTCGTCCCAGAAGCCCGGCTCCCCCATCTCGCGCTCCAGCTCGGCGGCGCGTACCTCGAGCGAGGGCGGGTCAAAGATAGTCCGCGAGCAGCCTCAGCTGGTCGCGGAGGCCGGTGGCGCCAGCCATCGGCCTTCAGGCCCCGTGCCTAGAGGTGCCAAGCCTTGTCATGGCGCTATGCCCCATGACACTTCTTGAACTTCTTGCCTGAGCCGCACCAGCACGGGTCGTTGCGACCGGTCTGCTCCTTGGGGTCCACCGTTCGTGTCTCCACGTGCACGGGCACCTCGATCTCGTCGTACTCGCCCACGTAGTCCTCCCGGACGGCCTGGCCGTTTCCGGACTGGCGGGCCGCGGCCAGCGCGCTGGGCTGCTCCTCGGCGGTGCCGCCCGCGTAGGAGAAGGCGGCGGTCGAGGACGTGTTGGCCCCGCCGCCCCAGTTCGAGCGGGCGGCCTGCTGGGGCTGCTCGGACTCGACCTCGAGCTCGACGACGAAGATGTAGCGCGCAAACTCCTCCCAGATCGAGTTCATGAGCTGGGTGAACATGTCGAAGCCCTCGTTCTTGTAGGCCACCAGCGGCTCGATCTGGGCGAACCCGCGCAGATGGATGCCCTCGCGCAGGTAGTCCATGTCGTGCAGGTGCTCGCGCCAGCGCTCGTCGATGATCTGAAGCAGCATGAACCGCTCGAGCGCGCGCATGAGCTCCTCGCCCAGCTCCTCCTCGCGGTCGCCGTAGGCCTCGGCGATGTCCTCGCGCAGCTCGGCGATCAGCCCGGCGCGGTCGGCGTTGTTGGGGTCCATCTCCTCCAGGTCGAGCCCCACGGGGTACATCTGCTCGAGCTGGGTGTACAGGCCGGGCAGATCCCAGTTCTCGGGGAAATCGCCCTCCATGTACTGCTCGCCCAGGCGTGCGACAACCTCCGGGAGCTGCTCCCGGGCGGTGCCCGACATGTCCTCGCCTTCGAGGATCCGGTCGCGGTACTCGTAGACGATCTCGCGCTGCTGATTCATCACGTCGTCGTACTCGAGCACGCGCTTCCTGATCAGGAAGTTCTGCTCCTCGACCTTGCGCTGTGCCCCTTCGATCTGCTTGGAGAGCATCTTCGCCTCGATCGCCTCCTCCTCGCCGGCTTCCCCGGTAGGGCCGAGCTTGTCGAGGATGCGGTAGATCCGGTCGCCGGCGAACAGGCGCACCAGGTCGTCCTCGGCGGAGAGGAAGAAGCGCGACTCGCCCGGATCTCCCTGGCGCCCCGAGCGGCCCCGCAGCTGATTGTCGATACGGCGCGACTCGTGGCGCTCGGTGCCGACGATGTACAGGCCGCCGGCCTCCACGACCACCTCGCGGTCGCGCTCGACCTGCTCCTCGAAGCGCGGGTAGGCCTCGTCCCAGGCGTTGTCGTACTGCGGACTGCCCGGCTCGAGCTTCTGCTTGGCCAACTCGACCTCGGTCAGGTGCTCGGCGTTGCCGCCCAGCTTGATGTCCACGCCGCGGCCCGCCATGTTGGTGGCGATCGTGACCGAGCCGGGTCGTCCGGCCTCGGCGATGATCTCGCCCTCGCGCTCGGCGTGCTCGGGCTTGGCGTTGAGGACCACGTGCTTGATGTCGCTCTTGGCGAGCATGCCCGCCAGCAGCTCGGAGACCTCCACGGAGATGGTGCCCACCAGGACCGGCTGGCCCTTCGAGGTGCGGTCCTCGATCTCGCGGACCACGGCGCCCCACTTGCCGTCCTTTGTCTTGTAGATCTGGTCGTTGTTGTCGCGGCGGGCCATCGGCTGGTTGGTGGGGACCTCGACCACCTGGAGCTTGTAGATCTTCATGAACTCGGTGGCCTCGGTGAGCGCCGTGCCGGTCATGCCCGCCAGCTTGTCGTAGCGGCGGAAGTAGTTCTGGTAGGTGATCGTGGCGACCGTCTGATTCTCCTCCTGGATCGCCACCCCCTCCTTGGCCTCCACGGCCTGGTGCAGTCCCTCCGACCAGCGCCGGCCCTCCAGGATGCGGCCGGTGAACTCGTCGATGATCTTGACCTCGCCGTCGATCACCGAGTAGTCCTTGTCGCGGCGGTAGAGCGCCTCGGCCTTCAGCGCCTGCTGCAGGTGGTTGACCAGGTTGCCGTGCTCGGCCTTGTACATGTTGTCGACGCCGAGGAACTTCTCGGCCTTCTCGACGCCCTGCTCGGTCACGGCCACCGTCTTGTGCTTCTCGTCGGGCTCGAAGTCGAAGTCGGCGATCCAGGCCTTGGACTTGGCCTCGATGCCCTCGGGCTTCTTGCCCTGCTCCATCTTGGGAGCCAGCTCGGCAAAGCGGTAGTACAGGTCGGCGGCCTGCTCGGGCGCGCCGGAGATGATCAGCGGCGTACGCGCTTCGTCGATCAGGATGTTGTCGACCTCGTCGACGATCGAGAAGCCGTGGCCGCGCTGTGACTTCTCGGCCGCATCGGTGGCGAGGTTGTCGCGCAGGTAGTCGAAGCCGAACTCCGAGTTGGTGCCGTAGGTCACGTCGGCCTCGTAGGCGGCGCGCTTGGCGTCCCAGTCGTTCTCGTCGGATTGCAGGATCCCTACGGTCACGCCCACCAGGTCGTAGATCGGCTTCATCCACAGCGCGTCGCGGCGGGCGAGGTAGTCGTTGACGGTGACCAGGTGCACGCCCTGGCCCTTGGCGGGGTTGCCATCGGCGTCACGGGCGGTGAGGGCGTTCAGGCAGACGGGCAGCGTGGAGGTCAGGGTCTTGCCCTCGCCGGTCCTCATCTCGGCGATGGAGCCGTCGTGGAGAACCATCCCGCCGATCAGCTGGACATCGAAGTGGCGCTGGCCCAGCGCGCGTCTGGCGGCCTCGCGCGTGATCGCAAAGGATTCGAACAGCAGGTCGTCGAGGCTCTCGCCTCCCACCGCACGCTCGCGCAAGGCGTCGTAGCGCTCGCGCAGCTCGGCGTCCGAGTCGAGCTCCATCTCGGCCTCGAAGTCGTTGATGCGAGCGACCTTCTTCTCGAACTGCTTGAACTTCTTGCCCTCACCCAGGCGAAGGGCCTTGTCGAAAAGCGGCATGTATTGGCGAGAGTAGCAATGGGGTGGGTGGTCGTCCGCGCCTCTTGGGCGCTCTGGGCAGCGGCTGAGAGCGCTCTGGGAGGTGGGGTTGGGGATGCCCCTCAGGGCGACAAGAGAGCACCCTTCACGGCACCCCCAACCCCACCTATTCACACCTTCCCAGGGATGGATCGCCAGATATGGGCGGCCATCCCGCCGGGAAGAAAGGTGGAACGGGTTTGACCTGCTCTGAAGGGTGCTCACTGTCGCCCTGAAGAGCAGGTCAAACCCGCTCCCCAGAGCGACAGGGGCCTTACCCCAAGCCCATCCGGGGCGAGGCCTGCCTGGCCTCCCGGCGCTTGCGCCGCTTGTCCCGGTGACGCTTGACCTGACGTGAGAGGTCCTCGGCGACGAGGTTGACGGAGTGGACCATGTCCTCGGACTCCTCGCAGGCCCGCAGCGTGACGCCCTTCAGATAGAGCGTGACCTCCGCGATCTGGGAGTCCCGGATCGCCGGGTTGCGGTGCTCTGAGAGCTCGACCTCCATCGAGGCGTACACCGACACCTGGCGCGCGACCTTGGCGAACTTCTTGTCCACCCGCCTCCTGAGCTCGTCGTTGACCGGAACATTGCGTCCCTTCACGTCGATGCGCATGCAAACCCTCCTAGGGGCTTCGCTGATGGCTGAGGTGGACTTGATGCTAATGACACCGGCGGCGGCTGCCAAGTCGGATGCGTCGGTGCTCACCGTCCGGGAGTCCGTGCGTATGCGACGGCGGCCACCTTGGCCGCTCCTGCGGCGCGCAGCGCCTCCGCGCATGCCGCCAGCGTGGAGCCGGTGGTGACCACGTCGTCGACCAGCAGCACGTTCGCGGGCACCCCGTCGCAGGCCCGGACCGCACCACCCGACCCCTCCAGCCGCTCCGCCCGTCCGCGGCCCACCTGGTGCCGGGCGCTGCCGGCCCGCACGAGGCAGTCGGCGACCTCCAGCCCGGTACGCCGCGCGAGCGCGGCCGCGATCCTCTCGGCCTGGTTGAAGCCGCGC
>Ga0208612_1000569_pt1 | contig 15843 bp, 10 predicted proteins | sample AntDryMetagUQ889_FD_188089 | JGI IMG/M metagenome (GOLD analysis project Ga0208612, IMG submission 188089) | Polar desert microbial communities from Antarctic Dry Valleys - UQ889 (SPAdes) | ecosystem: Environmental > Terrestrial > Soil > Desert | place: Antarctic Dry Valleys | collected 2008-12-31 | reverse complement strand
CGCCCCGGCAGAACGGCAGGCCTCCTCGACCGCGCGCTTCTCCACGTCGGTGACCGCGGAGGGCACGCACATGACCACCCGAGGATGGGCAAAGCGGCCGTGGCCGAGCCGCCGCAGGAAATGGCGCAGCATCTGCTCGGTCACGTCGAAGTCTGCGATAACCCCATGTCGCAGCGGCCGCGTTGCCGTGATCGTGGCCGGTGTCCGGCCGATCATGCGCTCCGCCTCGCTGCCGACCGCGTGGACTGCTCCGCTGTGCGCATCGACCGCCACCACCGACGGCTCGGACACCACGATCCCCTGCCCGCGCGCAAAGACGAGCGTGTTGGCCGTTCCTAGATCGACGGCCACGTCGCGGACGCCGGCGAGTGAGGAGAAGAGCCCTAGAGGCATCTGCTGGTGCGCGTGTCGGCTTTGCGGCGGTGCCCGGCCAAAGAGGCACATGATCCCGCGTCTGCCGACAACGCGGGTCCGCCTGGGCGGTTGCTTGCACCGATGGGGGGGTTCGAGCCCGCCGCCGCTCCGAACGCTATTGTGCCCACGTCTAAAGACCAGCCGAGTCCCCGGGCGGCCATCCGGTTGGGGAGCGGGGGAACCATGGGCTCCGGCAGGGGGCCTTGGGGCGAGTCGCGGCGGAGCCCGCTGCGTAGCGCACTCTTTCGGCGCAAGCCCGTCAGCTAACCCCGTAGGCGCGAGAAAGAGAGAGGTTTCTTGGAACCCAAAGCACGTTGCCGCCGCGTCCGGGCCCGTCGCCTGCTGGCCACCTTCGCCGCCGGCGCAGTGGTGTCCGTCCCGCTCTCGATCCCCGCCCTGGCGCAGGCACGCTTCGGTGACGAGACCCTTCGCCGCGGCGATTCGGGGGGAGACGTACGCGGCCTGCAGCGGGCGCTGAACGATGCCGGCTACCAGACCGAGGTCGATGGTCAATTCGGCCCTCGCACGCTCAAGCGCGTCAAGGCATTCGAGGGCAACGAGCAGCTGCGCGTGGACGGCGTCGTCACGCCCGCCGACGCCCGGGCACTCAGGGCAGCGGCGAGCTACGGCCCAGGCGGGGAGGAGGTGCCGCCGGGAAGCGACGAGGACATCACGCCGCCGGTGGAGCAAACGCCGGGCACCGAGGCGAAGCTGACCCCAGACGGCCTTGCGGTGGCGCCCGCGGGCGCGCCGGAGGCGGTCCAGGAGGTGATCGAGGCGGGCAACGAGATCGCCGAGGCGCCGTACAAGTACGGCGGCGGCCACGGCGAGAGCCTCAAGGACTCCGGGTATGACTGCTCGGGCTCGATGAGCTATGTGCTGCGCAAGGCCGGCCTGCTCGAGATCTCAATGGCCTCGGGCGGCTTCACGAGCTACGGCGACTCAGGCCGTGGCAAGTGGATCACGACCTACGCCAACTCGGGCCATGGCTACCTGGTAGTGGCCGGTCTGCGCTTCGACACCAGCGCTCGCAAGCGCACCGGCACGCGCTGGTCGGACCGGATGCGCTCGGCGAACGGTTACGTCGTGCGCCACCCCGAAGGGTTCTGACGCCGATGCTCGACACGCTCCTGGCCCCCCTTCGGCTTCCCGAGCGTGCGGTGGATGCCCTCGGCCGGGTCGCCCCGGATGTCGCCGCGTTGCGGGAGGAGATCTCGAAGGGTCTCAGCACGCTGGAGGAGCGGACCTCCTTTCTCGTCGAGCACCTGCAGCTGCTGCGAACGGATGTGGCGGTAGTGCGCGAGTCGACATCGTGCGTGCCGGAAGCCACCGCGAGGCTCGAGAAGACGGTGGACGGGATGGGCGGGAAGCTCGACCGCCTCGACGAAGCCGTGGGCACCCTTCACGGGGACCTGACCGAGCTGTGCGCACATGTCGAGGGTCTCGGCAAGCAGCTCGAGACTGTCGCCGCGGCCACCTCGCCCCTCCAGGCCCACGCCGCGAACCTCGACCAGAGCACCAGCCGGTTGAGCGAGCAGGTCGTCTCGATGCAGGAGACCGTCGAGGGGCTGAAGGGCAGCGTCGAGGAAGTCACCAAGGACCTCCCCGGCTCGTCGGGATCGGGACCCGTCGCGCGTGTGCGAGACGCGGTCAGCGGACAATCGAGCCGCTGAGTAACTGGCGATTAGCGGCTTCCGCGGATTCGCATCGCGCCAGGCTGTCCGCGCCACTATAGTTCTCGAGCCCTGCCCGTCGCGCGCCCGCTCGGAGAAGGCGCGGAACTCGAGGAGGAACAATGACGCGTCCCGCTCGCCCGCCAGCGTGTACCCCGCGCGGCGCCCGGCAGCCTCAGGCGGAGCGTTTCTCTGCTTCGCAGGCCTACCGTCCGCTGCGCCCGCCGGAGACCGTGGAGGACAAGGACGCCTGCGGCATCTACGCTTCGGTGAACAAGGGTGCCCGCCCGACCCACGAGGCGGTGTCGACGGCGCTCGTGGCGCTGGAGATGATGCTCCACCGCGCCGGCAACGTCGACGGCGAGGGCGACGGCTGCGGGGTGCTCGTGGACATCCCGCGCCGGATCTGGGCCGAGGAGGTGCGCGCGGGCGGCCACGCCTCGAAGTTGGCCCTCGACGATAGGTTCGTCGTGCTGCACGTGCTGATCCCGCGCACGGGCGGCAGGCTCGCGGAGGTGCAGGAGGCCGCGCGCGAGCTGATGAGCAAGGTGGGCCTGCGCGTGCTGGCCGAGCGCCGGGACGTAGTCGACTCCTCCGCGCTCGGGCCCACCGCGCGCGAGGAGGAGCCCGTCTTCTGGCAGCTGGGCGGCTTGATCGAGGACTCCAGCCTCTGCTTCGAGCTCCTGCTCCGGCTCGAGGAGCGCTTCGACCTGCACGTGGCCTCGTGCTCTACATCGTCCGCGGTCTACAAGGTGCTGGGGGCCCCGGCCGTGCTCGGCGGCTACTACCCCGACCTGCGCGACCCCCGCACCGAAACGGTCTCCGTGCTGGGCCACAACCGCTACTCGACCAACACCTGGCCCTCGTTCAAGCGCGTCCAGCCCTTCGGCGTCCTCGGTCACAACGGCGAGATCAACACGATCTCCCGTCTGCGCCAGGAGGCGCGCATGCTGGGCGTGCCGATCCACGCCGACGGGTCGGACTCCCAGGACCTCTCGCGCACCGTCGAGGCGCTGATCTACCGCCAGGGGCTGACCCTCGTCGAGGCGCTCGAGCTGGCCCTACCCCCGATCGTGAACGAGATCAAGGGGATGCCGAGCGAGCTGCGCGGCTTCTACATGTACCTGCGCCAGGCCTTCGGTCCCTTCGCGCAGGGGCCGGTGGCGCTGATCTCGCGCTTCGGCGACGAGCACGTCTTCTCGGTCGACGCGCTCGGCCTGCGTCCCCTCTGGCAGCTCGAGACGAGCGAGAAGCTCGTCTTCTCCTCCGAGCCCGGCGTCGTCGCGGTGACCGACACGGTGTCTGAGCCCAAGCCGCTGGCCCCGGGCGAGAAGGTGCTCGTGGAGGTCGACCGCGCGCGCGGCGCGACCGAGCTGCGCGACCACGGTGGGCTGCAGCAACTGTGCGCCCGGCGCTGGCGCGCGCGCACGGGTGGAAGCGGATGCGACGGATTCGGCATTCATGCCGAATCCGGGGAAGGCGGATGCGATGGATTCGGCGTCCCTGCCGAATCCGGGGAAGGCGGATGCGATGGATTCGGCGTCCCTGCCGAATCCATCCCGGGAAGCGGAGGCCACGCCGGCTATGAGAGCGCGATCCTCACCGGCGGTCCGCTCCAGGGAGCCGAGATCCCCGGCTACTCGAGCGCCGGGCCCTCGGAGCCCGTGAAGGTGGAGGACCGTGTGCTTGGCGGCTTTGGCTGGCAGCGCGAGGACATGAAGCTCGTGCAACAGATGGCCGCCACCGGTGCCGAGCCGATCGGCTCGCTCGGGTATGACGGTCCGCTCGCTTGCCTCTCGCCCGAGCGCCAGAACCTGGCCGACTACTTCAAGGAGTCGGTTGCCGTGGTCACCAACCCGGCGATCGACCGCGAGCGAGAGGTCGAGCACTTCTCCTGCCGCGCGGTGCTCGGCGCGCGCCCTTCGCTGCACGAGGTCGGTGCCGAGCGCGGCACCGTCGAGCTCGCCTTCCCGGTCCTGCTCGGCGGCCACGACGGGCTGGCCCCGCTCGGTGACGAGACCTACCGCGCGATCGCCCACCAGCACAAGACCTACCTGCTCGAGGACCTCTGGGAGGCCTTCCGCGGCCGCTCGTGCGTGCTCGACATCTCCTGCCTCGAGTCGGAGGACACACGCGGCGCGATCGAGCGCCTCAAGCAGGAAGCCACGACCTGCGTACGCGGCGGGGCGGAGCTCGTCGTCCTATCCGACCGCACCGCCTACGAGGGCGACCGCCGCTACCTCGATCCCCACCTGGCCCTTGCGGCGGTGGACCTCGCGCTGCGCGAGCGGGAAGGATCCGGCAGGGATGCCGGGTCGCTCGCAGCTCCCATCCCGACCTCGGGGGAGACCAACCTGCGCCGCCGCTGCGGGGTGGTCCTACGCTCCGCCGCGATCCGCAACGTGCACGACACGGTGCTGGCGCTCGGCCTCGGCGGCGATGCGGTGTGCCCCTACGCGATGGTCGAGGTCTCCCTGGTGGACGACTACCGCACGGATGTCGGCAACCTCGCCGCCGCGCTACGCAAGGGGATCGAGAAGGTGATCTCCACGATCGGCATCCACGAGGTGCGCGGCTACGCGCGGCTCTTCTCCTCGATCGCCCTGCGGCCCGAGCTCACGGCGATCTTCGACACGCCGGCCTACATGGGCTCGCCCGGGGGCGGGACCGGGTTCGCCGAGCTCGACGCCGACGCCGACGAGCGCCAGCGCGTGCTCGCCGGCGAGGCGGTGTCAAAGCCCGCGAAGACGTTCCGCTTCTACCCCAAGGTCTACAAGGCCGCGATCGCCGCGGCCGCCGGCGCCGCCTCGTACGAGGATTACTCCGAGAAGGTCCGCCTGCTCGAATCCGAGCAGCCGATCTCGCTCCGCCACGTGCTCGACGTGCGTGGCGACCGCGAGCCGATCGCAGTCGACCGCGTCGAGGCGGGCGTCGGCCTACACAGCTATCCGATCGTGATCTCATCGATGAGCTTCGGTTCTCAGGGGGAGGTCGCCTACCGCGCCTACGCCGAGGCCGCCAAGCGGATCAACGTGATCGCCATGAACGGCGAGGGCGGCGAGATCCAGGACATGTACGGCAAGTACCCGCTCTGGCGCGGCCAGCAGGTCGCGTCGGGCCGCTTCGGGGTCACGAGCGAGATGATCAACTCCTCCTACCTCGTCGAGATCAAGATCGGCCAGGGGGCAAAGCCCGGCGAGGGCGGCCATCTGCCCGCCAAGAAGGTCACCGCGAAGGTCGCGCAGGCGCGCAACGCCACCACCGGGACCGACCTCATCTCGCCCTCCAACAACCACGACCTCTACTCGATCGAGGACCTCGCGGAGCTGATCGACGAGCTCAAGACCGCGAACCCCGACGTGCGCGTCTCCGTGAAGGTGCCGGTGGTGCCGAACATCGGCACGATCGGCGTGGGGATCGCCAAGGCGGGGGCGGACATGATCACCCTCTCGGGCTTCGAGGGCGGCACCGGCGCGGCGCGCTCGCACGCGCTGCGCCACGTGGGCCTGCCCTCGGACATCGGCACGCGCGCCGTACACAGGGCGCTGATGGAGGCCGGCATCCGCAACCGCGTCGAGATCTGGGCCGATGGCGGCTACCGCCACGCCTGGGACATCGTGAAGCTCCACTGCCTCGGCGCCAACCGGGTGGGCTTCGGCACGCTCGCGATGGTCTCGATTGGGTGCACGATCTGCCGCGGCTGCCAGCTCGACACCTGCCACGTCGGGATCGCCACGCAGATAGAGGACAAGGCCGAAGCCGACCTCAAGGGCCTGAAGAAGTTCACCCCGCAGGAGTTCGAGCGCGCCTCGGAGTCGTGCGCGCGCTTCTTCGGCGCCATGGGGGAGGAACTGCGCGGGATCGTGGCCTCGCTCGGCTACGAGCGCGCCCAGGACCTCGTCGGCCGCTCGGACCTGCTCGTGCAGGCCCGCGCCACCGAGCGGGTGGACGTCGAGGGCCTGATCAAGCCGCTCGAGGAGATGCTCGACCTCGAGCCGATCGATCTCCCGTCTCCCCCCGAGGAGCGTGAGGCGGCGGGGCTGATCTGTGCGCGCCCGATCCGCATGAAGGCCAAGCGGGCCTCTTCCGAGCTCGCGGCGATGTCGGGCGACATCGCCGGCGGGCGGGTCGTGCGCCGCGACTGGGGCCGCCCCGCCGACGCCGACGACCGCGTGCTCGGCACCGAGCTCGCCGGGGAGATCGCGCGCAGCCGGATCTTCGGTGACGGCCCAGCCGCCTCCGAGGACACACTCGCCGACCTGCGCTTCGACGGCGGCTCGGTCGGTCAGGGCCTCGGCGCCTTCAACGTCTACGGGGTGGACATCACGATCGAGGGCGGGGCCCAGGATGGCGTTGCCAAGACGATGCTCGGCGGCAAGGTGGCGATCCTCAAGGGCGCCAACCGCTTCGGCAAGCGGATCAACGGGTCGGTCGGCAAGTCGTTCGCCTATGGCGCGCAGCGGGGGCGGCTGTTCGTGCAGGGCGATGCCGACTCGCGCTTCTGCATCCGCCTCTCGGGCGCGGACGTGGTGATTGGCGGCGAGCCCGCGGAGCCGCTCGACGACTCGCGCGGGTGCATCGCCGATCGGGCCAACATCAAGGGCTTTGCCTTCGAGTACATGACCAACGGGCGCGCCGTGGTGCTGGGAGACCCGGGGCCGTGGATGTGCGCCGGCCAGACCGGCGGGCGGGTCTACCTGCGCGTGAACGACGACTGGAACCTCGACCGTGCAGCGCTTGAGCGCCGGCGCGGCAGGGGGGCCAAGGTGACGATCTCAGAGCTCGACGCCGAGGGGGTGCTCGACGTGCAGGAGCTCTTGGGCCGCTACTGCGAGGAGCTGCGGGGGACGGGGCAGGACGACGAGGCCGATCGGGTGTCCGGGCTGGCGGCGGCCGCCGAGCGCAACTTCCTGATGTGCATTCCCGAGCAGCAGCAGACGGATCCGTCGATCTCGACGGAGTGAGGCGGTGGTGGTTCGGCGGGCTCGTGGCCGTGGTGTTGGAAGACCCCGGGCCGTGGATGTGCGCCGGTCAGACGGGTGGGCGGGTCTACGTGCGCGTGAACGACGATTGGAACCTCGACCGCGCGGCGCTCGAGCGCCGGCGCGGCGGAGGCTCATCTTGCGGCTTCAACCGACACGATCTCGGCGACTCGCACAGAGTGCAGGCGGCGGTCGGTGGTGATTAGCGGCAGGTCCCGAGATGCCGCCAGTTCGACGTACAAGGCGTCTGCCAGGCGCAACCGATGACGCCTCGACCACGCGCCGATGAGGAGACTCGTCACCGGATGGCGCTGGATCGGGGCGGCGGCCAGCCTCCTCAACATGGCCTCGGCGCCGTCGGCCTCAACCGTTCTGGCCCGCTGCAGTCGCCCGACGGCTGAGAGAACCTCCGCGTCCACATGGGCGGGAGCGTGCAATACCTGCCCGGCGAGACGCGTGTGGACGGCGTCCCCCAACTCGTTGCCCAGGAGTAGGTCAACGAGGGCAGACGCGTCAGCCACAGCTTCAGCCATGCCTCGTTGGCGGCTCTTCGCGCACCGCATCGAGCGCATCGAGGACTTCGTCGTGGGTGACCGGGTGAGGCGGCGCAGGCCTGAGCGTCGCCAGCCACGCATCGGTCGAACGAGCGCCGAGAGAACGCCTGGCAGCTTCCTGGGTCACTGCGGAGAGGTTCAACTCCGCCTCCCTGACCTCCGCAGCGAGCTCGTCTGGGAGATAGACGTTGAATCGAGCCACAACACACACTGTACACACAGCAGGGCAGCGGGTCAGGGTTCGGCCCGGGACGAGGAGGCGGCCCTGGTGCCGGCTCTGCTTTGCCCGCAAGTCAGGCGCGGGCCCCGTAAATCAGGCGCGGGCGGCGCCGGCCACGCGCTGGGAGCTGCGCTCACCGGCGAGGTGCAGGAAGTGCAGCGTGTAGCGGCCGACCGAGACGGCGTCCCCGTCGGCGATCTCCGCGCGCTCGACCCGTTCGCCGTTGCGAAAGACGCCGTTGAGGCTGCGGTCGTCGAGCACCGTCGCCCCGCTGTCCTCGCGGTGGATCAGGGCGTGCCGGCGCGACACCGTCGGATCGTCGAGCCGCAGCTGGGCGGCGAGGCTGCGGCCGATCCGCGTCCAGCCCTCCTGCAGCGCCACCACGCGCACGCGAACGCCATCGTCGAAGGCCATGTAGTCCCCCTCGCGAACGAGCTCCCCGCGCGCCTCCTCCAGCCAGTCGGGCGCGGGCCCGTCGGAGCGCGGCGCCGGCGCCGCGGCCGGCGCGCCGAAGAGCGAGGAACGGTGGAACACACGCCCTCCGCAACTGGGACAGGGCGGTACTTCGTCCCCCATGTGCAGCGCGACGGCGAAGTCGCAGGACTCGCAGCGAAAGGACCCGACTCCAGCCAGGGTCCCAGCTTCATAAGAGCTCATAGCTTCCCACCTCCGGGTCTACGAACGGCGGACTCTAACGGCCACACCTGGGCTGGAGGCCTCGCGGCGGCATTTGCACGAGATCCGCCGGCTCGGGCGCCGCATAGCAGGCCTCGGAAGGGATCGTCCGACCGGGGGCGAATGATTCCGCCATGCCCGAACTGGCTTCCATCCTCTTGAGGGAGAGTGCGCGCTCGCTCGACAGCGAGCGCAAGCGCTGCTCGGGATGCCGCCGCACGCCGCTCGTGGGCGAGCGCCTGCACGAGATGGACACCGGCCGTGTGCTCTGTGACCTGTGCGTCTCGGCGCTGCCCGAGCACGATCGGCGCGCGGTGCGCAGCGAGCGCGTGCACGCCAGCGAGCGGGCGCTCGCGGTGGCACCCCGGGCCGCCTAGCCGTTCCTCGGGCTCCGGTCGGCAGCGATCTCCGCCCACTGGCCACGCGCCGACCCCCGAGCCGGTCGGGCCAGCTCGGGCACGCCCGAACCCAAGCCCGGCTCGCGTAGACTCCGATGCGGATGCGCCAGGTCACGGTGGAGACGGTCATATCGGCGCCCCGGGAGCAGGTCTATGACTTCGTGGCCGACCTCTCACGCCGCCCGGCCTACTGCGACCACTTCCTCAAGGACTACCGGCTCGCGCGCGCCAACCCGGTGGGCGAGGGCGCGGCGGCGCGCTTCTTGCTCGACGCGCCGGTGTTCAGCGAGCGTGGCGAGATCGCGATCGCCGAGGCCGACCGCCCGCGGCGCATCGTCGAGGAGGGTCGCCTCGGCCGTCTCGGCCGCTCCCGACTCTTGGCCGTCTACGACTTCGTCCCGGAGGCCGGCGGCGTCACGAGGGTCGAGCTCAGCACCTTGAGCGAGCCCAAGACGGCGGTCGACCGCCTCAAGCAGCGCGGCGCCCATCGCTGGATGCGCCGGCAGACGAAGACCGCGCTCGAGCGGCTGCGGCGGATCTTCGAGGAGCCGTCCGCCGGGGAGCTCGTGCGGGTCGACATGGCGGGGTACGAGGGTCAGAAGGCACCGCGCTTCGGGGCGCACGTGCCAGCGCGGGAAAAGCTGCCCGCGGCCGACGGATAGACTGCCCGCCGCGATGGTCCTCGCTCGCCTGAAGAGCACCGTCTCCGGCTGCGCGGTGGCGCTGGCCTGCGGGGCGGCCCTCCCCGGCTGTGGCGAGGAGCCGGGGATCGTCGAGCCCGCTCGCGAGGGCCTCTCGATCGACGTGGGGGAGATCGCCTACGACGTCTTTCTGACCCGGCAGCTCAACCTCGCGATCACCCCTGACGAGGCCTTCTACCAAGGCCCGCCGCCCGGGCCCGGCAGGACCTTCTACGGCGTCTTCCTCCAGGCCTGCAACCTCACGAGCGACGAGCCGGTAACGACCACCGACGACTTCGTGGTCGAGGACATCGAGGGCAACGAGTTCGAGCCAATCGAGCTGCCGGAGGACAACCCCTTCGCCTACCGGCCGACCGAGCTCGGCAAGGACGACTGCATCCCCGCGGATGGCAGCGTCGCCCAGCAGAGCCCCACGGCGGCCTCGCTGCTGATCTTCGACTTCCCGATCGAGTCGACCGGGCAGCGCCCGCTCAACCTGACCATCACTCCACCCCCTGGCGGGGGGGAGCCGAAGGTGATCGAGCTCGACCTCTGAGCCCGTTCCGCCGGAGCCGGCGCCGTCAGGATCGGCGGATCCAGGCTGAGCTCCTTCAGTCCTTCGCGAGCGCTGCGGCGAGCACCTCCTTCGCCGCCGGGGCGGCCGTCGCCCCGCCCGCGCCGTTGCGGATCAGCAACACCGCCACGGCGATCTCTGGGTCGGCGGCCGGCGCGTAGGCGGTGAACCAGGCGTCGGTGTTCGAGGGGTCCGAGAGCACCGCGTCGGCGCCGCGGGTGTCGCCAAGCTCGGCGGTGCCGGTCTTGCCAGCCACCTTCACGCCCGGGATCGCGGCAGCGGTGCCGGTCCCGTAGCCGACGACGCCGATCATCAAGCGCTCGATCGTGCGGGCGGTGCTCGACGAGGCTACGCGGGTGCCCTGCGGGCGGGGGGCCGAGACGAGCGTAGGCGGCGCGCGCACGCCGTCGCCGGCGACGGTCTGGGCCACCGAGGCCATCTGCAGCGGAGTCGCGAGCACCTTTCCCTGGCCGATGGCGCTCGAGCCGAGCTCGAGCGGGGAGGCGATCTCCTCCGCCGCGGGCAGGGTGCTCGGCTCGGCCCCGCGGATCTCCGGCGGCCGGTTCCAGCCGTAGCTCTCGGCGGTCGCGACCAGTCGCTTGGCCCCCACCTTGACGCCGAGCGGCGCGAAGACCGAGTTGCACGAGTGGGCGAAGCTGGCGCTGAAGGTGCCGCCGCACAGCTCACCGTTCGCGTTCTGCAGCGGCACGCCGTCGATCAAGGCCTCGCTCTGTACGGGAAACTTCTTCCCCGGCGTCACCAGACCGTGCTCGAGCGCGGCCGTCGTGGTGACGAGCTTGAACGTGGAGCCAGGTGGCTGGGGGGCCGAGAAGGCGAGCCCCGCCAGCGCCCGCACCTCGGCGGTACGCGCATCGAGCACGGCGATCCCGCCGAAGCGTCCGGCGAGGGCGGTGTCCGCCGCTGCTTGGAGTCCGGTGTCGATGGTCGAGCGCACCGGCTTCGCGGGCCGTGGGGGGCTTCGGGCGAGGACCCGATCGCCGGCCATCAGGGTTCCACCCGGGCGGCCCTCCAGCTTCGCCTGGAGCGCGCGCTCGAGCCCGTTCGCCCCCACGAGCGTGCCGGGTGGGAAGCCACGTGCGAAGAGCTCGCGGCGCTCGGCCGCGTCCTCGCTCGGCGCGAGGCTGCCGGCGATCGAGGCCGCGTCGGCCGCGGAGGAGCGATTCTCCGCGGGGCCTGCGGCGAGGGTCTTGCCGCGGGTGGAGAGAATGCGGGCTCGCTCGGGCGCCTTCGTCTCGCGCGCGAGGGTCTCGCCCTCGCCTAGGCCGGGGAAGACGAGGTGCGGCTGCCAGTCCAGGTACTGCCCCTCGGCCACCCCGACCAGCACTTCGCCGCGCACGGTGCCGAACACCCGGGTCTCGACGGTGACCGGTACGCGCACCTTGCCGGCGCGCATCCCGTCCGGCTCGCCGACCCGAACCGAGGTCGAGGTGGCCACGGCCGCCGCCCGCTCATAGGCCGCGCGCAACGCCTCCACCGGCACCCGCGCCCGCCGATCGGCCGCGATCAGGCGCTGCATCGTTGCGTAGTCCCCGCGTTCCCAGGTACGGGCGAAGTCGGCGGCCACCCGCTCAGCGTCGGACTCGAAGGCGGCCCCGAGCGCGAACCCCAGGCCCAGCGCGGGCAAGGCGAGCGCGGCGAGCGCCGGGAGCGCCCGATGGGTGAGGCGCCTGCGGCGCTCGCGGTCATCGGCCTCCACCAAGGGCCCCGGAGGCTACCGTCCAGTCCCGATGACGACGATCGACTGGATCATCGTGGGCTTCGCGCTGCTGATGACGGCCTGGGGCTATTTCCAGGGCCTGATCGCGGGAGCCCTCGCGCTCGCGGGGTTCGCGGGCGGCGCGTTCCTGGGCTCGCGCCTCGGGCCGCTCGTCCTCGAGCAGGGGTCGAAGTCCCCCTATGCCCCCCTGTTCGCGCTGGTGGGAGGACTGCTGATCGGCGGCATCCTGGCCTCGATGCTCGAGGTGCTCGGCTTCCACCTGCGTGGGCGCATCGACGAGCGCTTCGGGATCCTCGACGGGCTCGGTGGCTCGCTGCTGATCGGCTGCGTCGGCCTCGTGCTGGCGTGGATCTTCGGCGCCGTCGCGCTTCAAACCCCCGGCGTGCGCACGCTGCGCGAGCCGATCCAGCGCTCGCTGATCCTGCAGCAGCTCAACTCGGCCCTTCCGCCCTCCGGCCCGCTGCTGCGCGCGCTCGCCCGCTTCGACCCGTTTCCGAGGATCGAGGGCCTGCTGCCGAACGTGCGCCCGCCCGACACCGCGATCGCGCGCGACCCCGAGGTGCGCGCGGCCCGGCGCAGTGTCGTCAGGGTGCTGGGGACCGCCTGCGGGCTCGGCGTGCAGGGGTCGGGTTGGGTGGCGGACGACGGCGTCGTGGTCACCAACGCCCACGTCGTCGCCGGGCAGGACGACACGACGGTGCAGGTCGGCGACGGGTCCGAGCGCCACGACGCCGAGGCCATCTGGTTCGACCCGAAGAGCGATATCGCGATCCTGCGCTCGTCGGGTGTGACCGGCGCGCCGGCCCTCTCGCTCGATATGAGCGCCCCGAGCGGCACCTCGGCGGCGGTGCTGGGCTTTCCCGAGAACGGCCCCTACGACGTGCGGCCCGGGCGCCTCGGCCAGAGCAGGACGGTGACGAGCCGGGACGCCTACGGCGAGGGCGGGGTCCGGCGGCGAATAACCGCGCTGCGCGGACTGGTGCGCTCGGGCAACTCCGGCGGCCCGATGGTGAACGACCAGGGAGAGGTGGTCACGACGATCTTCGCCGCCGAGCTCGGCTCGGGCAGCGGCTACGGGTTCGGAGTGCCAAACGCGATCACGCGCGATGCGCTCGCCCAGGCTGGCGGCCCCGTGGCCACCGGGCCCTGCACGCGGTGAGCGCCGCCCGTGGGCACTCCGAGGCCCGGAGGTGGTGGCCAGGCTGTTCGCTACAAATCGCCGCCGTGCGTCTGGCAGGCACCACACCCGCCGTGCTCGTGGCCTGCGTGGCGGTGCTCGCCCTGGCCGGGCCTGCCAGCGCATCGCTGCGGCCGCCGAATCCGTGCCTCAACCCGATCGGCGAGGCCGAGCTCCTCTGCCCCGATCTGATCATGCAGCCCCCCTTCGGGCTCTACCTCGACCGCGGGGCCAAGCGCGGCCGCGTGGTGCTGCGGGCGGGCAACTCGATCGACAACATCGGCCTCGGCCCGGCCGAGCTCCACGGCGTGCGCACGGGGCGGTACCTCATGCGCGGGCGCCAGCGCATCTACAGGCGCTTTGGCGGGCGGCTGAGGATCACCACCGGCGCGAGGCTCTTCTTCAAGTTCGTGCCGGGGCAGCTGCGCTACTGGAAGTACCAGCGGGCCGCCGCCTTCGAGCTGTGGCGCCTCGACTCGGAGGGGCGCAGGGCGAGGCTCGCGCGCCGGGGGCCGAAGGTGAGCTACTGCCTGCGAGACCTCGTGCACTCGAGGGGGAGGCTGCACCGTTCCCCCGCCCACCGCGTCTACCCGGCCTGCAGCACCAACCCCCGGCAGCGCAAGGTGACGATCGGCACCTCCGTGGGCTGGTCGGACGTCTACCCCCCGAGCTACCCCGAGCAGTGGATCGACGTGACCGGCCTGCGCGGCTGCTTCGCCTACCGCCAGATCGCCGACCCGCGCAACGGCATCTACGAGTCCGACGAGGGCAACAACTCGGCCTCGGCGATCGTCCGGTTGCCCTACCGTCCGGGGCGGCAGCGGTGCCCGGGCCGGCGCTCCGCCGATGCCCCGCCGCCCGCGGGGGACGATCCCTATGACGACGCTTACTGAGGGGAGTCGCGCGGTGCCCTACCCTCGTCAGGTCCCTGCGTACAGTTGGGAGCAATCCGCATGGCCAAGACGCTGGTAGTCGCAGAGAAGCCCTCCGTCGCCCGCGACCTAGCCGGGGCGCTGCCGGGCGCCTTCAAGCAGTCGAAGGACAAGACGAGCCTCGAGGGCGACGACTATGTGATCACATGGGCCGTCGGCCACCTGGTGGGCCTCGCAGAGCCCGACGCCTACGATCCGAAGCTCAAGAAGTGGCGCTACGCAGACCTTCCGATCGTGCCCGAGAAGTTCAAGCTCGTGCCCAACGACGAGCGCGCCAAGAAGCAGCTCTCGGCGATCCACCGCCTGCTCGCGCGCGAGGATGTCGAGGAGGTCGTCAACGCCTGTGACGCCGGGCGCGAGGGCGAGCTGATCTTCGCCTACGTCTACCAGACCGCGAAGACGAAGAAGCCCGTCCGGCGACTCTGGCTCTCCTCGATGATGCGCAAGGCGATCGAGGACGCCTTCGGCCGCCTGCGCCCCGGGGAGGAGATGGAGAGCCTCGAGGCCGCCGCGCGCTCGCGCTCGGAGGCCGACTGGGTCGTCGGCATGAACGCGACTCGCGCCGCGTCGATCCGTCTGCGCGCCGCCTTCGACGGCGCCGTCTCGCTCGGTCGCGTGCAGACGCCGACGCTGGCGCTCGTCGCCCACCGCGAGGAGGAGATTCGCGCCTTCGTGCCCGAGCCCTACTGGCTCGTGGAGGCGGACTTCGCGGCCACGGGCGAGCGCCTCTACATGGGTCGCTACCTCGGCGGCAAGCGCATCGAGGAGCAGGAGGCGGCGAGCATCGTCGAGCAGTGTCGTGAGCGTCCCGGGGCGATCACGAAGCTCGAGAAGAAGCGGGAGAGGGAGCGCCCGCAGCTCCTCTACGACCTCACCTCGCTCCAGCGCCACGCCAACACCCGCCACGGCTTCTCGGCCCGCCGTACCCTGGCCGCCGCGCAGAAGCTCTACGAGGAGCACAAGGCGCTCACCTACCCACGCACCAACTCCCGCTTCCTGACCGGGGACATGGTCGCCGAGATCCGCCCGATCGCCGCGCTCGTGGGGCACAACCCGCAGTACCGCAGGGGCGCCGAGTACGTCACCTCGCTCGAGAAGCTGCCGCTCGGCCGCGTCGTCAACGACAAGAAGGTCGCGGACCACCACGCGATCATCCCGACCAAGTCCGAGCACGACCTGGGGCGCATGGGGGCCGACGAGTTGAAGGTCTACGACCTCGTTGCCAAGCGCTTCCTGGCCGTCTTTCACCCCGACGCGGTCTTCGAGCGCACGCGCGTCGAGACGACGGTCGAGCAGCACGTCTTCCGCACGAGCGGCCGCGTGCTCGTCGAGGCCGGCTGGCGCGCGGTCTACGGCGAGGAGGCGCACTCGCCCGACCGCGGCGAGGACGACTCCGGCGGCGATCAGCTGCTTCCCAGGCTCGAGCAGGGAGAGGGCGTCGAGACGCGCGCGGTCGAGTCGCTGCGCAAGGAGACCCAGCCGCCACGGCGCTTCACCGAGGCCTCGCTGCTCGCCGCCATGGAGACCGCCGGCAAGGAGATCGAGGAGGCCGAGCTGCGCGAGGCGATGAAGGACTCGGGCATCGGCACGCCGGCCACGCGCGCGTCGATCATCGAGCGGCTGATCGCCGTGGGCTACATGGAGCGCGAGGGCCGCGCGCTGCACGCAACAGAGAAGGGGATCCAGGTGATCCGCCTGCTCGGCGGGCACCCGCTCACCTCGGCCGGGCTGACCGGGGACTGGGAGCGCCGGCTCGGCCTGATCGAGCGCGGCAAGGACTCGCGGCCGGCCTTCATGCGCGACATCGCCAAGTTCACCGGCGACAC
>Ga0208612_1000568_pt1 | contig 15852 bp, 14 predicted proteins | sample AntDryMetagUQ889_FD_188089 | JGI IMG/M metagenome (GOLD analysis project Ga0208612, IMG submission 188089) | Polar desert microbial communities from Antarctic Dry Valleys - UQ889 (SPAdes) | ecosystem: Environmental > Terrestrial > Soil > Desert | place: Antarctic Dry Valleys | collected 2008-12-31 | reverse complement strand
GCCTCGGTGTTGGTAGAGCCCACTTCGTCCAGGAACCTGAACGGACGGCCGAGTCCTGGGCGCAGTGTCCGCTCCAAAGATGCGGCGGAAAGATCGTCCCTCAACGAGGGGCAGAGAACAGTTCGGCGATCTGGGCAGGACTGATGTTTCCACCGCTGCAGACGATGGCCACCCGCCGACCGACGAGCTGATCCTTGATCTTGAGAGCGGCCGCGAACGCAGATGCGCCCGCACCCTCTACGAGGTTGCGGGTCGCTTCGATCATCGTCCGGGTGGCGTCGCGCAACTCCGCTTCACTCACCAGAACGAAATCATCGAGTTGCTCCCACAAGATGCGCTGGGGAAGCTCGAAGGCCGTGCGCGTGGCGAGTCCCTCCGCTGCTGTGTTCATCTGATCCTCGACCAGCGAGCGTGCTTTCCACGACAGATATGCGGCCGGCGCCGCTTCAGCCTGCACCCCGATCACCTTCGTCGACGGAGAGATGGTCTTGGCCACCAAGCAGGCGCCTGCCGCCCCGCTTCCGCCTCCGATCGGAACGATCAGAACGTCGAGGTCCGGTACGTCCTCGAAGATCTCCAACGAGTAGGTCCCGACACCCTCGATCAGGTGCGGCTCGTTGCCGGAGTGGATGTAGCGGCGGCCTTGCTCCTCTGCCACACGGGCGCACTGCTCTCTTGCCTCGTCGAAGTCACGCCCGTGCGCTATGACCTCCGCCCCCAGGTCCTCCATCGACCGCACCTTCGATGGGTTCGCGTTCTCGGGAACGTAGATCGTCGCCTTCACACCGAAGGGACGCGCCGCGTAGGCCACGGACTGCCCGTGGTTGCCCGTCGAGGCAGACACGACCCCGCGGGCCCGTTCCTCGTCGGACATCTGCGAGATGAGGTTGACCCCACCGCGAACTTTGAAAGCCCCGACCGGCTGATGGTTCTCGTGCTTGACCCATATCGAGGTTCCCACCAGGCGATCCAACTGCGGATACGTGAACAGGGACGTCCGAGGCAGGTAGGGGCTTATCCGCCGGCGAGCCTCGAGCACGCCTGGAAAGGTAGGCATCTGCATGTCCTACATAGGATACGGAGTCCATGTTCAAGAAACTGCTGGTCGCCAACCGTGGAGAGATCGCCGTTCGGGTCATCCGTGGGTGCCGCGACCTGGATATCGCAACCGTCGCCGTGTACTCGGACCTGGACGCAGACGCGGTCCACACACGGCTGGCGGACGAGGCCTACAACGTCGGGCCCGGCCCCGCCAACCAGTCCTATCTCGTGGTGGCCAACATCCTCGAGGCCGCAAAGCGCTCGGGGGCGGAAGCCGTGCACCCGGGTTACGGCTTCCTCGCCGAGAACGCCGATTTCGCCCAGGCCGTGCTCGACGCCGGCATGATCTGGGTCGGCCCCTCTCCCGAGGTCATCGAGGGCATGGGCGAAAAGACCTCTGCCCGTCGAGCCGCAACCGAGGCCGGGGTGGCAACGGTCCCGGGCACCGCTGATCCCGTGACCACTGCTGGTGAGGTCATGGATTTCATCTCGCAGTTCGGCCTGCCGCTCGCTATCAAGGCCTCGGCAGGAGGTGGCGGCAAGGGATTTCGGGTCGTGAAGGAAGCCGACGAGGTCGAAGATGCCCTGGCCGGAGCCGCCCGTGAAGCTGAGGCCTACTTCTCCAACCCGGAGGTCTACCTAGAGCGGTACCTCGAACGCCCGCGGCACATCGAGGTCCAGGTCCTGGGCGACGCAGCCGGAAACGTGCTCTCGTTCCCGGAGCGGGATTGCTCGCTGCAACGTCGCCATCAGAAGCTGGTTGAGGAATCGCCGTCTCCGGCTTTGGACGATGGCGTGCGCGAGGCGATCATGGCCGCGGCCGCAAAAGTCTCCAAGCAGGTCGGCTATCGCAACGCAGGAACCTGTGAGTTCCTCCTGGACTCCGACGGCAAGACCTTCTACTTCCTGGAGATGAACACGCGCCTTCAGGTCGAGCACCCGGTAACCGAGCTCGTCTCCGGGATCGACCTGGTCAAGTCGCAGCTCTTGGTCGCGGCCGGCGAGGACCTCGGCTACGGCCAGGACGACATCCAGCTGAAGGGCCACGCGATCGAGTGCCGTATCAACGCGGAGAACCCGGCGAAGAACTTCATGCCCGCTCCCGGACACATCGGCGCCTACCGAGAGCCCTCGGGCCCCGGCGTCCGGGTCGATTCCGGCACGGAGCCGAACTCCGACATCCCTCAGGCCTACGACCCCTTGGTCTCGAAGGTCATCAGCTACGGCGCAGATAGGGAAGAGGCCCGTCGCCGCATGCTGCGCGCGCTGTCGGAGTACGAGATCGAGGGCATCAAGACCACGATCCCCTTCCACCGGCTGATGCTGGCGGACGAACGCTTCGCGTCGGGCGACTACCACACGGGCACCGTCGAGCGCGAGATGGATCTCTCCGTTCTCAAAGAAGAGGTGGAGCCGAAGCCCAAGGTCGGCGAGCCGTTGATCGCAGCTCGCCAACTGGGGGTCGAGGTGAACGGCAAGCGCTTCGAGGTCCGCGTTCGCGAGAGTCTCGAAGAGACGGAGCGGCCCAAGAAGCCGAAACCGCCGGAGCGCGCCGCCTCGGTCGGCGGCGGAGGCTCAGAGGAGCTGGTCGCCCCGATGCAAGGGACGATCGTGAAGGTCCTCGTCGAGAAGGGCGGCACCGTGAAGGCAGGCGACGCGATCTGCGTCCTGGAAGCCATGAAGATGGAGAACTCGATCCTCGCCCACACGGAAGGGGTAGTCGAGGAATTGAAGGTGACCGCAGGTCAATCGGTAGAGACCGGCGCCACCATCGCGATCATCCGCTAGCTGATCGGTGGGAGTATGGAACCAGCGGCATAGGGGCGGCGTCTAAGGGGCGGGATGAGAACGCGACGGACGGCTTTAGTGAGCATCATGGCTGTGGCCTCCTCGTTGGTCGGCGTACCGGCCGTCTCGGCACTGACCGAGTCCCTTCCCGAGATCTCTGAGGCAGAGATCTTGGGAGCTCACGAGCGCGAACGACTCGGTCAGTCGCTGTCGGATGCGGGTGACTTCAATGGGGATGGCTTCGGAGACCTGATCGTGGGGGGCCGAGCGCGTGCCTACATCGTGCTGGGAGGAGCCGCTGGGGACGTCGACCTGACGTCATCGGAGCGGAGCATCGAGATCGGTTTCGCTTCGCCCGACCCGTCCCATGACTACACGGTCGCCGGGGCAAGGGACGTCAACTCGGACGGTCTCGACGACGTGCTGATCGGGATCCCCCAAGCCGATCCTCTGGGTCGCAAGAACGCGGGCTCGGTCTTCCTGATATTCGGTCGTGAGGACCGAGGGCCGATCCTCTTGGATCCCGTCCCCGCCCCCCGCGTGGTGCGCATAGATGGAGCATCGCAAGGAGATCGGGCGGGGACATCGGTGGCCTCTGCAAGAGACGTGGACGGAGACGAAGTACCCGACGTGATCGTGGGGGCGCCTCGAGCAGACGACGGAAGCGGTCAACGCAGAGGTGCCGCGTACGTCATGTTCGGCCGGACACTGACGAAGAACGTCGATCTTGCTCTTCTGTCGTCCGAGGGTTACAAGATCCACCGGCCCAACTTCGGGCGCGACGTGGGCCAGTCGGTGGCGACGGCGGGTGACATGAATCGCGATGGCCTCGACGACGTCATCATCGGGGTTCCCTCCAGCATGGTGATCGCACCGCCGGCCGCGTACGTGGTGTTTGGGCAACCAAGCACGGATGCCGTAACGCTTGGGAACCTTTCCGGGAAGGGATGGCTCATCCGGGGCGGAGATAAAGAGAACGAGAGGGGGGCGGGTGAGGCTGTAGCGGGCGGACACGACGTGAACGCAGACGGCGTGCCGGACGTGGTGGTAGGGGCTCCGAGCGCAGCAGGCCCCTTCCACCGCAACGGCGTCGTGTTCGTGATCTTTGGCAAGGCGGACAACGCGACGGTCGCGCTCGACGCCCTCGGCGACGCAGGCTTCCGGATCTTCGGGGGAGACCGCGCCCAGAGCCTGGGAAGTGCAGTAGCGATGCTTCCCGATCAGGATAACGATGGTTCGGCAGACGTACTCATCGGTGCGCCTTCGGAGCAGCGAGGCCCCTACGGGGAAGCCGACTATGGGGCCGTGTATCACCTCGTCGGCCAGAGCTCGACCGAGGATGTGCATCTATGGCGTCTCGGGAGCGCAGGGGTCCGTTACTCGGGTGAGGGCTTCGAGGAGGCCGGCGCTTCGGTAGCCGCGCTGATGAACTTCGATGGTGACGACAAGGTCGACCTCGCGGCCGGAGCCCCGCGGCACAGCGGCGACGCGGGCGAAGCGGCAGGTCGCGCATACGTGTTCAAGCCGACAGAGGCGCCTGCGCACGACAACCCTCCGCGCGTGGAGATCAGGAGCTATGACACCTACCAGAGAGCCCAGCGGGGTTCCTCGTGTTGGGATGGCCTCTGCGTCGACCGGATCCCGACCTTTCCCAGGGCCGATGACGCCGGTACAGGGAACAGGGCCCACTACCGGATCAAGTTCCCGGAGCGCCCCGACTCCTTCTCCCTCGCGATCTATCGCGAGCTCGACCAGTACGGCCGACCGACAGGAGAGGCGACGACCGTCGATGCCACCCTTTCGCCAGTGCGGCTGTATCAGGGTGCACAGATCTCTTCGTACGAGGCAGTGTTCCGCCTACCGAAACGTCCCGGCGACATCTATCTCGTCGGGACGGGTTCGTGGGCTGGGGACGAACGGGGAGACGCGAGCTGGTTCTCGCACCTCGAACTCCGGAGACAGGATCGCTACGAAGACATGCCCTCGTGGCCCGACATGACCCTCTTTACGGAGGAGGGGCGGCAGCGGGGATACCTCCTCTACGCGTCCTGCTGGAGCCGGTCCTTCTCGGATGGGACCGGGGTGAGCATGTGCTACGACCTGGCGCCGCGTCTCGCTCCGAGACGGACCCTACGCGCATCCCCCAGAGAGCGCGCTTACGTCCGCATCTACGCGCTCTACCGTCCCAACAAGATCCGCTTCAAGTTCCAGCGACAGCTCTCCGAGTACTACACCCCCAGCGGACCCGCCCGACGGGTGCACTACCGTCTCGAGCGCGTGCGCGAGAACGGAAAGACCGTAGCCTGGGACATGCATTTCCGACTCCCTCGGCGCAAAGGGCACCTTTACCCCACGGTGGCAGGCCACTGGGATCAAGGAAGCGTGGTCTACGACTGGCACTTGCGCCTGCGCTGAAGGCGGCACCTTGTGCGAGATGTGCGCCCAGTGCAACGGCTCGCGCACCGTGTCTCAGCGGTCGAGGTCGGCCTCTACCTCTATGAGCTCTCTCGGGAACTGCGCCTCCGCGGCGGCAACCCCTTCGCCGTCGTGCACGACATAGAGCTCTAGCAGAGAGCTGTCCTCTTTCTTCAGCTGCACTCCCGCCCTGACCGTCCGAGGTGCCCCCGTTACTCCGATGCTCTGCAGACCACATTCCGATATCTCGGTTCCGCCGATGAAGCCCCTCCAGCACGCCTCTCTCTCCGCCACGACGAGGACGGCGATGCCTCGTCGCGGTATCCCCTCGATGTCGGGCAGCTCAACCTCCGTGGGAGAAGGCGATGGCGAGGCCGGCGGTGAGGTTTCGGCGCCGGGCGTGTCGTCGCTCGCGGCGGGAGGGGTGCTCTCTCCCGCGTTCCTGGAGATCAGGATCGCGACGACCACCACGAGAAAGAGCATCACCCCGAGGGCCACCCACCTAAGAACGCGGCGCTCGCCCGGCTGGATCAAGCGCGGGCCAAGGAGTAAGCGAGTCCGATCTGGCCCAGGTGATACGTCACCATGATCGTGACCGGCGCCCAGGGCAGCTCGCGCACGAAACGGTGAAGTCCGATCAAAGCGTCGGAACAGTAGAAGAGCAGCGCTCCGACCGCCGCGGCGATGATCGATGAACGGGTCCACTCGTTCGCCCCGGGCGACGTCAGCGCCGTAAGGACCATCAGGCTGATCACGAAAACGTAAGCAAGCACAGGGAAGATCAGCTCAGACTTGCCTTTTCTTCGAAGACCTTGGCGGATGGCCAAAAACAGCGGCCCCCCCACCAGCACGAGCGTGGTGCCGAGGAACACACTGTAGGGCGAAAGCACGGCGCCCCCGAAGGCCACGATGTAGGCGACATGGGCTCCGAAGAAGGCGATCAAGCCTGGGACGAAGCGATCCCGCTGCCCCATCAGGAAGACGTCACCCGCCAGCGACAGGACCAGAGCGACCATCGTGGCGACGAACCTCTGGTCGAAATCACCGGACCAGGCGACAGCGGTGGCAACTATCAGGACGGCGAGCGTCGCGGGCTTCGCGACGCGCTCCAGACGTAGGTCGTTACGGCGCACCGCGATCCAGTCGACGACGGCGGGCAATAGAACCAGCAAGAAGAGGACGCCCATCGATCTAGTCGGGTAATCCGGTGAAGCTGATGCCTGCGCGATCGGTGCCGTAGCGATGGTTCATCCCGATCAAAAGGGCAGTGATCGGCTCGACGATCCGCGCGTTCTCGATAGGGCCTGCGTCGACGAAACGAAGGTCGGGGATCGCATCGACCAGCTCACGCACGATCGACTTGCCGACCTTCCGTCCGCACACAGGGACGTCGCCGAGCACAGGTCGATCCAGATCGTTCAAGGCGGAGGCGGACAACGTGTGGAACGCTGCGCACATCGTGGTCCCCTTGGGCAAGAACGCCAGACCAAGTTGGGCCGCGGAGCCCTCCCACACCCCGAAGACGTGGGTCGCCTTGCCGCCGACAGAGGCCTCGACCGGCACGGTCGCGTCGATGACGATCGCGTCGGGGCGAAGGTGCTCGGCGATGCTCTTGTAGATCGCGATCAGTCCCGAGAACGGGATAGCGACGACCACGACATCACAAGCTTCGGCTGCCGCCGGATTGTCCAGACCTTCCGCGCTGCATCCCGGCACCCGCTCCTGCAGACGCGCCACGGCTTCCTCGGCCTTCGATCGCTCGCGGGAGCCGATGACGACGTGCAACCCAGCCTTCGCCCAGCGACACGCAAGAGCGAAGCCGAGATCGCCGGTGCCGCCCACGATCGCGACCTTGTCCAGCGCCATCAGTGAACCCTCGGTTCGTACTCGCCGAAGATGCCCCGCAGCACGTCGGAGACCTCGCCCAAGGTGGCGTATGCCGCTAACGCCTGCTTCATCGGGTAGAGCAAGTTGTCGTTGCCACGCCCTGCCTCCTCCAGCTCCTTGAGGGCCGCGTCCACCAGCGCTCCGTCTCTCTGGGAGCGGACCTCTTGCAGCCGCGCGACCTGGTTGCGCTGCAACTCGGGATCTATCGAATGCAACTCGACGGGCTCCTCTTGATCGAGCTCGAAGCGATTGACGCCGACGACCACGCGGTCCCCGGATTCCACCCCCTGATTGATGCGATAGGCCGACTCTTCGATCTCGGACTTCATCCAGCCGGATTCGATCGCCTCGACGGCACCCCCCATCCCAGCGATGCGCTCGAGGTACTCGGTCGCGTGGGCTTCGATCTCATCCGTCAAGGACTCGACCATCCAGGAACCGCCCAGCGGATCCGCGCTGTCGGCAACCCCGGATTCGAATCCAATGACCTGCTGTGTGCGGAGGGCTATGCGTGCGGCCTTCTCACTGGGCAGGGCGAGAGCTTCGTCGAACGAGTTGGTGTGCAAGGACTGGGTTCCACCCATGACCGCGGCTAGCGCCTCCAGTGCCGTCCTGACGATGTTGTTCTCCGGCTGCTGGGCGGTCAAGGTGGCGCCGCCGGTCTGCGTATGGAAGCGCAGCATCAACGACTTGGGATCGGTTGCGCCGAAGTGTTCCTTCATCACCTTCGCCCACAGTCGGCGCGCAGCGCGGAACTTGGCTACCTCTTCGAAGAAGTTCATGTGACAGGCAAAGAAGAAAGACAGGCGCGGGGCGAACTCGTCGACCTCCAACCCGGCCTCCAGCGCTGCTTCGACGTATGCGATCCCATCCGCGATCGTGAAGGCCACTTCTTGCACTGCCGTGCTGCCGGCCTCGCGCATGTGGTAGCCGGAGATCGAGATCGTGTTCCAACGCGGCAGCTCGTCGCGGCAGTAAGCGAAGAGGTCTGTGATGATCCGCATGCTCGGCCGCGGTGGATAGATATAGGTGCCGCGGGCCGTGTACTCCTTGAGGATGTCGTTCTGCGTCGTGCCGGTGATCTTGTCCGCCGGGATTCCCTGCTTCTCGGCCACCAACTGGTACAGCAGCAATAAGATCGAGGCAGTGGCGTTGATCGTCATCGAGGTCGAGACCTCGTCGAGCGGGATGTCCTTGAGCAGCATCTCCATGTCGGCCAGGGAGTCGATCGCCACCCCGACCCGTCCGACCTCGGCCATGGCCTTCGGGTGATCCGAGTCGTAGCCCATCTGGGTCGGCAGATCGAAGGCCACCGACAGACCGGTCTGGCCCGCCCCGAGCAGGTAGCGGAAACGCGCGTTGGTCTCCTCGGCGCTCCCGAAACCCGCGTACTGCCGCATCGTCCATAGTCGCTGGCGGTACATCCCGGGGTAGACACCGCGGGTGAACGGGTACTCGCCGGGCTTGCCAAGGGTGTCGTTAGGGGCGCTGTGCACGGAGGCTGCGTCGTACAGCGGCTGTATCTCGATGCCGGAATCCGTGGGTCTGTCTTGGGTCATCGCGCCATGCTAGTCGGGGGACACCACGGTTAGGATTCGCGCCGCATGGCGACAGTCGAGGACGTTTACCGCAAGCACAAACCCAAAGCATTCACTGCAGACCGGCGTCCCTCGTCGTTCGAGGTCTGGTCCTGGTTCTTCATGCGGATCTCGGGGATCATCCTTCTCTTCCTGGTCCTGATCCACCTCTATGTGATGCATCTCATCGGCGAGGGCGTGGAGCGCGTCGACTATGCGTTCGTCTCCGCGCGCTGGGCCAACGTGGGTTGGAAGACCTTCGACTGGGCGATGCTGTTCCTGGCGCTCCTCCACGGGGCCAACGGCTTGCGGGTGATCATCGACGACTACGTCAAGAAACCGGGTCGGCGGACGGCGATCAAGGCCACGCTCTACACAGCGACCGGCATCCTGCTGATCATGGGAACCGCGGTGGTGGTCACCTTCAATCCCGAGAACGGGGGCTAGAGCGTTTTGATCCGCACCCACGAGTACGACGCCGTCATCGTCGGCGCCGGCGGCGCAGGGTTGCGCGCCGCGCTGGAGGCGGGCAAGCGTTGCAAGACCGCGGTGGTGTCCAAGCTGTACCCAACCCGATCACACACGGGCGCGGCACAAGGTGGGATGTGCGCCGCTCTGGCCAACGTCGAAGAGGACTCGTGGGAGTGGCACGCCTTCGACACCGTCAAAGGTGGGGACTTCCTGTCCGATCAGGACGCCGTCGACGTGATGTGCAAGGAAGCGGTCGAGTCGGTTCTCGAGCTCGAGCGGATGGGGCTCCCCTTCAACCGCACCCCCGACGGCAAGATCGACCAGCGGCGCTTCGGCGGGCACACCCGCAACCACGGTGAGGCGGCGGTCAAGCGGGCTTGCTACGCGGCCGACCGTACCGGCCACATGATCCTGCAAACGCTTTACCAGCAGTGCAATAAAGAAGGCGTCGAGTTCTTCTCCGAGTACTTCGTCCTCGACCTGATCCTGAACGACGGGGTGTGCGGCGGGATCATCGCTTACGAGATCGCAACGGGTGACCTGCACGTCTTCCGCGCCAAGTCGGTGTTGTTCGCTACCGGCGGTTACGGAAAGATGTTCAAGATCACCTCGAACGCTCACACCCTTACGGGCGACGGGCCGGGTGTCGTTTACCGGCGGGGCCTTCCTCTGGAGGACATGGAGTTCTTCCAGTTCCACCCGACCGGTCTCTACGGTCTGGGCATCTTGCTGTCCGAGGCCGCCCGTGGTGAGGGCGCGATCCTGCGCAACTCGGACGGCGAACGCTTCATGGAGCGCTACGCGCCCACGATCAAGGACCTGGCTCCCCGGGACATGGTCTCTCGCGCCGAGTTCTTCGAGATCAAAGAGGGCCGCGGGGCCGGGCCCAACAAGGACTACATCTTGTTAGACCTGACCGACGTCGATCCCGAGGTCATCGAGACCAAGCTCCCAGACATCACGGAGTTCGCCCGCACCTACCTGGACATCGATCCGGTCAAGGAAGGCGTGCCCATCGTTCCCACCGCGCACTACGCGATGGGGGGCATCCCGACGAACATCAACGCCGAGGTGCAAGCGGACCACGCCGGGGCAGTCGTGTCCGGCTTCTATGCGGCCGGAGAATGCGCGTGCGTCTCGGTCCACGGCGCCAACAGACTTGGGACGAACTCCCTCCTCGACATCGTCGTCTTCGGAAGGCGGGGCGGATTGGCCATGGCCGAGTACGCCAACGCGAACAAGCTTCCCGACATCCCCGAGGAGCCCGCCAAGCACGTCGAGGACTGGCTAGCGGGGCTGTTCGAGGGAGGCGGCCCTGAGTACCCGGCCCACGTTCGCTCCCGGCTTCAAAGCGTGATGATGGACAAAGCCTCGGTGGTCCGCACGGAAGAGTCATTGGGCGAAGCGCTGACGGAGGTTCAGGAGCTGCGCAAGCGTTACGACGAGTGCCGCGTTCGAGACCGCAGCAAGGTCTACAACACCGAGATCACCGAACACATCGAGCTGGGATATCTGATCGACATGGCCGAGGCTCTGGTCGTGGCCGCCCGTGCACGCACCGAGAGCCGCGGCGGCCATTACCGGGAAGACCACCAGATGCGCGAGGACGATCACTGGTTGAAGCACAGCTTCATCACCAAGACCGCCGACGGCGGTACAAAGCTCGATTACAAAGACGTCACGATGGGCCGCTACGTGCCCGTGGAGAGGAAATACTGATGGGCATGACGGGCGAAGACACCGAACTCTCCTCACACGAGATCGACGTCCGTCTTCGGGTGCTGCGATTCAACCCGGAGAAAGACACCGAGCCCCACTTCGAGGACTACACCGTCAAGGCGCAGCCGATGGAGCGTCTGCTGGACTGCCTTCACAAGATCAAGTGGTACGAGGACACCTCTTTAGCGTTGCGCCGCTCCTGCGCGCACGGCATCTGTGGCTCGGATGCGATGGTCATCAACGGAGAGAACGCTCTGGCCTGCAAGGTCCTGGTCAAGGATCTGAAGCAGCCGATCACCGTCGAGCCCATCCGCGGCCTTCCCGTGATGAAAGACCTCATCGTCGACATGGATCCCTTCTTCCAGGGCTACCTGGCCGTCAAGCCATGGCTGATCACCGACGATCACGAGAGGGAGCCAGACCGGGAACGGATCCAGAGTCAGGAAGACCGGGCTCGCTACGACGACACCACCAAATGCATCCTCTGCGCCGCCTGCACCACGTCATGTCCGATCTTCTGGGCCGACGAGGAGTACGTGGGGCCTGCCGCGATCGTGAACGCGCACCGGTTCATCTTCGATTCTCGCGACCGGGGGGGCCGGGAACGCCTCGAGATCCTCAGCCAGAAAGATGGCGCCTTCAAGTGCCGCACCGCGTTCAACTGCACCTACGCGTGTCCCCGCGGGATCAAGGTCACCAAGGCGATCCAAGAGGTAAAGCAGGCGGCCCTCTTCAATCGTTTCTGACACCGGCGTCCTGTCGGCGCTCGTACTAGCCTCGGAATCATGAAGCTCATGCGGCGCCTCGTGCTGCTCGTGGTCTTGGCCGTGCTGGCTTACCCGGCGTGGCTCGCCTTCCGAGTCTGGGATCAGTCTCACGATGACGAGGTCCAGAGCGCGGATGCCATCGTCGTACTGGGGGCCGCGCAGTACAACGGCGAGCCGTCGCCCGTGCTCAAAGCCCGTCTGGATCAAGCGACGTATCTGTGGAACGAGGGCCTGGCCGACGCCGTGATCGTGACGGGCGGCAAACAAGAAGGCGACAGGTACACGGAAGCCGAGGCTTCGCACATATACCTGGAAGAGCAGGGTGTTCTGGCCGAGAACATCTTCGAAGAGGAGGAGGGCTCGACCACTCTCGAAAGCCTCCAGCGCGTTAGAGAGATCGCGGACGAGCACGGTATCGACTCGCTACTGTTGGTCTCAGACCCGCTGCACTCCGAACGCATCAAGCGAATGGCCAACGATCTCGGTTTCGAGGAAGCGTATGCGAGCCCCGCTTCTTACGTGAGTCTCAATCGCAGTCGCGAGACGAAGTTCAAAGAGATCGTGCGAGAGGTCGGCTCCCTGATCGTCTACGAGATCTTGAAGCGCTGACCGTGGACAACGACCTTGCTCTTCTCGTGGACGCGCCGAGTCTCTTCTACCGGGCGCTGTTCTCGACCCCGGACACGATCAGCACACCGCAGGGAAAGCCGATCAACGCCGCCTACGGGTTCTTCCGGATGCTTGCGCAGCTCATAGGCGACCGGAAGCCCGACTACATCGGGTGCGCCGCCGACGGGAACTGGCGCCCCGAATGGCGCGTCCAGCTGATCGAGGGGTACAAGTCGGCCCGGGCGGAGGCCGGCAGCCCACAAGAAAAGGCCGAAGACTTGCTGGCGCACCAGGTGCCGATCATCTACGAACTCTTGGAGGCGTGCGGCGTCGCGGTGGCAGGTCACGACCGTTACGAGGCTGAGGACGTCATCGGGACCTGGGCAGCGCAAGCGCCCGGGCGGGTCGAGATCTTCTCGGGGGACAGAGACCTGTGGCAGCTGGTCGAGGACCCCCGCGTGCGCGTGCTCTATCCCGTGCGCGGCGTCAGCGTCATCGACGAGGTCGACGAGGCCTACATCGCCCAGAAGTGCGAGATCCCCGGACGGGCTTACTTGGACTTCGCCGTGCTCAGGGGCGACCCATCGGACGGACTGCCCGGCGTGCGTGGCATCGGCAAGAAGATGGCGGCCGCGCTTCTGACCCGATACGGAACCATCGACGCGGTCATGGCTGCAGCCGAGGACGGTGCGAGCGGCGGGGGCCTGGCCAAGGTCCGCAACGAGCTCGACTACGTGAGGCGCGCGGTCCAGGTCGTGACGATCGCCAAAGACGTGCCACTCCCCGAGGCGAACCTCGCCCGGCCCACATCGATCGACGATTCCGTCATCAAACGGGCGGCCTCGTATGGTCTGGAGAGCCCCATCAAGCGACTGGTCGGAGCCCTTGTCCCCTCGGCGTCATCGTCGGACGACTAAGACTCGACGCGCGAGACCAGCAGGATGAGGTCACAGTCCTGGAGGTTTCGGTTCAGCTAGCTAGTGGGAGCGCCGGGTCCGCGGGAAGGGGGCCCGGCTCGTAACTTCGGCCGTCGGGTCTCAGCCAGCGGGAGACCTGGTTGCGATCCAGGTAGACCTTCCAGCCGAACTCGTGCACCAGCTTGTGATGGAAACGACACACGGTGGTGAGGTTCTCGAGGTTCGTGGGCCCGCCGTCCTCCCAATGCCAGATGTGGTGACCATCCACGTAACGGCGTGTTCCGCAGCCCGGGAACGTGCACCCGCCGTCTCGAGCCAACATCTCGCGCCGAAGATAGGGCGGGATGTTGCGATCGGCCCTACCGATGCCGACCGCGGTGCCGTTGTCTCGACGGAGGACGAACTGCAGACGGCAGTCGCAAGAGATGCGACGGGCGATCTCCGGATGGACGACACCTGAGCCCTGCAGGTCGCAGCCCAAGTCGTCCGACTGCAACGCGCCCAAGCTGGTGGAGACCACAACCGTGGCCCGGTCAGGGTCCGGATCCTTTGCGATCTGGTTTGACGCGAGAACTACCAACGCGTCCGCCAGGCGCTGGGGCAACCCGTCCTTTACGTAGATCGTCTCGGCCGGAAGATCATCGAAGCCCCCTGCGCGCGCCCACTCGGGCACTTCCACGGCTGACGCTTCCTGCGCAACTGCCGGCATCTCCGGCAGCTGATCCGCTATCCGCCTCAGAGCTTTCGCAACAACGACGCCCTGGTCGGCCGGTAGCAGACCCTCGATATAGAAGGCGCCGGCGTCGTTGAACCGTCGGATCTCTAGATAGCGAGCATGGTGGTTGGCCAAGTGGTCTTCGAGCGGAGGCCGGGTCGCTAGATCCGCCCTTCTCCGTAGAGCGTTGAGGCTCGCCCGACGCGCGTAACGCAACAGTTCCTTCTCCGCGTCGGCTGTCGCGAAGCGGGTCAGCTGCAGCACCTTGTCGAGGGAGATCTGCCCCCGCTCGAAAGCAACAGAGGCCAGAGGTAGATGCTCGAGTGCATGTGCTGCATGGGTCCAGCGCATGCCGGCGGAGACGGAGATGCCGAAGCGGGGAGCGAGCCACTGGCCCATGTTGCGGCAGCCGTCCCTCTCCCAGAGCCTGCGAGTGTCGATCTCGCGGACGTATCGCAGCAGGTCTCGTTGGGATCGTGCGATCTCCGCAGAGAGAGGCGCCAGAGAAGCTTGGAGCTCTGGATCGCTGAAGCTTTGAAGTTGTTTCTCCAAGGTGACCTCGTCGGTCGGCCCCGGGAGCGCGTAAGCACACTATATAGAACATATGTTCGATAGTCAAGCCCCTGCGCTAAAGAACGGATCTCTCTCTTCGAGCGTCCAATCCAAAAGGACGTAAGGAGGCTCTATGGATCGGAGAACCCATGCAGCCGCGGCTCTGGCTGCCTCGGCGATCTGGCTTCTAGTGGTCGGCGGCGCCGCTGAGGCCGGCGGCGCCACCTGGGTCTTCGAGGACCAGGGCCTGATTCGAGAGGCCATCTTCACACCGGGGGACCGGGTCAAAGCCTCGACCAGCCTGGCCCTGCGGGCAGTTGTCTCCGGTGAGAAGAGGGGCGCGCACTGGGCGGGCCCGGAGCAGGGTCCGTTCTTCGCCTATCTGTCCCGACATCCCGCCCCGGGTCGCCGGCCGCAGGCTCCCCCGCTCCCCGATACCGCCATCTTTGTCGGCGAAGTCACATTCAGCGAGACCCAGCAACGCGGCATCCTTGACGCCTCGTTGGACTTCGTCATGCCAGACGTAGAGCCCGGCTACTACATGCTGCACCACTGCAACGACCCATGCACGCGTCAGATCGGCGACATGATGAGCACGCCGGTCACGGTAGTTGAGAACCGCGGACAGGCGCTTTTGGCCGGCCGGGTGCAACGGCTCGAACGGCGTGACATGGCGTTTCGGTTCCGAGTGGAAGACCTCATCGACGACCTCGAGTCGGAGAACGTCGAGCTCGAGCTCCAGTTAAAGGCTCTGCGAGGGGAGGTCAACACGCCATCTAAGGAGCCTGCTGAGGCTGCCCCAGCGCGAAACTCGTCCATGTGGGCCGGGGTCGGCTGGGCCCTCCCAGGCGCCATCGTGGCGTCACTCGCGCTTCTCGCTTTCGGGAGGGCCCGACGCGAGCAGCGAGCCTGAACGACTTCGCCACCGAGAAGGAAGTGACGGTCGAGTCCGCCTCGTATCCGTTGAAGTGACGCTCGTAGACGAGCTCATGGTCCGTCCTCCACGGGAAAGACGGCGACCTTGGTGCTCAGCCCCCGGATCTTCACGACCTTGCGTTTGCCGAAGGTGATCTTGCGCAGACGCTTGTCGGCCAGCTCCTTGGAGGTTTCCGAGACCCAAATCTGGTCCGGCCTGCAGATCCAGCAGCCGGGCGGTCAGGTTCACGTCGTGGCCGAGAAGGTCGTCCTCCTCGATCAGCGGCTCGCCTGCGTGCACGGCGATCCTCAAGGGGGCGTGGAAACTGGGATCGCTCGAACGCTCGCGTCGAACGGGTTCGGTCAGCAACACCGAGCCTCGCACCGCCTGCGACGCTGACGGTCGGGACGCGCCCACAACTACGTGATTCGTCGTCTCTTAGAGGTCCTTTCGGTTGAACGCGAACAGGCTCACCGAT
>Ga0208612_1000567_pt1 | contig 15871 bp, 14 predicted proteins | sample AntDryMetagUQ889_FD_188089 | JGI IMG/M metagenome (GOLD analysis project Ga0208612, IMG submission 188089) | Polar desert microbial communities from Antarctic Dry Valleys - UQ889 (SPAdes) | ecosystem: Environmental > Terrestrial > Soil > Desert | place: Antarctic Dry Valleys | collected 2008-12-31 | reverse complement strand
GGCACGAATCCTCGCCGTCTCCGACGCCTTCGACGCGATGGTCGGGGGCCGCCCGTACCGAACCGCGGTGGGGGTCGAGGACGCTCTTGCCGAGCTCCGCCGCTGCGCGGGCACCCAGTTCGATCCATCGGTGGTCGAGGCCTTCTGCCACACCGTGGCGGAGGACGATGGGGTCCGCGAGAACGAGGCTCTCGCGGAGACCGGCACCGCCTAGCCTGCACCTACGATGGACCGGCGGTCGGCGCGGCGTGGGCGAGTGGCACGGCGCAGGCGCGCCGCCGTTCTCGCAATGCTGGCCGCCGCGTCGCTCATCGTCGCAATGGTCCTCGGATCGCGAGACGAGCCCGCGACCGAGTCCGACCCCCGGATGGCCCGCGATGCACCCCGCTCCCGGCCGCCGCTCGATCGCCAGATCGGCCAGCTCCTGATGCTGAGCTTCGAGGGCACCGAGGTGCCCGCCTACGTGCGCGACTCGCTCCGCGCCGGGCGTGCATCCGGCGCCGCGCTCTTCGCCCGCAACGTCGCGTCCGAGGACCAGGTGCGCGCGCTGACCCGCGACCTCCAAGACGCTGCCCGCGGGCGCGCGCTCATCGCCACCGACCAGGAGGGCGGCGAGGCCCGGACCCTCCCCTTCGCCGCGCCCACCGTGGCGCAGCCCGCCCTCGGCGGTCCGGACGCCGCGGCCGCCTCGGCGCGGCGCTCGGCGCGCGACGTGCGCGCGGCCGGGGTCAACATCGTGCTCGCGCCGGTGGCCGACGTGGGCGCGCCGGGCGGAGCGCTCTCCGGACGCACCTATCCCGGGGACGCCGACGCGGTGGGCGCCTCGATCCGTGCCGCGGTGCGCGCCTACGCGTCCGCGCGGGTCGCCTCCACGCTCAAGCACTTCCCGGGGCTCGGCGCCGCCGGGGCCAACACCGACGATGTGCCGGTCACGATCCCGGCGAGCCGGGAAGAGCTCGAGCAGCGTGAGACCGCGCCCTTCGCGGCCGGGATCGAAGCCGGCGCCCCGCTGGTCATGGCCTCGCACGCGCTCTACCCCGCGCTCGACCCCAAGCGGATCGCCTCGCAGTCCCCGGCCATCCTCGACGGTCTTCTACGCGATCGCCTCGGCTTCCGCGGCGTGGTGGTGACCGACTCCATGGAGGCCCAGGCCGTGCTCGATCGCTCCTCGCTCGAGCGTGCAGCGGTCCGCTCGGTCGGGGCGGGGGTCGACCTCGTGCTCATGACCGGACCGGGCAGCTACCTCCGCGTGCGTCGCGCGCTCACCCGCGAGGCGCGCCGCTCGCCGGCCTTCCGCCGGCGGGTCGAGGAGTCGGCGGCGCGGGTGGAGGCGCTTCGCGAGCGCTTGCGTGCGCGCCGGTAGCCCCGCGCCGGGTAGCGTGGACGGCCGGTGACCGCGAGGACCGAGACCCCGTCGACCAGCGCACCCCGACGCAGGCGCATGCCCGCCGAGGAGCGGCGTGAGGCGCTGCTCGACGCCGCGCTCGATGTGTTCGCGGCCCGTGGCTACCACGGCAGCTCGATCGACGACATCGCGCAGGCGGCCGGGGTGTCGAAGGCCCTCATCTACGAGCACTTCGAGTCCAAGAAGGAGCTGCACGCCTCCCTCCTCGAGGCCCAGAGCGAGGAGCTGTTCGGTCGCCTCGCCTCGGCCGCGGCGACCGGGGACCCGGGCGAGGTCCGACTCAGGGCGGGGGTCGACGCGTTCCTCTCGTTCGTGGAGGAGCGCCGCGAGGGCTGGCGCGTGCTCTTCCGCGACGCGGCCGACCCGGACCTCGCCCGGGTGCTCGACGAGCTCCAGGCCCAGGCCACGGCCGCGGTGGCCGGGCTGATCGCCGCGGAGCCCACGGCGCCGGGAGACGCCCGCGACCAGCGGGTGGCGTGGCGCTCGTGAGCGAGACCGGCGCCCGCCCCAAGGTCCCGCGCCTCCAGCGCGCGGCGCTCCGGGCCGTTCGCGCGTTCTCCTCACCGCTGCTCCCGGACGACTACCTCGAGCTGATCGACCCGCTGTGGTCCACGCGCGAGCTGCGCGGGCGCATCGAGTCGATCGACCGTGAGACCCACGACACCGTGACCGTGACCATCCGGCCCGGCTACGAGTGGCCCGGACACCGGCCCGGTCAGTATCTGCGCATCGGCTTCGACATCGACGGGGTGCGCCACTGGCGCGCCTACTCGATCACCTCCGACGCCGACCGCGAGGACGGGTTCATCTCGATCACCCCGAAGCTGGTGGAGTCGGGCGTCGTGTCGAGCTACCTCGTACAGCGGGCGCGGATCGGCACCATCGTGTCCCTGAGCGACGTGGAGGGCCACTTCACGCTTCCCGACCCGCTGGCGGAGAAGTGGCTGTTCGTCAGCGCCGGCAGCGGAGTGACGCCGATCATGAGCATGATCCGAGGCCTCGAGCGGCGCTCCGCGCTCGACGACGTCGTGCACCTGCACTCCGCGCGCACTGCCGAAGACGTGATCTTCGGCCGCCATCTCCGGGAGCTTCGCGCCCGCCGCGACGGCTTCAGCCTCCACGAGCGGCTGACCGCCGACGAGGATCGCCTCGGCCCCGACGACCTCGACGAGCTCTGTCCCGACTGGCGCGAGCGCGAGGCCTTCCTGTCCGGCCCCTCGGAGCTCTTGGACGCCATGGAGGAGCGCTGGGAGCGCGACGGCGACTGCGCGCTACTGCACGTCGAGCGCTTCCAGCCGAGGCTCGACACCGACCATGCCGGCGAGGGCGGGACGATCTGGTTCGCCGACTCGGATCAGGAGGCGGAGTCCGACGGCGAGAAGCCGATCCTCGTAGCCGGTGAGGAGGCGGGCCTGACGCTGCCCTTCGGATGTCGCGAGGGCGTGTGCCACACCTGCGTCGGCGAGCTCGAGTCGGGGCAGGTCCGAGACCTCCGCGACGGCAGGGTCTACGGCCGGCAGGGAGAGAGGATCAGGACGTGCATCAGCGCGCCCGAGGGTCCCGTCGAGATCAGTCTCTGACCACTAAGAGAGGAAGCAGCCTCATGGCAACCGAGATCAAGAGCCCCCTCGCCCACCTGAGCCAAGACCAGATCGACGCCATCGGGCGCGAGCTCGACCAGCTCCACGACGAGGTCTTCGCCGACCTCGGCGACCGCGACGCCGCCTACATCCACGGCATGATCGACCTTCAGCGGCGCCTGGCGCTGCTCGGCCGCGTTCTCCTCATCCCGTCCTTCCTTCCCCCTGCGTGGGTCGCCGGCACGGCCGCGCTCTCGATGGCCAAGATCCTCGAGAACATGGAGATCGGCCACAACGTGATGCACGGGCAGTGGGACTGGATGAACCACCCGGTGATCAACTCGGCCACCTGGGACTGGGACTCCGCCTCCTCCGCCGAGTCCTGGAAGCACTCGCACAACTACGTGCACCACACCTTCACGAACATCAGGGGCAAGGACAAGGACCTCGGCTACGAGATCATGCGGATCGACCCCGAGCAGCCCTGGCACCCGGTCTACCTGCTCCAGCCGGCCTACAACCTCCTCCTCATGGCCCTGTTCGAGTGGGGAGTGGCCCTGCACGACATGGACCAGGCGGCCATCCGCAAGGGCGAGAAGGGGTGGTCGGAGGTCAAGAGGGACCTGAAGGGAATCTGGAGCAAGGGCAAGCGTCAGATCCTCAAGGACTACGTCACGTGGCCGCTGCTGAGCGGGCCCGCGGCGCCCCTGACTGTGGCGGCCAACGCCACGGCCAACGTGGTCCGCAACGTCTGGTCGCACTCGATCATCTTCTGCGGGCACTTCCCGGACCAGACGTACACGTTCAGCGAGGAGGAGGTGGCCGACGAGACCAAGGGCGCCACCTACGTCCGCCAGCTCGTGGGCGCAGCGAACATCGACGGCGGCCCGCTCTTCCACGTGATCAGCGGCAACCTCGGCTTCCAGGTGGAGCATCACCTCTTCCCGGACATGCCGAGCACCCGCTACGGGGAGATCGCCCCGCGGGTGCGGGAGATCTGCGAGCGCTACGGGCTGCCCTACAACACCGGGCCGTTCTCCACGCAGCTCGGCATGGTGCACCGCACCATCCTGCGTCTGGCCTTCCCGGGCGGGAAGCCCCGCCCAAAGCCCGGCCCCTTCCGCCGCGAGGACTCCGACCACGACGTGGCGGCCTCGCCGGCCGAGGCGGCGTAGCCTCCGGCGAAATGAGCGTAGAGGTCGACCGAGAGCTGGCACGGATCGAGGCCGGTGCGGCGCTCGACGAGGTGGTCGGGGAGCTCGACCGCGCCGGGTGGGCCGTCGAGTTCGTGGACGCCGACTGGACGCTGCGATGGATCTCGCAGGGCCTGCGGACGCTGATCGGGGAGTTCGACGACGAGCGGCTCGGGATCGGCCTGCACGTGTTCGAGGCGCTTCAGCTCCCGACGTGGGACGCCGCGGTGACCAAGGAGAGCGGGCTGCACTTCATGGCCGTCAACGTCCCCTACATGGCCTACGAGCACCCGGAGGGCCTCGACGGCATCCTCGCGATGAGCGACGGACGCCCCGAGGCCGCGGCCCTGGTCGAGCTCGTCCCGGCGCCGCCGCCCCCGGTGTGGGTCTCGAACTTCGACTTCCTCCAGGGCGACCTCCCACCCACCTCGATCCGCTACTCGGCCACCCGGCACTACACGCCGGCCGGCGATCTGCTCGGCACCTCGTTCGTCTTCAGCCCCGATCTGCCCGCCGCCACGCTCTCGCTCGTAGCGCGGGGAGACCCCGCGATGTTCGGGCGCATGGCCCGCCTGCTTGAGCCCGCCCCGCGGCCCGCCGCCGTGCTGTTCGCCGACCTCCGCGCCTCCGCGGTGCTCTCCCGGCGCCTGCCGAGCGCGGCGTACTTCCGGCTGGTCCGAGCCATCACCACCGCGATCGACGAAGTGGTGGCCGCGCGGCGCGGAATCGTCGGCAAGCACGCCGGCGACGGCGTGACCGCCTTCTTCCTGAGCGAGGACCTCGGCTCGGACTCGGGAGCGGCGAGAGCGGCGATCGACGCCGCCCGGGCCGTATCGGAGGCCGTGGGCGAAGCCGCCGCCGAGCTGGCCTCGGCCGGCGCCCCGCTTCGGCCGGAGGAGTGCGTCATGGGCGTCGGGGTCCACTGGGGCGGGGCCCTGTACATCGGCCAGGTCGTGACCGGCGGGCGGCTCGAGGTGACCGCCCTCGGCGACGAGATGAACGAGTGCGCCCGGATCGAGCAGTCTTCCTCGGATGGCGAGGTGCTCGCCTCGAAGGACCTCGTGGAGCGCCTGTCCGCCGCCGACGCCGACGCCCTCGGCCTCGACGGCGAGCGGCTGCGCTACCGCACCGTGGCCGAGCTGCCGGAAGCCGGCGAGAAGGCCATCCGCGACGCCGGGGGCGTGGCCGTGGCCGAGGTGGGCGCTTCGCGGTAGGCGCCCCGGGCTCCGACTGGCCCGCTCTAGCCTTGCGGGGAGCCATGGACGAGCTCTACCGCGACTACATCCTCGACCACTACAAGAGCCCCCGCAACTTCGGGGAGCTCGACCCACACGATCTCGAGTGGCACGACCACAACCCGCTCTGCGGGGACGAGCTCGGGGTGCACGTGCAGGTGACCGACGGCCGCATCGCCGACCTGCGCTTCCACGGGCAGGGGTGTGCGATCTCCCAGGCCGCGGCGTCGATCGCCTCCGAGGAGCTGATCGGGATGGAGGTCGAGGACGTGCACCAGCTCCCCGCGCAGTGGGTGGTGGATCTGCTCGGGATCGGGATCTCCCCCACCCGGCGCAAATGCGCGCTGCTGTCGCTCAAGGTCATGCGCGGCGCGACCACCGGCGACGGCTCGTGGCCCGAGGACCCGGGGTAGGACGGCGTAAGTCGTGACCGAGCCCGGGACGCCGATGAAGGTGGGGGTCGTGCTCGGCGCCGGCGGGATCATCGGCGGCGCCTGGCTGGCCGGTGCCCTGAAGGCGCTCGAGGCCGCGACCCGCTGGGACCCCGGGAGCGCCGACCGCCTGGTGGGCACCTCGGCCGGATCGGTGATGGCCGCCCTGCTCGCCGGCGGCGCCCCGCCCTGGCGAGAGGGGACGGGCACCGCCGCCGGCGAGCCGGAGGACCTGGCGGCGGCCGGCTCGCCGTTCGGCGACGAGGCCACCGAGGAGCGCATGGCCGCGGCGGAGGCAGGCGAGGGCGACCCCGGCGGCATGGGGCTGCGCCTTCACACCGAGCGCCCGCGCCTCGGACCGGCGTCACCGAAGCTCGCGCTCTCCGCGCTACGTCAGCGCGACCACCATTCCCCGGCGGCCTTCGTGGCCGGGCTTCTCCCGGAGGGCGTCTTCTCGCTCGACGAGCTCCAGAGCCTGATCCGCGGAGTGGTGCCCTCGGGGTGGGCCGACCACCCCGGGCTGTGGATCGTCGCCTGCGCCTACTCGACCGGCGAGCGCACCGTCTTCGGGCGCCCGGACGCCCCGGCCGCGGACCTGGACGACGCGGTGGCCGCCTCCTGCGCCATCCCCGCCTTCTACCGGGCGATCCGCATCGGCGGCCACCGATACGTGGACGGTGGCCTGTGGTCGCCCTCGAACCTCGACGTGCTCGAGGGCGAGGGCCTGGACCTGGTGATCTGCCTGAACCCGACCTCGTCGCTCGCGCCGAGCGGCTCCCGCGTCAGCGACCGGGTGGCCGGCCTGTGGCGCTCGGCCTCGGGGCGAGCGCTCGGGAGCGAGGCCAAGCGCCTGCGGGCGGCCGGCACCGAGGTGGTGCTCGTCCAGCCGACGGCCGAGGACCTCGAGGTCATGCCCGCGAACCTCATGAGTCGCCGCAGGCGCCGCGAGGTCTACGAGACCGCGCGGCGCACGGTGGGCGAGCAGCTCCGCAGCGGCGCCAACCGCGAGGCCGTCGAGGCGCTCTGGCGCCGCGGCTTCCGGGCGGCCGCGGCTCCGGCGCCCCCTCGTTCGGCCTAGACGGCCTTCGAGGGGACGCCTGCGCCTGAGCCGCAACCAGCCCCCGTCAAGACGGGCTCGGCGGGCCGCCGGCGGTGGCCGGCGCGGCCTCGTCGGCGTCCACCTCGGTGCGCGAGTCCGCACGTGGGCGGGCGTCGCGCTCGGCCAGCTCCTTGAACGCTTCCAGCGCACGCTGGACCTTGTCCTCGGGGTCGTCGAACATCTTCGCGACGATCTCTCCGGCCTTGCCTCCGGGCGGGCTGTACTCGAGCGCGTACTCGAGGTCGGTGGCGTCCCCATCGTCGCGGGAGTCGAAGCGCACCGCGCCCGAGTTCTCGACCTCCCCGCCGACCGACTTCCAGGCCAGACGCTCGCCCGGCCTGTCCTCCGCCAGCTCGGAGTCCCACTCGACGCTCTTGCCGAGCGGCCCCGACACCTTCCAGTGCCAGCTCTCGCCCCGATCCTCGACCGTCTCGACGTCGGGCATGAAGTCGGGGAAGGCCGTCGGGTCCCGCCATAGCTCGTACGCCCGGTCCGGCGGGACGTTCACTCGGATGTACTTGCTCACTGCGCCCATATGTCGGTCTCCTCGTCTGGTCTTGGCCGTCTGCGGAGAGCCCATAGGGCTCATCCGCTGTCCAGACGGGTACGGGCGCGAGCGCCGTGCCGACCGCCGCTAGGTCACCGCCGGGGCCGATACGGCCTTCTCGATCCCGAGCAGCCGGTCGAGCGAGACCGGACCCGGACCCATGAGCACGAGCGCCAGGGCTCCGGCGATCAGCGCCAGATCCAGCTCGTACCCCGCTCCGGGCGAGTCCATCGAGGCGATGAGGCCCTTGTCGAGCTTGACCAGCAGGATCGCGACGATGAGGTCGACCGTGATCAGGAGCCCGGCCAGGCGTGTGACCACGCCGAGCACCAGCGCGATCCCGCCCACCAGCTCGACGAGTACGACCGCCCACGCCATGAAGCCCGCGGCGGGAACGCCCAGTCCGGAGAGCGTCTCGGCGAAGCCGGAGGGACCGCTCACGAGCTTGCCGTAGCCGTGCGCGGCCATGATGACTCCCGTGATCACCCGCAGCACGAGCGGTGCGACGGACGAGAATGCACCGAAGGCGGGCATGGTCAGGGCGGGCATGTTCGGTGACCTCCTAGGTCGCCTGGGTGGAGCTGCAGGCGCCTAGTCAACCAGAGCGACGCGGGCAGACAGTGCAGGCCGCACGTGTACCGGCGCCCCGACCTCGTGCAACTCGAGCGACGGTAGCTGGACGAGCACCGTGCGCCCCCCCTCGTGGCGCAGCCGGTAGAGCACGTCGTGGCCGCGGAACTCGCGCTCGAGGACCCGGGCGTTGGGTGCGCGGTCGGCGCGCAGCTCGAACTGCTCGGGGCGGACGGCCAGCCGCACTCCTCCGAGCGTCGCGGGGTCGAGCAGGTCGAACCGGCCGAGATCGGTGTCCACGCCGCCGCGCCGCGCGATGCCCGAGAGCACGTTCACCTCACCGAGGAAGCCGGCCGCCCATCGGTCGGCGGGGCGCGCGTACACCTCCTCCGGTGCCCCGACCTGCACCAGGCGACCCTCGCGCATGACGCCGAGACGGTCGGCCACCGACAGCGCCTCCTCCTGGTCGTGGGTCACGAGGATGGCCGTGGCGCCCGCGTCGCGGAGGATCAGCTCCACCTCGCGGCGCACCTCGGCCCGGAGGCTGGCGTCGAGGCTCGAGAAGGGCTCGTCGAGGAGCACGACCTCGGGCTCGGGCGCCAGCGCCCGGGCCAGGGCCACCCGCTGGCGCTCGCCCCCGGAGAGCTCGTGGGGATGGCACCCGGCCTTGTGCTGGAGGGCGACGAGCTCGAGCGCCCGGCGGGCGGGGGCGCAGTCGGCGCGGCGGCCGAGGCCGAAGGCGACGTTGCGCTCGACGGTCAGGTGGGGGAACAGCGCGTAGTCCTGGAATACCATCCCTATCCGCCGGCGCTCCGGGGCCACGAACCGCCCCGGCCCGGCCACCTCCTCCCCGGCCACCACCACCGAGCCACCGTCCGGACGCTCGAACCCGGCGATGAGCCGCAGCAGGGTGGTCTTCCCGCATCCGGAGGGCCCGAGCACGCCGAACAGCTCTCCGGGCCTCACCTCGAGCGAGACGCCGTCCACCGCGCGGTGGCCGCCGAACGACCTCGAGACCGCTTCGAGGGTCAGGCTCATCGGCTGCTGAGACTACGCCTGCTCGACCAGTCGCCGCGCCGGCGCGGCGCCCGGCCGGCCGGGCTCGAGCCGTCTCTCCGGGGCCCCGAGCAGGGCGAGGATGACCGGAGCGCAGAGCACGATCAGGGCGAGCGCCGGGATCGCGGCCTCCGCGTAGGCCGCGGTCGAGGTCTCGGTCCACACCTCGGTGGCCAGGGTGTCGAGACCGGTGGGGCGAAGAAGCAGGGTGGCGGGGAGCTCCTTCACGGTGCTCAGGAACACGAGCGCAGCGCTGGCCGCCAGACCGGGCAGCAGCAGGGGCAGGCTGACCGCAGCGAACGCTCCGGCGGGCCCGCGCCCGAGGCCGCGCGCGGCCTCCTCGAGCCGGGATCCGACCGACAGCAGTGCGGAGTGCGCTCCGCCGAGGGCCTGCGGCAGGAAGCGCACGAGGTAGGCGAACACGAGCAGCGGAACGGTCTGGTAGAGCGGCACCGCGTAGCGCACCGCGAAGAACACGAGCCCGAGCGCCACCACCACCCCCGGCAGGGCGTTGCCCGTATAGGCCACGCGCTCGAGCGCCCGGGTCAGCCCCCGTGGGGAGCGAACCGCGAGCAGGGCGAGCGGGAGCGCCGCGAGCACCGCGAGCACCGCCGCTCCAAGCCCGAGCCCGAGCGAGGTGACGGCGGGCTCGAGCAGCGCGGCGCCGTCCACCCGCGCGCCGCCGAAGGCCGCCCACCCGACCAGGACGACCACCGGGGCCACGAGGCCGAGGCCCACCACCACGGCACAGAAGGCGAGCGCCGGCAGGCGCCACCGACCGAGGGCATGGATCGTCGCCGGGCGCCCGCTCGGCGGACCCGCCGGCCGCGCGCCTCCGCGCGCCCGCGCCTCGAGCACGAGGATCAGCACGGTGAGCGCCACGAGCACGAGCCCGAGCACGGCCGCGGGGGTACGGTCGAACAGGGTGCGGTACTGCGTGAAGATCACGCGGGTCAGCACGTCGTGCCGCATGAGCGAGACCACGCCGAAGTCCGACAGCGTGTACAGAGCGGCGAGCAAAGCGCCGGCCAGCACCGACGGACGCACGAGAGGCAGGGTCACGGATCGGAAGGTGTCGAAGGCGGAGCGCCCGAGCGACCGGGCGGCCTCCTCCACCGCGGGGTCGACGCGCCGCAGCGCCGCGGCCGTGAGCAGGAAGACGTAGGGATAGGTCGATGCGGTGAGTGCGAGCAGGGCGCCCGGGTAGCCGAAGACATCCGGAGCGCCCTCCACCCCGGGGAGCGAGTCGACCGCCCCGGCAAGCGGGGAGCCGGGGCCGAACGCGGCGATCAGCGCCAGCGCGGCCACGTAGCTCGGCACCACCAGCGGGAGGGCGGCGGCCACGGTCCACCACCGCCGTCCGGGCAGGTCGGTGCGCGTGACCAGGAAGGCCATGGCCACGCCCACCGCGGTCGCCACAAGGGCCACCGAGGCCACGAGCAGGATCGTGCGCCCGAGCACCGCCGCGGTGCCGGGGCGGGCGAGCACCGCCCACGCCTCCGGGCCGCCCCCGAGGGCACGCACGACGAGGTAGGCCAACGGAAGGGTCACGAGCGCGGCCGTCGCGATGGCCGGTACGGCCAGGGAGAGGGGCAGCCGCCCGCCGGCGCTCACGACCCCAGCCCGGCCTCCGAGATCATCTGCGCGGTGGACGGGAGCTTCTCCCCGAGCGCCCCGAGGGAGACGTCGGGGCCCTGGATCTCCTCGAGGGGCCGCAGGTCCCCGTCGGGACGCACTCCGCGCACGAGGGGATACTCCTCGGTGTCGGTCGCGAAGTAGCGCTGGCCCTCGACTCCCACCAGGAACTCCACGAAGCGCCGCGCCGCGACCGGACGCGCGCCCGATCGGAGCTCTCCCACTCCGGCCACGTTCACCAGCGAGCCCGGGTCCCCGGGGCGCAGGAAGTGATTCTCCACCGGCAGGTTCGGCCGTTCGGCGCGCAGCTCGTACAGGTAGTAGTGGTTCACGAGGCCCACCTCCACCTCACCGCGCGCGATGGCCTCGAGGGTCTGGATGTTGTTCTCGAGCAGCGTGGGCTGGTTCGCGTCGATGGCCGCGAGCCACCCGCGCGTGCGCTCGTCGCCCACCTCGAGGCGCATCGCGCTGACGAACGCCTGGAACGACGCGTTCGTGGGCGCGAAGCCGATCCGCCCGCGCCACTCGGGCCGCGCGAAGTCGAAGATGCTCTGGGGAAGATCCCCGGCCTTCAGGCGGCGCGTGTCGTAGGCCACCACCCGGGCGCGTCCGGAGGTGCCCACCCACCGGCGCTCGGGGTCGCGGAAGCGCTCCGGGATGGGCGCCACCACCGGCTCGGGGAGCTCTCGCATGAGGCCCTGGTTCGCCACCGCCCCGAGCGAGCCGGCATCCTGCGCGAAGAACACGTCGGCGCGGCCGCGGCCGCCCTCCTCGCCGAGCGTGGCCGCCAGCTCGGCGGAGTCCCCGTAGCGGACCTCCACCGGGATCCCGCTCGTGCGCTCGAAGCGCTCGAAGAGCTCGCCCACGAGGTTCTCGGCGCGCCCGGAGTAGACCACGAGCGGCGCTCGTGGGTCCTCGGGCCCCGGAGCCGGCTCGCCACCGCAGCCGAGGGCGGCGAGCGCGCCGATCGCCGCGAGGGCGAAGAGCATCGCCAGGCGTGGCGAGCGGCTCATCGGCCCTCACCGGTGGGGACCACGGCGTGCAGGCCCCCGTCGAAGCTGACCGCGTACAGCTCTCCGCGGGCGTCCTCGCCGAAGGAGGTGACGAGGGGAAGTCGCACCGGCTCCCTACGCACGCGCGGGCCGCCCCCGCCGCGGGCGCGCAGCGACCACAGATTGCCCGAGCACAGGTCGCCGAGCAGGTAGCGCCCGCGCATGGCCGGCACCCGCCGCCCGCGGTAGACGTAGCCGCCGGTGACCGAGCAGCCCTCGCGGCGGCCGTAGGAGAACACCGGCCACGTGAGATGCCCGCGCCGGCGCTCGAGCCGCCGGCGGCGCGGCTGGCGGACCGGCCCCTCGTAGACGCCCCATCCGAAGTTCAGGAGCCGCCTCTCGCCCGCAGCGATCAGGTCGATCTCCTCGTAGGCGTCCTGGCCCACATCGGCCAGCCAGATGTCGCCGCCGGCGCGGTCGAAGGAGAACCGCCACGGGTTGCGCAGGCCGAAGGCCGCGATCTCCCACCGCGACCCGGAGCGGTCCACGTCGCGGCGGAGCAGCTTGCCGAGCAGGGTGTCCAGGCGCTGCCCGCGCCCCTCGGGGTCGAAGGCCGAGCCGCCGTCGCCCAGCCCGAGGTAGAGGCGCCCGTCCGGCCCGAACGCGAGTTGTCCGCCCTTGTGGTTCTCGTAGGGCTGGCGCTGGCGCAGGACGACGCGTCCGCCGTCCGGGTCCACCCGATCTCCGCGCACCCGGTACTCGACCACCCGCGTGTCCCGCCCCCGATCGGTGTAGTGGACGAACAGGCGGCCGTTGCGGGCGTGGTCGGGATGGAAGGCCAGGCCGAGGAAACCCATCTCGCCGCCGGTCTTCACGCGGTCGGTCAGGTCGAGGAAGGGCTCGGCGAGCACACGCCCGCCGGCCACGATCCGAACCCGCCCCGCCTGCTCGAGGACGTAGAGGCGGTCGGGGTCTCCGGGGCGCGCCACGACTCCGGTCGGCGCCTCGAGCCCCGAGGCCACCGGTGCGAGGGCGAAGGGAGCGGGGGCGCGGCCCGAGCCCTCCGCTCCCCGCCAGTCGAAGACGAGCTTCCCCGCGGCCACGGCACCCACCGCGCCGAGGGCGCCGAGGCCCACGGCAAGTCCTTTCGCCCGCCGCCGAGGGCGCTGATTGGTCGCGCTGGCGGCCACGAATTAGGTAACCCTAACAAGAGTCGCGGCTGGCGAGTCGCAGTGGGCGTCTCAGCCCGCGCCCGAGCATGCGGCGAGCACCTCCCAGCGGCCGTGGCCTGCCACCGCCGCGAACCGCTCCCCGGAAGGCACGCGCGGGGCGAGCGGCGCCCCCGAGCCCAGTCGCGAGCGGAAGACGACTCCGGGCGCTCGGGGGGAGAAGCCCACCCACGCCTTGGGCACGTCGAGATGCCACGCCAGCAGGGGGCCGCGATACGGCCCTACGAAGGGTCGCCCGCAGGCGCGAACGCGTGCGCCACCGCCGGCCGCCGCGACGGCGCCCTCGAGGTCGCGGGTGAGCGCCGCGGCGTCCTGGGCGCGCCACAGGGCGTCCGACACCTCGCCGGCGCGGCCGAGCGCGAACGCGAGCACCACGGCCGCCAGGGCAGCGCCGCCGAAGGCGGCCGCCCGCCCGGTTAGGGCGGTGGCCAGCCGCCCGAGCGCCGCGGCGCCGGCCACGCCGAGCGCCGCAGCGCCGGGCAGCGCGTAGCGCTCCTCGCCGGAGAACCCGACCTCGCTCATCGCGGCCACGAGCATCATCCATGCCAGACCACCGAGAGCGAGGAGGGCGATGGCGCCCAGCGGCGGCGCGGTCCGCGGCGAGCCGACCCTCCGCGCGATGCCGACCGCGGCCACCCCCACCCCCGCCAGCGCCAGCGGGGCGAGCGCCAGCCCCGCGGCCCGCTCGAGCGAGGCGAGGGCGGGGTGCTGCGCCAGCGCCGGCGCATCCGGGTTCGGCACGGTGGCCCGCTGCCCCGAGCGCAGCGCATCGCCCGACGCGAGGAGCTCCGGCCCGAGCCAGAACGCCGGGAGCAACGCAGCGCCGGCGACGATCCAGCGACGCAGCGATGGCTCTCGCCTCCATGCCCAGGCGCCGTAGAGCGCGAGGAGCGGCCAGCTCTCCGGACGCAACAGCGCGGCACCGAAGCCGAGTGCGAGCGCCGCGCCCACGCGGCCGGCGAGCCCCCGCTCGAAGGCGAGGAGGCCGAGGAGGATCACGGGGCCCTCCGCTCCGCCGCCCGCCACGACCGTGAGCCACCCCGAGCACAGCGCCACCCCGAGGCCGGCGGCCACCCCGGCGAGCGCCGACCCTCCGGACAGGAGGCGTGCGAGGCGCGCGGCCACCACTACCCCGAGCAGCGAGGCCGCCCGCGAGAGAACCAGCCACAGCTCGGGCGCGGCGCTCCCCGCCGGCGCGAGCAGCGCCGTGACCGCCACCGGCAGCGGCTTGAACGCCGGCCCACCGTCGGTGAAGAGCTCGAGGCGTGCGACCTCCCGGCCCCATTGGAGCCAGCTCCACGCGTCATAGGAGGGCGCGGCGGCCAGGACGAGCGACCACGCGGCCAGCCCGACGCACAGGAGCGCCTCGACCGCCCGGATCCGGGCGGTCCCACCACCTCCAGCCGGACCGTCGCAGCGCATCATCGAATCCGGCAGACTGGCGCAACGACCCCTGAACAGGTCCGTCCTTCGCCACTAGACTCATATCCGACCTCGAGAGAAGGATTTCCCACATGGCTGCCACCGACAAGACAAGAGTCGCCCGGCCGAGCGCCGTCGAGGAGGACGAGCAGGGCCAGCTGATCGCGCGCAAGGGGATCTCCCGCGAGGTGGTGGAGGAGATGTCCCGCCTCAAGGGCGAGCCCGACTGGATGCGCGCAAAGCGCGTCAAGTCCTTCGAGATCTTCGAGCGCAAGCCCATCCCCACGTGGGGCGTGGACCTCTCGGGCCTCGACCTCGACAACCTCGTCCTCTACTCGCCGGCCACCGCGGGTCGCTACGACAGCTGGGACGACGTCCCCGCCGAGATGAAGAAGACCTACGAGGATCTCGGGATCCCCCAGGCCGAGCGCGAGCACCTGGCCGGAGTGGTCGGGGTGTGGGACAACGAGCCGGTCTACGAGGGGCTCAAGGAGGAGTACCGCAAGCTCGGGATCATCTTCTGCTCGATGGACACCGCGGTCGAGGAGTACCCGGACCTCGTCGAGCCCTACTTCATGACCAAGAACGTGCCGCCGCAGGACAACAAGTTCTCGGCGCTGCACGGCGCCATCTGGTCGGGCGGGTCGTTCCTCTACGTGCCGAAGGGCGTCAAGGTCGACCTGCCGCTACAGGCCTACTTCCGCATGGAGGGCGAGGGCGAGGGCACGTTCGAGCACACGCTCATCATCGCCGACGAGGGCTCCGAGGTGAACTACATCGAGGGCTGCACCGCGCAGTCCTACTCGGTGAACTCGATGCACTCCGCGGTGGTGGAGATCTTCGTCAAGGAGGGCGCGAAGGCGCGCTACACGACGGTCCAGAACTGGTCCAAGGACGTCTACAACCTCAACACCAAGCGTGCGGTGGTGGAGGCCGAGGGCACGGTCGAGTGGGTCGGCGGCTCGATGGGCGCCAAGTACGTGATGCTCTACCCCGGCTCGTTCCTGATGGGCGAGCACGCCCGCGCCGACCACCTGAACGTGGGCGTGGCGAGCGGAGGGGTGTGGAAGGACACCGGCGCCAAGGTCATGCACCTGGCCCCGAACACCACATCGAACATCCTCGCCAAGTCCATCTCCATGGACGGCGGCGTCATGGGCTATCGCGGGCTGGTCCGCATGGGCCACAACTCGCAGGGCTCGAAGGCCCGCGTGCAGTGCGACGGCCTGATGATGGACCCCGAGTCGCGCTCGGACACCTGGCCTGACATCCAGATCCAGAACCCCCACACCACCGTGGCCCACGAGGCCGTGGTCGGCCGCATCTCCGACGAGCAGATGTTCTACCTCCGCAGCCGCGGGCTGAGCGAGGAGGAGGCGGCCGCGATGATCGTCAACGGGTTCATCGAGCCGGTCACCAAGGAGCTGCCGATGGAGTACGCGGTCGAGCTGAACCGGCTGATCCAGCTCGAGATGGT
>Ga0208612_1000566_pt1 | contig 15879 bp, 13 predicted proteins | sample AntDryMetagUQ889_FD_188089 | JGI IMG/M metagenome (GOLD analysis project Ga0208612, IMG submission 188089) | Polar desert microbial communities from Antarctic Dry Valleys - UQ889 (SPAdes) | ecosystem: Environmental > Terrestrial > Soil > Desert | place: Antarctic Dry Valleys | collected 2008-12-31 | reverse complement strand
GCGCGCGCGAGTGTTCGGCTCGGCCTCGCCGAGGAGGCGCGAGCCGTGGGCCATGTCGACCTCGCCCGAAAGGACGGGCTCGACCAGCCGCGGCATCTCTTCGGGCAGGTGCTGGCCGTCGGCGTCGATCGTCACAACGACCTCGGCGCCCGAGTCGGAGAGAAGCCGGTAGCCAGTGCGGAGAGCCGCGCCACCGCCGCGATTGATCACGTGGCGCGCCACGACCGCGCCTGCGTGCTCGGCGACGTCGCCCGTGCCGTCACGCGAGCCGTCGTCGACGACCAAGACCGCGGTCGCTCGCCCGCAGACCTCGGCGGGAAGCCCATCGAGCACGTGGCCGATGTTCTCGCGCTCGTTGTAGGCGGGAACGAGAATCGCGACCTTGCCGCGGAAGCGCTCGGGGTGCCCATCGCGGCGAAAGCGCTCCCAGGCGAGGCCCTCAAGAACCGCCTGGAGCTCGCGAGTTACCCGCGAGCCCTGCGCGAGTGCCCTCACGGTCAGCACAAACAGAATCAGGATCGCGAACACGGCGACGCCGACGATTCGCGTTCCGTTCTCGCGCTCGAAAGAGAAGGTGGAGAGGATCGCGTCGAGGAGCTCTGTGCCGGCCACCAGCGCCAGGCCGAGCGCGAGGCCAAGCAGGATGAGGACGTCGCCATTTCGAAGCGAGCGCCGGCGCCAGATCGCAAACGCGCCGATCAGTGCGGCCAGCACGAGACCGCCGGCGCGAAGCGCGGTGAACTCCTCGGGGAACAGCCCAGCGATCGGAAGAGGCGACATGGTGGTCAGCTACCGTACCCGCGATGCGCATCCTGATTCTGGGTGGCGATGGATACCTGGGGTGGCCTACCGCGATGCGATTCTCCGCGCGGGGGCACGATGTTTCTGTCGTCGACAACTTCGCCCGTCGCCGCTGGCACACCGAAAACGGAACCGACTCGCTGACTCCGATCGCGAGCCTTGACGAGCGCCTCGACGCCTGGCACGAGCGTTCCGAGAACCGCATCCGCTCGTTCGTGGGCGCGATGGAGGACGCCGCGTTCGTCGACTCCGTGATCTCCGAGACGAACCCCGAAGCGATCGTCCACTACGCCGAGCAGGCCTCCGCGCCGTACTCGATGAAGTCTCGGGAGACCGCAGTCGAGACGCAGTACTCGAACGTGATCGGCACCCTCAACCTCCTCTTCGCCATCCGCGACCAGGTGCCTGACGCGCACCTCGTAAAGCTCGGCACGATGGGCGAGTACGGAACGCCCAATATCGACATCGAAGAGGGCTACATCGAGATCGAGCACAAGGGCCGGAAGGACACGCTTCCCTTCCCGAAGCTCCCCGGCTCGCTCTACCACCTCTCGAAGGTCCACGACTCCCACAACATCCACTTCGCCTGCCGGATCTGGGGCCTTCGCGCGACCGACCTCAACCAGGGCGTCGTCTACGGTGTCGAGACAGAGGAGTCCGCGGACGACGAGCGCCTCATCACCCGCTTCGACTACGACCAGTATTTCGGCACCGTCCTCAACCGCTTCTGCACTCAGGCGGTGATCGGCCATCCGCTCACCGTCTACGGCGAGGGTGGCCAGACGCGAGGCTTCCTCAACATCCGCGACACGCTTCAGTGCGTCGAGCTTGCGGTGGAGAACCCGGCGGACGCCGGCGATTTCCGCGTGTTCAACCAGTTCACCGAGCAGTTCTCGGTCTCAGAGCTGGCCGAGCTCGTCCGCTCGAGCGCTTCCGAGGTCGGGATCGACGTCGAGATCAAGAAGTACCCGAATCCGCGCGTCGAGATGGAAGAGCACTACTACAACGCGGCCAACACGAAGCTTCACGACTTGGGCCTCCAGCCCAATCACCTTGGCGAAGAGCTCGTCCGCTCGCTCCTCGGGATCATCGAGCGCCATCGCGGCCGCGTGATCGACTCGGCGATCCTGCCGACGACGAGCTGGACCGGCGGCGACTCGGCGGCAACGGCGCTGCACGCGCCGGAAGCCGCGCCTCTCACCTCATAGCTCTCAGTACCATCGATCCGATGCGCGCTGCGGACGCACTTTGCGAGGCATTGAAGAACGAGGGGGTCGAGCACGTCTTCGGCATCCCCGGCGGCGCCAATCTGCCGCTCTACGACGCCATCTACGACGCTGAGTTCCAGCACATCCAGGCGCGCCATGAGCAGGGCGCCGGGCACATGGCCGAGGGCTATGCCAAGGCCTCGGGCCGAGTCGGCGTCGCGATCGCCACCTCGGGCCCCGGCGCGACGAACCTGGTCACGCCGATCGCCGACGCGATGATGGACTCCGTCCCGACCGTCTTCATCACCGGCCAGGTCCGCACCGACCTGATCGGCACGGACGGCTTCCAGGAGGCCGATGTGGTCGGCATCACCCTGCCGGTCGTAAAGCACTCGCTCCTGGTCACGGACCCGCGCCAGATCCCCGACTACATCCACAAGGCCTTCCACATCGCCTCGACCGGCCGGCCCGGCCCGGTCCTCGTGGACGTCCCGCAGGACCTGATCCGTGCGGACATCGACTACACGCCCGCTACGGGCTCACCCACGCTCCCCGGCTACAAGCCGTCTTTCGAGGGAAACATCAAGCAGATCCGGATTGCGGCCAAGGCGCTTGCCAACTCCAAACGTCCCGTGATCTACGGCGGCGGCGGGATCATCAACGCGAACGCGTCGGCCGAGTTCCAGGAGTTCTGCCGCTCTGATGATCTGCCCGTAACCCTCACACTGATGGGCCTCGGCGCCTTTCCGGCCCCCGACGAGCAGTGGCTCGGCATGCTCGGGATGCACGGCACACGCACGGCGAACTACGCGATGGACGAGGCGGACCTGATCGTCTGCGTCGGCGCCCGCTTCGACGACCGCATCACCGGCAAGCTCTCCGAGTTCGCGCCGCGCGCCAAGTTCGTCCACATCGACGTCGACCCGGCCGAGATCGGCAAGAACATCCCCGCGCACATCCCGATCGTCGGCGACGCCCGCGACATCCTTCCCAAGCTGGCCCGCGAATACCAGGCGCTCGGCGCCGACTCGGCTCGCCTGGGTGAGTGGTGGAGCCGAATCCGCGCCTGGCAGTCCGAATACCCGCTCCGCTACGAGGACTCCTCAGATTCCGAGATCAAGCCGCAGTTCATGGTGGAGGCGATGTACGAGGCGACCTCGGGCGAGGCGATCATCACCTCGGACGTCGGCCAGCACCAGATGTGGGCCGCGCAGTACTACCACTTCGCAAAGCCCCGCCGCTGGCTGAACTCCGGCGGCCTGGGGACGATGGGCTTCGGGCTTCCCTCGGCGATCGGCGCCAAGGTCGCATGCCCCGACGAAACGGTCGTCGGCCTCTCTGGCGATGGCTCGTTGATCATGACCTGCCAGGAGATGGCGACGGCAGCGCGTCACGACATCCCGGTGAAGATGTTCCTGATGAACAACGGACACTTCGGCATGGTCCGCCAGTGGCAGGAGCTCTTTTGGGAGAAGCGATACTCCTCGGTCGAGATGGGCCCAAGCCCCGACTGGTCGAAGCTCGCCGAAGCATTCGGCTGGACCGGCATGCGCTGCGACGCCAAGGGCGACCTTCGCGACGCCATGCGCACCGCGCTCGAGACGGACGGCCCTGTCCTGCTTGACGTCCACGTCTCGAAGGAAGAAAACTGCTACCCGATGATCCCTGCGGGGGCGGCCGCCAGGGATATGGTCGGCTGATGGGCGAGCCAGGCACACCTGAGCTGGTCAAGCTCGAGGATCTCCAGGCGGGGAGTGTCCTCACGGGCCGCAAGCACATCCTCAGCCTGATGGTCGAGAACAAGCCGGGCGTCCTCGCCCGCATCGCGGGCCTCTTCAGCCGCCGCGGCTTCAACATCGACACGCTCGCGGTCGGCCCGACGGAGGATCCGGACGTCTCGCGCGTGACCCTCACGCTCGACGGCGCCGTCCACCCGATCGATCAGGTCACCAAGCAGCTTCACAAGCTAGTCAACGTGATCAAGATCCGCGACATGGAGCCCGACGGCACCGTGGCTCGCGAGATGGCCCTCTTCCGCGTCAACGCCGCGGTCGAGAACCGCGGCGAGATCATGCAGTTCGCCGAGATCTTCAACGCCAACATCGTCGACGTCTCGCGCCGGACCCTCACGATCGAGGTCACCGGCTCGCAGGACAAGATCGACTCGTTCGAACGCATGGTGCGCCCTCACGGCCTGATCGAGATGGCTCGCACAGGCGAGGTCGCGATCACCAAGTCGCGCCCCGACGCCTAACCTTTCGCTGAGAGTTATCTCGCGGGACAATGCGTCCCGCCAAATCACTCTCAGCGGAATGTGATGGCCACGGTTCTCGACACTCTTTCGGATCGCCTCGACAGGCTCGCGGGCCGCTGGAACGGGCGCTCGCGGCGGCTCCTGAGCGCGACCGTCGAGACCGATCTGCGCGACCCGGTCGGTGCGGTGGTGGCATCGCGGCTTGCCTCCGATCGCTGGTTTGCATGGGAGGAGCCCGAACGCGGCTTCGCGCTCGCCGGGCTTGGCAGCGCATCCGAGATCGTCTCGCGTGGGCCGAGCCGCTTCGCCGACCTCGCGGCCGAGAGCGCGCGGGTCCTCCGGGACCGCATGGCCGACGAGCCGCCAGGGCTGCCCGCGGGCGCCGGGCCGGTGTGGACCGGCGGCTTTGCGTTCGCCGACGACGGCGGCTCCTCGGCTCACTGGTCCTCGCTTCCGCCTGCGCTCCTGGTCCTGCCGGAGCTATCGGCCGTTCGCGATGGCGAGCGTGCCTTCCTGACCGCTTCGGTGGAGCTGGCGCCGGGCTCAGACCCCGGCGCTGCCCTTGCCGGCCTTCGCGCGCGGCTCGGGGCGCTGGCTGATCGGGAGCTGCCCATGCTGGACCCGGCCGCGTTCGGGCGCGTGAACGTCGCCAGCGCGGCCGACCCTTCGGCGTACGAGCAGGCCGTGGCCAGGGCGGTCGAGCGCATCCGCGGAGGTGAGCTCGAAAAGATCGTCCTCGCGCGGGAGGTCCGCGCCGAGGCACCGCGCGCGCACGATCCAGCGGCCCTCTTCGCCGCGCTGCGAGAGCTCTTTCCCTCCTGTTACTGCTTTTGCGTCGGCACGCCCGAGGCGGCGTTTCTCGGCGCCAGCCCGGAGCTCCTGGTCAGGCGGCGCGGGGCGGGGGCGCAGACCGTCGCGCTGGCCGGCTCGACTCGCCGCAGCGCCGACCCGGCGGTCGACGACCACCTGGGCGAGCAGCTCGCCCGCTCGGCCAAGAACCGCTCCGAGCACGAGATCGTCGTTCGCAGGATCGAGCGCTCGCTCAGGCCTCACTCGGTCTGGGTCGAGGCCGGACGCGAGCCCGTTCTGATCAAGGTGGCGAATATCCAGCACCTCGCGACGCCGATCCACGCTCAGCTTGCCGACCCGCGCTCGGCGGTCGAGCTGGCCGGGATGCTCCATCCAACGCCGGCGGTAGGCGGCGAGCCGAACGACCGCGCGGTCGAGGCGATCGCAGAGCTCGAGCGGCTTGATCGCGGCTGGTACGCGGGGCCGGTGGGGTGGATGGACGCGACCGAGGACGGTGAGTTCTGTGTGGCCCTGCGCTCGGCGCTGCTTCGAGACCGCACGGCGCATCTGTTCGCGGGGGCGGGGATCGTGGCGGACTCCGAACCCGAAGCCGAGCTCGCCGAGACCGAGCTCAAGCTCGGGGCGCTCCTGCCGTTAGTCTCGGGCTGAAGGGGTGATCTCTCGATGGCGCGGGACCGTACAATGTCGGGATGCCTAAAGGCAAGCTAAAGCGAGACGCGCGCGCTGCCGCCTACCGGGGCGACACCGACACGATCGGCCGTGCCTGGCTTGCGCCCGTGGCGATCGCCGTCTTCTCGGCCGCCCTGATGCTGATCGTGGCCGCCGTCGAGGGCCTGCCGCTCCGCGACCCCGACGCCCGCTACGTGGGCTCGCCGCTCGCCCTGATCGGCGTGATCGCGGGGATCTTCCTCGTGGCCGACCTGGTGCCGCGCTCGTGGCGCTGCTCGCGCCAGACCGGCAACTCGCTCCCGGCGTCGTTCGTCGGCGTCTTCGAGGAGCGCTGGTGGGGGCGCCGCGGGCTAATCGTGATCGCTTCGCTGCTCGCGTTCTACGTCACCTACATCTCCTACCGAAACCTGAAGAGCTACCTGCCGTTCGTGACCGACGCCAACTTCGACGGAGAGCTGCTCTCGACCGAGCGCTCGATCTTCTTCGGGAACGACCCGGCCTCGATGCTCCATGACCTCCTCGGAACGGGCTTCACCGCCGAGTTCCTCTCCGCGGTCTATCTCGCCTTCCTCACCTTCGTGCCGATCTCCTTGGCTGTCGCGCTGGTCTGGTCGAATCGCGTGAAGGTCGGCATCACCTACGTCTCGGCCCTCTCGATCTGCTGGATCCTGGGAGCGATGTCCTACTACGTCCTGCCTGCCCTCGGGCCCGTCTTCGCCGATCCGCAGGTCTTTGCCGCCCTCCCCGAGACCGGTGTTTCGCGCCTCCAGGAGACGCTCCTCGAGCATCGCCGCGAGGTCCTCGCCGATCCCCTCGCGACCAACGCCGTCCAGTCGATCGCCGCGTTCGCGTCACTTCACACGGGCGTCCTGTTTGCCGCCGCTCTGGTGGCGCACCGCTCGCGCTCACATGGCGCCGTCCGCTACGGCCTGTGGGCGATGCTCGGCTTAACGATGATCGCCACGGTCTATTTCGGCTGGCACTACATCGTCGACGACTTCGCGGGCCTTTTTATCGGCGCCTTCGCCGTCCTCGGTGCTGAGCGTCTCACAAAGCGCCTCTCCGGGGCGCCCACCACGGAGCGAAGCCTCATACCAGAAGCGTTGCCAGGTAGTAGCCGAGCGGCACCGTGAACAGAAGCGCATCGACCCGGTCAAGCACGCCCCCGTGCGCGCCGAGGAGCGTTCCCGAGTCCTTGACGCCGGCTTCCCTCTTTAGTGCCGACTCCCAAAGGTCTCCGGCAGGTGCGGCGATCGAGACACAGAGCCCTATGAGAGCCGCTTCCCATACCGCGAGCCACGGCTCGGCAACGATCGCAAGGATCACGACTGAGAGCGTGCCGACGGCGATTCCGGCCGCGAGCCCCTCGACCGTCTTTCGCGGCGAGATCGTGGGGGCCAGCGGCGTCTTTCCGTACACGGAGCCCAGGATGTGGGCGGCTGTGTCGCCAAGGAAGGTCGCCAGGAGCACAATCAGCACCAGCGCTCCGCCGTGCTCGAGCTCTCTCAGTAGCACGCCGTGGGCCAGCGCTGCCCCGACCCAGACGATGCAAAACGTCGCGACGATGACGGGCGCCACGCGCTCATCGGAGCGTCCGGTGAACAGTGCTCCGACGGCGAGCACGGCGAACGAAATCGCGACCGCCGGTGCCAGTGCGTCTCGCCCTTCGATGGCGGTCGCCACCACGACCGCGGTGGCCAGGACTCCCGCGGCGATCGCGATCGGGCGCTCCTCTCGCACCAGGCGCACCGCTTCGAAGGCGGCCATGCCCGCGACGATCGCCACGATGGCCGCGAACGCGGCGCCGCCTGCCGCCAAGAGCAGCGCCAGAACGATGGCGCCGGGAACGGCGATCGCAAGCCTTGCGGGAAGGTCTGAAAGCCGCGTCGGGCGTACGTCGGTCCGAGGCAGATCTTCCTCCGCGACGCTCACGCGCCAACCCTCGCAGATAGCCGGGCGGCTGGGCTCGTGAACGCGCCGAACGCACTCACGATGTCGCGGGTGGCGCTTGTTCCCGTCTTGGCGATCGCGCTCGCCAAAGGCAACCTCAACTTCGCACTCGTGGTCTTCGCACTCGGCATGGCCACCGACGTCCTCGACGGCCACATCGCCCGGACTCGAGGCCCGATCACCGACTTCGGAAAGCTCATGGACCCAATCGCGGACAAGCTCTTCGTGGGCACCGCCTTCATCTGCCTCGCCGCCCTCGATCGGATCGAACTGGGCGTCGTCGCGGTCATCCTCAGTCGCGAGATCGCGGTGTCGGGCCTTCGCTACGTCGCCAAGCAGCGTGGCACGGTGATCAGCGCCGACGGCCTCGGCAAGGCGAAGACAGGGCTTCAGACGCTTACGATCGTGGTGCTCCTCTATGTCACCCAGTCGTTCACTGCCGAGGCGCAGCTCTTGGTCATGGTGACCACGTTCGTCACCATCCTTTCCGGAATGTCGTACTTCATGGCCTACGCGACCGCGCCTCAGAAGTCCCGGCGTGATCCGATCGAGCCGGCCTCCTCGCCGGGCTGATGTCCGCGTCCCAGGCCCGTCTGCCCGCCGATCAGGCGCGGCTCCACGATCTGGCCTGCGCGATCCACCTCCACTCGGACTACTCGGACGGCACGGCGACGATCCCAGAGCTGATGGAGTCCGCCCGCGAGGCCGAGCGCGATGTAATCCTCCTGACCGATCACGACACGCTCGGCGCCAAGGACGACGGCCACGAGGGCTGGCACGGATCGGTTCTGCTCGGCGTGGGGCTCGAGGTGACGCCGCGCGCGGGCCACTTCCTGGCCTTTGGCCTCGACTTAAAGATCAAGCACAAAGGCATGCCCGAGGCGGAGATTCCGCTGGCGGTCGCCAGGGCGGGCGGGTTCGGGTTCGTCGCGCATCCCTGGTCGAAGGGCGCCCGCATCCTCGAGCGCTACGGGCGCTTCGTTAAGCGAGGCCTGGCGCACGGCTGGCAGGAGATCGAGGGCGACGGAATCACCGGGATCGAGCTCTGGAGCGTCACCACCGATGCCTCGGAAGACTGGCGCGGCCCAGTCGACGCGATTCGCTATCTGGTGAATCCCGAGGCGCAGCTCGACGGTCCTCGCGCCGAGGACATCGTCGCCTGGGACCGCATCTGCACGGAGCGCCGATTCGTGGCGATCGGCGGACTCGACGCCCACCAGCACGGCATCCGCGTGCGCGGGCGGCTCTGGAGCCCGATGCGAAACGCGCGCTACTTCGCGATGCTCTCGACCTACGTGTCCTTGACCGAGGCTCCCCAGGGCGGCGAGCACGGCCAGGCAGACCTCGACCTCGTCTACGACGCGCTTCGCGAGGGCCGCTGCTACCTCTCGGTCGACGCGATCGCTCCCGGCCGCGGCTTTCGCTTCTGGGGCGAGTCGCCGGACGGCGCGCAGGCGATGATGGGGGAGGAGCGCCCGGCGGGCAGCTGGACCCTTCGCGCGTCCTTGCCCGGTGACGCGTCCGTCAGGCTCATCCGAAACGGCGAGCCGATCGCCGAGGCGACCGCGGACACGCTCGAGCACGAGGTCACAGAGCCGGGCGCCTACCGCATCGAGGCTCACCGCCACTGGCGAAAGCGCGAGCGGCCATGGATCTATTCGAACCCGATCTACCTGCGATGAATGCTCAGACTCCCATCAGTGCTCCGACGCAAAGCGATGCGCGTTGCGCCCTAGGGTCGGGCGCGATCGACACCGCTTTGCCCACGCGGGGAACTTTCGCTTGAAGCTCCCGATCGGCGTGGTGCGTGCGGTTGACCGGCATGTCGTCTCGCGTTCGTTCGGCATGAGGTACCCAGCCGGCCGCGCGATGGTCGAGGCGCTTGCGCTGCTCGACTCGGTCCCGCCCGGCGTCGAGATCCGAAGCGGCACTGCGGGTGGCGTTCCGGCGAAGCTCGTCGCGCCTCGCGGCGCCCATCCCGAGCCGAGGGTGGTCTGGCTACACGGCGGCGCTTACTGCTTCAACTCGCCGCGCGTCTATGAGACCTTCGCCGGCCACCTCGCGCTAGCGCTCGACGCAAGCGTCCTCTTACCCGGCTATCGCCGCGCGCCCGAGCACCCCTACCCGGCGGCGCACGAGGACGCCCTCGCAGCCTTCCGCGCCCTCTCAGGCGACCGGCCGCTCATTCTCGCCGGCGACTCCGCCGGCGCAGGCCTGGCGCTCGGCGCAGCGACCGCGCTTCGCGACTCAAGCGAGCTCCTGCCCGCCGGTCTTCTCCTGATGTCGCCATGGGTCGATCTCACGGGATCTGGCGGGTCCGTCCGCTTCAACGACGGCAAGGACGCGATTTTGCGAGCGGCCTACCTGCCCGCGCACGCGCAGGCCTACGCGGGCGGGCTCGACCTCGCCGACCCCCGCATCTCGCCGCTCAACGCGGATCTCTCGGGGCTGCCACCAGCCCTGATCCAGTGCGGCTCGGAAGAGCTGTTCCTGAGCGAGTGCACGGCGCTCGCCGCGCGGATGGAGGGGGCGGGTACCCCGGCCGAACTTCAGGTCACGAACGGGATGTGGCACGACTTCCAAACCCATGCCGGGATGCTGCGTGAGTCCGCCGAGGCAGTGGAGCGCATGGCCGCGTGGGCTAAGCCACTACTGGCCTGACCCAAGCGCTTCGGCTACGCGCGCCCAGATCGCGTCGTGAACGCCCACGTTTCGGGAGCGGTCGACCGGCACCTCGATCAGCACATGATGGTCAGCCCCGGCTCCGGCCAGCTCGTCGAGGTCGGCGACCTGGCGGTGCTCGATCCGGTGAAGGGCGGCCAGGTGCGAGAGGTCGAGGCCGAGCGGCGTGCCGAAGATCGCCTCGAACTCTGAGCGCGAGACCTCAGACGCCTGCGACAAGAACTCGAAGATGCCACCGCCGTCGTTGTTCAGGCAAATGATCCGCACCGGTGCCTGCGCGTGGCGCAACAGGGCCAGGCCGTTCGAGTCGTGATGGAGCGCGAGGTCGCCAATCAGGACCCATGCCGGGCGCCCTGACGCCACCGCCGCGCCGATCGCCGATGAGACGGTGCCGTCGATTCCGTTCGCGCCGCGGTTCGACAAAAAGAGAGTCTCGCGCGGGCTTGAGGGCAGGAACGCCTCGGCGTCGCGGATCGGCATGGACGAGGCGCAGAAGACCAGGTCACCGTCTCTGAGCGCAGCGCCCAGCGACATGTGGGCGGTGGGCTCGGTCGGCGCGCCGCCGAAGCGGCTGAGCTCGGCGCGGATCGCCTCGGCGGCGGCGGAGTTAGCCGCAAGCCACGCGTCAGCGAACGTGCTCCCCGGAGCCTCTCCGAGGCGATCGTTCAAAGCCATGGCCAGCGCCGCCGGCTCGGCGCGAAGGGTCAGGCCGGCGGTCCGGGTCGGGTCGTTCCATGTACCGACCGGGTCGACGACCAGCTGGGCCAGCGCCGGCAGCGACGTAAGCCACTGCCGCAGTGCCTTCGAGGTCGGCATGTCGCCGAAGCGAAGGACCATCTCGGGCTCGAGGTCGGCGGGGCGCGCCCGTGCAATCGCGTCGTATGCCCAGACAACGTTTGCCTCCGAGTGGGTGCTGAGCCGAAGCTGGGAAGTCGGCTCGGCCAGGATCGGAAAGCCTGTGGCAACCGATAGCGCCGCTACCGCCGGCGCTAAGGCCGGGTCGGTCTGCCTGCCGGCGACGATCAGGCCGCGCCGCGTCTCGGTCAGGTCGGCAGCGATTGCATCGAGCGCCTCCGGCCCAAGCGCTGGAGGCGGAGCGTGAACAGCGGCCAGCGGCAGGTCGCCGCGGCCGTCGAGAGCAAGCCGTGACGTGGCCGCGACGTCGCCATCGACCGGCTCGGGCCCAAGCGGATCGCGCCACGAGAGGTTCAGGTGGACTGGGCCGGGGCGAGGGTCACCAGCGGCGGCTGCGTAGGCGCGGCAGGCGGACGAGCGCATGTGGAGAAGCCCGGCGTCATCGGCAGAGTGCGTGCCCATCTCGCAGAACCAGCGCACGCTCGAGCCGTAGAGCTTCACCTGGTCGATCGTCTGGCCGGCGCCCACACCGCGGAGCTCGGGCGGGCGGTCGCTCGTGAGCACGATCAGCGGCACCGAGGCCTCGTGTGCCTCGGCGACGGCGGGGTGGAGGTTCGCCGCAGCAGTGCCCGAGGTGCAGGCGATCGCGACCGGCCGGCGTGAGGCGAGCGCCGCTCCCAGCGCAAAGAACCCCGCCGAGCGCTCGTCGACGATGCTGGTCGTAGCGATTCCCGCCTCGCGAAGGAGTGCAAGCGCGATTGGGGTCGATCGCGACCCGGGGCAGATCACGGCTTGGTGGACGCCCGAGCGCGCCAGCTCCTCGACCAATGCCGAGGCAAGAGCGGTGTTTCGGTTCGTCGGGTCCATGGCGGTTGACGCTATCCCCTCGGGCGCTCAGTGATGGGTTGGTGTCGCCAGGGCGACGTCAATGCTTCAATCGCCGTTCCAAGGCGTCCTCGTCGAGCTCGATGCCGAGGCCCGGCCCCTCTCCTAGGTGAAGCTCACCGCCGCGAAGCTCGCACTCGCGGGAGGCAATCGTCTCCGCGAAGAGGCGCTGCGTGGCAAGACCGTGAGCGATGCCCGGATCGGTCCCATCTGCTCGCAGGACCTGTGCGGCGTGGGCCGCGGCGGCGATGCCGACCGGGCCGTCCAGAGCGCTCGAGAGGTAGGTGGGGAGGACCCGTGCGATCTGGCGTGCCGAACCGATCCCGCCGACCTTCGAGAGCTTCGCGGTCGCGTAGCGGCATGAGCCGCGCTGGACGGCGCGGTGGGCGTCGGCCTCTGAGGCAATCGACTCGTCGGCGGCGAGCGGGATGTCCTGGTCGCTTGCGACGCGCGCCATACCGCGCAGGCCGCTCACCGGTTGCTCGCAGAGCTCGATGCCGAACGGCTGGAGAAGCCGGAGGATGTCGGTCGCAAGGCGCGCGTCCCACGCCTCGTTTGCGTCCACGCGGATCCGCACCTCGGGCCCAATTGCTTCGCGCACCGCCTCGACCGTGCCCACGTCGTCGGTTCCCGCTCCGAGCTTCAGCTTCACGGTTCCAAACCCGTCTCGGACCCATTCGGCTGCCTGCGCTGCAACTTCAGCGGGCTCGCCGGCGGCGAGCGTCGCGTTGCACTCGACGGGTCGCGAGTCAGGAGCCCGTAGGAGCTGCCAGAGCGCGATCCCCTCGGCCTTCGCGACTGCGTCGAACAGGGCGCACTCGACTGCTGCCAAAGCGGCGGGAGATATCCGTTTGGAGATCGAGAGCTCCAGCATTGTCGCGACGGCGAACGCGAGCGGATCATCGCTCGCCTCGTCCAGGTTGAGCCCCGCCAGGCGCGAGGCGGCATCTGCGATCTCCTCCTCGACCTTCGCAAGCGGCTTGTCGCCCCGGAGCGCAAGGGGTACCGCCTCGCCGAGACCGTCGAACCCGGCGTCGGTGCGCAAGCGAAGGAGGACCATCTCGCGCTCCCCTATCTCGCCGCGGGCGGTCACGTAGGGCGCCGCGAACGGCAGCGAGTACGCGAGGGTCTCGACGAGCTCGATGCGCATTCGTCAGCCGAGGATGAGGCCGAGCGAGAGCAACACGCTGAAGGCGCCCAACAGCGCTCCCGTGGCAGCGAGGGCGCCGTTCAGTGACGGGCCGTCGGTACGGGTGCGCACCGCGCCGAGCGGCTTGATTGCGAGCGGCGCGGAGGCGAGCGAGATCAGCGCCAGCGCGGGCCCGTCGGCGCACACGATCGCGAACGGGAGTACGGCAAAGGCTCCGGCGAGGAGCGCGATGTAGAGCGTCTGTGTGCGCTCACGGCCGAGGCGTACGGCGAGCGTGCGCTTGCCCGCGCGCGCGTCGGTGTGCATGTCGCGCAGGTTGTTGACGACCAGAATCGCGGTCGAGAGGAACCCGACCGACACGCTCAGGAGCACGGGCAGCGCGTCGATCTCTTCGAGTTGCACGTAGTAGGAGCCGTTCACAGCCACGAGGCCGAAGAAGAGAAAGACAAATAGCTCGCCCATCCCCGCGTAGCCGTAGGGCCGGGGGCCTCCGGTGTAGAGAACGCCGGCGATGATCGAGACAATGCCAACGGCGATGATCTCCGGGCCTGCGACCGTCGCCAGGTAGACGCCCGTGAGAGCGGCGAGGCCGAACGCAATCCAGGTCGCGTGGAGGACGCGCTTGGGTGCCAGGAGTCCAGTCGATGTGACCCGAACGGGGCCAAGGCGCTCCGCCGTGTCGGCGCCGCGCTTTGCGTCTGAGTAGTCGTTCGCGAGGTTCGTGCCGATCTGGATCAGAATCGAGCCGACCAGGGCGGCGGCGAACGCGAGCCAGCGGATGTCCTCGGCGAAGTAGTAGGCCGCGGCTGTGCCGACGAGGACCGGAGCGATCGCCGCGGGCAGCGTCCGGGGCCGGGCGGCCATGAGCCAGATGCGAAACGGGCTCAAGGGAAATGCCCCTTATGCGCGCCTTCGGCGTCAGACATCCACCGACACCAGCTTGTTTCGGGCAAAGCTCTCATCAGATACATGCTGCTTTCGGGGGCAAGCCCCTCAAGGGCGCCTGGGGTACTTCGAGAAGTCCGGCGAGCGGCCCTCCTGGAAGGAGTTGCGCCCCTCCTGGCCCTCCTCGGACATGTAGAAGAGGAGCGTCGCGTCGTGCGATAGCTGTTGGATCCCGGTGAGCCCATCCTCGGTAGCGTTGAAGCTCGACTTGAGCAGGCGGAGCGACAGGGGAGAGAGCGCGTTCATCTCGCGACACCATGCGACCGTCTCGCGCTCAAGCTCGGCCACCGGCACGACCGTGTTGACCAGGCCCATGTCCATCGCCTCGTCGGCGCCGTAAAGGCGGCAGAGGAACCAGATCTCCTTGGCGCGCTTGACGCCGACGTTGTTGGCGAGAAGCGAGGCGCCAAAACCGCCGTCGAACGAGCCCACCCGAGGACCTGTCTGGCCGAACACCGCGTTCTCGCCCGCGATCGTCATGTCGCAGACGAGGTGGAGGATGTGGCCGCCTCCGACCGCGTAGCCCGCGACCATCGCGACCACTGGTTTGGGCAGCCGGCGGATCTGCACGTGGAGATCGCCCACGTCGAGGCGCCCGACGCCCTTCTCTGCAACCTCGTCGTCACCGATGTAGCCGTCGTCTCCGCGGATGCGCTGATCGCCGCCCGAGCAGAACGCCTTGTCGCCGGCGCCGGTGAAGATGATCGAACCGACGTCGGTGTCGTCGCGGGCACGGCTGAAAGCGTCGCGAAGCTCGGCGAGGGTCTGCGGGCGGAAGGCGTTCCTGACCTCGGGCCGGTTGATCGAGATCTTCGCGATCCCGTCGGCCTTCTCGTAGAGGAGGTCGCCGTAGGAGTGGGTGGATTCCCACTCGATGGGCGCATAGAGGCTTTCCTCGGGCGGGGCGTCGCGGTGTCGGATCGGCACGTCGGGGATTATGGCGGGGTGACCGAGGCTTTCCGCGAGACCTGGCTTGCCCACCGGGCCGCTGCCCTGCCCGAGCGCCTCGCGCTGCGCTCAGGAGGCCTGGACCTCACCTACGCGGAGCTGGAGGCCGAAGCCACCGCGGTTGCCGCGCGCCTTCGCGACCGGGGCGCGGTCGAGGGTTCGATCGTCCCTCTGGACCTCCCGCCCAGCACGGAGTTCGTCGCTCACCTCCACGCGTTCGCAAAGCTCGGCGCCGTCGCGGCACCGGCGCGCCCGGGCGCTTCCAGGAGGAGGCTCGGGCCACGCTGCACGAGGCCATCGCCTCCGGACAGGCCGACGGCTCGGTGCGCGCCGGCGACCCCACGCTGCTGGCCGCGACCGCCGAGACGGCCGGACGCGGCCTGGTGCTCGCCGCGCGGAGCCTGGACGACTCCCAGCGCGAGGCCGGGCTGCGCGAGCTCGAGCTGCTGCTGGCCGGTTACCTGTTGACCGAAGGCGGACGCGGGGACGGGCCGCGTGGCGTCGGCGGCCCCGGAGGGCGGGCGCCGGGCGCGCCAGGGACGACGGCGGCGTGAGTCGCGCGCAGCCGACGTCGTCGGGCACTTCGCGGGCCTGCGCCCCCTCGCCGCCGGCGAGGGGGCGACCCCGACTAGCGCCGCGTTGCGCGCTCCCGGCGGGCCCGCAACACTGTTCTTCTCGGGATGGAGCACGTCCGCATCGACAAGTGGCTGTGGGCGGCGCGG
>Ga0208612_1000565_pt1 | contig 15899 bp, 18 predicted proteins | sample AntDryMetagUQ889_FD_188089 | JGI IMG/M metagenome (GOLD analysis project Ga0208612, IMG submission 188089) | Polar desert microbial communities from Antarctic Dry Valleys - UQ889 (SPAdes) | ecosystem: Environmental > Terrestrial > Soil > Desert | place: Antarctic Dry Valleys | collected 2008-12-31 | reverse complement strand
CGAGACCAGCTTCACCCGCCGCCTCGCCTGAGGCGGCGGCTCCGGGTAATACCCTGCCGCGCCCATGGCCGACGTCCGCCCGCTGAAGGCGCTCCACTACTCGCTCGACTCCGTCTCCTCCCTCGGCGACGTGGTCGCGCCCCCCTACGACGTGATCGACGGCCCGATGCGCGCCGCTCTCGTGGAGCGCTCGCCCTTCAACGTCGTCGAGATCGACCTGCCCTCCTCGCCCGCGGGGCGCGATCCATACGAGCACGCCACGGAGACGCTTGAAGCGTGGACGCTTCAAGGGATCCTCGCCGCGGACCGCGACGAAGCGCTCTGGGCGCTCGAGCAGTCCTACGAAGGACCGGACGGCCGACGCCACACCCGCCGCGGCTTTTTGTGCCGGGTTCGCGTAACGGACTACGGCCCCGGTCTGGTCCGCCCCCACGAGCGCACTCAGCCCGGGCCCAAGGAGGATCGCCTGCGGCTCACACAGGCGACGCGTCACAACCTCTCTCCCATCTTCTCCCTTCACGAGGGCAACGCTTGGCCGCACCTCGAGCCGGCGGCAAGCGGCAAGCCGTGGGGCGAGGCGACCGACGCCGACGGGACGGTCAACCGCGTTTGGCGGATCGCCGACCCCGGGGTGATCGAGGCGGTCCGCTCCGAGCTCGCCGACTCCGAGCTCCTGATCGCGGACGGCCATCACCGCTACGAGACGGCGCGCACCTATGCCGACCAGGTCGGCGGCGACGGTGAGCACCGCTACACGCTGATGGCTCTCGTCTCGCTCGAGGACGCGGGCCTGACCGTGTTTGGCTACCACCGCCTTCTGACCGACCTCGGCGACGCGGAAAAACAGGAGGCGCTTGCCGCGACGCTCCGCGAGCACTTCGAGATCGAAGAGGTCCCGATCGCAGAGCTCGACCCCGCCGGCGAGGAGGGCATCGGCGTCTTCGGCTACGCCGACGCGCATTTCAAGCGCGGGTTTCGCCTCCGCCTCTCAGATCCCGCCTCGGTGGACGCGGAGCTTCGGGGCTACTCCGAGGACTACCGCCGGCTCGACGCCGCGATCCTCGAGACGCTCATCCTGCGGGGCGCGCTCGGCATGTCGGCCGAAGACGTCGAGGCCAAGCGCGGAATGGCATACACCGCCTCGGCCGACGAGGCGGTGGGACGTCTCGGCGAGGGTGCCGACGCCGTGTTTCTGATGCGCCCGACGCCGGTCGATCAGGTCCGCGCGGTCGCGGCGGCGGGCGAGACGATGCCGCCCAAGTCGACGTACTTCTACCCCAAGCTTCTCACCGGTCTCGTCTTCAACCCGCTGGAATAACCTCGAAGCGTGGTCAAGATCTATACCGGCAAGGGCGACGACGGGACGACCTCGCTCTGGTACGGAGGCCGTGTAGCGAAGGACGACGGCAGAACCGACGCGTACGGAACCCTCGATGAGGCGAACGCCGCCCTGGGCGTCGCCCGGTCCCTTACTGGCGAGGACACCGAGCTAGCCGCCGACATCTTGCGCGTCCAAGACGAGCTCTTCGTCGCCGGAGCTGAGCTGGCGACCGCGCCAGAGGCGGCCGAGCGCCTGGAAGACGGCGTCAGCCGGATCACGGCCGAGATGGCCGCAGAGCTCGAGCCCCTGATCGACAAGTACATGGACCGGGTCGACCTGCCACCGAAGTTCGTCCTGCCTGGCGGCACCACTCTTTCGGCTCAGCTCGACGTTGCCCGCACCATCCTTCGCCGCGCCGAGCGGCGGGTGGTGACGCTCAGCCAGGCGGGCGAGCTTGCCTCCGAGGACCTCCTTCGCTTCTTGAACCGCGCCTCCGATCTCATCTTCGCGATGGCCCGCTTCGCCGACGTGGACGACCCCGAGCTTTTCGCCGGTCGCGGGAAGGGCTGAGACGTGCGCGTCTTTGCCCGCAGGCGGGAGGGCTTTACACACGACGTCGAGATCGAGGGCGGCCACACCGTCGTAGCGGACGAGCCCGCCGACGCGGGCGGCGCCGACGAGGGTCCCTCCCCCACTCGTCTTCTCGCGGCCTCGCTTGCGGCTTGCACCGCGATCACGGTCGAGATGTACGCCGAGCGAAAGGGCTGGGACGTAGGCGCGATGGAGGTTGAAGTCGACACGACCTACGAGGGCTACGCGCCCGTGCGCTTCGACGTAACCCTCCGCCCCACGGGCGAGCTCGATGACGAGCAGATGGAAAAGCTTCGCGTGATCGCCGGCAAGTGCCCGGTCCACAAGGCGCTCACCGGCGACGTCGTCGTGACGATCGTCGACGACTCGGCTCGACCCGAGGTATGAACCTGGGCCTTGCGGGCAGGGCCTGCGTGGTCACCGGTGCCAGCCGCGGCATCGGGCGTGATGTAGCCGAGCGCCTCTGTGCCGAGGGCGCCCACGTGCTCATGGTCGCGCGCGGCGCTGACGACCTCGCCGCGGCCGTGGAGAGCGCAGGCGCGGCGGGCCCCGGAGAGGTCAGCGGGCTTGCCTTGGACGTCACAGATCACGGCGCCGCGGAGCGCATCGTCGCCGAGGCGACCGAGCGCTTCGGGCAGCTTGACGTCGTCGTCAACAACGCAGGCCAGGCGAAGTGGCGAAAGCTCTCAGACATCCCCGACGAGGATTGGCAGGCCGCGTGGGAGCTGAACGTGATGGCCCCCATGCGCCTGATGCGCGCCGCGATCCCGGGCATGGCCAAGCGCGGCTGGGGCCGCATCGTGAACGTGTCGTCGACCGCCGGCAAGCGCCCTTCATCTCACATGCCCGAGTATTCGGTGGCGAAGGCAGCACAACTCTCGCTGTCGAAGGTCTTCTCCGAGGCTCACGCCTCGAGCGGAGTGTTGGTGAACGCTGTCTGCCCCGGCCCGACCGCGTCAGAGATGTGGATGGAGCCGGGTGGCCTTCTCGACCAGGCAAAGGAGCTATCAGGCGCGGCGTCGCGAGACGAAGCGCTCGAGGCCGCCGGTGCGTCCCGGCCGATCGGGCGGCTCGCCGAGCCCGCCGAGGTCGGTGGGGTGATCGCATTCCTTTGCTCGGACGCGGCGTCGTACGTGACCGGAGTCGCCTGGGGCGTCGACGGCGGCACCGTTCAGGTGATCATCTGAGCGCCTCGCCCGAAGGCCGCTCGACGCCGGAGGCCGCCCGCGACGCTCTGGCCTCAACGCTCCTGCCGCTCGACAAAGCCGCGCAGATGAACGCGTCGGGCAGCGTCGACGCGGCAGTGCTCGTCCCGCTTTACGGATGGCCCCAGCAGCCCGGCCTGGTCTTCACCGAGCGGCGCCACGACCTGCGCCGCCACGCTGGCGAGATCTCGTTTCCGGGTGGGCGCCGGGACGAGGGCGAGAGCTATCTGCGTACCGCGCTCCGGGAGGCACACGAGGAGATCGGGATCGACCCGGAGGTCGTGGACGTGATCGGCGCGCTGCCCCCGATCGGCACCTTCGTCACCAACTACAAGGTCCACCCCATCGTCGGGCTGATCGAGGCTGACCTGGAATGGGTTGTAAGCCGGGACGAGGTCGAGACCGTTCTTGCCTTCGAGATCGCCAAGCTCCGCCGCGGCTTTGCCATGCGCCGGCTGGTTCGGCGCGGGGTGCCAATCCGCACTCCGACCTACCTGGCCGACGATCACCTGATCTGGGGTGCGACCGCCCGAATCCTCGGCGATCTCCTCGAACGCCTGCCCTCAGATCGGTTCGGGGTGGCGGATAGCCGCTCCGAGGGTTAGAGTTCACACCAGTGGCCGAAGGCAGTGACAAGAACCTTGACGATCTGACCGTCGCGGAGCTCCGCGACCGCGCCTCCGATCTCGAGATCACCGGGCGCAGCACGATGAAAAAGGAGGAGCTCCGCCAAGCTGTCGAGGACGCCCAGCAGCAGACGGCGATGATGAAGTCGAACGGGTCTGCCGAGTCCTCGAGCGCCGAGGCGGCCGATAGCACCGACTCGGACTCGGAGTCCACCGGCATTGACTCGGACACGCCCGTCGAAGACCGGCCTTGGCGCGACAGCAGCGGCTCCTCTGGGGGCGGCGCGGAGAACGCCGCGGGCATCTCCGCGCCTTCGATCGGCCCCAACACAAAGATCGAGCACGTCCCGCCGGGCGAGCGGCTCGACATGGAGCAGATCTCAAACACCGATGCAATGGGCCTCGACAAGCGCCGCCAGGTGGGGGGAAGGCGCTACGGCGCCTCACCCGCGAAGCAGGTCGCCGTCTACGGCGGAGCGCTGGCGGTCATCGCCGCGCTCGTTATCGGCGGCATCGTGCTTACGAACGAACTCGACACGGCGCCGCCCGAGGGCGAGGGCCCTGTCGCGCCTTGGGCCGAGGCCGCGCAGAGGTCGCCCGGGCCACTTGACTTCCCGTGCGAACTGCCCACCGATCCCGGCTGTCAAACGAGCAACGCGCCTTAGGCCGGCGGCGCCAAGAGCTCGTTCACGGCCGCTCTCATCGCCTCGACCCAGTCGCGAGGCCGATCTCGCGGCGCCTCCACCACGCTCGCCGGGATCCGCCAGGTGCTGCTTGCCTCCTCGACCAGCCCTCGAGCGTCACCGGCCCCGGAAGGCAGCTCAAGCACGAATCCTCGAACCGGCGTGTCGACCAGGCGCTCGAGCATCCGCTCCAAGCGGGGGCCGTTCACGTCGGCCGCCGTGGGCCCCGAGGCGCCGCCAAGGGCCCACGCAACCACCGCGACGTCGCCCACCTGCTCGAGCACCGTCCCCACCCGGTCAGGGTCGGCGACCACGCCCTCGATGCCGGCGGACTCGATCCGATCCGCCCCTTCGGGCGATCGCGAGGTACCTCGCACCGCCCAGCCGTCCTCGGCGAGCGCCAGACCGAGCTCTGAGCCGAGGCAGCCGCAGCCGACGATCAGCGCGCGCGCCATCGAACCAGCGGCGAGCTAGGTGAGTGATCCCACGGGCTCATGCCTGTGGGGGCGCCTGGCACCGAGCCGGGCGTAGACGTGTGACGAAACGCGTGCCGGTTGGCACGCGTGAGGAGCACGGCCCCGCTCCGGCGAAGCGTGTCCAGGCGTCATCCGCAGGCGTGATGTCGTGGGATCACTCATCAGGCCCCGAACTCGTCCTCGAGCTCGTCGAGGCGCTTGTCGTAGTTCGCTCGGGCCTTCTCGCGGATCGCGTTGTCCTCGTTGGCCATGCGGTTCGCGTCCGCCTCGGTCAGCTCAGGAGCGCCGCGCTTGCGGCGATAAGCGTTCTGCGCCTCGATCATCTGCTGGACGTCGTCGAGCTCGAGCATCGCCTCCGTTTCGTACGAGCGCGTGGGCTTCCAGTCGAGAAGGTCTGCGCCGCTGCCGGGGTAGGCGCGGGCCAGGAGCACCAGCACCAAGACGAGCGCAGCGACCATTCCGAAAGAGATGAGGATGAACTCCACGGGGAACCTACGTTACGCAGGTCCGAACGGATGGGCGCCGGGAGCAACCCGCGCGGCGGCACCCTGAAAGAATCGCGCCCGTGCCCGAAGCCTTCATCCTCGAAGCCGTAAGGACGCCCATGGGCCGCTATGGCGGCGCGCTAGCGGGCGTGCGCCCCGACGACCTCGGCGCGCGAGCGATCGAAGCTGCGATGGAGCGGAGCGGCCTTGACCCCGGGCGAATCGCCGACGTCTACTGGGGCGCCGCCAACCAGTCCGGCGAGGACAACCGAGACGCCGCTCGCATGTGCAGTCTCCTGGCTGGCCTGCCGGTCGAGGTGCCCGGCGTCACCGTTAACCGCCTCTGCGCATCGGGGCTCGAGGCCGTAAACGCCGCATCGCGAGCCATCCGCCTCGGCGAGGGCGACCTCTACCTGGCGGGTGGGGCCGAGTCCATGAGCCGGGCTCCGTGGGTCGTGCCAAAGCCCGAGAAGGGCCTGCCTCGCGGCCCGCAGACGATGCACGACACCGCGCTTGGCTGGCGGCTCGTCAACCCGCGAATGACCGAGATGCACTCGACCGAGTCGATGGGCGAGACGGCCGAAAACGTCGCCGAGCGCTACGGGATCACGCGCTCAGACCAAGACGCGTTCGCGCTCGAAAGCCACCGCCGCGCGGTCGCCGCGCAGGATCGGGGCGTCTTTCGCGAGGAGATCGTCGCAATCGAAGCGCCAGCCACGCGGAAGGGGTCAGACCCCTTAACAGTCGATACGGATGAGGGACCTCGGGCCGACGCTTCGCTTCAGAGCCTCGCGAAGCTTCGCGCGGTGTTTCGCGAGGGAGGCACGGTGACCGCGGGGAACGCTTCGACCCTGAACGACGGTGCCGCCTGCCTCGTCATGGCATCCGAGCGCGGCGCCGAGGAGCTTGGCGCGGAGCCGCTCGCACGGATCGTCGCCACCGGTGTCGCAGGTGTAGATCCCGCCGTGATGGGCGTTGGCCCTATCCCGGCGATCCGCAAGGCACTCGACGCCGCCGGGCTCGATCTCGCCGACATCGGCCGGATCGAGATCAACGAGGCGTTCGCCGCACAGGTGCTCGCCTGCCAGCGAGAGCTCGGGATCGACATGGAGCGGCTGAACGTAAACGGCGGCGCGATCGCGCTGGGCCACCCGCTCGGCTGCTCGGGAGCGCGCTTGGCGGGAACGCTTGCGCGCGAGCTTCGTCGCGAGGGCCTTCGTTATGGGATTGCGGCCCTTTGCGTGGGGGTCGGTCAGGGCCTCGCGACCGTGATCGAAAACCCGGCCGCGAGCTGAGGGTCGTCAGCCGACGAGTTTCAACTCGTTGATGAGCGACTGCGCCTCGATCGTGGCCTCGCCCGGCCGGACGAGTGGCGAGTAGGCGACGACCAGGTAGGCCCGCTTCTTGCCGGCCGCGGTTGAGACGACGATGCCGAGCTCTTGCTTCTCCCCCTCGGCCCTAGCTTCGATTGCGCTCGTCTCGCCTCGGAGCCCGCCGATTTTCGCCTTCTTCTTCCTGGTTTCGACTTCGAAACGCTCATAGAAGTCGCCGAACTGCGTCAAGACCTCGCTGTGGAGCTGGTCGGCGTCCTCGTCCGGGCCTGGCGCTGACAGCGCCACGCGGGCCTGCCCGTCAGCGCTCTTCAACAGCAAGACGCCCTGCTTGCGGTTAGACGTCCACCCAACCGGCAGGCGCATGCTGATCTCGAGATCCTCGTCGAACTTCATTTTCCCGAACCGAGTCGGATCGGCCGAGATCGCCTCGGGCGGCGGCGCGGACTCGCCGTCCTCGTCACGCAGGATGAGCGTCACCGGAATCGCAAAGGCCAAGCCCACGACCAGCATCAGGACGATGCGGCGGCGCCAGATCGTGGCTTGGCTTTGCAACTGAGGTTCCGTCGGGGGGACTCTAGATGCGCTTGCGGCGGCGGTCGAGCCCCGCCATCAGGCCTAGCCCGGAGCCCATCACGATCGCACCCACGAGGCCGAGCATCCCGAGATCGGCGCCGGTGAACGGCAGGCTGTCGCCGGGCGAGTTCGCCGTGGGGCCGCCAGGTTTGCCGGGGCCGGCCGGGTCATCCGGGTCGTTGGGATCATCCGGATCCTCCGGGTCCTCGGGGTCATCGGGCGGATCCGGCGGCTCCGGATCGTCCTCGTCGGGAGCGCGGGCCAGCGACTCGGACGCCGAGCCGTCCAGGTCGATGTCGGCGCCGACAATTCCGAGGAGGTCCTCCAAGAGGTCAATCTGGATGGCCGTGCGCGTGTTGTACGGCGCGTCGGCCTGCGAGCCGTTCGTGTCGTCGCCGTTGCAGACGCCGCTGATCACGAGCGGCACTTCGAACTCGTCGTCGACCGCCGTCGGGTCACACCCGATGAGACTGAGCGGATCAAGGGCCTGAAGCGCGCCGAGGTTGACTACCTCGGAGTCTCCCTCGGCCGATTGCGAGCCGTCCTGGCACGCCTCGGAGGTCGAGGAGCTCTCGAGCGCGTCGGCGGAAACCGCGTCGTTAGCGACGCCGACGTTTGCGGCGGTCGAGGAGCCCTCGGCCGTCTGGCACTCACCGTCATCAGAGATATTGCCCTCCGACTCAACTACGCCAGCATCAACAACCCCGCTCAATACGTCGGCCCGTGCGGCCGAGAAGTTGTTCTGCGAGCCGTTCTCGTCAGTCTCAGAGCTGTAGTCCAGGAGGGCCAGGCAGACGTCGCCGGCGGTGCACACCTGGTCGAGCGCGTCGTTGATCGGGCCGATCGGGCTTTCGGCGGACTCCCCTTCTTCCGTCTCGATGCCAATCGTCTGGTCGCCGACCAGGGGAAGGTTGTCGAGCACGAGAACGTTGACCACGCCTGAGTACTCGCCGTTCGCGTTCTGCTCACCGCGAGATTGGCCCACGATGACGCCGATCGGCGGACCGGCCGGGTTCTCGATCGTCGTCTCGATCACGGCTCCTTCACCGTGCGGGTCGGTGCCGTCGAGCTCGGGCTCTGTCGTCGCGTCTTGAGGCACGGGAGTCGGTGCGAGAGCCGGGTTCGGTAGGGGCGCGGGGTTGCTGCCACCGGCGCCGCTGCCGCCGAGGACGCCGCCCACAGTCTCGTCGACGGAATCCTTTACGCCTCCCAAAACGCCGTCAACCAAGCCGGCGCTTGCTACCTGCGGCGCTGCAATCGCGACTGTGCACGCAAACCCTGCCACGGCTACGCAAAGATTCTTCCTGCTTTCTTTCAACCTTTAACCACTCCACACGTTCGTAGTTCCTCGACCCTTACCCGGAGTCGGCTCTTTTTGCACTACCCGAATCAGGTACGCAAAACCTCTTCCGGTGCAAGTATTAACGCAATACCTGAAAACATGGATCACCGAAACTGGCCTTGGGCCAGCTTTCTCGCTCGGCGCCGGTTCCGCTAGCGTCCCGCGCGTATGGAAGTAACTCAGCTGGCAAGCGTGGACGGGCGGATCACGCCGACGAATGAGGCGACCATCCCCCTTCCCGACGACGGCCTCTACCGGGGCGATGGGGTCTTCGAGGTCGCGCGCCTTTACGGCGGGCGACCGTTCGCAATGGACGAGCACTGGGATCGCCTGGAGCGCTCGGCCGCGTCGATCGGCCTGCCCGTCGACCGCCCTGCGCTCGAGGCAGAGCTTGGGCCTCTCCTTGCCGAAGCGGGCGATGTCGAGGCCAACCTGCGCGTCATGGTCACCCGGGGCGGCCGGCGCCTCCTTCTGATCGAGGAGCCCTTTCCGTACGCCGACTCCGCGACCGTCGCAACCGTCACCTACCAGCCGACCGTGATCCTCGACTGCGTGAAGTCACTCAGCTACGCCGCGAACATGCACGCCACGCGCATCGCCAAGGAGCGTGGGGCCGACGAGGCGATTTTCGTTACGCCGGACGGCACTGTGCTCGAGGCGCCGACCTCTTCGCTTTTTTGGGCCGGACCTGACGGAGTCTTGAAGACCCCTTCGCTCGACAACCCGATCCTCGACTCGATTACGCGCGACCGGGTCATTCGAGAGGTCACGGTCGAGGAGAGCGTCTACGACATCGCCGAGCTCGAGACCGCCACCGAGGCGTTCATGGCCTCCACGGGGCGCGAGGTGCAGCCCGTCTCCGCGATCGACGGCCGCGAGCTCGAGTGGCCCGGCCCCAACACGACCGCCGCGATCGAGGCCTTCAAGAAAGCCATCGAACTCGAGCTGGGCGCCGCCGCGTCCGGAGGAGCGCTTTGAACCTCGAGCTGTCCGACGAGCAGAAGCTGATCTCCGAGACGGCTCGCGAGTTCGTCGACAAGGAGGTCGTCGAGCGGGCTCGCGACAATGACCGCTCTCAGAAGTTCGACCGCGAGCTTGCCTCAAAGCTCGGCGAGATGGGCTATCTGGGCGCCCCGGTATCCGAGGAGTACGGCGGTCGCGGGCTCGACTACATCGGCTACGGCCTGATCGTCGAGCAGATCGGCCGCGGCGACTCCGCCGCGCGCACCGTCGTCTCGGTCCAGACCTCGCTCGTGTGTGGGTCGATCGAGCGCTGGGGCACCGAAGAGCAAAAACAGCGCTGGTTGCCGAAGCTCTGCGACGGCGAGTACCTCGGCTGCTTCGGCCTCACCGAGCCCGACACCGGCTCCGACGCCGCGAGCCTCAGGACCCGTGCCGAGAAGACCGACGCGGGTTGGAAGCTGAACGGTCAGAAGATGTGGATCTCGCTGGGCAACTTTGCGAACGTCGCGATGATCTTCGCCCAGACCGAGCCCGGCTCGGGCCCGAAGGGGCTCGCCTGCTTCCTGGTCTCCACCGACACCGACGGCTTCTCGACGCAGGAGATCCACGGCAAGCTGGGCCTCCACGCCTCCGACACCGCTTCGATCGCGCTCGACGACGTCGAGGTGCCCGACGACTGCCTCATGGGCGAAGTCGGCCAGGGCTTCAAGATCGCGATGAGCGCGCTCGACTCCGGGCGCTATTCCGTCGCCGCTGGTTGCGTGGGCATCATCGACGGCTGCGTCGAGGCTTCCGTCAGCTACTCGAAGGAGCGGAAGCAGTTCGGCGTCCCGCTCGCCCGCTTCCAGCTCGTGCAGGCGATGATCGCCGACATGATCGTCAAGCGCGACGCCGCGCGGATGCTGGTCTGGCGCGCCGGGATCCTGAAGGACCAGGGCAAGCCCTCGACGCTCGAGACCTCGATCGCGAAGCTCTATGCGACCGAATCGGCGATCGAGTGCGCGAACGACGCGATCCAGGTCCACGGAGGCTCCGGCTACGTCGACGATCACCCGGTCGAGCGCTACCTCCGCGACGCCCGCGTCACCACTCTGTACGAGGGCACCTCACAGATCCAAAAGCTGATCATCGGCCGCGACGCCACGGGCATCTCGGCGTTCCTGCCGACGGATTAGCGCGATGGCCCTGATCGCCGAAGAGCGCCACGGCCGTGTCGCCCTGGTCACCCTCGACCGGCCCGAGGCGCGTAACGCCCTCTCGCCCGAGATGATGGACGAACTGGGCGAGGCTCTCGAGCGCCTCGACCACGACAACGAGGTGCGCGCGATCGTGATCGCCGGCTCCGAGGACGTCTTTGCCGCCGGCGCCGACATCCGCGCGCTCAGGGACCGCACCTTCGGCGAGGCGCTTTTTCACCCCACAGCGACTTTCTGGAAGCGGGTCGCGGGCTGTCGCACCCCGCTGATCGCGGCCGTCTCGGGCTTCGCGCTCGGCGGGGGTTGCGAGCTCGCGCTTGCCTGCGACATGATCGTCGCGTCTGAAACGGCCGAGTTCGGCCAGCCCGAGATCACCCTGGGGATCATCCCCGGCGGCGGCGGCACGCAGCGGCTCGCGCGGGTGCTCGGCAAGCAACGCACGATGGAGCTTGTCCTCACCGGCAGGCGCTTCTCGGCAAGGCAGGCGCTCGAGTGGGGCATCGTGAACAAGATCGAGAAGGCCTGGCTGAACGCCGCGATCGACCTTGGGCGCACCGTCGCGTCCGGGCCACCCGTCGCGGCCAAGCTCGCCAAGCAGGCAGTCCTCGCCGCCGACGAGTCGGGCCTCGCCGCGGGACTCGACCAGGAACGCCGCCTGTACGAGTTGGCGATGGCGACCGAGGACCGGGTCGAGGGCATGTCCGCCTTCCTCGAAAAGCGCCGCCCGGAGTTCCGCGGGAAGTGAGCATCTGCGAGCGTTTCGCGTGGGGTCAGACCCCACGCTTGGGGTCAGACCCCACGGGAGGGGTCTGACCCCGTGGTCGAGCGCGTCGGCGTCGTGGGGGCGGGCACGATGGGCGCTGGGATCGCTCAGCTGGGCTGCCTAGGCGGCTTCGAGGTAGTCCTCCACGATCCCGACCCCGCCGCGCTCGCGTCCGGCGCGGACCGGCTTCGGGCGGCGCTCGACAAGGGCGCGGACAAAGGCCTTTGGACTTCTGACGCCGCCGCCGGCGCGGCTGAGGCGCTCGAAACGGCTGAGTTCGAGGGGCTCGCCGGCTGCGATCTGGTGATCGAGGCCGCGCCCGAAGACCTTGCGCTCAAGCGCCGGCTGTTCTCGGACTTGGCCCACACCTGCGGCCCGGACGCGATCCTGGCCACGAACACGTCGTCCATCCCGGTCTCTGAGATCGCGGCCGAGGTCGAGCGGCCCGAGCGGGTCTTGGGCATGCACTTCTTCAACCCGCCGCCCCTGATGAAACTGGTCGAGATCGTCGCGGGCGAACGGACCTCCGAAGGCACCCTCGACGAAACGACCGAAGTCGCCCGCTCCATGGGCCGCGAGCCTGTGCGCGCAGCGGACTCGCCCGGGTTCATCGTCAACCGCTGTAACCGCCCCTACGCGCTGGAGGCGCTCCGCATGCTCGGCGAGGGCGTCGCGGGGCACGCCGAGATCGACCGGGCGATGCGCGTTGAGGGCGGCTACCGCATGGGCCCTTTCGAGCTCATGGACCTGATCGGCATTGACGTGAACCTCGGCGTCGCCAAGTCGTTCTACGGGCAACGCGAGATCGCGCGCTGGGAGCCTCACCCGATTCAGGAGCGGATGGTCGCCGATGGGCGGCTCGGCCGCAAGGCGGGCCGCGGCTTCTACGACTACAAGAACGGGCGGAAGGCCGCGGACGCCGAAGAGGCCGCGGATGAGCCGCTCGAGCGCGCAGTCTTCGAGCGCATCGTGAGCTGCCTCGCAAACGAGGCATCCTTCGCCGTCGAAGAGGGCGTAGCTGAGCCGGATGACATCGACACGGCCATGAGGCTCGGACTCAACCACCCAAGGGGGCCTTTTGAGTGGCGCTCAGAGCTCGGCGCCGGCCGCATGGTCGCAACGTTGGACACCCTTGCCGAGAATGCCGCGAGCAAGCGCGAGGCCGAGCGCTACCGCGTCGCGGATTCGCTGCGAGAGCCGTAACCAGCCGCCAGGTAGGAACCGCCGAGGATCAGCGCGAGGCCGACGAGCGTCGCGACGCTGATCGCCTCGTCGAGGAGAAGCGCGCCGTAGACGACGGCGAAGCCGGGCGAGAGATAGGTGACGATGAACGTGCGTGAGGGCCCGAGGGTCGTCATCAGGCCGAAGAAGATCGCGAACGCGAGTCCTGTGCCGACGATGCCGAGCGCCAGCACGGCCACGATCGGGCCGAGGCCTGGAACCTCTGAGGGCGCGTCGGCGATCGCGAACGGGAGTAGGAGGAGCGTCGCGGTGCCGGTGACCCACGCGGCGAGCCCCGTGCCGGGAGCGCCGGGCAGCTTGAGCTTCGTGACCAAGCCGCCCGTGGCGTAGCCGAGACTCGCCAAGAGCACCAGGCCGCCGCCGATCGCCTCAGCGCTCGTGCCGCTCAGGTCCACGCCAAGGAGCAGGCCCACACCGGCAAGGCCAGCGATCACGCCCCAGAGCCGCACGCCTTCCGAGCGTTCGGCCGGGTCGAGGCGGATCGCGAGGAGCGCGGTGAACAGAGGGGTCGAGGCGACCAGGATCCCTGAGAGGGACGACGTGATGTCCTCCTGCCCGCGAGCGATGAGCGCGAACGGAGCACCCACCTGTACCGTCGCGAGCAGCACGATGAGGGGCGCGCTTGCGCCGGGGATCCGAAGCTGGCCCTTGGCCCACGCGAACGGAACCAGTACCAGCGCGGCGAGCGCGATGCGCGCCCACGCGACGACGAGCGGGCTCATGTCGCGCAGGCCGATCTCGATGAAGAGGAAGCTCGCGCCCCAGATCGCCCCTAGGGCCATGACGAGCGTCCACGAACGGCGATCCATCGAGCGAATCTAGTGGCCGCCTGAAGGCGCGTCAGGCGCCGCCCTTTCGCTGGTACTCTCGCCGAGATGAGAGCGGGGCGGGCAAGGACGATCGGAGCGGCCTGCGCGGCGCTCGTCGCAGGCGCCCTATGCCTCGCCGCCACGAGCGCTCCCGCGCTCGCCGCCCACCCGCTCGAACCAGACCTCGTCACCATCCCCATGACCCAGGACGACCTCGTCCTCGATCAGAACGGCAGGGGCGTAAAGCGCCAGAGCATCTTGCGGATGACCAACGAGGTCGGAAATCAGGGTGTAGGGCCGCTCGAGATCCGCGCGAGCGGCGCCTCGGCGAACTGCGACGGCGACGGCGACCCCGACAACGACCGCATCGCAAGCCAGCGGATCTACCGCGACGAAGGTGACGATGGGTTCGACCGCGACACCGACACCGACTTCTCAGACAGCGAGATCGGCTGCCTCAAGTACCACCCCGCCCATCTCCACTGGCACGTCCTCGACTTCTCCAAGTACACGCTCTACTCAGAGGAGACCGGGGAGCCCACGGACGGCACCAAGGTCGGTTTCTGCCTCGGCGACTCGAATGAACCGTTCGGCCCGGCACCGAGCGATCGCTTCTACCGCTTCAGCGGCTGTGGTACCAGCGGGACGCCGCCGGGTCCGCCGGTCCCGCCTTCGTTCATGGGCATCTCGGTCGGCTGGGCCGACATCTACGGCTCTTCTACACCCGGCCAGCGAATCAGGGTGACGGGCCTGCCAAGAGGCCGATACTGCCTGCGCTCGGAGGCCGACCCGGAGAACAACCTCTCAGAGCTCCACGACTCGAACAACGCATACGACCTTCGCATCCACCTGAACCTGGCTGACGCAAAGGTCAAGGCGCTTACAAGCGCCTGCCGGCTCTAGGCCGTAGCTTCCGCGACCTCGCCGGGATCCTTGGCCCAGTGGGCCTCGGGGTCTGGCGGAGAGTCGCGCAGGTACCACTCGGCATCGAGGGCGCCCATGCAGCCGGTGCCGGCGGCGGTGACCGCTTGGCGATAGGTGTGGTCAACGAGGTCGCCGATGGCGAAGACGCCGGTGAGGCTGGTGCGGGTCGACTTGGCGTCGGTGCGCACGTAGCCGTCCTCGTCGGTCTCGATCTGATCCGCAACGAGTTCTGACCGCGGAATGTGGCCGATAGCGACGAAGGCGCCGCCCACTTCCATCTCCTCGGTCTCGCCCGTCTCGGCGTGCTTCAGGCGGACGGCGCGGAGCTTGCCGTCATCGCCGGCGATGAACTCCTCGGGGATGAACGGGGTCTTCAGCTCGATGTTGTCCGTCTGCCTTGCGCGGTCGAACATGATCTTCGAGGCGCGGAACTCGTCGCGGCGGTGGACGATCGTGAGCTTCGAGGCGTACTTGGCGATGAACATCGCGTCCTCCATGGCCGAGTCGCCGCCGCCGATCACGACGACCTCCTCGCCCTTGAAGAAGGCGCCGTCGCAGACGCCGCAGGTGGAGACGCCGCGGCCGGAGAGCTCCATCTCGCCCGGCAGGCCGAGCCGGCGGGGCTCGGCACCCATCGCGAGGATGATCGTCTTGCCGACGTGCTCTTCATCGCCGAGGAAGACCCTCTGCAAGCCGCCGTCGGAGAGCTCAACTCGGTCGGCGTCGTCGGTCTTAAAGCGGGTGCCGAAGCGCTCAGCCTGGGCGCGGAACTCATTCATCATCTCCGGCCCCATGATCCCGTCGGGATAACCGGGGTAGTTCTCGACGTCGGTTGTGTTCTGAAGCTGTCCGCCCCACTGAAAGCCCTCGATCACCAGCGGGTCGAGGTTGGCGCGTGAGGCGTAGAGCGCGGCCGTATAGCCGGCCGGGCCACCGCCCAGGATGATCACGTTCTCGACGTCCTTTGCGTCGGTTTGCTCGCTCATCTCGTCGTCAAGTTTCTCACTCATGGCTACTCATGATGATACTTCACTTTTTGAAGCTTTGGCCGCGGCGAGGAGCTTCTTCTCCTGCGAAAGCTCGCCCTCGCCGGGCGTGCGATCACCGGGCTTGCCATCCTCCTGCCAGTGGGTGATCGTGCGGCGGAGCTGGAAGAAGGCGACTATCCCGGGGGGCAGCGGAAGCCAGAAGGCGATCAGGCGGTACATGAGGACGGAGGCGAACACGGTCGAGCCGTCGAGGCCGAAGAGAACGTAGGTGCCGATCATGCCGGCGTCGACGGCCCCCACCCCACCCGGTGCGCCCGGGATCAGGTTTGCGGCCATACCGACGAAGAAGCCCTGAACGACGACGGCGCCCGCGACGT
>Ga0208612_1000564_pt1 | contig 15909 bp, 17 predicted proteins | sample AntDryMetagUQ889_FD_188089 | JGI IMG/M metagenome (GOLD analysis project Ga0208612, IMG submission 188089) | Polar desert microbial communities from Antarctic Dry Valleys - UQ889 (SPAdes) | ecosystem: Environmental > Terrestrial > Soil > Desert | place: Antarctic Dry Valleys | collected 2008-12-31 | reverse complement strand
GCGAAAAAAGCTAGTCAGCACGCTCCGGCCTGCGGCCTTCGCTTGTCAGCACGGCGGCTTAGCCGCCTTGTCAGCAAGTCAGCCAGGGCTTGGGGACGCGCAAGCTGGCAAGCTGAAATGCTGACTAGCTGCCGACCGAAGGGAGGCAAACAAATGACATTTTCTCACCTCGACAGCGAGGGCGCGGCAAGGATGGTCAACGTGGGGGAGAAGGCCGTGGTGCGGCGCACCGCCGTCGCCGGAGGATTCGTGCGTATGTCTACCGAGACGATAGAGCTGTTGCGGGACACGGCTTTGCCCAAGGGCGACGCGTTGAACACGGCCAGGATCGCCGGTGTTATGGCTGCCAAGAAGACGCCAGAGCTCATACCACTCTGTCACGGCTTGAACCTGACCTCCGTGGACGTGGAGTTCGAGGTCGGCCAGGACCGCGTGTCGATCACCGCCACCGCCAGCGCGAGCGACCGTACGGGTGTCGAGATGGAGGCCCTCACTGCTGTGAGCGTGGCCGCTTTGACCGTCTACGATATGTGCAAGGCCGTCGACAAGGGAATGGTGATCGGGGAGATTAGGCTACTGGAGAAAAACAAAGAACCAGCCGGTACGTGAAGGCTTATACGGCGCTTCACAACGGTGCATGCAACACTTTGTTAGACAACGATACCAGGGTAGTGGTTATGCTAGACTTTCGGGCTAATCCACGGGCCATTCCCAAGGTCAGGAGCAGAGATCGAGGGCGAAAACACCGTTCTTTACCCCATATTTCTGAACCTCTCCGGCAGGCGTTGTGTGGTAGTCGGGGGCGGGGCAGTGGCGACCAGGAAGGTCGGCAAGCTGTTGCAAGCGGGTGCCGAGGTCGTCGTTGTCTCCCCCGAGGTCCTTCCGGAACTTGCGAGCATGGACCTCGAGATCCACGACCGCCCCTACGAATACGGCGACCTCGACGGCGCGAACCTGGCGTTTACGGCTACGGACTCGCGGGAGGTAAACGCCGCGGTCGCGGGGGAGGCGAAGCAACGTGGCATCCCGATAAACGTGGCTGACCGTCCTTCTGAGGGGGATTTCGCCGTGCCATCGACGTTGCGGAGGGGTGGGTTGCAGGTCGCAGTCTCGACCGGCGGCGCGTCGCCGACGCTGGCGCGCCGGATCAGGAGCGAGCTGGAGGGGTCTTTCGGGCCAGAATGGGCCGCTGTCGTCGAGGATTTCGACACGGCCCGCCGCAGCGGTGGGACGCCAGACCAGGCCTTCGAAGAGGAGGTGAGCCGGTGCTTGTCGCGGTTGCGGGGATGAGCCACCGCTCGGCGCCGGTCGAGGTACGCGAGCGCGTCGCTTTCCCGCCGTGCGCTGGCAGGAGCTTCCTCAGGCGCCTCAAGGACGATGGCGTCGTCTCCGAAGCCGTGCTGCTCTCGACCTGCAACAGGACCGAGGTCTACGCCGTCGTCGAGGATGAGGGCGCGCGGGGGCGGATGCTCGACCTGCTCGCCGATGACAGGGGAGTCGAGCGGGCGTCGCTGGAGCAGGATACGTACTGGCTCACCGATGCGCAGGCCGTGCGGCACCTGTACAGAGTCGCCTCTTCGCTGGATTCGATGGTCGTCGGGGAGGGCCAGATCCTCGGCCAGGTCCGCGAGGCTTACAGGGCAGCGACCGAAGAGCATTGCGCAGGCCAGATCCTCAACCGGCTCTTCCACACGTCGCTCAGGGTCGGCAAGAAAGTCCGTTCCGAGACGGGGATAGGGGATAGCTCTCTCTCCGTGCCGCGCGTCGCCGTGAAGCTCGCCGAGGAGGTCTTCGGGGACCTCGCAGGAAGGCGGGCCCTGGTCCTAGGCGCAGGCGATATGAGCGAGCTCGTGGTCGAGCACCTCAAGGACAGGGGCATCGCCGACCTGCTTATCGCCAACCGTACCCCCGAACGCGCCACGTTGCTCGCCGAGCGCGTGGGGGGCAGGGCCGTCCCGTTCGACGCCCTCCCGGCCGAGCTACCAGAGGTCGACGTCGTCGTTAGCTCCACCGGCTCGGGCGAGTGGGTCGTCCGGAGCGAGACGGTCGCGGGGGCGCTCGAGTTGCGGAGTGAGCCGCTGTTCTTTATAGACATCGCTGTGCCAAGGGACATAGACCCCGTGGTCCAGACCCTCCGAAGCGTCTACCTCTACGATATAGACGACCTCCAGGCCGTCGTCGAGCGCAACGCGGAGGGCCGCCAGGACGCTGCGGAGGAGGGGGAGGCCATGATCTCCCCCGCCGTCCTCGAGTTCATGGGCTGGCTCTCGACGCTGCATGTCGTTCCGCTCATACAGGAGCTTCGCGACGGGGCCGAGCAGATAAGGCGTCACGAGCTCGCCCGCGCCCTAAAGAGGTTGGAGCTCTCGCCCGAGGAGGCTGCTTCCGTCGAGCGTATGAGCCACTCTCTCGTCAACAAGCTGCTACACGGCCCGATCCAGGAGATAAAGGCCCGCGCCGAGGCCGGCTCTCCCCTCGAGAGCTCCGAGATCCGTCGGCGCCTGATGGCCCTCGATGGCCTCGACGTGGAGTTGCACCGCCCGCGCCGCGAGTCTTCGTGACCCCAGAACACGCCGTGATCCTCGGTACCCGTGGCTCGAACCTCGCCCTCGTTCAGGCGGAAGAGTGCGCCGCAAGCCTGCGTGACGCCGGTATCGCGGTGGAGGTCAGCATCATCAGGACGACCAGCGAGCACCATCCGGATACGCCTCTCGCCGTCATCGACCAGCGAGACGTCTTCACCCGCCAGCTCGACGAGGCCCTCCTTTCGGGCGAGATAGACCTCGCCGTCCACTCACTAAAAGACGTACCGACGGAGCCACCGGAGTGGGTAGATCTCGCGGCTGTAACCCGCCGCCGCGACCCTTCCGACGCGCTCGTCTCGGACGAGCGTTATACCGTGGAAGGTCTGCCGCGGGGGGCCGTCGTGGCCACGTCCAGCGTGCGGCGGAGGGCGCAGCTCCTGTACCACAGGCCGGATCTGGAGGTCGTCGGTATCAGGGGCAACGTGGATACGCGCGTGCGCAAGATGCGCGAAGGCGCGGCCGACGCGGTCGTTCTGGCCCGCGCCGGCCTCGAACGCCTCGGCCTCGAAGCCCCGCACACCGTTATCCCTACCGACATAATGCTTCCCGCTGTCGGGCAGGGTGCTCTGGCCGCAGCGACGCTGCACGATCATCCCCTTCGCGGTCGCATCAGAGAGGCACTGAACCACGCGCCGACCGAGAGGGCGGTGCTGGCCGAGCGGGCCATGCTCCGCACACTCGAAGGCGGGTGCCGGGTACCTGTCGGGGCGAGCAGTGCCGTAGAGGGGAGCGTAGTGCGGCTTGGGGGCATCGTGATCTCCCCCGACGGGGCACTCGTGTATCGTGGTGAGGCCGAGGGCGAGAAGCCCGAGGAGGTGGGTGAGAGGCTGGCGTGGGATCTTCTGGAGCAGGGGGCGGCTGTTGTGTTGGGGGAGATCAAGGAGGTCAGGAGGTAAGTGATCTACCTGGTCGGAAGCGGGCCTGGGGACCCTGGACTGTTCACCCTCAAGGGCGTTCGGTGCATGGAGGAGGCCGATGTCGTCGTCTACGACAGGCTCGCCCCAGAAGCGCTGCTCGGGTACGCGAGGCCGGAAGCCGAGAAGATCTACGTCGGCAAGAAGCCCGGCGATCCAACGATGTCCCAGGATGAGATAAACGATCTCCTCGTCGAGAAGGGCCGCGCCGGGATGACGGTCGTGCGCCTGAAAGGCGGGGACCCCTACATCTTCGGCCGTGGCGGTGAGGAGGCCCTCGCCCTCAACAGAGCCGGACTGCCCTTCGAGGTCGTCCCCGGCGTGACGAGCGGCGTCGCTGCCCCCGCATACGCAGGCATACCAGTTACGCACAGAAACGTCTCGACCAGCGTCGCGTTCGTCACCGGGCACGAGGACCCGACCAAGGGTAGCCCTGACGTCGACTGGGAGGAACTGGCCAACGGCGCCGAAACACTCGTTCTGTACATGGGCGTGGGACGATTGCAGGAGATCTCGACCCGGCTGATCGAGGCCGGAAGGAGTCGGGAGACACCGGTCGCCTGTGTTCAATGGGGCACCTTGCCAGAGCAGCGGACCGTAACAGGAACCCTCCAGGACATCGCGACCAGGGTCGCCAAGGCCAACCTGAAGCCGCCGGCGATCATCGTCGTCGGAGACGTCGTCGCCCTGCGCGAAAAGGGGCTCGACTGGTACGAGCGGCGGCCGCTCTTCGGACGCCGGGTGGTCGTCACGCGGGCGAGGGCGCAGGCTGGCGAGCTATCCGCCGAGCTAGAGCGGCTAGGGGCCGAGGTCCACGAGTTCCCGACCATAGAGATAAGCCCCCCGGAGGACTACGGACCGCTCGACGCGGCGATCCGTGACCTCGACTCGTTCGGCCTTATCGTCTTTACCAGCGCGAACGGCGTCGACGCGTTCCTGAACCGCCTGCGACACCACGGGCTCGACCTTCGCGCAGTACCGCGGGACGCGAAGGTCGCCGCTATCGGCCCGGCGACAGCGGAGAGAATAGAACGGGCCGGGCTGCGGGTCGACGTGGTCCCCGAGGAGTACAGGGCCGAGTCCCTCATTGGAGCCCTCGACGTTAGTACTCTCGCAGGAGAAAGCGTCCTCATCCCGCGGGCCAAGGTGGCGCGTGAGATCCTGCCAGAGAAACTCCGCGAGGCAGGCGCCGAGGTCGTCGTACCACCGGCCTACGAGTCTGTTCCTCTGTCTGAGGGCAAAGAGAAGGTGTCCGTGCGTCTGCGGTCAGGCGAGATTGACTGCGTAACCTTCACGGCCAGCTCGACTGTGGAGAACTTCGTCGGGGCGTTCGGCGTCGATGAGGCGGCGCGGCTCCTGGATGATACGAGGGTAGCGTGCATAGGCCCGATCACGGCCGAGACCGCCCGCAAACGCGGTCTCAGGGTCGACGCCGAAGCCGATGAGTACACTATCTCCGGGCTGGTCGAGGCGGTAAAGGGCCTCCTCGCCGCAGGCCCGATTAAGAAGGGTGAATAGAATGGCATTCCCGCAGCAGAGGTCGAGAAGAACGAGGCGCACGGCGGGCCTGCGCGGTCTCGTGCGCGAGACGCGGCTCTCGCCGCAGGACTTCGTCTACCCGATCTTCGTGACCGCGGGGGAGGATGTCAGGAACCCCGTCGCCTCGATGCCAGGGATATTCCAGCTCTCGATAAACCACGCGGTAGCCGAGGCCCTGCGGGCGCACGAGCTTGGCATCCAGGCCGTTCTCCTTTTCGGAGTCCCGGATCAGAAAGACGAGGCCGCCACCGGAGCCTACGATCCCGAGGGAATCGTCCAGCTCGCCACCCGCGCGATAAAGGAGGCCGCGCCCGAACTGCTCGTAGTAACGGACGTGTGCCTTTGCGAGTACATGAGCCACGGACACTGCGGGGTCGTCGAGAAGGAGACGGGCGAGGTGCTAAACGACGTCAGCCTAGAGCTAATAGCCCGCACCGCCGCATCCCAGGCCGAGGCAGGGGCCGACATCGTCGCACCCTCAGACATGATGGACGGGCGCGTCGCGGCGATCCGGTCCGAGCTCGACAACGAAGGCTTCGAGAACACCCCGATAATGGCGTACGCGGCCAAGTACGCTTCTGCATTCTACGGCCCATTCCGCGAAGCCGCCGACAGCGCGCCGCAATTCGGCGACCGGCGTAGCTACCAGTTGGACCCGGCCAACGCCCGCGAGGCGCTCGTAGAGACGGGCCTCGACGTCGAAGAGGGCGCCGACATCGTGATGGTCAAGCCGGCCTTGCCTTACCTGGACGTGTTGCACCGCGTCCGCGAGACGACCGACCTCCCCGTTGCCGCCTACAACGTGAGCGGCGAGTACGCGATGGTCAAGGCGGCAGCCCAGAACGGATGGCTGGACGAGGAGCGGGCGGTCATCGAAGCGCTGACGGGCATCAAACGCGCCGGGGCCGACATCATCATCACCTACCACGCCCCCGACGCGGCCCGATGGATGTCGTCATGATCGCACGATAACGTATGTACGGGCGGTTTGCGTACGGGTGGTTCATGTAGGGGCGGTTCGCGAACCGCCCTCGGAACGTGCAGGGCGTTCGCGGTCCGCCACTACGCACCACCCCACATCATATGGCGCACCCCCTGCCCATCCAGCCGACCTGGACGGGCTTGCCTTCCTCGCAGATGACGGGTACCGTCCTGTTGCCGCCGGTGAGCTCCAGCATCCGCCCGCGGGCTTCGGGATCCTTCTCTACGTCGTACTCTACGAAGTCCACCCCGCGCCATTCCAGGTCCTCACGGGCGGCCTCGCTGTAGGGACAACCCGGCGTAGTGTAGAATTCTACCTGCACAGCATGATTCTAACAGGTGTCGAACGTGTGTCGGGGGAGGGTCGAAGGGATAGCGTGTTACGAGTCAACGCAGTTTGAGGAAGGTATGCGTGAGCACCGGGCGCGTCTGTTTGCCAGGAGAACCTTCATGTGCCCATCCCTTTGAAACGGACTGCCTGGTGAGAGACTAGCGTGACAGGCAGGCCAGCATGAGCGGCAGGTATGATCTTGTTGTCGTAGGGGGCGGGACGGCGGGTCTGGTCTCCGCGGCGGGAGCGGCGTCTCTCGGGGCCCGTACCGCGCTCGTTGAGCGCGACAAGCTCGGCGGCGACTGCCTGTACAGGGGTTGCGTGCCGACCAAGGCCCTGGTCAAGAGCGCCCGTGTCGCGCACCTGGTGCGCCACGCCGAGGAGTACGGCATCAGGAACGCCGGCCACGAGGTGAACTTCCCGGCCGTGATGGACCGTATGAACAGGGTTGTACAAAGGGTCGCCGAGCAAGACGACCCGGCCCGCTTCAGGAAGATGGGTGTGGATGTCTTTCTAGGCGATGAGGCTAGCTTCGTCTCGGCTGAGGAAGTCTCCGTGGACGGCCACTGGCTCGGTGCCCGCAGCGTCATCCTCGCCACCGGCTCCCACTCGGTTACGCCGCCAGTAGAGGGCCTTGAGGAAGTAGGATACCTAACCCACGTGGAGGCGCTCAAGCTCGAACGCTTGCCCCGCTCGATGATCGTCATAGGCTCCGGACCGATAGGCTGCGAGTTCGCCCAGATCTACGCGCGCTTCGGCTCGAAGGTAACGCTGCTCGACACGGTGAGTCTGCCCCTTCCGCAGGAGGACCCCGAGATCGGCGTCCTCGTCAGGGAGATACTGGTCTCGGACGGTGTCACGTTCCGTGGCGGCTACAAAGCCAAGGAGGCCAGGGTCGAATTCGGCGACACAGGTACGGTTGCAACCGGAAACAAAGGCCCAATCGCCCCTTTGAAGGTCATCACGGCCATCAACGAGCGGCGAGAGAAGATCGAGGTTCAGGCTGAGGAGATCTTGATCGCCGCCGGCCGCGCCCCCACGGCCGGGTCGCTGGCGCTCGAGAACGCGGGCGTGGAGCTGGAGAAGTGCGGCCTCAAGGTGGACGGGCATCTGCGCACCACCGCCAGGAGCGTCTACGCTGCGGGCGACGTTACCGGTAAGTACTTCTTCACCCACGTGGCCGAGTACCAGGGCCGCGCCGCCCTGCGCAACGCCCTCTTCCCGGTAAAGACGAAGGCCGACCATCGCGTCGTCCCGTGGACCACCTTCACAGATCCCGAGGTCGCCCGAGTCGGGCTCACCGAGGAACAGGCCCGCGACGAGCACGCCAACGTGAAGGTCTACCGCCAGGATTTCTCCGGGATCGACAGGACCATCACCGACGGGGAGACGACCGGGTTCGTCAAGATAGTCACCGGCGGGCGAGGAAAGATCCTGGGAGGGCACATCATAGGTCCCCACGCGGGGAACCTGATCCACGAGATCGCCCTCGCGATGCAGAGGAACATCCCCGTACAGGCGCTCTCCACCATGATCCACGTCTACCCGACGCTCTCGCAGGCGAACCAGCGCGCCGCGGACAATTACTATCGCGAGAGGCTCTTCGCCGACCGGACCCGCCGGGTCTTCTCCGTTTTCTTCGGCGCACGGCGTTTGCTGGAACGAGGCCTGGCGGTCGACGATTCCCGCGGACGGCATTGATCTCTACGGGACGAGGGGAGGAGCAAACCCATGTTTGAGCGGCCGGGCGGGGAAGACACAAAGAAGAACGCCGGCAGGCTTATCGGCGTAGTTGTCGCCCTGCTCCTGGCTCTCCTGGTCGCCAGGGTTACCGGGGTGGCAGGGTACATCAGCCTCGACGGGCTGAACAGCTTGAGGGATTGGATCAACGGCTTCGGCGCGGGCGCTCCCGTGGTTTTCATCGCCATCTATGTCGTCGCGACCGTCGCGTTCTTGCCCGGCGCGCCTCTATCGCTTCTGGCCGGGCTGGTGTTCGGGGCGGTGTGGGGTACCCTGTGGACCGTCATCGGTGCGACGCTGGGGGCCACGCTGGCTTTCCTGATGGGCAGGTACGCAGCCCGCGGGCTCGTGGAGTCCTGGACCGCGAACAACGAGCGGATCAGGATACTGGACGAAGGGGTCGAGAAACACGGCTGGAGGATGTTGGTCATCACCCGGCTGGTGCCCGTGTTCCCCTTCAACCTGCAGAACTACGCCTACGGTCTCACCAGGATGGGGGTTGGCACCTACGTGCTCCTGACGGCAATCTGCATAGTGCCAGGGGTTATCGTGTACACGTTCGCGGGAGGCTCCCTGGCCAGTGCCAGGGAAGACCTGACCAGAACCTTCGCCTACCTGGGCGTGGCCGCGACAATCTTCGTGCTCATATCCCTGATCCCCGGCTGGTTGGGGAAGAGGCTCGGGCGGTAGGATGCTTGGCGCATGCGCAACGCCGGATGTGCAGCTGATCCATCCTATACTCTACTTCGTATTACGCACGAGCTTCTGGCCGCCTGTGTATCCGGGGAGGCTCGTGAAGCGTGGTTACGAGGAGATCGTGTTTTGAGACTTGGACCGTTGATGCTGGTCGCTCTGGCTGCCACATTGTTCGCGTCCGCCTGCGGCGGAGCCGGTACGGGCGGCACTGGTTCCTCCGGCGAGGACCGCCCGTTCTCGAAACTCGAAAAGGAAGCGCGCGGCACGACGGTGAACATCTCCATGTACGGTGGAGACGAGGCGATCAACGCGTACGTGGATGACTACGTGAAGCCCCAGCTCGAGAAGAAGTACGACATCACCCTCGAGCGCACGCCCCTCTCAGACACCGCCGACGCCGTGAACAAGCTCCTCGACGAAAAGACCGCAGGCAAGGAAAGGGGCACCATTGACCTCGTCTGGATCAACGGCGAGAACTTCGCCACAGGCGCCAACGCGGGCCTCTGGTTCGGTTCCTGGGCAGAGGAGCTCCCCAACGCGAAGTACGTAGACTGGAACGACCAATCCATCAGCAGGGACTTCGGCTACCCGGTAGAGGGTCGCGAGGCCCCCTGGGGCAGGGTGCAGTTCGTCATGATCTACGACGCGGCGAAGGTCGACGACCCACCGAAGAACACGGAAGAGTTGCTCGCGTGGGCAGGGGAGCATCCCGGACGCTTCGCCTACCCTGCGCCACCGGATTTCACCGGCAACGCTTTTGTCGAGCAAATGCTCTACGGAGTGACGGGTGAGACCAAGCCCTTCCAGAACCCGTTTGATCAGATGACCTTTGATGCCGCCTCGTCGAAGACCTACGATTACCTCAACGAGCTCGAACCAGACCTCTGGCGAGAAGGCGAGACCTACCCCGAATCCTCCACGAAGCTGGACGAGCTCTACCAGAACGGCGAGGTCTGGCTGGACATGAGCTACAACCCGCAGCTCGCGCAGCGCCAGATAAACAAGGGCCTCTTCCCCGAGAGCACCCGCACTTACGTCTTCGAGAACGGCACCCTGAACAACACACACTACGTCGCGATCCCGTCCAATGCACCCAATAAGGCAGGCGCCCAGGTAGTGGCGAACTTTCTGGAGAGCCCGGAGGCCCAGATCGCGAAGCAAGACCCGGGCGGCTGGGGCGACCTGACGGCCCTTGACATCGAGAAATTGCCGAAGGACGCCAAAGAGAAGCTCGCCGAGCCCCAGGGAGCGGCCACCCTTCCCACCGCGGTGTTGCAGAATAACCGGCTGCCGGAGGCGCGCTCGAAGTGGTTACTCGAGCTTGAAGACGGCTGGCAAGAGAACGTACTGAAGAACTAGCACTTGGGCGGCCGTGTCAAGATAGCGCTGCTCCTCGCCCCGGCGCTCGTGGTGATCGGGGTCCTCTTCGCCGGGGGCCTCCTCGCCGCCCTGGTTCAGTCTCTGGGATACCTTCCGGCCATCGGGATGGCGGAGGTAAATCTCGACGCTTACCGCGAGGTTCTGACGGGCGAGGACTTTCTCGACTCGCTGTTCCTGACCGTGTACGTCGCAGGCGCATCCACCTCGGCCGCGACGGTGCTCGCGGTGCTGGCCGCGATGGCGCTGCGGCGGAGCAGCGGGCGCCTGGCCGCGCTCGTTTTCCAGTTGCCGATCACGATCCCGCACCTCGTCGCGGCGGTCGGCATCGCGCTCGTCATCTCCCAGACGGGCCTCGGAGCTCGGCTCGCGGTGACGCTCGGTCTGATCGGGGAACCGAAAGACTTCCCCGTCCTGCTCTACGACCGCTACTCGATAGGCATCATCGTCACCTACGTCTGGAAGGAGACGCCCTTTATCGCACTCGTGGTGCTCGCGTCCCTGCGCGGCGTCGCGGCGGACCTGGAGGATGTGGCGCGTACGCTCGGGGCGGGTTCCTGGCAGAGGTTCTGGTACGTGGTCTTTCCCGTAATCTCACCTGGCATCGTCGCCGCGAGCCTCATAGTCTTCTCCTTTACCTTCGGCGCGTTCGAGGTCCCTTACCTGCTCGGCAAGACCTACCCGACGATCCTGCCCGTCATGGCCTACAACGAGTACCGTGACATAGACCTCTCCGCGCGCCCGGTCGCGATGGCCATAAACATCGTCATCGCCGCCGTAACCGCCGCCTTCGCCGCCGCGTACCTGCGTCTCGCCAGGGACCTCGGCCGTGGCTAGAAAACGCGGCAACTTCGGTCTCGTGCTAGTAGCAGCGCTCGTGGCGTTGCCGTTCCTCCCGCTCATCCTCTGGACCTTCGCCGGGGAGTGGCGTTTCCCCGATCTCCTGCCGGCGGAGTGGTCGCTGCGCGGCGTGCGATACCTCCTGGATCCCGGCAGCGGCGTCCTCTTGGCGACGCTGACGAGCCTTCTCATAGGGGCGTCGGTGGCGCTCGCTTCGGTCGCGGTCGGGGTGCCGGCGGGGATGGCCCTGGGCGGCTACGAGTGGCGGTTCAAGGGGGTTGTGATCTTCTTTATCCTCCTCCCGATCCTCGTCCCGCCGCTCGCCTCGACGATGGGCATCCACCTGACCTTTATCCGGCTCGGGCTGACTGACTCGGTGTTCGGGGTCTTCCTGGTCCATCTGGTGCCGACCGTGCCGTACACCGCCATCATCATGACCAGCATCTTCGTCGAGCGGACCGGAGAGCTGGAAGAAGTGGCGAGGACGCTCGGGGCTAGCCCGTGGCAGACTTTTCTACACGTGACGCTACCGCAGATCGCGCCGGGTGTCGCGGTGGCTGGATTGTTCGCGTTCCTGATCTCGTGGGGCCAGTACATCCTGACGCTCCTGATCGGGGGCGGCAACATCGTCACCCTCCCGATGCTCCTGTTCTCCGCCGCCTCGGGCAACGACCCGGTTATTACCTCCGCACTGGCGCTGGCCTTCGCGCTACCGGCGATACTCGCGCTCATCATCGCCCTTCGCTACCTGAAGCCGGGCGAAGCGGATGATGGCCGCGGCCTTTTGGGACTGGGCAAAGTCTCGTGAGCGGCCTGTAGCGCGGCGTTTAGCTTTGCCTGAGAATCCGCCAACCGTCCCATAGGCGTTGGGCTGAGGACACGAAGACCATGCCGGCGAATACCCAGGCTATGGGGGAGACGTGGTCGGGAAAGACGAGGAAGAGCACCCCCGCCACGATTGTCTCGAACCCCTCAGTAAGCGAGCGGCGGAAGTGGAGACCCCGCTCGGTCAGGCGCTCCTTCTTCAGCCGCTCCAGGATGCCGGAGAGGGTCAGAAATACGGTGCCGTTCAGGTAGTAGGCGAAGAAGAGCACTACCAGAGCTAGACGAGCGTCCGGATGCTGGATGGCGAGGGCGAGGAGGAGACCACCGTACATAAAGAAGTCCGCCACGATGTCGACGAACGCGCCGAGGTCGGAAGCCTCCTTCCGAAGGCGGGCCACCTCCCCGTCGATGCCGTCGAATAGCCGGTTGAGGAGCCAGAGAACGAGCGCCGCGGTGTTGAGGCCTAAGGCTGTCGTCACCAGGCAGAGCGCGCCGATACCAAGGCTCACCCAGGTAAGAGCATCGCCCGTTACGCCTCTCTCCGAAAGGATGCGGGCGGGCAGCTTGTACAGCGGCTTGACGCTCCTGCGGAGTTCTTCGTCGAGCATTCTTCGATCATAGCAGCGCAGAGATGATGTTACCTTTATGCCTGGCACGGTGGTTCCGGCGAGAAGGAATGGACGAGGGTTTGAGAACAAAGATGCGGCCATACTCTGATCCAGGATCGAAGCGGGAGGTTAGGTTGCGGTCTCGAAAGCGGGCGGCGTAACTTTGCGGGCTATCCAATGAAGTTCGGCCCAAAGACCATAAGATGGGTCAGGTTCGCGCTGGGTCTGGTGGTCCTGGCTGCCTTCGGCCTGGCATATCTTCTCTCTGACGGTTTTCGAGCCGAGGTCGACCGGGCCGGGACGATCCTGGGACGCGGAGACGTCGCGGGCCTCAGGGACTACATTCTCTCGTTCGGGGCCTGGGCGCCGATCGTGTCGGCGCTGCTGATGGTCTTACAGGCTCTCGTGGCGCCGCTTCCGGCCTTCGTCCTGACGTTCGCCAACGGCCTGGCCTTCGGTACCTTCTGGGGAGGGATGTTGAGCCTTGTGAGCGCATCCCTGGCGGCTGCGGTTAGCTTCTGGATCGCACGCTCTCTGGGGCGGGGACCGGTCGAGGCCCTCGTCGGGCGCGAGCATCTGGGCGCCGCGGATCGCTGGTTCCTGCGCTGGGGCGCATACGCGATCCTGGTCGCGCGCCTTGTTCCCTTGGTCTCCTTCGACATCATCTCCTACGCCGCCGGCCTCACCCGCATGGGGTTCTGGCGGTTCATGCTCGCGACGGCCGTCGGAATGACCCCTGCGACGTTCATCTACGCCTATCTCGGAGGAAAGGCGCCGCAGTACGTCCAGGTCTTGGTGGTAGTGTTCGGCGTCGTAATCGCGGGATCGGTCGTGGCCGCCCTCCTGCGAAGAAGGAGGCAGGGAAAGCAAATACCCTTGGTCGAGAAGGAAGATGCTTTCGAAGCGGGCGAAGATGACTCTGGTGCCTAATCTACTGGGTGGACGATGCGGAAGATGGGCTCGCCCTCCCGCGGGCCGCGCTGGAGCTGTGGGACAGACCGCAACGGCAAAGCGTATGCGGCCAGGCGCTTTGGTGTCTCGCCCGGGGGAGGGTACGTGAGCGCCGGCCTGGAGTTGAGAAACCTCTCGCATCGCTACCCGCAGGTCTCCTCCCCGGCGCTCTCGCAGCTCTCCGTCGAAGTGGACCCGGGAGAACTCGTCGCCTTCCTGGGGCCCTCGGGCTGCGGAAAGACTACGGTGCTGAAGATCATAGCCGGCCTACTGCGTCCTATGTCTGGTGACGTTCTGGTAGACGGGGACTCGGTGCTCACCGTGCCCCCGGAGGAGCGGGGAGCCGCGATGGTCTTCCAGAAGGCTCTGCTCTTCCCGCATATGAGCGTCGCCGCAAACATCGGCTTCGGACTCAGGATGCGAAACGTAAGGAGGGATCAAGTCGACCGCAGGATCGACACCGCGCTCCGGCGGGTAAGGATGGAGGGCTTCGAGGATCGCCGTCCCGACGAACTCTCCGGCGGGCAGCAGCAGCGGGTGGCGCTGGCACGCGCCCTCGTCACCGAGCCGCGCTTGCTTCTCCTGGACGAACCCCTGAGCGCGCTCGACGCCAGCCTCAGGGAGGAGATGCGGGAGCTGGTGCGTGACGTGCAGGAGCAAGGAGGTTACACCACCGTATTCGTCACGCACGACCAGGAGGAGGCCGTGATCCTCGCCGACCGCATCGCCCTCCTCTTCGACGGCAAGCTACAGATGTATGATGAGCCGCAGGCCTTCTACGACCGGCCCGCGAACCGGCGAATCGCCGAGTTCTTCGGCGCCACCAACTTTATACACGGACGGGCCAGAGACGGTGCGGTCGAGACGCCGCTGGGTAGCCTGAACGTCGCGGGAGCAGTCCCGCCCGGTGACGTTACCCTCACGATCCGTCCCGAGGCCGTACGTTTCGGAGAGGGAGAGAACTGCTTCTCCGCCCGGATCAGCCGCGTGATGTACCTCGGCACCAGGATACGTTGCGGCCTTGATGCGAACGGCCTCAACCTCAGGGTGGCCGTGTCGCCCGATGCGAGGGTGCGTGAGGGGGAGCAGGTTACCATCCGGCTACCCGCGGAGTCTCTGTGGGCGCTTGGAGACTAGAGACTCACAGAGAGCTACAACCCGTAAAGGTTCGGTCATGCCCGCGGTCTCTTGACCGATCTATCCGGAAGGAGCGTCCGTCGTCTTTTCCGGCCTACGATTCTCTTGAGGAGCAGCCACGAGATGATCAGCAGCATGAGCCCGTGGCTGACGATAAAGAACTCCCGACCGTAGTAAAGGGGATTGTAGTAGGAGACAGGGCTGGACCACTCCCAGTCCCAGATGGGCCAGAGAAGGGGCCTGGTGTCGTCGACGTGGGTGAGGAAATCGGCGATGGTATGCCCGAACCAGCCCAGTAGGAACCACAGCAGTATCCGGCGCCGGTCGCGCCTCCCCAGCCCGAAGACCCAGTATACGAGCAGCAGCGCTACCACAGGCATGGCCGAGTGGAGCGCGCTACCCGTGGCCCCGAAAGGACCGTGGAAGTAGATCTCGTCCAGCAGCTCCTCTGAGTGCATGGAGCTCCATCCCTCCCACAGGTACGCCGTGCCCACGTAGTAGGCGGTCCCTGCGAAGGAAGGGAGATCCGGTACCGTAGCCCCCGCGGCGCCGGCAATGCCCGCGGCTCGCCCCGCCTTGACGCCATGCTTCGCGAGGGCCCAGGTGAAGAACGCATGCGAGTACGTTTCCATACAGGAAGTCTAACCGCTCGTAGGCTCGGAGTGGTTAGACCTCCACCGCCCAGCCGCTCGACATTCGTTCCGGGCGTCCAGGCTACCGGCGCCGGAAGAGGCAACGTCGACCCCAGGCTGCTGCACTAACTTCGCGGGGGGCCGCGAACCTGGCGAAGGCCCAGGTCAGTATCGCGTGGGAGTAGGTGCGCACACGACAGAGTCTAATCGCTCCAGCCGGTTCGCGAAGGGCGCTTTGAGCCGAAGTGGATCGAACAACCAACGTTCTCCGTGGTTTGGTTCTGCGCATTCGGTCGTATATATTTCGGTCGTGATCTCTACCACCTCTCGATCCTCGTTTGCGCGGGAGTAGTAGGTGCGCACGCGCGGAAATCGTATCGTTCTCGCCGGGGGCGGCCACGCGCATCTGTACTCCCTAGCGCGGACCGGAGATCTCGTCCGGCGGGGTCTCGACGTCACCCTCGTGGATCTGTCGCCTCACCTGTACTACTCGGGGATGGCGACGGGTGTGATCTCCGGCGCCTACGCTCCCGAGGAGCATCGTATCGATATCCGCCGGCTCGTTGAGGAGGGGGGAGGTAGTTTCGTCGAGGGCCGGATAACGGAGATTCGCACAGAGAACAGAGAGTTCGTCCTCGAAGACGGCTCTACGGTCCCTTACGACGCGGCTTCCGTTTGCCTGGGCAGCGAGCTTGCCCGATCTGGCGTGGAGCAGCACGGGGCCGGTGCGGTCGGGGTCAAACCTGTTGCGAA
>Ga0208612_1000563_pt1 | contig 15920 bp, 18 predicted proteins | sample AntDryMetagUQ889_FD_188089 | JGI IMG/M metagenome (GOLD analysis project Ga0208612, IMG submission 188089) | Polar desert microbial communities from Antarctic Dry Valleys - UQ889 (SPAdes) | ecosystem: Environmental > Terrestrial > Soil > Desert | place: Antarctic Dry Valleys | collected 2008-12-31 | reverse complement strand
CCACTCCCCTACCGAAGGTGGGCCCGTCGGCCTCCCACCGGCCCGCTGAAGCTCCAGAGCGGCTTCGCGCTCGAGCTCCTCGCGAGAGGGCGAGGCACCACCCTGCTTCTTGCGTATCGATGCAGGCACCAACGTCCTTTCAAAGGGGGAGCCGCGAGGGAATCTTACGCCAATCGATTCCCCCTTACTTCGGCACTGTCAGCAACCACCGCCCGGCCAGGAGATCACCGCGGCCGGTAGCGACTGTAGGGGTACGCGCAGCTCGGCGGCGTCTTCCACGAGCCACCCTCGCAGCAATTCTCGAAGCTCGCGCCGGACATCCGCCTCGTCGGGGAGCAGGAGGCTCTGGTGGTAGTCGGCCACCGCGGTGGCCAGGTTCTTGAACCGGGGACGCAAACTCACCTCGATGACCTCCACCTCGGGCATCATCCCAATCTCCCGGAGCACGTCGACGGCGTCCAGGTACGTGGGCCCGGGCCGGCGGGGCTTGCCATGGAAGTGACGCCAGAACGGGTCGACGAAGGCATCGGCGCTCATGGCGCCCATGTACACGAAGGCACGTTCCCGGCACGCGGCATCCAGCTTGGCCAAGAACCTGCCGGCGTCCTCGATGATGGGCAGGACATACGAGCAGAGCGCCACGTCGACCGTCGGGTTGGCCACGTCCTGCCAGCTTCCTTGGACGGAGCGGATGTTGTCGATCCCGAGGCTCCGGCTCTGGCGTCGGGATGTCTGAGCATCTCCTTGCTCGGGTCCACCGCCACCACCTCCCTCACCCGGGGAGCGAGCGCGAGGGCGTACCAGCCGGGCCCGCATCCCACATCGAGGACCGTGCTCGTACGCCCGACGGACCGTCGGACACGCGCCAGGAACGGGTCGTTGCGGGCCGGTCCCGGCAGGCGAGCGGCGAAGCGGCGAGCTCGGGCGTCCCAGAACTGGGGGGTGTGGGCCGCAGCCTCCGACGAGAGGCCGGCCACCTCGGCCAGACGGGCCCGCACGAGTCGACGCCAGTGCGCTGCCGCGCTCACGCCGGTTCACTCCACACGAGGGAAGGCTCGCCGTCCTCATCTCTCATGACGCGGCCGGGGCGGGCCCTCGGCGACCAGGCGCCGCCTTGGCCCTCTTCCCAGCGAACCGCCATCACCTCTACGGCCGTCCCGTGGACATCCTCGTCCACCACCTCGAGCACGAAGGCGTCGTCCACCAGCGCCAGCCCACGGGCCCAGACCCGCAGGATCCACGACACTCCGACGGCCGCCGTTGCCCTGACCCGAACCCTGTCCATCGTTCCCACCAGAGACGGCGCCCGGCCGGGCCGCAGCACCTGCACCTCCACCGAGGAGAGCAGGCGCGCTCCACTGCGCTTACGCCAGAGCCCGAGGTGCTGGCGCAGGGGTGGCAGGGCGCGGACGCGTAGCTGCTCGAGCAGGAGTCCCTCGTAGTCGGTGTAGAACGACGAGCGCCGCCACGTCCGCTCCCACGTGAGCATCAGGCCCAGCTCGTGAACTTGCCCGAGTGGCCCGGGAAGCACCACCTCGGGGCCGAGGCTGGCGGACATGGTGCGGAAGAGCTCCGCGGACATGGCCCAGGTGTGCATGTCCCGCCAGCGCCGCAGCACGCCGAGACAGGGAAAGGGCTTGCCTCCGAAGGCCAGCATCGCCGTCTCAGCACCGAGGTCGTGGTCTTCGAGCACCACCTTGCCCCGTCGCCAGGTGACACGGTGCCGTTCGCCGTTGCATTCCACCAGAGCCGTGGCCGGCTCGACGTGGTCACACCACCGTCCTCCTGCCGCCACCGGTCAATCGGCCATCTGTCAGGCGGCCATCGGTCAGGCGGGCATCGATCAGGCGACGTCGTCGATGTGCACGACGCGGGCCCAGGCCGGGGCCGCCCAGGGTCGTCCACCCCGCGCCACGTCGACCCCGAGGAGGCCCACCACGACCTGAACGCCCTTCGGGCGTTGCGCCGGCCACGGCGTCATGCCGTCGGTGAGGACGACCACCACCGACGGGCGCGGCCGTAGATGAACGGCGGCCTCGATGGCCGCTCTCATGTCGGTTCCGCCTCCACCCACGAGCCGCAGCTGGCTGGCGTTGGCCACCTTCTGCACGGCGTGCACCGCAGCGTCGGCCGCCAGCACCCGGACCCGGGTGCGGGCCACGCCGAGGGATCGCAGCAGCCCGTCCACCTCCACCAACACCCGGCCCAGCTGGGCCTCGGACATACTGCCGGAGGTGTCGCACACCACGGCTACATCGGGGACGGGCCGCTCCAGAGCCGGCAGCACCACGTCGCCGCTTACGCTCGCCCGCCGCGAGGGCCGGCGATAGGTGTAGTCGACCCGGCCCGAAACCGCCCCCACGCCCTTGCGCAGCTCGGCGCCGAGTGCCTTGCGCCAGTCCACCTTGGGCTCGAGCAGATCCTCCGCCCATCGCACCCAACTGTTGGCCATGCGGCCTCTTCCGTCGCGGCTGTGGTTCAGGATCTGGCTGGCCACCTGGCAGGCGATGAGCTTCCGCTCCCCGGGGGGCAGGCCACCTCCTTCTCCCCGCATCAGCTCCCACGGTCGCCTCACCCCGTCGGCTCCACTGCCGCAGTCCGGCTCCAGGTCGGTGTCGCGGTGCTCGCAGTGGAAGTACTCCTCGGCCATGCGCCCGGGGTTCCAACCCAGGGTCTGGGGCAACACGGGGTCGATCAGGCGGAGCCCGGTGCCCACCAGGTCGTCGTTGATCTCGGCATCGGCCGCGAGCGCCCAGTCCTTCGACGTGTCCCGGGCCACTCCCAGACGCTGCGCCCTGCCGGCATGGTCTCGGAGCAGGTGGCCGGTGTGGTGCACGAACAGGCTGCCCAGGACTCCCACGCTCCACTCCTCTACTACGGCCGGGTCGACGTAGAGGCGCCATGACTCGTCCACGGCCGCGCCACCGAGGCCGGGCTTGGCCACGGGCTGGACGGCGAAGAGCGCCGAGGCCAGATAGGGGTGACGCTCCACGGCCCAGAGGCGGGCCACGGCGAGCTTGTGGGCGTTGAGTGGAGGCAGGGGCGGGGGCGTGCTCGCCGGCCCTTCGGTCACAGCAGCCCGGCGTCCTTAAGGACGGGAATGAACAGCTTGACCTCGGGCGGGGCCACGGCTCCGGCGGGGCGGCACTGGGCCAGCACCCGAGCCGGCACCGCAGCCACGTCGGGGGCGTGCTCGCCCACCTTGGCCAGCACCTTCCACCCGGCCAGCCAGCGCTCGGGCGTGGGCTCGGCGGCCACCGCCGCGGCCACACCGGACAGCACGGCAAAGGCGCGGTCGCCGCGCTCGGGAACCTCGGTGCCGTCCGGGTCGGCCAGCAGGTCCTCGGGGTCGGGCAGATCCATCTCCTCGTGCCACATCAACAGCTCCACCCCGGCGCCGTCGCCCACTGCCCCTGTCACGAGCGCCGTCTCTGCCTCGGTGGACGCGCCGGCCGCCATGGCCGCGGCCCAGAGACGGGAGGCCATCTCCCATGTGCGAGGGCTGGGCCAGCCCCGCCCGGCCCGGGCGGCGTCGGTGGGCACCTCGCACGTGAGCCCGGGGCGCACGGTGACGAAGGCGGCGATGAGGCTGCGAAAGTGCGGGAGACGACATTCCCAGTCCTCGGGCAGGGACGGCAGCCGCGGGGCCGGCCACCCGCCCGCCATGCCCTGGGCGAACGCCTGGGGCTCCACGTCCCATGACAGGTGGCAGAACCGGTTGGCCAGGGGCGCGGACAGATCCCAGCCGTCGGCGGTCTGCTCGGGAGGGTTTGCCGCGGCCACCACCACCACGCCGTCGGGCAGGTCGACATCGCCCACCACCCGCTCCAGCACCACCCGCAGGAGCGCGGCTTGAACGGCGGGAGGAGCAGTGGAGATCTCGTCGAGGAACAGAAGGCCGCCCCCGGCGTCGGACAGTCGTTGCGCCCAGCGAGGGGCGGCGAAGTGGACCTGTCCTCCGCTCACGACGGGGAGGCCGGCGAAGTCGGACGGCTCCCGGATGGAGGCGATGACGGTCTCGCACGGCCATCCCATGGCGTCGGCCATGGCCCTGACGGCGGACGTCTTGCCCGTGCCCGGAGGACCCCACAACAGCACCGGGACCCGGGCGGCGACGGCGATCCCCAACGCCTCCACCGCCGCCTGCTGGCCGTTCACGCCAGTCACCCTACGTGTGGTGACAGGGCCCGGCGACAGCGCCCGGCGACTACAGGACCCAGCGTTCGCGGCGGTACCAGGAGATGGTGTCGGCGATGCTCGCTTCCAGGTCGGTCTCCCGGAACTCGAAGCCGGTACCGAGCAGGGCGTCGATGCTCAACCGGTTGTTCCTGTTCTGCTTGCGCATGAACCGGAAGCGCTCCTCGGTGAAGAAGATGTGGTCCTTCATCCCCTCGGCCAGCATGCGGTCGCGGATCTTCCCGCGCTCCTCGTAGGTCGGCCCACACTCGTCCTCGGCGTCCTCGGAGCACAGCTCCATCTCCATCCCGAACTCGGCGGCCAGGATGCGGCCGATCTCGTGGCTGGTGGGGTACTGGCCGGACGTGACGTTGAAGACGCGACCCACGGCGTCCTCGTGCTCCATCAGGTGGATGGTGGCGGCCACCAGATCGTCCACGTGGACCAGGCGCTGCTCCACGGGGGCGTTTGGCACCTGCAACGTCTCCCGCCCGTCGTAACGCTCGATGGCGACGTCGAGAACGGCGCTCCCCAGGAGCTTCACGTTGGTGGGCCCGTAGGTGGACACCGGCCGCAACGTGACCACCGGCACTCCCTTCTCGCCGAACCTGGCGACCACCTGCTCGGCTTCCCATTTGGTCTTGCCGTAGCCGCGGCTGGGCTGGGGCTCCACGCTCTCGAGCACCGGGACCGGGAGCTGGACCTCCTCGCCGTAGATGGCGGTGGTGCTCATGTACAGGAACCGCTCGAAGCCTGCTTCGGCTCCTGCGGTGAGGAGGTTCTCGGTCCCGACTGCGTTCGAGCGGTGCATCTCCTCGTCGCCGGAGTTGGAGCTCGAAGCGCCGGCCAGGTGGAACACGTGGGTGATCCCCTCGAAGAGATCCTCCACGCCCTCGCCCGAGGCCAGGTCGGCATTCTTGTAATCCGCCTCGTCGGGCAATGAGTCCGGTCGTGGACTTCGCCCGCAGGCTCTCACCTGCCATCCGGCCTCCAGCAGCACCGGTGCCAGCCGGTTGGCGATGAACCCCGACCCTCCCGTGATCAGCCCTGACCGAGCCATCTCGCCTCCCCTCTCCGAACAACCGCTTCCCTGATCAGGCGTCGAAGTATCACAGATGGAAGACTTGGTGGGCGGATATGCCTGGCCGTGGTGGTCGCCCCTGCCGGGTCCACCCGGTGACAGGCTTGCCGGATGCCCGCAGACGCCGCCGAGCAGTTGCTCCGCAGGGTCACCGCCACGCTGCCGGGCAGCGAGGACCGCCCACAGCAGTTGGCCATGACCCGGGCCGTCGCCGACGCAGTGGCCACCGGGCATCCGCTGGCCGTCCAGGCCGGCACCGGCGTGGGCAAGGGCCTGGCCTACCTGTGCGGCACCCTGCCGTCCGTGCGGGCCGAGGGGACGACCATGGTGGTGGCCACCGCTACCAAGGCCCTCCAGGACCAGCTGGCGGGCAAGGATCTGCCCGCCATCGCCGCCGTGGAGCCCGGCCTCACCTGGGCCGTCCTGAAGGGCCGTTCCAACTACCTCTGCCGGCAAGCGGCCGCCGAAGCCGCGGGGGCGCCCAGCCTGGTGATGCTGACGTCGGACCGGGAAGAGGTGGATCGTCTGACGGCGTGGGCGGCCGACAGCACCACCGGCGACAGAGCCGAGCTCGACTTCGAGCCCCATCCCGCCACCTGGGCCATGGTGAGCGTGGGCGCCGACCAGTGCCCGGGCGCCGCCGCATGCCCGAGCGGGCAGAGCTGCTTCGCCGAGGCCGCCTACGACCGGGCCCGGGAGGCCGACGTGGTGGTGGTGAACCTTCACCTCCTCGGCGCCCACGTCGCTTCCGGCGGTTTCATCCTTCCCGAGCACGACGTGCTCGTCGTCGACGAGGTCCACGAGGCCGAGGAGGTCTTCACCGCCTCGCTGGGCACCTCTCTCTCGCCCGGGCGGGTGCGGGCGGTGGGTGGGCTGGCCAGGGGGGCCTCCGGCCAGCGGTCAGGAGAGTGCGAGCTGGCTCGACACCCCGACAGGCTGGAACGGGCACTGGCGCCGCTCGTCGACCGAAGGCTGGCAACGGGAGCGAGCGGCGACACCGCTCTGGGCGAGGTCCTCACCGACCTGGCCGAGGCGGTCCGTCGCGATCGTGGCACGGTCCGCGGGCTCGAGAGCAGCGCCGACACCGCCCCCGCCCGCGACCGGGCAGCCAAAGCCCTCGACACCCTGGCCGCCGACATCGCCACCGTGCTGGCGGCCACCGGCGAGAGCACGGTCACGTGGGTGGAACGGGGATCCCAGCCCGTGCTGCGAGTGGCGCCCCTCGACGTCGCCGGCCCGCTGGCCTCGGTGCTGTGGTCGTCGGCCACGCCGATCCTCACGTCGGCCACGGTTCCGGAACGTGCCGCCGACCGCCTGGGTCTGGGCCCCGCCGCGGTGGAGCTCGACGTCGGAAGCCCCTTCGACTACCGCACCAACGCCGTGCTCTACGTCCCCCGGCTGCCGCCCAACAAGGCGCCCGACCACGAAGCCGCAGCCCATGCCGAGCTGGAATTCCTCATCGATGCCGCAGGTGGCCGGACCCTGGCCCTGTTCACCTCGTGGCGGGCCATGCGAGCGGCCAGGACTGCCCTCGAGGACCGCCTCTCCTTCCGGGTTCTCGGGCAGGACGATCTCCCCAAGCCGGCCCTGGTGGAGGCCTTCCGTGCCGAGGAGACGTCATGTTTGTTCGCCACCATGGGCTTCTGGCAGGGCGTGGACGTGCCCGGCAGCACCTGCTCGCTGGTGGTGGTCGACCGCCTACCGTTCGCCCGTCCCGACGACCCCATCGCCCAGGCTCGGCGGGAGCGGGCCGGACCGACCGCCTTCGCCGCCGTCGACGTGCCTCACGCCGCCGTCCGCCTGGCCCAGGGTGCCGGCCGTCTCATCCGATCGGCCACCGACCGGGGTGTCGTGGCCGTGCTCGACCCACGCCTGGCCGAGGCCTCCTACCGCCAGCAACTCCTGGCCGCCCTCCCACCCATGCGGCGCACCCGCGACCGGGCCGACGTGAAGACTTTCCTGGCCGGCGCCCCCCTCCCGGAGGCGCCGGCCCGTCCCCGGGTGCCCAGCACCGCGGAACGTGTGGCCGCACTTCGAGATCTGCTCCACGATCACAACCTCCCCACGGCGGGCAGGTGAGCGACTGGGACGAGGCCGACGTGGGCGACGCCGACGTGGACCGCGCCCCCATCTGCCCCCACTGTGGCGTGACCGCCCTTCCCGCCGACTCCGCCAACGTGGTGGATACCAGCTTCGTGTGCGAGAACCCGGACTGCGAGGCGTTCGGTGAGGCCGTCCACCAGGGCTCGTAGGATTGCGGGCCGTGTGCCGGAACATCACAACCCTGCGAGGGCTCGAGCCCGAAGCCACCACCGAGGAGATCGAAGCGGCCGCCCGCCAGTACGTGCGCAAGGTCAGCGGCGTCCAGGCAGCGTCCGCGCGCACGGGCCCGGCCTTCGAAGAGGCGGTTCGGGCCGTAGCCCGAGTCACCGCCGACCTCCTCGAGGACCTGCCGCCACGGCAGCAGCCCCCACCCACGCTCCCGCCACTTCGTCGTATCCGCCGCTCCTGAGCGCCGGGGCATGAACAACCCCGAGGTGGCCCGGGAGTACCACCGGGCGACGATGCACGACCCGAGCGGGCTGCGACCCGACGATCCTCGATTGGTGCGGGACTACCGGCCCCTGGAGTGGGACCGCAAGCCGCCGCAGTTCAAGACCTATCCCGGCCTCGAGCCCATCCTGCTGCCCGACGACATCTCGCTCTCTCCCTCGAAAGGCTTGAGCGTGGACGCCTTGGGCCGGCTGCTGTTCCTGTCCGCCGGCGTGGTGAGGACGGCGGACCTGGCCGGGGACACCCTGTACTTCCGGGCCGCGGGATCGGCAGGCAACCTCTCCCCCATCGAGGTGTATGTGCTCACCGGTGACATGCCCGGTCTGAGCGCCGGGCTGTACCACTACGAACCGGTCGAGCATGCACTCGTCCGCCTGCGCCCTGCTCCCGGCGACACGCCCCCGGCACTCATCCTCACGGGCGTTCCGTGGCGAACAGCCTGGAAGTATCGGGAACGCGGCTTCCGTCATCTGTACTGGGACGCCGGCACGATGCTGGCCCAGATGCTGGCGGTGGCCGACGAGGCCGCTCTGGCGGCCCGTGTGCAGGTGGGCTTCGTGGACGAGGCGGTGGCCGCCCTGTTGGGGGCGGACGGTGTGCACGAGGTCGCCTTGGCCGTCGTGCCCTTCGCCGGGACCTTCATCCTTCCCGAACCCGAGGACGTCCCATCCGGCCACCTGGCCGACGACCCCCTCGAGTTCCCGCTCATCACCCTGGCTCAGCGGGCGGGGCACTTGGCTACCGACCAGGACGTGGAGAGCTGGCGACGGGCCGCCACCACCCTCGGCGGAGAGCGTCCGTACTCCACAGCTCGAGCCCTGCGGCGCCCCCTCGACGAGGTGATACGCGGGCGGGGTTCGAGCCGGCAGTTCCATCCCGGCCTCACGGCGCCCAACGAGTTGCTCGGCGGGGCCATGGACTGGGCCACGCGGCCCGTGGAGGGTGACTTCGTGATCGACGGTGCCACCTTGCTCGACCACTACCTGGCCGTTCACGCCGTCGATGGCGTGGAGCCCGGTGCCTACCACTGGCGAGCCGGGGAGCTGGAACAGCTCCGAGCGGGCGACGTGCGCGGCGCCGCGAGCCACCTCTGCCTCGACCAGGCCCTCGGTGGTAATAGCGCGTATACCGCCTTTCACTGCGCCCGCCTGGAGGACGTACTGGCCCCTCTCGGGAGCCGCGGGTACCGGGCGGCCAACCTCGAAGCCGGCATCGTGGAGGGCCGCCTCCACCTGTTCGCCTACGACCGTGGGCTCGGTGCCACCGGCCTCACGTTCTACGACCGGGAGGTGCCCCGCTTCTTCGGCTCCGAAGCGGATCCCCTACTGGTGACGGCGGTGGGCGCCCCTGCCCACGCCCCCACTCTCGGCGGCCTCCCGCGCCGACCCGTACGGCTTCGCCGAACCTGAAGAGCCCGGCGCACCGGGCACGCGGAGGGCGCGCCCCGTAGGGTGGGCGGCCCGACGGAAAAGGGAGGAAGCCACGGTGGAGTGCGAGGTCTGCGGCCACGAGAGCGAGGACGCCTTCGAGGTCGTCCGTCACGTCGGACGCCATACGTTCGACACCTTCGAGTGCGCCATCTACGCCCTGGCGCCCCAATGCGCCAACTGCGGCGTGCGGGTCATGGGGCACGGGGTCATTGAGGACGATCACACCTTCTGCTGCACCCATTGCGCTGAGGCGGGGCCCCGCAAGGAGGCCAAACCGGGAAAGGGTGACAGCGGCGCGGCGTCCGACAACGGGCACAGCGACCACGGCGACGCGCACGCCGACGCCGGCTCTGACGACGACGAGTCAGACAACGACTCTGCGACTGACGACGAGGACGACAACTCCGACGATGACGGCGCCGAAGACGATGACGACCCTGACGAAGACGACGACTCGGGCGACTCTGACGAGGACGACGAGGACGACGAGGACGACGAGGAGAAGAAGCTCGAGAAGCTCGATGAGCGCATCAGCCAGGCTCGCCAGAACTCCGACGACCTGTTGAGCGGCCCCGAGGACGAGGCGGACCAGGATGACGCCGACGCCGAGCCCGAAACCGAGACCGAGACCGGTGACAAGGACGAGGACAAGGACGGATGACCGACGTCTCCATCATCGCCATGGGCCCCCGCCAGTTCGGGGTGAAGGTGCGCGAGGGCGAGACCGAGACCAACCACAAGGTGACCGTGCCCGACAGCCTCATCGATGATCTCCAGCTCGGCGATGACGACCTCGATCGGGTTGTCCGTGAATCCTTCGCCTTCCTGCTCGAGCGCGAGCCGGCCTCCTCGATCCTGCCCGAGTTCTCGCTGAACGAGATCTCCCGCTATTTCCCCGAGTACTCCGAGGAGCTCACCACCCGCCTCGCCTGACCGGTCCCGCAGGCGGGCCGATGGCCGTCCTCAGCGAGAAGCCTCCATGCACTGCACGCCCTCGGGGCCGACGGTGGCGGCGTGCTCGGTGTCGGGCTCGACGTCGAGGCGGTCGCCGGCTTCCAGCTCGAGGTCACCGTCCCCCTTGGTGTGGAACACGATGCTCCCCGACACGCAATAGAGCACCTTGTGGTAGCCGTGGGAGTGCCAGTCGTAGGTGTCGCCGGGGCCGTTCCCCCATGTCCGAGGACTCATCCCCTCGTCCCGGAACCGTCGGTGGAGCGCTTCACTGGTGGGCGAATCCTTACCGTCCGATGCCTTTTCCACTCGAGCCGACATGTCGCGCTCCCTTCGCAGTTCTGGGGTACATAGCCTTAGTGCAGCACGAAAGAGGAGCGCGAGCATGAGCCAAGAAGCGAACCGCAGCGAGGAAGAGTGGAAGGCATCCCTCAGCCCCGACCAGTACCGGGTGTTGCGGGAGAAGGGAACCGAGCGCCCCTTCACTGGCAAGTACGTGAACACCAAGGACGACGGCACCTATCTCTGTGCCGCCTGCGGGGCCGAGCTCTTCACCTCCACCACCAAGTTCGACTCCGGCACCGGCTGGCCCAGCTTCACGGAGCCGGCCAACGCCGAGAACGTCCAACTCATCCCCGATCGGAGCCACTTCATGAAGCGCACCGAGGTCGTCTGCGCCAAGTGCGGATCCCATCTCGGCCACGTGTTCGACGACGGTCCCATGCCCACCGGGATGCGCTACTGCATCAACTCCGTCTCGCTGGACCTCGAAGCAGGGTCGGGCGAGCAGGGCTGAGCCCCCGCCGGTCCCCGATCGTCACAGCCCCCGATCGTCACTGCCTTTCGAGAAAATCACCGAGGGCCTGATTGAAGGCGTCGGGTACCTCGAGGTTGGTGAGATGCCCGGCGTTGGGAAGCAGCGTGAACCGGGATCCGGGGATCTGCTCGTGCATGGCCTTGGCGACCTCCGGCGGAGAGGGCTTGTCGTGGTCTCCGACGAGCACCAGGGTGGGCACGTCGATGGTCCCGAGCCAGGGCGTGGCGTCCGGTCGGGACTTCATGGCCTCGAGCGCACCTACGAAACCCGCCGATGGGTTGTCCATCAGCCGCCGGGCCTCCACCACGACCTCCGGCCGGAGCTCCTGGGTGTGCTCGGAGAGAAGTGTGTCCAGCAAGGTGTCGATCACCGCCACCGTGCCCTGCGAGCGCACTCGTTGCTGCTGGTCTGTCCGCTTGGCGAGGACCTCCTCCGAGTCGCGCCCGGCGCGGGTGTCGGCCAGCACCAACCCCGCCACCAGGGGCCGGTGGCGATCGAGCAGCGAGAAGGCCACGTACCCGCCCATGGACAGACCCACGACCACCACCTCGTCGAGCTCGAGGGCGGCGAGCAGGCCGGCCACCTCGTCGGCGTAGTTGGCCATCGAATAGCTCGACTCGTCGTCGGGCGCGTCCGAGGCCCCGAAACCCTTGAAGTCGGGGGCGATCATCCGGTGACGGCCCGAAAGGGCATGGAGCTGCGGCTGCCACATCCCCGCATGGAGGGGGAAGGCGTGAAGCAGGAGCAGGGGCGTACCGCCGGCGCCGCCGCCGGTGTCGATGTAGTGGATGGTGGTGCCCTCGACGGTGACCGTGGGCATTGGCTCTCCCCTTCCTAGGTCCTACAACCCGTGTCCTACAGAGGCTTAGTACAGACGTGGCAGGCTCGGAGCCCATGAGCGTCGGGAAGCCTGCTGGCGAGTTCGTGGTGCGGCCCGCCGGCCATGGCGACGTGCTCGGGGTGCTGGATCTCCTGGAGGCGGTGGCGGCCGAGGGGAAGTGGATCGGGACCGAGGCCCCGGTCGACCGGGCGGCCCGGCATCGCCAGATCAGCGAGTCCGTGGAGGGAAGCGAGCGCGCCGCTCGCTTCGTCGCCGACGCCGGCGGCGAGCTCGTGGGCAATCTCTGGATCGATCTCCGGCCTTACAACGTGGCCGACCTGGGCATGCTGGTGGCGCTGGCGTGGCGCCGGCGCGGCGTCGGGAGCGCATTAATGGAGGCCGGCATCGCTTGGGCCGGTGCGGCAGGCGCCCACAAGCTGGTGCTCCAGGTGTGGCCACACAACCGCGGCGCGCTTGGCCTCTACGCCAAGTTCGGTTTCGTGCAGGAGGGACTGCTCAGGCGGCACTATCCCCGCCGCAACGGTGAGCTGTGGGACGCGGTGGTGATGGGCCTGGTGCTGGACTCGCAGAGCCCCGGTTCTTCGATCACCTGACCAGGCCCCTCAGGGGGCGCTGACCTCTCGCAGGTCGACGACGGCGCCGTTCTCCAGGCCGGCGTCGAGGAGACTCCAGATGCCCTTGGCCACGTTCTCGGCGCCGGCGAGCTCACCACGTTGGTGGAGGTCCACGAACTTCTGCCTCTTGGGAAAGTCCCGCTCGGACGTCTGACGGATCTGCTCCTGCATCCCCGTGTCCACGGTCCCGGGAGTGACCGCCGCCACCCGCACGCCACCGCGTTCCTCCTGCTCGGCGCCCACGCTGCGCACCCACTGGTCCACCGCCGCCTTGGCCGCGCCGTAGGACGACCATCCCGGGTACACGCTCTTGGCCGCGCCGGACGTGAGCATGAGGAGTTGCCGGTTGGCCTCCACGTCCTTGGCCGCGGCAAGGAAGGCATGGCCGAGTACCTGGGATGCAGCGCTGTTGAGGATGACGTTGCGCGTGTACTCGTCGGTGTCCACCTCGCCGGCGTAGCCGATGGGCTGGATCGTGCCCGCGGCGTGCACGAAGACAACCCGCTCGCCGGAGAAGCCCTCCAGCTCCCGGCGGAACGACTCGGCGACGACAGGCCACGACGAGGGATCGGAGAGGTCGGCCTCCACGTGCTCGGCGTCGGGCGCTCCCCGGCGGCTGATGTCGATGAGGCGCGCCTCGCTCCACGGGACAGTGGCAGCCAGCGCACTTCCGATGCCGCTGGACGCCCCGGATATCCAGATGATGGTGTCGGTCACGGAGCGAACATTAGGTGCCCCACCTCATTGGCCCGACTCCCCGCTCGGAGGGTCCCACCCCAGGAGCTGGTGGTGGAGCCGACCGAGCTCTCGGTAGGCCTCGGAGAGCGCAGAGCGCACGGCCTCGATGACCTCGGGGGGAGCGGCCACCGGCTCCCATCGTCCTCGGATGGATCGTGGGGCGACCACTGCCTCCAGCTCCTGAGATGCCTTGCGAAGGCGATGATGGGCCCGGCGCATGAGCTCCCGGTCCTCCTCCGAGAGGCCTTCGGGCCCGGGTGGCTTCTGGATGGTCATCGTTCCGCTCCCCCTACCTCGGTGAACGCCGCTCCTCGCAGCCGAGGCTCCAGCCAGCCTCGGTCGTCGAGGGCATCGACGAAGCGCTCATAGTTTCGCTCCAGGCCCTCCCGCTCGTCCTCCACCGGCTCCACGTGGTCCTCGACGTGGACCATGGCCCGAGCAGCATCGGCCAGGTTCTCGTGAATGCTGCCCACCGCCGCCAGCACGCAGGCACCGAAAGAGGTGTCCGCCCGGGCAGGGACGACCAGTGGGACTCCGAGCGTGGTGGCTCGGATGGCGTTCCACGCGGGGCTGCGACTGGCCGTGCCGGCCACGGCCAGGGGGGGATCGAGACCGGCGCCAAGGGCGGCCAGATGGGCCAGTCCGAGGCGCTCGAGGAAGGCCACGCCCTCCAGCATCGCCCGGTAGGCATCCACGTCGTCGTCGGGTGATCCCTCACGGAAGCCTTCGGCGTCGGGCTGCACGAACGGGAACCGCTCGCCGGATCCGAGCAGCGGGTAGCACACGAAGCCGGCCGGCCCGTGCTCGCTGGCTCGGCGATCCAGGGCTGCCAGGTCGGTGTCTCCGTAGTGCTCCTTCAGCGCCGCTCCACCGGTGTTGGACGCACCTCCCGGCAGCCACCACCCGTCGGGGTGCCAGTGGCTGTAGACGGCACCGGTGGGGTCTCGCACCAGCTCGGTGGTGACACCCTTCACCGCCAGGGTGGTGCCCAGCACGGACACGAACCGGCCTGGCTGATCGGCTCCCGCCGCCACCTGACTGGCGCAGCTGTCGGTCATGGCCAGCCGCACCTCGCACCCGGCCGGCAGGCCGGTGCTCGACGCCGCCTCGGAGCTGACCGTACCCACCCGAGTGGTCGGCGCACGTACCTCGGGAAGGACTTCGGCGGGGATCCCGAGAGCGTCCATGGCCTCGCCGGCCCACTCCCGGCGCAACGGGTCGTAGCCGCTCTTGAGGGCGTGGCTGGTGTCCGTGGTCACATCGGCACCAGTGAGCCTGCAGATCACGAGGTCGGACACGTGCCACGCCCACCGCACCTTGCCGGCGTCACCCGCCTCGCCCGCCTGCGAGAGGAGCCACGCCCACTTGGGCAGGCCGAAGGACGCCGAAATCCGCAGCCCGAGGGACTCCCACCGCGAGGCTGCCGCTTCCTGCGCCCGCTCGGCCTCGGCCGACGCCCGCTGGTCGTCGTACATCAGCGCCGGTCCGATCGGCCCACCGTCGGCGCCTGCCAGCATCACCGTGCCGGACGTGGCCGACACGCACACGGAGACGATCCGTCCGTCCCCGTCATCGAGGGCGTCGGTCGCCTGGCGCAGCGCCTTGACCACTCCCGGCCACCACACAGCAGGGTCCTGCTCCGACCACCCGGACCGAGGCCGGCTGGGTGCCGGAAGGCTCGTGGTGGTGAAGGCCCGTACATGGCCGTCGCCGTCGGACACGGCCACCCGCACGTCGCTGGTGGCCACGTCGACGCCGGCCACCAGGTCGGCCACGTCTCCCTGGCGATGCACCATGCTTGTCTTAGCCCAATGCAGTCGACACAGGTGATCCGGCGATGACACCGGCGGATAGAGGGACATGCTCGAGCTCGAAGGACTGACCCGCCGCTACGGATCCGTGGTGGCTCTGGATGACCTGTCGTTCACGGTGCCCGAGGGGCGAATGTTCGGGTTCCTCGGTCCCAACGGCGCCGGAAAGACCACCACCATGCGGACGATCCTCGGGCTCTCCCAACCCGACGCCGGCGCCGTTCGCTGGCGCCGCGCCCCCGTCGGCCCCGACGAACGCCTCCGGTTCGGGTACATGCCGGAGGAACGTGGGCTCTACCCCAAGATGAAGGTGCGCGAGCACATCACCTACCTGGCAGGCCTTCACGGGCTGAGCTCGGCAGAGGCGTCCAGCGCGACCGACGGGTGGCTGGAACGTCTGGGCCTGGAGCAGCGCCGTGACGACAAGGTCGACCCCCTGTGCTGGCCGCAGCCCAGCGAGCCGGGTCCGTGGTGCATTTCGCCTTCGAGCGCAGGCGCCTGTCCGAGGTCTTCCGTGGGAAGCGGTGGACGCATGAGCCGGTCGCTGAGCGGGCGAGACCGGGTGCGCCTCGTCGCCGCTCGGGAGATCCGCGAGCGGGTGCGGGCTCGTTCGTTCCAGATAACGACGGTGCTCGTCGCCTTGGCCGTGGCCGCGGCCATCGTGATCCCCAACCTGGGCGACGGGGGTCCGGGCACCGTTCGCCTGGGTCAGGTCGGCACGCCCACGGCCGAGACCCGCGAAACTGCCGAGGCGGCGGCCCGGCTCGCCGGCCTACGGGTGGAGCTGGTCACCCTGCCCAACACCGGCGCCGCCGAGGGTGCCCTCCGGTCGGACGACGTCGATCTCGCCCTGCTGGAACGACGGGAGGCGAGCGGGCTCGAGCTGGTGACGAACGACAGACCCGATG
>Ga0208612_1000562_pt1 | contig 15920 bp, 14 predicted proteins | sample AntDryMetagUQ889_FD_188089 | JGI IMG/M metagenome (GOLD analysis project Ga0208612, IMG submission 188089) | Polar desert microbial communities from Antarctic Dry Valleys - UQ889 (SPAdes) | ecosystem: Environmental > Terrestrial > Soil > Desert | place: Antarctic Dry Valleys | collected 2008-12-31 | reverse complement strand
GAGCGGAGCAATGGCAGCGCCATTGCGAGCATCGAGGGTGGTGCCTGGCGCCGCGGGCGGGTGTCCAAACCGACCAGTTATTGAGTCACGGGCCCTGAGAGCACGCGCTCGTAGGCGGCCAGGTGCCCGCGGGCGCTGCGCTCCCAGGTGAACTGGGCTGCGCGCGCCAGGCCGGCGGCGCGCAGGCGCTCCCGCTCAGATCGGTCGGCGAGCAGCGTCTGCATCGCCGCGGTGATCGCGTCCGTGCGCAGCGGATCGAAGAGCAGCGCGCCGCCGGCGGCCACCTCTCGCACCGCGCCTGTGCCCGAGCAGGCCACGGGCACGCCGCGGCGCATCGCCTCGAGCACCGGCAGGCCGAAGCCCTCGGCGAGGGTTGGGTAGACGACGCAGACGGCGGCCTCGTAGAGCCCCTCGAGCTCCTCGGCATCCACCCAGCCGAGCAGGCGCAGGTCCTCCGAGACGCCCAGCCGGGCCGCCTGTGCGCGCAGCTCGTCCTCGTGCGAAGTCGGGTAGCCCGGCACCACCAGCACCGGCCGCTCGGGCGCCGGCACTGCGGCCAGCGCCTCGATCAGGCGCGGCAGGTTCTTGTGCGGCCGCTTGGCCGAGACGCTGAGCACGACGGGCCGGTCGCCGAGCCCGAGGCGCCCGCGCAGCTCACCCTCGGGCAGCGCCTCCACCCTCGGCTGGGCGCCCACGCCGTGGGGGATCACCTGGATCTTCTCCGCCGCGACGCCGAGCAGCGACACCAGCTCCGAGCGAGAGGTCTCCGAGCCCGTGATGACCAGCTGGGAGCGCCTCGCCGCGAGGGGGACGAGCACCCGCATCCCGAGCCCGACCAGCCCCAGGTGCGCCTCGGGGATCGTGCGGTAGTGGAGGTCGTGGATGGTGGCCACGCGGCGGAAGCGCCCGCGTGCCGGCGCGGTGCTGGCCAGGCTGTGGAGCAGGTCGACCCCCGCGCGGGCGGCGAGCCCGGGCAGGAGGGCCTGCTCCCCGCGCACCCACTCCGCGCGGCGACGGGCGCGCACCGGCACCGTGACGGTCGGGACGGTGTCGGTCCAGCGGGCCTCGGCGGCCTCACGGTTGACGAAGGCGGTGATGCGAAGGCCTGGGGCCACGGCCACCATCGCCTCGATCAGCTCGCGGGCGTAGACCTCCATCCCGCCCGTCTCGCCGGGCACCAGGAAGACGAGGTTCAGGCCGATGTGCCGCGACCGCAGGCGCTCCGCCGGGTCCGCGCTCAGCCTCATGCCGGAGACTGTAGGTCCGCAGTGTCCCCCTCGATCGACGTCGTCATCCCCATCCACGGCGGCTGGCCGGTCACCCGGCGCTGCCTGGAGAGCCTGGCCGCGCAGAGCGCCGCGCACCGCGTGCTCGTGGTCGACAACGCCTCGCCCGACGAGAGCGCCGCGCGCCTGCGAGACGAGTGGCCCGAGGCCGAGCTGGTGGCGGTGGGCGCCAACCGCGGCTACGCGGCGGCGGCCAACGCCGGGGCCGGGGCCGGGAGGGGCGAGGTGGTGGTGCTGATGAACAACGACGTCGAGGCCGACCCGGACTTCCTCGAGCGCCTGGTGGCCCCGCTCGAGGCCGAGCCTGGCGTGGGCATGGTCGCTCCCCTGCTGCTGCGACCCGGACGCGGGCAGATCGACGGCGCCGGCCTGGTGGCCGACTGCACGCTGTCCGCCTGGCCGCGCCTGCAGGGTCGCCCGGCGGGCGAGGCAGGCGCAGAGGACGGGCTGCTGCTGGGGCCCTCGGGCGCGGCCGCGGCCTTCCGGCGCGCGGCCCTCGACGATGTCGGGGGGCTCGACGAGCGGATCTTCATGTACCAGGAGGACCTCGACGTGGTGCTGCGCCTGCGCGCCGCGGGCTGGGGGGCGGCGCTGGCGCGCGACGCGCGCGCCGTGCACCTGGGCGGCAGCTCTGCCGGGCGGCGCTCGGCCTGGCAGCGCCGCCAGGCGGCCTTCGCCCGCGGCTACCTCCTGCGGCGCTGGGGGGTGCTTCGCAGCCGGACGGCGCCGCGGGTGCTGGCCACTGAGCTGGCGGTGGTGGTGGGCGATCTGCTCGCCTCACGCGACCTGGCCGCCCTGCGCGGTCGGGTGGCGGGCTGGCGAGCAGCCTGCGGGCTCGGCCGGCGGGAGGTGCCCGCTTTCGCCCTGGACGGCATGGGCTGGCGCGAGAGCTTGCGCAGGCGCCGCGGCGACTACGAGGACGCCGCGGCTTCCTGAGGGAGCCGCTGGATCAGGTCGAGCACTCGCGCGGTGGCGCTCGGCTCACCCACCACGCCCAGCGCCTCAGCCAGCTCGTCCTGGCCTGCCACGGCGAAGTCGATCAGCGCGGGGCCGAGCGCGTCGGCCAGCCCGGCCGCGTCGCGCGCCGAGGGCAGCGCCCCGGCGTGGTCGAAAGGCTCGGGCAGCGGGCCGCCGGTCACGTCGAGGAAGGCGGTGGTCAGCCCCGCCACGCCGGCCTGCAGCGTGGCGGTGGATACCCCGCCCACGCAGGCATCGCAGTTCTCGAGCAGCTCGGCGAGAGGCGTGTGGACGTCCACCCGCGCCCGAAGCGACGACGTCGCGGGCACCAGCCCCAGGAACGCATCGGGGCTGGGCTCGAGCGGGTGCGGGCGCAGGATCACCTCGCTGGCGGGGCGGACGCGGCCAAGCGCCGCCAGCGACTCGGCCACGAAGCGCTGGCTCACGCGGGCGTCCCAGCGCGCGGAGAACACCGTGGGGCTCTGGAGCAGGGCGAGCGTCGGGCCGCCCCGCGCGGGCCGGCGACGCGAGCGCGCGGAGGGCGCCGCTGGGTTCCCGGTGACCGTGGCGTCGCGGCCGTGGCGCTCGCGTACCTCGCGCGCGTCGCGCTCCGCCCACGCCGCGGTGTGGTCGGCCTCCCCCTTGTCGGGGTCGTTGGGCTCGGGCGCGTAGCCGTGCTGGACGAGCACCGAGGGCACCGCGGCATCGCGCGAGGCCGCAAGGAGGACCCGAACGCTCGCGAGGCTGTCGAAGGGAACCACCACGGTGCCGATGCGCCCCTTGGCCAGGGCGCGCGCGCAGCGGTCCACCAGCGCGAGCGTGGCCTGCGCCCGCCGGGCCAGCAGCTCGAGCGCGTGCGCGTGGGCCAGCTCCGCGGCCGGCTCATGGGCCGGCGCCAACTCGCGAGCCGCGGCCAGCGCGCGCCCGACCATCGCGGCCGAGCGTCCCCGGCGCACCCGGCCGGGCACCCCGACCCAGCCACCCCGCCACAGCGTTCGGGCCAGCTCCGCCATGGGCAGCCCGGGCAGCGAAGCGGGATCGAGCACGGGGGCGAGGCCGCCGCCCCGGGCCAGGGCCGCCACCACCGGCGCGGAGGTGGGGGCGTTGACCACCAGCACCTGACCGAGGACGCGCTGCGGCGCCCCAAGCCCGGAGGCCACCATCAGGCGCTGCGCGCGCGACAGCGAGGTCAGGCCCTCGGGGACGGCCAGCTCGGCCGGCGCGCCGGCGAGCGCCACAGCACACCCCAGCGGCGCGAGCGCCTCGACCAGCGCGGCCGCCGTGCGCGCATCGGCGCCGGCCACCTCCAGCCGCTCGGCGCCGAGGCCCTCGACTGCCGCGATCGCCGCTGCGAGCAGCCGCTCCACCGCCAGGAAGGCATCGCGGTAGAGCTCGATCTCCCAGATCCAGCCGAGATCCGTGCCCTGGACTGTCAGCGTCTCCCGGCGCTCGGAGACCCAGGCGCGGGCAGCCTCCCGGGCGCGCTCCTCGACCTGCACCCGGGCGGGCATGTCGAGCCAGTCGTCGAGCAGCACGCCCTGGGGTACCGAGACCGTTCGGGCAGCCGGGCAGCTGACCAGCAGGTCCCGGCCCACGCTGAGTCCGCCGGGCGCATCGTCGAGACCGGGCCACAGACGAAGCGGCGCGCTCACGGGCGGGCGTCGGCGGCGGCCACCAGCTCGGCCAGAGCACGGTCGGGCCCGGTTGCGGCCACCACGTCTCGCAGGAGCTCGAGGTCCTCGGGCGTGTCCAAAGTCAGCCTGACGTCGGGCCGCGGCTCGGCCAGCCGGACTGCCCGCTGCGCAAAGCGCTCGGGCCTGGAGCGCACGAAGGGGGTCACGTGCTCACGGTCGTGGGCCTCGCTCGCCTCGGCGTCGGCCACGAGCAGCGCCGCGGCGTCGACCACCTCGGCGTCCATGCCCACCGGGTAGGTCCTCGGCTCGATGACGTTGCTCACGTATGCGGCGCCCCCCTCCCGCCAGGCGGCCACCACCTCGTCGACCACTGCAGGGTCGATCAGCGGGCAGTCGGCGGTCACGCGCACGATGCCCTCCGACCCGAGCTCGCGCGCGGCGATCGCGTAGCGCGCCAGCACGTCGGCCAGCGGCCCGCGCACCACCGAGGCGCCGAGCGAAGCGGCTGCCTGGGCCACCGGGTCGTCGCTCGGATCGTCCGAGGTCGCAACCACCACCCCGTCGAGCTCGCTCGCCGCTCCCAGCCGAGCCAGGACCCACTGCAGCACCGACCGCCCGCCCAGGTCGGCGAGCACCTTGCCGGGGAGCCGGGTGGACGTCATGCGCGCCTGAACCACGGCCACGGGCGCCGGGCGCAAGATCAGCCGCGGGCGGGCAGCGCCTCGGAGAGGAGGCGGATCTCGTCCTCGCTCAGCCAGGCGTCGTTGGTCTCGCTCGAGTAGCGAAAGCCGGGCGGGAGCTCATCGCCACGGGCGAAGTCCTCGTCGCGCCAGAACGGGAACTGCGGGTAGATGGCGTAGTGATCCTCGAAGGCCGACGCGTTGCGCGACTCGTCCTCGGTGATGAGCACCTCGTGGATCTTCTCGCCGGGGCGGATTCCGGTGACCTCGCGTTCGGCGCCGGGCGCAAGCGCCTGGGCGATGTCATCCACCCGCATGCTCGGGATCTTGGGAACGAAGGTCTCACCTCCCTCCATCCACTCCAGCGCGCTTATCACGAGCTGCACGGCCTGGGGCAGCGTGATCCAGAAGCGGGTCATCGCCGGGTCGGTGATCGTGAGCTTGCCCTCGGCTGCCTGTTTTTTGAACAGGGGGATGACGCTCCCGCGGCTGCCCATCACGTTGCCGTAGCGGACCGATGCGAACCGGGCCGGCGCGGGGCCGGCGTAGGCGTTGCCCTGGGCGATGATCTTCTCCGCGCAGAGCTTCGTGGCGCCGTAGAGGTTCACCGGGTTGACCGCCTTGTCGGTGCTCAGCGAGAGCGTCCGCGGAACGTCGCCGGCGATCGCGGCCCAGACCACGTTCTCGGCGCCGATCACGTTGGTCTGCACGGCCTCGAAGGGGTTGTACTCGCAGGCGGGCACCTGCTTGAGCGCGGCGGCGTGAACGAGCACGTCCACCCCGCGGCAGGCCATCGTCAGGCGCTCGGCGCTGCGGACGTCGCCGAGGAAGAAGCGCACGCGCCTGTCCTGCCAGCGCCGGTCGAGCTCCCACTGCTTGAGCTCGTCGCGCGAGTAGACGCGCACCGCGGCTGGCTGGTGATGTTCGAGCAGGGTCTCCACGAAGGCGGTCCCGAAGGAGCCGGTCCCGCCCGTCACGAGCACCACCTTGTCCTTGATCTGGGGACTGGGGGCCATGGGGCGGCGATGATAGACGGGGGTTACTGTCACGCCGATGGAGGCCATCCCGTACGGCCGGCAGTCGCTCGACAGCGACGACATCGACCGGGTGACGGACGTCCTGCGCGGCGACTGGCTCACCCAGGGGCCCGCCGTGGCGGCCTTCGAGGAGGCCGTCGCGTCGCTGTGCGACGTGCCGCACGCGGTCGCCTTCTCCTCCGGCACCGCCGCGCTGCACGGCGCCGCGTTCGCCGCAGGCGTGGGGTCCGGCGACGTGCTCCTCACCAGCGCCATCACCTTCGCCGCGAGCGCGAACTGCGGGGTCTACCTGGGCGCTGAGCCCGCCTTCGCGGACATCGATCCCGAGACCTTCAACGCGAGCGCGGAGACCGTTTCGGCGGCGATGAACGAGCGCGTCCGCGCCGTCGTGGGGGTGGACTTCGCGGGCCTGCCCGCGCCGGTGGAGGAGATCCGCCGGGCGGTTGGCGACGACGTCGCGCTGATCGTGGACGCCTCGCACTCGCTTGGCGCCCTGCACCCCGACGAGCGGCCGGTGGGCTGCTGCGATCACGCCGACATGGCCACCTTCTCGTTTCACCCCGTCAAGCCCGTGACCTCGGGCGAGGGCGGGATGGTCACCACCCGCTCGGTCGAGCTGGCAGACCGGCTGCGGCGCTTTCGCACCCACGGCTTCGTCCGCGAGCCCGCCGACCTGCGGCGCTCGGGGGAAGGAGCCTGGTACCACGAGCAGCACGACCTCGGCTTCAACTACCGACTCAGCGACATACACAGCGCCCTGGGCCTGTCCCAGCTCGGGCGTCTCGGGCACTTCGTCGAGCGTCGCAACGAGGTGGCAGCGCGCTACCGCGAAGCGCTGGCGGGCGTGGAGGAGCTGGAGCTGCCCCCGGCCGCGCCGGCCGGCGGGCGCCACGGCTACCACCTGTTCGTGGTGCGCCACCGCTCCGGTGAGGCCGCCCGGCGCGCGCTCTACGACGCCCTGCGCGAGGAGGGCATCCTCGTCCAGGTGCACTACCTGCCGGTCTATTGGCACCCGCTCTACGCGGAGCGCTTCGGCTTCTGCGAGGGGCTGTGCCCGGCCGCCGAGGCGTACTACCGCTCGTGCCTGTCGCTGCCCTGCTTCCCGGGCCTGGGGGAGGCCGACCAGGGCCGGGTGATCGAGGCAGTGGGGCGCCTGGCCCCGGCGGTGGCGTGAGCTTTCCCTCGTCGTTCGAGATCGGCGGACGGCCGGTGGGCGTGGGCCGGCCCACGTGGGTGATCGCCGAGATCGGCGCCAACCACAACCGCGACATGGGCACGGCGCGCGAGCTGATCGACGCCGCCGCCGAGGCCGGAGCCGACGCCGTGAAGTTCCAGACCTACTCGGGTGAGCGCATCTACTCGCGCAAGACGCCCAGCTTCGAGTACCTGAAGTCCGACGAGCCGCCGGCGGAGCTGCTCGAGCGCATCTCGCTCCCCCGCGACTGGCAGGCGCCGCTGGCCGAGCACGCCGCGGCGCGGGGCGTTCAATTCTTCTCCAGCCCGTTCGACCACGAGGCTGTCCGCGAGCTGGCCGGGCTGGGCGTGCCGGTGCTCAAGATCGCCTCGTTCGAGATCGTCGACCTGCCGCTGATCGAGGCCGCGGCGGCCACCGGCCTGCCGCTGATCGTCTCGACCGGCATGGCGGTGCTCGGCGAGATCGAGGACGCACTGGACGCCGCCCGGCGCGCAGGCGCGCCCGCGGTCGGGCTCATGCAGACCACCTCGGTCTACCCGGCGCCAGCCGAGCGGGCCAACCTGCGGGCGATGGAGACCATGCGCAGGGCCTTCGGCGTGCCGATCGGGCTCTCTGACCACACTGAGGGCATCGCCGTGCCGATCGCCGCCGCCGCGCTGGGCGCCGCGTTCGTGGAGAAGCACTTCACCCTCGACCGCACGATGGAGGGGCCCGACCACCCCTTCGCGCTGGAGCCCGACGAGCTGCGAGCGATGGTGTCCGGGGTCCGCGACGCCCAGGCCGCGCTGGGCGACGGCCGCAAGCAGGGCCCGAGCGAGGAGGAGCGCCACGAGATGTACACGCTGGCCCGGCGCAGCCTGATCGTGACGCGTGACCTGCCCGCGGGCACCGTCCTGGAGCGCGACATGCTGACGGTGAAGCGACCCGGGTTCGGGGTGGCCCCCAAGCACCTCGACCTGGTGCTGGGTCGGGCGCTCCGCGTGGCCGCCGAGGCCGACGACATCCTCACGTGGGAGATGCTCTGACGGAAGGCGGGACCGAGCGGCCGGTGCTCGGCCTGCGCTCCGGCGCTGTGGTGACGGTGGTCGCCGACGCCGGCGCCCACGTGGGGATGGGCCACCTGGCGCGCTGCTCGGCGGTGGCCGCGGCGCTGGGCGAGCGCGGCGTCCAGGTGCGCTGCCTGGGCTGGGGGGCGAACGGCGAGCGAGAGGTCGACGGCGTGCGCTGGCGCCCGCTGGACGACCCGGCCGACCGGGGCAGCCCCGGCGAGCTGCTGCTGATCGACTCCTACGCGCCCGAGCGCGACGAGCTGGCCGGCGGCGACGCGCCGCTGGCCGCCTTCCACGACGGGGGCGAGCCGCCGCCGGGAGTGGCACTGGTGATCGGAGCGGGCGAGGCGCCGCCGGGCGTGGCGCGGCTGACCGGCCTGGAGCACGCCTGCCTGCGCCGCCCCTACTGGCGGTCCGCGCAGCGCGAGCCCGCCGCCGAGGTGGGCGAGGTGCTGGTGACCACCGGGGCCGGAGCCAGAGGCGCGCCCTTCGCCGCCGTGGATGTGGCCGCCGCTGTGGCCCGGGCCCTGCCGGGAGTCTCCGTGCACGTGACCGGCGGCGATGCGGCGCCCGGTGTCGAGGCGATCGGCACGCCCCCGTCGCTTGACGGGCACCTGGAGGCCGCCGACCTGGCCGTGACGGCCGCCGGCCAGACGATGCTGGAGGCGCTGGCCACGGGCCGTCCCGTGGTTGCCGCGGTCACCGCCGAGAACCAGCGGCTGCAGGCCGCGCAGGCTGCCGAGGTGGCCGAGATCGTGGAGGGCGCCAGGCCAGAGAAGTTGGCGGACGCCGCCGCCGCACTTGCCGGAGACGCGGACCGCCGCAGCTCGCTCGGGCGCCGGGCGGGCGAAGCCGTCGATGGCTGCGGCGCCCACCGCGTGGCCGACGCGCTGCTGGCTGTGGCCGCCGCCCGGCCGCCCTACAACCGGTAGACCAGCAGCGCGTCGCTGTGGTAGACCAGGGTGCCGGGGAGCTTCCCCGGGGGCGCCTGACCGTTCACGAGGTCGACGACCAGGTGGGTGACGCCGCGACGGCGAAGGCGCTTGGCCGCCCGGGGTCCTGCGCCCGTGAACACCGAGTCGTTGAGAGCCACCCGCTCGGGAAACGGCTGGCGACCGGCGCGCACATTCTCCACGCCGATCGCCACCGCCTCGTCCGTGTAGTCCCACGACTCGACGAACACCCGGCGCTCCCCCAGCGCCGAGTAGTAGAAGTAGAGGGACTGCCGCGTGGGAGGGGAGCGCAGGTGGTTGTTCACCGCGAGGACAGCGCTCTCGTCAGTGTTGTCGCGCACCCAGGCAAGGCCGCGCGCCAGCCCACTGGTCAGGCCACGCTCCGTCGCGGGATCGGCCTCCCGGTGCACCGCCTCGGTAGCGCGCAGCGCGCGGGACGCGATGTCCGGCAGGCGGTCGCGGGGGCCGTCCAGGGCTCCGGCGGTGAGCAGGGTGCTGACGGCCAGCACCGCCGGCCAGGCGGACGCCCCCCGCGTGCCCACGAGCCCGAGCGCGAAGGCCACGACCACGCCGCCGAGGACGGCAGCCACCGCCATGTAGACGGTCACGAGGGGCAGCCCCTCGGCGATCGGGGCCGATCCGAGGACCACGCCGCCTGCCACTCCGGCGAGGAGCGCGGCCGCTCCCCCTCGCCGGGGGTGGGCGCGCCAGCGCCCGAGCCCTTCGAGGAGCCCGCCTGACGCGAGCAGCGCGGCGGCGGTGAAGCCGTACCAGAGGAAGTAGAGCTGGCTGACGCCGGGCAGGTCCAGGACGAAGAAGGCGGCGACCGAGACGGCCAGCAGCGCGAGGGGCCACGCCTGAAGGGGGGTCAGCGACCGGACGCGCAGATGGAGGAAGGCGAGCCCCGCGAGGGGCACCATCAGCGCGACCGCGGTGACCCACGTCGCGAAGGGATAGATGAGGACCCCGACCGCGCCTTCGCCGGCCCTCGGCGCGAGCTCCTGCCCGGGAAAGGACGAGAGCGCGCTCTCGAGCAGGCCCACGTCGGTCGCGCCCCTGCCCCCGCTGTAGAGCAGCACGTAGGAGGCCACGAAGGCGACCCCGCAGAAGGCGAACGCAGCAACCCAGCCGGCGGCGGCCCGCCTCCTCCACAGTCCGTAGACCACGAGGCCGCCGACAAGCACCGGCAGGATCGAGGCCTTGGCGCCGGCACAGCCGAAGAGCAGGATGGCGAGCATGACGAGCACGCCCTTGCGAGGACGCTCCCGCTCCGCCTCGAGCAGGTCGGCGACCACGGCGATGGTCGGCAGGAAGAACACCAGCCCGAGCAGCTGCGTCGGGCTCAGGAAGAGCCCCGAGAAGTAGACCCCGGCCAGCGGCTCCGGCCTCCCGGCGCCGAGGTCCAGGTCCCCGACGAGGAGGATCAGTCCCGCCGCCACCGGGCCGGCCCACGGGTTGCCCGTGAACCGCCGGCCCGCGTAGGCCAGCTGACCGACCAGGAGGAGCAGGAGCGAGGCCGGGACCAGTCGAAGCCCCACCACCGGCAGCTCGATCCCCGTCAGCTGGCTCGCCGCCGCCATCTCGCTGAAGACGAACGTGTGGTAGCGCAACGGCTCGCCCAAGACCTGCGGGGTGGTCAGCGGCCAGTGGTGGAGGGCCTCGGCCGCAAACCCCAGGCCCCACATCAGATCCGGGTAGTAGCTCACGCTGGGCCGGCTCCCCGGCAGCGGCACCTGCGTGAAGAAGGTGAGCGCCATCAGGAGCACGGCCGCCACCGCCACCCCCGCCAGCACGATCACCTGCCGGTTCGTGAGGCTCGCTGCATCCCCGGCCCTCCCGAGCACCCGCCCACCGGCCAGGATCGCAGCGAGCGCCAGCACAACGGGCGGGTAGAGCCAGAGCGCCCAGCGGGCATCGGCCGCTGCGGTGAGCATGAACGCGCCGAGCAGGAGGCCGTGACCCAGCGCCGCGCCGATGCTGACCTGCTGGAGGAGGCCCCCGGGCCGACCCGCCAGCGCCCGGTAGGCGACCACGCCGGGCAAGAGCACGAAGCCGATCTCGAAGCCGCCGAAGACGACGAGCTCGCCCGCCGAGACACCCGTGCCGGCGAGGATCGCGCCAACGACGGCGAGCACCAGGACGATGGCGACGGCCTTGGTCAAGAGGGCGAGGGCACCTCAGTCAGCCCACGCGCCGCTCTAGCAGCACCTCGCCGGCGTCGCGGGTGCGCTGGGCGAACCCTGCCGCCGCGAACGCGCGCAGCGATCGCTCGTTGCCCGGCTTGATGCGCGCCACGAGCGCTTCCGCCCCGCAGTCCTCCGCCGCGCGCTCGGCGGCCAGCTCGAGCACTGCGGCGGCCAGGCCCCTCCCCCTGACATCGCGGGCCAGGCCCACGTGCACCTCGACCTCTCCCTCCCCGAGGTCCTGCAGGCGCACCTGGCCCGCCGGCTCGCAGTCGACCTCGACCACCAGCAGGCGCTCGCCGGGGTCGGCCAGCACCCGCTCGAGCCAACCGCCATGCTCCTCCTCCTCCACCCGGCGGCCGCTGAACGAAGCGGCGACCACCTCCGGATCGTTGCGCCAGGCCCGCAGCAGGCCGGCGTCAGCCGCGGTGGCGGCCCGCAGGCACACGTCCTCAGCCGGCACGCAGCAGCCCCCGCGCCACGTCGACGGCCAGGCGACGCTCCGAGCTCTCCAGGAAGAAGACGGTGAAGATCGCCCAGTAGGCGGCCAGCCCCCCGAGGCCGAGCGCCAGAACCTCCCACAGCGCGTCGAGGTCGACCACGAGGCGGACGCCCACCAGAGCCAGCGCCAGCGCCGCTGCCAGCGGGTAGGCCGGGAGCCAGGCCCGCCGGGCCAGGTCGCCCAGGCTGACCGGGAGCGTCCGCAACACGAAGCGCAGGAAGATCGGGAAGGCGACCGCGTAAGGGATGGCCGTGCCGAGCACCAGGCCGTCGAGGCCCAGCGGCGGCGTGAGCGCGAGCGACAACGCCAGGCAGCCGAGCGCCACCCCCCAGGCGTAGCGGGCCAGCCAGGCCGTCTCCCCGCGAGCGATCAGCATGCCGGAGGCCACGACGGTGTTCGCGTTGATCAGCCAGTATCCCACGAAGATCGTCATCGCAACGCCGGCCTCGGCGAAGCGCGGACCCAGCCAGACGGCGAGTATCGGCGTGGCGAGGGCCATCACCACCACCACGCCGGGCACCACCAGCGCCAGCACGTAGCGGGTGCCCCGCACCACCAGCTCGCGGGCCCGCACGGCGTCCCCCTTGGCCAGGTAGTCCGACGCCGCCGGAAGCACGCCGAACGAAAGTGTCCCCGCGGTCAGGCGCACCAGGTTGTGCACGCGCAGCGGGCCTTCGTAGAGGCCGACCGTGGAGCTCGACCGAAAGGCGGCGAGCACCACGCGATCCAGCGAGTAGATGACGAAGTCGGCAACCCCGGTGGCAAGGAGCTGACCGGACATGCGGATGAAGCGCACGGTGGTCTCGCGCTCGAGCGAGCCGGGGCTCAGTCGCAGGGGCAACCGCGCGGCGAAGAAGATCGCACCGGCCGCCACTCCGATGAACAGGGGCACCGCCCCGCCGACGGCGATCAGCAGCCACAGCGGCGCGCCCCCCAACGCGAGCGCGATGCTGAGCGCGGCCATGACCACATAGCCCACAAAGTCCGCGGCGGCCACGCGGCGAAAGAGCTGCAGCGCGCGCAGGGAGTCGCGACACGCCTTGAGCGGCCAGCCGGCCACGGCCAGCGCCGCGGTGAGGGCACCGCCCAGCATGGCGTCGTCGCGCAGGCCCTCGGGCACGCCGAGCGGGCCGGGCAGCAGCAGCGAGGCGGCCAGGATCAGCGCCCCCGCCACCAGGCCGGCCAGCGCGTAGGCGGCCACCGTGGTGGTGAACACCCTGACCCGGGCGGCGTCGTCGCGAGCGCCCGCCAGCATCGTCACGGTGGCGCCCTCCACGGCGCTCTGGGCGAACAGCAGGTACGTGGAGAAGGAGACGAACAGCGTGTAGGCGCCGAAGGCCGCGAAGGGCAGCTCGCGAGCCAGCACCGTGATCACCGCCAGGCTGGCCAGGGCCACCAGCAGCTGCGTGGCCTGCTGGGCCACGGAGCCGATCGCGAGCCTTCGCTCATCGGCTCCGCTGGGAGGGCTCACCGGCCCGGCGAAGCCACGGCCACGACCTCCACGTTGGTGGCCAGCCGGTTGAGGAGCGGCACCCGTGCCAGCGCCCGGTTCACCCCCCAGATCGGGCCCGACAGGGCGGCGGCCAGTCGCCCCGGAAGGGTGAGGGGCAACATGTTCGAATGCCTGGCCTCGGTCACCCCGAAGCCGTGCCGGGCGATCAGGCTCCGGGCGCCGTGCAGGTCGTACAGACGGTCGTCGGGATACGCGCCGTGGTAGTAGAGCCCGGCCCTGCGCGCCACCCACTCGAGGTAGGAGCGGCGGTTGGGGAGCTTGTAGACGTACAGGGTCCCGCCGGGTGCCAGCACGCGATGAAGCTCGTCGAGGCTACGGTCGGGATGCCCCACGTGCTCGAGCACCCCGCAGCTGAGTACGGCGTCGAAGCGGCCGCCCTCCCACGGCAGGCGCACTGGGTCGGCGCTCAGGTAGGCCTCGTGCTCGGGGAAGCGCTCCAGCGGGCGCGGGCCGTCCTCCTCGAGCCCGGGCACGTAATTGAAGGCATCCACCTGGAGCCCGCGCTCGCTCATCAGAGCGGTCATCTGCCCGAAGCCGCAGCCCCAGTCGAGCACCCGCCCCGGGCGGTCGCGCGCCACGCGGTCGGCGATCGCCTCGTACTCGCGCCGCTGAGGGGCCGAGCGCAGGTTCACGTCGTGTCCGCGCGGATTGATCAGTTCGGCTCGCGCGGCGTCGGCCATCCGCGGCGCAGGGTAATCATGCGGGGGTGTCGTCCCGCCGGAGGAGTGCGACATCGCCGTGGCCGGCGCTGCTGATGGGCCGCAGAGCGGCGCTATCCTCGTCCCCGGTGGGCGAGGGTACGCTGATCAACGACATCCCAATCTCGCTCAAGGGTGAGCTGGTCGACGACCGCGGCGTCTCCTACCGGGAGTTTCGCGGCGAGTTGCGACCGCGCTACCGGCGGGTCTGGCGAGACATCGGCGCCGGGTATGCCGGCGTGGCCACAGTGGTGGCCGTCGTCGCCGCGTGGGATCCGGGACCTCCCGCCGCCGTGCCGGCCGTGGCCGTCGGATCGCTGCTCGTCGGCTACGGACTCGCTTTCCTCAACAACTTCTTTCACGAGTCCGCGCACTACAACCTCCACCCCGACCGCACGCGCAACGATCGGCTCACCAACGTGCTGATGAGCTGGCTCTACGGGTCGAGCATTCAGCAGTACCGGAAGGTCCACTTCCAGCATCACCGCGCGCTGGGGACCACGATGGACTCGGAGAACTCCTACTTCGACCCGCTTCGCGCCCGCTATCTGGCGGAGGGGCTTCTGGGCCTCAAGGTGATCCGAACGCTTCGCCGCTACCGCAAGGTGGAGGCCGCGCGAGCACGGCCCCGTGCCGAGAGCCCAGGCCCGTCGAGGCTGGCGTGGAGCCTCCTCGCCGCGGCGGTCAACCTCGCGATCGGAGGCGGGCTGTGGCTGGCGGGCGCCGAGGCCGCCGGGCTCGTCTGGCTCGGAGGCCTGTTGGCCGCCTTCCCGTTCTTCGTGAGCGTGCGCCAGCTGCTCGAGCATCGCTCCGAGCACGCCGACCCCGAGGTCGACTACCACCAGGTCGACCACGGAGCAGTCAACCGCCTCTTCGGCGAGGGCCCGCTGGCGAGCACCATGGGCAGCGCGGGCTTCAACCGCCACGCGCTGCACCATTGGGAGCCCAACCTCTCCTACACGAACCTTCCCGAGCTCGAGCGCTGGCTGCTGGGCACGGGCGCCGCGCCCCTGGTCGAGGAGCGGCAGACCACCTACGCGGGCACCTTCCTAAAGCTCCTCCATCTCTAAGGGTGGGCAGCTGCCACCTCTGCGGCCGGCGCCTGAGCGACGTCTGGGCGACAGCCACCGACGTGGAGTACGGAACGACGTCGGAGCGCTTCGACTACCTGCACTGCCTCCCGTGCGACGCGCTCTCGATCGACCCGCTGCCTGCTGACCGGCTCGCGGAGATCTACCCCCTCACGTACTACTCGTTTGCCTCAGGCGCAGACGTGCTCGACGCCGACAGGAACCTGGTCACAAGGGTCAAGGCGCGACTCGACCGCGGCGCCTTCGCCCGCGCTCTCGGATTGGCGGGCTCACCCCGCGCGCCGCACGTCCTGGACGTGGGTGGAGGAAGCGGCGACATCTCGGCGGGGTTGGTCGCGTCCTCGCCGGGTGCCCAGGCCACCGTCGTAGACCTCGACCCCCGCAGCGTCGAGGTGGCGCGCTCACGAGGACTCGGGGGATGGGTCGGCCGCTTCGAGGACTTCGAGACCGATCAGCGCTACGACCTCGTCCTCATGCTCAACCTCATCGAGCACGTGGCCGATCCGGCGGCGGTGTTGAGAAAGGCGGCTGAGCTGCTCGGGCCCTCCGGAATCGCCTGGATCCAGACGCCCAACTTCCACAGCCTCGACGCCCGCCTGTTTCGCCATCGCAACTGGACCGGTCTGCACTGTCCGAGACACTGGGTTGTGCTGGGCCAGCGAGGGCTTCGGCAGGCACTGACCGAGAGCGGGCTCGCCCCAATCTCCCTCGAGCGCTCCCAGGCCGGCTCTTTCTGGGCGACGAGCCTGATGGCATTGCCGCACCGCCATGGCCGCAGCTCGGAGACCGACCTTCCCAAGCCGCTCGTCGCGCAGCCCGCGTTCATGCCTCTGGCCGCCGCCGGGGCCGCCTTCGACATCCTCACGCGCCGCGCTCGCCAGACCTCCCAGGTCGTGGCCTACGCACGCCGCGGGACGATCCAAGCGCTCCCAGCGCGTGGCTAGTGGTTCATCCCGCAAGTTCCTGCCCTATACAACGAGCACCTTGCCGGTGTGGGTCCACTCAAACGGCCGGGCTGTGAGGTTGTAGTGCTCGACGAAGGCAGCATCTGGGTCGCGAGGTCGTCCTCGGAGTCGAAGATGCCGTGCTTGATCAGCCGGCGCTGCAGGATCGAGAAGAAGATCTCGACCTGGTTGAGCCAC
>Ga0208612_1000561_pt1 | contig 15948 bp, 11 predicted proteins | sample AntDryMetagUQ889_FD_188089 | JGI IMG/M metagenome (GOLD analysis project Ga0208612, IMG submission 188089) | Polar desert microbial communities from Antarctic Dry Valleys - UQ889 (SPAdes) | ecosystem: Environmental > Terrestrial > Soil > Desert | place: Antarctic Dry Valleys | collected 2008-12-31 | reverse complement strand
CCATCAGCGAGCGGCAGCCGCACGGCGGGTGGGTGGTCGCCGACGGCCAGTTCACCGGGGAGCTCGAGCGCGCCCTCCTCGAGCGCCGTGTCGACCTCGTCGTCCACTCGCTCAAGGATCTGCCGACGGCACCCGTCGCCGGGCTGTTGGTCGCCGCGGTCCTCGAGCGGGGCGATGCTCGGGACTGCCTGATCACCGCGACCGGCGGCGGACCAGATTCCGTTCCGCATGGTGGCCGGGTGGGGACGAGCTCGCCGCGCCGCGCCGCGCAGCTTTCGGCGATACGTCCCGACCTGGTGATCATTACGCTGCGAGGCAACGTCGAGACCCGGCTGAAGCGTCTGCGCGACGGAGAGTTCGACGGCCTGCTCCTGGCGGCGGCGGGCCTCGACCGGCTGGGTATGCCGATCCCATCCGGCGCGCGACTGCCGTTCGAGCTGATGCTCCCGGCGCCGGCACAGGGCGCGCTCGCGCTCCAGGTGCGAGCCGGCGACGCCGCGCTGCTCGAGGCGCTCGCGACGCTCGACCACCGGCCGACGCGGATCGCCGTCGAGGCGGAACGCACCCTCCTACGGGAGATCGGCGGTGGATGCCTCGCTCCCCTCGGTGCGCTCGGTGAGGTGAACGGCGAGAGGCTCCGGCTGCGAGCCGCCTTCGAGACGTCCGCCGGGATCCTCCGCGCTGAGGCAGAAGGGTCCGCGGCGGATCCAGCATGGGTCGTGCACGAGGTCGCTCGCGATCTCGGCGTGGCGGTGAGCGCATGACCCGACGCGTGCTGGTGACGCGGCCGGCGGACCAGGCGCCCGAGCTCGACCGCCTGCTCCACGCCGCCGGAATCGAGGCGGTCTGCGTGCCCACCGTCGCGATCGATACCAACTCGGTCAGCGCGGAGCTCGACGCGGCGCTGGAGTCCCTGGATGGCGCCGCGTGGCTCGTCGTCACGAGCCAAAACGGGGCACGCGCCATCGCGCACCGCCTTGGCGCGGGAGGAGGCCGAATCCCGCCCACGACACGCGTGGCGGCTGTCGGACCGGCGACGGCGAGCGTTCTCACCGAGTCGGGGATCACGGTCGACCACGTACCGAACGAGTACCTGACGGTCGCCATCGCGGCCGGCCTGGGTGAGCTGGCGAATCGTCGCGTCGTGCTTGCGCGGGCAGATGCCGCCACCCCGCAGCTGCGTGAGTCGCTCGTCGCCCGCGGCGCGCGGGTTGAGGAGGTCGTCGCGTACCGCACCATCGAGGGCCCGGCGACGGGCCGCGACGCGCTTCATGCCGCCCTCCAGCGCAATCTCGACGGGATCGCCTTTACGAGCGGGTCCACGGTTCGGGGCCTGCTGAGCCTCGCTTCGGCCTTCGACAGGGTGCGCGCGCTGCGCCTTCCGGCCTTCTGCATCGGCCCCGTCACCGCGGACGTTGCGCGCCACTCCCGGTTCGAGGTCGCTGCGGTCGCGACGCCGCACACGGCCGAGGCGCTGGCCGCGTCCATCGCCGGTCACTTGAAGGTGGCCGGCGCATGAGCGTGCTCGCTGACCACACGACGGCTCTCCGGCTGCACCGCGGACGCCGGCTGCGGCGCACGCCCGCGCTCCGAGCCCTCGTCCGAGAGACACGGCTGGATCCGGCGATGCTCGTCGCTCCGCTCTTCGTGCGCCCAGGCCACGGCGTGCGCGAGGAGATCGGCTCCATGCCGGGACAGCATCGGCTGAGCGTGGACGAGCTGGGGCTCGAGGCGGAGAGGCTGCTGGCGACAGGCGTGCAATCCGTGCTGCTGTTCGGCCTCCCCGAGACCAAGGACGCGGACGGGTCAGGCGCCTGGGCCGACGATGGGATCGTGCAGTCGGCGATCACCGAGCTGCGGCGCCAGGCCGGTGAGGAGATCGCGATCCTGGCGGACGTCTGCCTGTGCGAGTACACCTCGCACGGCCACTGCGGGGTCCTGCGCGGCTCATCGGTCGACAACGACGAGACCGTTCGCCTCCTGGCTCGCACCGCGGTCTCGCTGGCCGAGGCCGGCGCCGACATCGTCGCGCCCTCGGCGATGATGGACGGCCAGGTCGCCGCCATCCGCGCCGGGCTGGACGCCGCCGGCCTCCCGGAGATCGCGATCCTCGCCTACGCAGCCAAGCACGCGTCGGCCTTCTACGGCCCGTTCCGCGAGGCGGCGGACTCCGCCCCTGCGTTCGGGGACCGGCGCTCCTACCAGATGGACGCCGCCAACGGTCGCGAGGCGCTCCGCGAGATGGCCGCCGACGTGGCGGAGGGAGCGGACATGCTGCTCGTCAAACCCGCGCTTCCGGCGCTCGACCTCATCGCCGCGGCCCGCGCGCAGACGGACGTGCCCGTGGCCGCCTACCAGGTGAGCGGCGAGTACTCCGCCATCTGCGCCGCCGCAGAACGCGGCTGGCTCGACCGCCGAGCGGCGGCGCTCGAGACGCTGGCCGCCATGGCTCGCGCGGGCGCGGGATTCATCGTCACCTACTTCGCGGCGGAGGCCGCAGGCTGGCTGCGCGAAGAGGGCGGCGGCCGATGAGCGACGAGCGCTTCGTGCACGCCTGGCTGCTGCGCCTCGACCCCGCTTGGCGGCGGATGTCCGCCACCGAGCGCCAGGACGACATCGAGGCGTTCTGCGCCGCGGCAGCGCGAACCGACGCACGGCTCATGCAGCACGCGTACTCGACCATCGGCCTGCGCGCCGAGGGCGACATGCTGCTGTGGCGCATGGCCGAGGCGATCGAGGACGTGGAGGAGACGGCTGCCGACCTTCTGGCGTCGGGCATCGGCCGCTGGCTGACGCCGGCGATCAGCATGATCGGCCTGACACGCCCCTCGCAGTACGTGAAGAAGCCAACGGCCCAGGAGCAGAGCCTCTTCAGTGGCGACCGCACGCGCTACCTCGTCGTGTATCCGTTCGTGAAGAGCACGGAGTGGTACCTGGCGCCCGCCGAGGAGCGTCAGCAGATCATGCGCGGCCACATGAAGGTCGGCCACGCATACCCGCAGGTCCGCCAGCTGCTGGCCTACAGCTTCGGCCTCGATGACCAGGAGTTCATCGTCGCCTACGAGACCGATGACCTCGTCGCGTTCCAGGACCTCGTCCGCGAGCTGCGCGAGACCGAATCGCGGCTGTCCACCGTGCGCGACACGCCGATCGTCACCGGCATCCACCGGCCGCTCGGCGAGGTCCTCGGGCTGCTGTCCGGAACGGACCGATGAGAACGGCGACGATCGCGGCGCGCTCCGCCGAGCTCATGGCGCGCGCCGAGCAGCTCTTCCCCGGCGGCGTCAACTCGCCGGTGCGTGCCTTCCGTTCCGTGGGCGGCACGCCACGCGTCATCGAACGCGCGGACGGCGCCCGGATGTGGGATGTCGACGGCAACGAGCTGATCGACTACGTCGGCTCGTGGGGACCAATGATCCTCGGCCACGCCCATCCGGACGTGGTGGCCGCCATTCGCGAGGCGGCGGGACGCGGTACGAGCTACGGCGCTCCGAACCCGCCCGAGATCGAGCTCGCCGAGCTCATAACCGAGGCGATGCCGGTGCTGGAGCGGCTGCGCTTCGTGAGCTCCGGCACGGAGGCCGCCATGAGCGTCATCCGACTGGCACGCGCCGCCACCGGGCGCGACGCCATCGTGAAGATGGCCGGTGGCTACCACGGCCACGCGGATGCGCTGCTGGTCCAGCCGGGGTCCGGCGCGTTCGGACTGCCGTCCAGCGCCGGCGTCACGGCAGCGGCGGCTCGCGACACGCTCGTCGCCCCCTACAACGACCTCGGGAGCGTGGAGGCGCTGCTCGACGCGACGCCGGTCGCGGCCGTCATCGTCGAGCCGGTCGCCGCGAACATGGGCGTGGTTCCGCCCGCACCGGGGTACCTCGAGGGTCTGCGATCCGTCACCGAGCGGCATGGCAGCCTGCTCATCTTCGACGAGGTGATCACCGGCTTCCGCGTGGCGCGCGGCGGCGCGATCGAGCGCTATGGCGTCACTCCCGACCTGGTGGTGCTGGGCAAGATCATCGGCGGCGGCCTGCCGGTTGGCGCGTACGGCGGCCGCGCCGACCTCATGAGCCTGGTGGCGCCCGACGGGCCCGTCTACCAGGCGGGGACGCTGTCGGGGAACCCGCTCGCCATGGCAGCCGGCGCCGCGACGCTCCGTCGCCTCACGCCGGAGCTGTACGAGGGACTCGAGCACATCACGGCTGAGCTCGAGGATGGGCTGGCTGGCGCCGCAACGAGCGCGGGATCCGACGTCCGGATCAGCCGCGTGGCGAGCCTCCTCACCGTCTTCTTCGAAGACGACCCGAACGGGGCGCGGTTCGCGCGCTTCTTCCACGCGATGCTGGAAGGCGGGGTGATGCTGCCGCCGAGCCAGCACGAGGCGTGGTTCGCCTCCGCCGCGCATAGCGCGCACGACGTCGTCGCGACCGTCCGGGCTGCGCGCGGCGCATTTGCCGTGGCGGCGACTTTCGGAGAGTCGGGGCGATGACGGCGATCGCGCCAACGCCGGCCGCCGCCTGGACCGGCGAGCGCAGGTTCCGCGCGGCGTTGCGCCACGAACAGCCGGACCGCACCCCGGTCTGGTTCATGCGCCAGGCGGGGCGCTGCCTGGCCGAGTACCGGGCCCTCCGCGAGCGCTATCCGATCCTGACGCTGGCGAAGACCCCTGAGCTGTGCGCCGATGTGACGCTCATGCCGGTCGAGGCCTTCGGGGTTGACGCGGCCGTGCTCTTCGCCGACATCATGCTGCCCCTCGAGCCGATGGGCGTGAGCCTCGAGATTCAGCCCGAGATCGGGCCGATCATTCACTCCCCCATCCGTTCGCGGGCGGACGTCGACCGGCTGCGCCTCATTGATCCCGACCAGGAGGTCGGGTTCGTGATGGAGGCGATCCGTCTCGTGCGCAGCCGGCTGGGCGACCGGCAGGCCGTCATCGGCTTCTCCGGCTCGCCCTTCACCCTGGCCTGCTACCTGGTCGAGGGCCGCCCGTCGCGCGACTACGCCATCGCCAAGGCCTTCATGTTCCGCGAGCCCGACGCGTGGCACGCCCTGATGGAGAAGCTGTCGAGCGTGGTCATCGCCTATCTCAACGCGCAGATCGTTGCGGGCGCCCACGTCGTGCAGCTGTTCGACTCCTGGGTCGGCGGGCTCAACGCCACGGACTACGTGACCTACGTCCAGCCGCACGTCGCGCGTATCTTCGCCGAGGTCCACGGCGCCCCCACCATCCACTTCGGTACGGGCACCGCAGCGCTCCTGGAGCCGATGGCGGCCGCGGGCGGCGACCTCATCGGCGTCGACCATCGCCAGGCGCTCGACGAGGCATGGGCTCGCATCGGCTTCGACCGCGGCATCCAGGGCAATCTCGACGGGACACGGCTGCTGGCGGGCTGGGGGGCGACGGCCGGCGGCGCGCGCGACGTGCTCCGCCGTGCGGCGAACCGACCGGGCCACGTCTTCAACCTGGGACACGGAGTCCTGCCCGACACGGACCCCGACGTGCTCCGCAGGCTCGTCGAGCTCGTCCACCAGGAGTCCGCCAGATGAGCTCGCGCCTCGGCGTGCTCCTCATGACCTACGGCTCGCCAGCCGACGACCTGCACGATCTGCCGGAGTACCTCGCCGCGGTGCGCGGGGGGCGGACCCCGTCTGACGAGCTGGTGGGCGAGTTCCGCCGCCGCTACGAGCTCATCGGCGGATCGCCGCTGATTCGCATCACCGGCGAGCAGGCCGCTGCCGTGGAGGAGCGGCTTCGCGCGGGCGGCGTGGACGCTTCCGTCACGGTCGGCATGCGCTTCAGTGCGCCCACCATCCTCGACGGCCTGCGCTCGCTCGCCGTCGCGGGATGCGGAAACGTGGCCGCCGTCGTCATGAGCCCGCAGCACTCGGAGCTGCTCATGGGCGGCTACCAGCGCGCCATCGATGCGGCGACGGCCGAGATGGGCATCGACGCCCCCGCCGTCCATATCGCCCCCGCTTGGTATCGCGAGCCCGCGTTCATCAGCGCCGTCGCGGAACGGATCGGAGAGGCCATCGCCACGCTGCCGCCTGACGTGCCACTCCTCCTCACCGCGCACTCGCTCCCGCGTCGCGTCGCCGATGCCGAGCCCGCCTACCTCGCCCAGCTGCGCGAGACCGCGGAGCTGGTGGCCGCGGCAGCGAGTCTGCCCGACGACCGGTGGCACTTCTGCTGGCAGTCGGCCGGCCACGAGCCCGGGGAGTGGATGAAGCCCGACTTTGCCGACCTGCTGCCGAAGCTGCGCGAGGCGGGCCACCGAGCCGTCCTCGTCGCGCCGATCCAGTTCCTCGCCGACCACCTCGAGATCCTCTACGACGTGGATATCGGCGCACGTGATCAGGCTGAGGCGGCTGGACTGACGTTCGCGCGCATCCAGTCGCTCAACGTTTCGCCGACCTTCATCGGCGCACTCGCCGAAATCGCTCGCGCTGCGGCCGTGCGGGTGGCCACACCGATCTAGGCACCGCGCCCGCCCTCCGCTCAGCCGCTACCATCCGCCGGTGCTGATCGCCGCCTTCGCCGTCTCCGCGATCGGGACCGTGGCGTCCCTCGCGCTGCGCATCTTCAACGCCCCGCCAACGCTGACCTTCGGCGTCGCGGCGCTCACGATCCTGGCGCTCGCCTACCTGCTCGGACACGCGACCGAACAGCTCGGCGCTTCCGCGGGCCCGAAGATCGGCGGGATCATGAACGCCACGGTCGGCAACATCGGCGAGATCATCATCGCCGCGTTCCTGATCATGGACGGCAAGATCGAGATCGTTCACGCGTCGATCACCGGCTCGATCATCGGCAACCTGCTGCTGGTGCTGGGCGCCTCGCTGCTCATCGGCGGCATCAAGAACGGCGTGCAGCAGTACGATCAGGAAGTCGTGGGCATGAACGCCGCGTCGCTGATCCTGGGGACCATCGGGCTGATCGTGCCGGCCACCTTCGCGTACCTCGTGGGCGGCAGCGCCGAGACACTGCCGGGCGACGAGGCGTTCCTGCGCATCGAGTACCTCACCGTCGGCGTGGCGATCCTGCTCCTGGTCACCTACGGCGCTCAGCTGTGGTTCTTCCTGCGCTCGCCGGTGGCCACCACCGCGGGCGCGGCGCACGGTGCCGACGAGGCTCCGCACTGGAGCTGGAAGGTGGCGCTGGGCGTGCTGCTGGGCTCGGCCGCCGCGCTGACGCTTACGAGCGAGATCCTCGTTCACGCCCTGGAGCCAACGGTGGAGGCACTGGGCGTCAGCGAGCTCTTCATCGGCATAATCGTCATTCCGGTCATCGGCAACCTCGCCGAGCACGTGGTGGGCGTGACGCTGGCCTACAAGAACAAGATGGACTTCAGCCTCATCACCAGCATCGGCTCGGCGACGCAGATCGCCCTGTTCGCTGCCCCGGTGCTCGTCTTCTTCGGCCTGCTGGTCGGCCAGCCGCTGACGCTGGTCTTCACGCCGCTGGAGGTCGTCGGCGTGGCCGTGGGCGTGTTCATCGCGGCGTACATCGCGCTCGACGGGCGCTCGAACTGGGTGGAGGGGCTCCAGCTCATGAGCGTCTACTTCATCATCGCCATCGCCTTCTTCTTCCTGACCTAGGGACCGATGCGATGAAGCGAGTCGAACGCACCGCGACCATCAACGCGCCGCCGGACGAGGTTTTCGCCTACCTGTCGGACCTCGAGAAGCTGTCGGAGTGGCAGGCGGGCGTGGTGAGCGCGCAGCGCACTTCCGAGGGCGAGATGGGCGTGGGAGCCACCGCCCTCGTCACCCGCGAGATCATGGGGAATCGGGTGGGGGCACCGCTGACCATCACGGAGCACGATCCGCCGCGGCGCCTGGCCATCGGCAGCGAGGTGAGTGGCGTCAAGGCGCACGCCACGCTGGACTTCGCGCCCGCTGACGCCGGACGAGCCACGGATCTCACGTTCGCGATGGAGATCCGCGGCTCGGGGTTCACCGGCTTCATGGAGGGCATGATCGCCTCGGCCGCCGGCGGTGACATCGACACAAGCCTCGAGCGCCTCAAGGAGCGTTTCGCGGCCGACTGATCCGCCTCTGCCGCTGCGGGCCAGTGCTGGTTTGACAGGTTCATACGACAGCCGCACTACGCATTGAAACCGGGCCTGGTATTGACAGATGCGCGCCTGGACCTGCACGGCGACCGGCATAGGCCCCGCAGAGGCCGATGAACGCGCGTAGTGCGGCTGTCAGATGAATGTGGCGAGAAGTTGGCCTTCCTAGCGCGCGTTGAGCGCCGGGCGAACCCTGTGCTATCGTCGGTGGCGAACGCGATGACGCGGGAGCAGTACGCGCTGCGCCTCGTTCACAGCGAGCCGGAATCGGTGCAAGCCGGCGTACGAGGAGCGCGGAACTCACCTGCCGAGCAGCACAGGCGAGGAGTCTGAGCCGGGTGGCGCCCGATACCAGCGCCAACGAGTGGACCGACGAACATCGTGGGGCTGTAGCTCAGCTGGGAGAGCACCTGCATGGCATGCAGGGGGTCGGGGGTTCGAGTCCCCCTAGCTCCACCACTTCATCGGTCAAGCTCAGGTGGTACCGCGAAGCACCCCTTCGTCCTGACGACGATAGGGGTGTGTTGGCGTTCGGGAGCGAATCGATGATCCAGACGGGAAGCGGCACGCGGCAGACGACCAGTGATGGTCGCCCGTGGACGCTGCGCCCGGCACGCCCCACGGATGGCCGCGCGCTGGCCGCCCTGTTCGCCGAGGTGCGCGCCGAGGGCCGCTGGCTCATCACCACACCGGCTGCCGTGAGCCAGCCGTCCGAGGGCTTCTGGATCGCCGAGATGATCCGCGGCGCCGAGCACCTGGCCCTGGTCGCGGAGGCAGACGGCGAGGTCGTCGGCAACGTGCTCGTCAACGTGGATCGCAACCTGACGACGGATCACATCGGCGTGCTGGCCATATGCATCGCCGAGGGGTGGCGCGACGTGGGCATCGGCACCGAGCTCGTGGGCGGAGCGCAGGAATGGGCGCGCGAGCGCGGCCTGCGCAAAGTCTCGCTGGGCGTCTTCCCCGACAACGAGCGCGCGATCGCGGTCTACGAGCGCTGCGGCTTCGTGCACGAGGGCCTGCGGCGACAGCAATACCGATCCGGCGACACGTACCGTGACGAGGTCCTCATGGCCTGGTTCCCCGCGGAGGGCGCGTCGTGACGCGCACCTCCCTGCTGCTCAGTAACCGTGTGACTGGTACGCGGGAGTTTGGGGCCTCTGGCACGCCAATCGGGATGGTGGAGGAGGAATTTGAGCGTGGACGTGCCGCCGTCGGAGCCGCCAATGCGTGGGCGAATCGCGTAGCAGTAACCACATTGCTATCGCGTGGGAACGGAAGCGGAGTGAAGGAACGGGAACGCCGATGACGACCGAGACGCGGACTCGTGGCGCGCGCCGGGAGCGCTTCGACCCGGCGTCCTACGAGACGAAGTGGCGCGCACGGTGGGAGGCCGACGAGCTGTACGTCGCCCGCGACGACGACCCGCGCGAGAAGCGCTACGTGCTGACCATGTACCCCTATCCGTCCGGCGACCTCCACGTCGGGCACTGGTACGCGGCCACCGGCCCCGACATCGTCGCCCGCATGCGCCGGATGCAGGGATACAACGTGATGTTCCCGATGGGCTTCGACAGCTTCGGTCTGCCGGCCGAGAACGCGGCCATCGACCGAGGCATTCACCCGGCGAAGTGGACCACCGCGAACATCGAGCGCATGCGCACGCAGTTCAAGACGATGGGTGCGGGGTTCGACTGGTCGCGCGAGCTGATCGTCTCCGACCCGGGCTACTACCGCTGGACGCAGTGGATCTTCCTCCAGTTCTTGAAGGCCGGGCTGGCGTACCGGGCCATGGGGGCGGTGGACTGGTGCCCGAAAGACAAGGTCGTCCTGGCGCGCGAGCAGGTCGAGGGCGCGGATCGGCACTGCTGGCGCTGCGGCACCCCGGTCGAGAAGCGCGACCTCGAGCAGTGGTGGTTCCGCATCACGAACTACTCCGACGAGCTGCTGAGCTTCGCGGGCCTCGACTATCCGGAGCCGATCCGGCTCATGCAGACCAACTGGATCGGCCGATCTGTAGGCGCGGAGATCGACTTCCCCACCGAGGCCGATGACGTCGAGCCGATCCGCGTCTTCACGACCCGCCCGGACACCGTCTTCGGCGCCACCTTCATGGTGCTGGCGCCCGAGCATCCGCTGGTGTCGGTGCTGACGACGGAGGATCGAAGGGCCGATGTTGACGCCTACGTCGCGAACGCGCGGCGCGAGACCGAGATCGAGCGCATGAGCACGGAGCGGCCAAAGAGCGGGGTCTTCATCGGCGCGTATGCCATCAACCCGATGACGAGCGAGCGCATCCCGATCTGGATCGCCGACTACGTGCTGCCCGGCTACGGCACCGGCGCGATCATGGCGGTCCCCGCCCACGACGAGCGCGATTTCGCGTTCGCGAAGCAGTACGACCTGCCGATCCGGTTCGTGGTCGGTCCCGCGTCCGGAGAGCCGTCGTCGAGCGAGGCCTTCGTCGGGCACTCCGCGGACGAGGTGCTGATCGATTCCGGCGAGTTCAGCGGAATGCCGGCCGCGGAGGCCATCCCCGCAATCATCAGCGCGCTCGAGGAGCGGCAGCTGGGGCAGGCGGCCGTGACGTACCGCCAGCGCGACTGGCTGATCAGCCGCCAGCGCTACTGGGGCGCGCCGATCCCGATCGTGTACTGCGACGAGCATGGCGCGGTGCCGGTGCCGGAGGACCAGTTGCCGGTGCTGCTGCCGGAGGACGTGGATTTCGCGCCGACCGGCGTATCGCCGCTCCAGTCGCACGCCGAGTGGCTGGCGACCACGTGCCCTGAGTGCGGTGGCCCCGCGCGGCGCGAGACCGACACGCTCGACACGTTCATGGACTCCTCCTGGTACTACCTGCGCTACTGCTCGCCGAACGACTCATCGCGCGCGTGGAACCCAGAGCAGGTGGCGGAGTGGATGCCCATCGAGCTGTACACCGGCGGCGCCGAGCACGGCGTCATGCACCTGCTCTACTTCCGCTTTTTCGTGAAGGCGCTGCGCGACCTGGGTCACCTGTCATTCGACGAGCCGACGTTGAGGCTGCGCAACCAGGGCCAGATCCTGGGCGCCGATCACAACCGCATGAGCAAGTCGCGCGGAAACGTGCAGGCGCCGGACGAGCTCGTCGAGCGCTATGGGTCGGACACCGTGCGCGCGTTCCTGATGTTCATCGGCCCCTGGGACCAGGGCGGCCCGTGGAACCCATCGGGCATCGAGGGCATCCACCGCTGGCTGGGACGCGTGTGGGACGTGGCGCAGCCCGTCGACGCCGCAAACTCCACCGCCACCGAGAGCGAGGAGCTGGCACGGGCGCTGACGCGCGTGACCCACACGACCATCGAGGCCGTGACCGAAGACTACGAGGCCTTCACCTTCAACACTGCGGTCTCAAAGCTGATGGAGCTGACGAACGCGATCATCCGCGAGCGCGGAGCGGGCATGGCCGGCAGCCGGGCCTACGCGACGGCCATCGATACCCTGCTCGTGCTGCTGGCGCCGCTCGTCCCGCACATCGCCGAGGAGCTGTGGGAGCGTCGCGGCCACGAGTACAGCGTCCACCGCCAGCCGTGGCCGGTGGCCGATCCCGCTCTCGCCGCCGCCGACACCATCGAGCTGCCGGTGCAGGTCGACGGCAAGCTGCGAGACCGGCTGGTGGTGACGCCCGATACGCCTGCGGCCGAGATCGAGCGAATGGCCCTCGCCTCAGTGCACGTGCAGCGCTACCTCGCTGGGCGCACCCCGCGCCGCGTGATCCAGATCCCGGGCCGGCTCGTGAACATCGTCACTCCCGACGACTGAGCCGCGTTGATCCGCTGGTAATCGGCCGGTAAGGGCTCGCCGGATAGGGTGCCGACCTGCTTCCGAGGCTCGGCGTCGAGTGCCCGGGCGTCGGGTCCCGGACGCAGGCTTCACTCCGCCGCTCTCGCCTCCCCGCGAGGCTCGCCGTGTCCCGATCCGACCGCATCCTCATCGCCGCAGGTGGCGCGGCCTTCGTCCTCGCGGCCGCCGCCGGATGGGTCCTGCTCTCGCCCCAACCTGGCCAGGGCGCGGAGGCCGCCGGCCAGGACAGTGCGGCGCTGCTGCTCGGCACGCCCGACGCCGCATCCTCCGCGGCGGCCACCGGGACGCCGGAGCCCACCACGATCGTCGTGGATGTCGAGGGCGCCGTCGTCGAGCCCGGCGTCCGCGAGCTGCCGGCCGGCGCGCGCGTGGCGGACGCGGTATCGGCGGCGGGCGGCTACGCCTCCGATGCCGATCTCGAGGCAGCGGCCGCGGCCATCAACCTCGCGGAGCGGCTGGACGACGGCGCCCAGATCGTCGTCCCGCGCATCGGCGCCAGCACCGCGGCGGCGGACGGCCCGGGCGCTACGCCGGCGGCGGGTGCCGCCGACGCCGAGGAGTCCGACGGCCCGCTGAACATCAACACCGCGAGCGCCGAGGAGCTGGAGGCCCTGCCCGGCATCGGCCCCGTCACCGTGGATCGCATCGTCGCGGGCCGGCAGGAGCAGCCATTCGATTCGCTCGAGGACGCGCTCGAGCGCGGCATCATCAATCGGGGACAGCTCAAGGATATCGAGGGACTGGCGACGGCCGGCTGAGCCGATGTCCCCCGGGCGCTTCGTACTCCCGGCCGCGCTCGCCGGCGTCGCGCTCGGCATCCTGCTGGCGGACCTCGGCGGTACGGTGCCGCCGGAGGCGCTGATGACGGCCGGGGCCGCCGGCGCAGTCGCGATCCTGCTCGGCGTCGCGGTGACGGGAAGGGCCGGGGGCGAGCTGCTCCTCGGCGGCGTGGTCCTCGTCGGGCTGATGGTCGGCTCGTGGCGGCAGGCCGCAGCGGATTCACCCGCCACGGGGGCTGCATCGGTCGAGCGCCTGGTGGATGGCGGCAAGCACGAGGTGCTGGGCACCGTGGTCGACGACCCGCGACCACGAGAGGATCGGCTCCAGCTCGTGCTCGGTGACCTCCTCGTCGCCGCGGACGGCCGGGCGATGCCGCTCGCCGACCGGCTGCTGGTCTGGCTGCCGCGTGGCATCGCCGTCGAGAGCGGCGACCGGATCCGCCTCAGCACGCGGGTGGAGTTGCCCGAGGACTTCGACGGGTTCGCCTATCGCGAGTACCTGGCGCGGCAGGGCATCGGCGGCATCGGCCGCGCGGAGACCGCAGAGGTCGTCGGCGTCTCCGGCGGGCCCCGGGCGGTGGTGGGGAGCCTGCGGAATGCGCTCCTCGACGGCCTCACCCGGGTCGTGCCGGAGCCGGAGGCGGCGCTCGGCGCGGGGATCCTGCTCGGGGTGCGTGCTTCCATCGCCCCGGAGATCAACGAGGCGTTCGAGCGCGCCGGCCTGACCCACGTAGTCGCCATCTCGGGCTGGAACATCGCCATCGTCGCGGCGCTGGTGGCGGCCGCAGGACGACCCCTCGAGCGGCGTACGGGCCGGTGGACGGGAGCACTGCTGGTGACCGCGACCGTCGGCGGATACGTGCTGCTGACCGGCGCCACGCCATCGGTCGTGCGGGCAGCGCTGATGGCGGCCGCGCTGCTCGTGGCTCGCCTGGGCGGCTCGCGCGCGCACGCGGGCTCCGCGCTCGGCCTCGCCGCACTCGTGATGCTGCTGGCCGCACCATCGGTCCTGTGGGACGTGGGCTTCCAGCTCTCGCTCCTCGCGACGGGCGGGCTCATCTGGTTCGGCGGCCCGATCGAGCGGCGCCTGGCGGGCTGGCCGGGGCTCATCCGCGAGCCCGTGGCGCTCACGCTCGCCGCGCAGGTCACGACGCTGCCGGTGATCCTCGTCAACTTCGAGCGCCTCTCGCTGGTGGCACCGATCGCGAACGTGCTCGTGGTGCCCTTCGTGCCGCTGGCGATGCTCTTCAGCGCGGTGGCGTCTCTCGTCGGGGCCCTCGCGACCGCCCTGCCGCTGCCATGGGTCTGGGACGCTGCGGCATGGCTGGCCGACGGCGCCGCCTGGCTGGTACTGCGAGCGATGATCGCGCTCGGAGACGCCGTCGCGTCCATTCCGCATGCCTCGGTGGACGTCACCGTGCCGGCACCGCTGGCCGTCGCGTGGCTGCCGATCGTCGCGCTGGCGGCTTGGGCGCTGGGCAGCGGCGGCGACCGCGAACCAGAGGCGAAGGCCGCCCGGGATCCGCCAGCGCTCGTGAAGATGGCACGGCGCGTCCTGCGACCGCTGCCGATGACGGCGGCCCTGGTGGCGATCCTCGCCGCGATCTCGCTCGGGTCGCTCCCCGACGGCCGGCTGCACCTGACCATCCTCGATATCGGCCAGGGCGACGCCATCCTGGTGGAGACGCCCAGCGGCGCCACGGTGCTCGTCGACGGTGGTCCGGACCCCGAGCTCACGCTCCGCCGGCTGGGAGCGAACTTGCCGTTCTTCGACCGGAGGGTCGACCTGATGGTGCTCAGCCACCCGCACCAGGACCACGTCGCGGGGCTCGTCGAGGTGCTCGATCGGTTCAGCGTGGGAGGGCTGCTGCACGCGGGCATCGGCTTCGAGAACCAGGCGTATGACCGCCTCCTGGCCGATGTGGCGGAAGCCGGCATTGCGGTCGGCCCTGCGCGCAGTGGCCAGGTCATCCGGCTGGGCGACGCCAGCCTCGAGGTGCTCTACCCCTCGGAGGCCGATGCGGCCGCCCCGCTCCCGGATGGCGACATCAACAACGGCTCGGTCGTCCTCCTGCTTCGTCACGGCGAGTTCGAGGCTCTGCTCACCGGCGACGCCGAGGCGCCGATCGAAGAGGCACTCGTCCGCCGCGGCCTCATCCCGCAGGTCGACGTCCTCAAGGTCGGCCATCACGGCTCCGCGTCGTCCACGACCCCGACGTTCCTCGAGACTGCGCGTCCCGGGGTGGCCGTCATCTCGGCCGGACTCGACAACGAGTACGGGCACCCGGCCTTCGAGACGCTCCGGGCACTCGCCGCGGTCCCCGGCCTCGCCGTCCATCGCACGGACCGCGACGGGGACGTCGAGATCGTGAGCGACGGCCGCGAGTACCGCGTCCGCATCGCGGCCGGGTGGAGCGACCCGAGGTCCGTGGCGGGCGCGAGTCCCGCTTCCGCCGATGCAGGTAGCATCGGCCCGTGTCCATCCCCGACCGCGCCACGGCGCGTCGCGTCCTCGCCGACGCCGAGCTGCCGGATGGCATCGTCGTCCATTCCGAGGGCGTCGCCCGCGTGGCCATCGCTGCCGCCGGCCTTCTCGCCGAGGCGCAGATTCCCGTCGACGGGGCCCTCGTCGAGGCTGCGGCACTGCTGCACGACATCGACAAGCTCGAGATCCGTCGCACCGGTGGCGAGCACGGGGTGGTCGGCGCGCGGCAGCTCGAGGCTGCCGGCTACGCGGAGCTCGCCATGCCGGTCGCCTCCCACCCGGTGACCTGCCTGCTCGACGACGACCGCTTCCCGCGAGGGTGGCCGTCGGTGGTCGTGGCAGTGGCCGACCGGCACGTGGCGCAGACGTTCATGACCGTTGACGAGCGGCTCGACGACATGATCGAGCGGCATCCGCGGCACCGCGCGTCCATCGAGGCGGCACGGCGTCCGGCGCATGCCCTGGAGGCGGAGCTCGCGGAGGCGACGGGGCTCTCGGTCGACACTCTCGTGGGCCGCCTGCGGACCGCCTGGGCGTCGGGCGCGTGAGCGAGCCGATCCTCCTCGCCTACGGGGACGACGGGTACGGGCTGGACGCCGCTCTGCGGGAGTTCGCCACGTCGGTCGACGCCGTCGATCGCGTCGAGATCGTCCCGGACCGCACGCCCGACGAGGCATCCATCGACCGGGCGAGGCTGGAGGCCGGCACGGCGAGCATGTTCGGCGCGCACCTCACCGTGCTTCGGCAGCCACTGCGCGCCGCGGGGCGG
>Ga0208612_1000560_pt1 | contig 15948 bp, 16 predicted proteins | sample AntDryMetagUQ889_FD_188089 | JGI IMG/M metagenome (GOLD analysis project Ga0208612, IMG submission 188089) | Polar desert microbial communities from Antarctic Dry Valleys - UQ889 (SPAdes) | ecosystem: Environmental > Terrestrial > Soil > Desert | place: Antarctic Dry Valleys | collected 2008-12-31 | reverse complement strand
GAGCAGGAGCATCACGCCGACACCCGCGACGAGGCGGCCCGCGCCCAGGAGCAGGCCGACGCGAAGCGCCGCGAGGTCTCGGACCTCGAGCGCAAGACGAGCTAGAGCCGGACGGTCTGCGCCACCGCCATGCCGCCGCGGTGCGCGTCGAGCACCGCATGGACCAGCGCGAGGTCCTGTATGGCGAGGCCCGTCGAGTCGAACAGCGTCACCGCGTCCGGTGTCGGGCGGCCAGGATGCGCGCCCGTGAGCACGGCGCCCAGGTCGGTCACGTCGTCGCGCTCCACCCGGCCGGCTGCGACCGCGCCGGTCAGCTCCCCGCCGTGGCTCGCCTGCGCCCACTCGTCGCAGAAGAGCACGCAGCGGACGACCGCCTCGACCTCGGCCTCGGCCTTCCCCGGCCCGTCGGCGCCGAGCATCGAGAGGTGGAGCCCCGGACGGAGATCGCGCACGTGCACCACCGGCTCGTGACCGGGGGTGACGCAGGTCACGACGTCGCAGGCCAGGGCGTCCTCACGGCTCCCGGCCTCCCAGCCGAGCTCACCGGCCAGCCGCCCGGCGGCCTCGGGGTCGGGGTCGAAGCACACGCCCGGCCCGTACTCCGCCGCCGCCAGGCACCGTGCCGCCCACCCGCCGTTCACGCCGCAGCCGAGGATGCCGGCGCTGCGAGCGTCCTCCCGACCGAGCTCCTGGGCCGCCACCGCGGCCACCGCGCCGGTGCGCAGCGCGGTGACCGCCCGCGCGTCGATCAGCGCGAGCGGCGTGCCGTCCTCGGCGCTCGAGACGCAGATCACCCCGGTGACCGCGGGCAGGCCGCGAGCCGCGTTCGCGGGGAACGAGGTGACCCACTTGAGGATGGCCAGACCGCCGCCCTTGGCCGGCATGGCCCGGAAGTCGCCGCCCGGCGCGGCGTCGAGGTAGACCTTCGGCGGCATCTCCCAGTCACCGCTGGCGTAGGAGACGAAGGCCTCGCGCACCCGCTCGATGGCGTCCTCCGGCGAGACGACCGCGAGCACCGTGTCGTGGTCGAAGACCGGTACCTGGGGCATGCTGGTCGCGACGATACCCTGCGCCGAGATGCGCCTGACGGTCGCGAACCAGCTTCCTCCGCGCCTGCCCGCGCGAGCAGGAACGGCCGCCAGCACCCTCCGCGACCGCGGACCGAGGTGAGCGCCCCGGCCGCGAGCCCGGAGGAGGCCGCGGCCATCGCGGCCGCCATCGAGCAGTTCCTGCGCGACACCGCCGCGGCGCCCGGACGTTCGGGTCGACGCGAGAGCCCGTGGCTGCGCGCCGGGCTGTTCGCGGGCGTGGGGCTCGGCCCGGCGGGGCCGTCGCCGTGGGGCGACGCGGAGCCGTGGGGAAGCGCCTGAGGGAGTGCACCCGGCGCGCCCGCGCCGCTCAGATCCCTCCGGTGCGCACCCGGGCGCTGACCGTCCGGCCGTCCACCCGCCCGCTCAGCCGGTAGCCGTCGCGGATCGGACGGACCGACAGGCGGGCCGGCGAGGCGGCGGAGCCCGTGACCCTCACCCGGCCGTTCAGCCCCAGGTTCGGTGCCAGCCGGAGGCTTCCGCTGACGCGCACGCCCGGTACGTAGCCCACCCGATCGAGGGTGAGCCTGACCTGGGCCGGCTGGCCGAACAGCCCGTCCGGGGGACGGACGATCGAGAGGCGGAACCGCCCGCTGCGCAGGCCCCCGCCGACGATCACCGTAGGGTCGTCGGTCGCGACGGCGGTGAGGATGCCGGTGAGCAGCGTGTCGTCGAGCGTCAGTGCGGTGGCGGTGAGCGTGCGCCCGCGGCGACCAGGGACCCCGCGTGGCGAGGCCACCTGGGTGAGGGACAGGGGGGCGGGAGGGCGCACCGGGCCGAAGGGCAGCTCGTCGGGACAGCGCCCACCGGTCTCCCCCCCGGTGAAGAAGCGCTCGAGCTGCCGGCCGGGGCAGAGATCGAATGCCACCCCGAGCACGGAGTGGCCCACGCTCGGCACGCTCAGCATCGACGCCCCGGGCAGCCGCGATGCGGTGCGCTGCGCGGACTCGACCGGCGTGCGCAGGTCCTCCTCACCGCTGAGTAGGAGGGTGGGCGCCTCGGAGATCGCGTCGTCGGTCGAGACATCGTCGAGCTCGCGACCGGAGCTCGGCCAGCTCGCACACAGCTCCACGAGGCCGATCCGCAGGGCGGTCTCCCGGTCGAACGGGAAGAAGGCGTCGTCCGGCATCCTCTCCACCGCCTGTCGAGCCTGCCGCGCGCGCTCCTCGGGCAGCGCGTCGCGGTCGTAGGGGAACGAGACGTCCTCGCAGATCGTCGCCAGGTAGAGCGCCTGGCTGAACGCCTCGGGCGGCTCGGGCTCCGGGGCCTGGCCGCGTGCGGCGCCCACGAGGCGCAGCAGCGGCGCGAGGTCACCGGCCAGCGCGCCGCGGACGGCGCCCGGGAACACGGTCCTCACCTGCGGCAGGAAGTCGGCGGCGATCAGGAAGGCGAGCACCTCCTCGCGCCGGAGCTCGGCGGGCTCGCGGCGCCCCTGCGGATCCACCCGGTAGCCCTTGAGAGGGCCGGCCGCGAGGCGCGCCACGAGCGCCGCCACGTCGCGCGCGGGATCGTCGGTGACCCCCTCGCATCCTCGGCGGCAGAGCTCGCGGAGCACCCGGGGCACGGCCTCGAGGGCCTCGCGGGAGAGCGGGTCGGGGCCGTCCGGCTCCACCACGGAGTCGAGCACCATCCGCTCCACGTGCTCCGGGTAGCGATCGGCGTAGGCCAGCGCCACCTTGGTGCCGTAGGAGGTGCCGTAGAGGGCGATCCTCTCCACGCCGAGCTCGCGCCGCACGGTCTCGATGTCGTCGGCGGAGTCCTGGGTCGTGTAGAAGGCGCGGCGGGGGCCGAGCTCCTGGGCGCAGCCGGCCACCGCACTGCCGATGTCGAGGCCCTCGTCGGGGCCGTCCAGCGTCAGGCAGCTCAGCGCGCCGGAGCGGCCGGTGCCGCGCTGGTCGAAGACCACGAGATCGCGTGTGTCGAGGGCCGACTCGAGCGTGAAGCCGAACCCCTCGGTGAGCGGCGAGGCGGCCTGCCCCGGGCCGCCGGCGAGCGCGAAGATCGCGCCGGTGCTCCGGCCCCCGAGGGCCCGCACCCGCTCCACGTGCAGCGGCACCTCGCCGGAGACCTCGCCGGAGCGGTCGAGTGGCACCGTGATGCGGGCGCACTCGATGACCCCCGCCTCGCGGCAGGACCGGAAGGTGGCCGCGGAGGCGGGCGTGGCCGCCAAGAGCGCGACGGCGAGCGCCACTCCAAGCGTGAGCAGCCGTCGCACCGCGGGGATTGTGATGGATGAGGGCCTGCGGTGCGCCGCAGGTCAGCCCGGGCGCGCCGGCACTAGTCTTGCCCGCCGTGTTCGCCAAGGTCCTGATCGCCAATCGCGGCGAGATCGCGGTGCGGGTGATGCGCGCCTGCGAGGAGCTTGGGGTGGGGACCGTGGGCGTCTACTCCGAGCCCGATCGCGATGCCCCTCCCGTCCGCCGCGCCGACGAGGCCTACCTCCTCGGCGGCGGAGCGCCGGCCGAGAGCTACCTGAACGTCGACAGGATCCTGGAGGTGGCGAGGCAGTCCGGTGCCGAGGCCATCCACCCCGGCTATGGCTTCCTGGCCGAGAACGCCCCTTTCGCGCGCGCGTGCGAGGAAGCGGGGATCGCCTTCGTCGGCCCCCCGGCCGAGGCCATCGAGTCCATGGGCACCAAGACCCGCGCGCGCGGGCTGATGCGCGACGCCGGCGTGCCGATCGTGCCCGGCACCACCGACCCGGTCGAGTCGGTGGAGGACGCCCGCAGGATCATCGACGAGGACATCGGCTACCCGGTGGCGGTCAAGGCGGCGGGCGGTGGCGGCGGGCGCGGATTCCGCGTCGCGCGGTCCGAGGAGGAGCTCGAGTCGGCGTTCGAGGGCGCCTCGGGCGAGGGCGAGCGCTTCTTCTCCGATCCCACGGTGTACCTCGAGCGCTACCTCGAGAACCCGCGCCACGTGGAGGTGCAGGTGCTCGCGGACGCCCACGGCAACGTCGTCCACCTCGGCGAGCGCGACTGCTCGGTGCAGCGTCGCCACCAGAAGCTGATCGAGGAGGCCCCGGCGCCGCTGGTGGACGATGAGTTGCGCGAGCGCATCGGCAAGATCGGCGTGGAGGCCGCGCGAGCGGTGGGCTACCGCTCGGCGGGGACGATCGAGGGCCTCCTCCAGGATGACGACTACTTCTTCCTCGAGATGAACACCCGCGTGCAGGTCGAGCACTCGGTGACCGAGATGGTGACCGGCATCGACATCGTGCGCGAGCAGATCCTCGTGGCCGCCGGGGAGGAGCTGTCGGTGCGCCAGGACGACGTGCGGATCTCCGGCCACGCCATCGAGTGCCGGATCAACGCCGAGGACGCCGCCCAGAGCTTCTCCCCGGCGCCGGGGCGCATCGGCTCCTACCGCGAGCCCTCGGGGCCGGGCGTGAGGGTGGACTCGGGGCTCGAGGCCGGCGCCGAGATCCAGCCCTTCTACGACTCCATGGTCGCGAAGCTGATCGTCTGGGATGCGAACCGCGAACGCGCGACCGTGCGGATGCGCCGGGCGCTACGCGAGTTCGAGGTCGGCGGGCTCACCACCCTGATCCCGTTTCACCACGCCCTGCTCGGCACCGATCAGTGGCGGGGCGCCGAGACCTGCGCCGACCTGATCGCCGATCCGGAGTGGCTGGGGTCCACGGCTACGGCCCCCGCGGGCGCGCCGCCCGAGGAGGAGCTCGAAGACGAGGAGGAGAAGGAGGAGCGCTCCTACGCGGTGGAGGTCTCGGGCCGGCGCTTCGACGTGAAGGTCATCGGCGCGGCGCTCGGCGGCGGCGGTAACGCCGCCGCCGACGGGACCGGCCGGCGCCAGGCTCCCCGCCGCCGCGAGCGGTCGGGATCGGGCGGAGGAGACAGCGCCGAGAGGCTCTCCTCGCCGATCCAGGGGACGGTGCTGCGGGTGGCCGTCGACCAGGGCGCCGAGGTGGAGGAGGGTGCGCTGATCTGCGTGATCGAGGCCATGAAGATGGAGAACGAGATCGAGGCCCACCGCGGCGGCACCGTCGAGGAGCTCTCGGTGTCGGAGGGCGGCTCGGTGGCCACCGGCGACACGATCGCGGTCATCAAGTAGCGGGAGGGACCGGGCGACGCGGGGGCGCCAGCAGGCCGCCGAGCGCACCCAGCAGGGTCCCGACCAGCAGGAACGTGGCGAAGACCGATCCGGGCACCGGCTGGCCGAACACCGGCTTGTCGATCAGCCCGTCGAGAAGGGCCATGGCGAGCGCCCACAGCGGCCCCACCGTCGCGCCCCACGCCGCCCCCAGGCCCCGTGAGGGCGCGCGGCGGCTGCGGGCGACCGACAGCCCGGCAAAGGGGGCGAGCACAAGCGGCAGCCCTACCGCGGTGATCATCAGCGCGACGAACAGGTAGCCCGGCAGCGCCTCGCGGTAGGCGGTGATCCGGTAGCGCTCGAGCGAGGCGGCCACGTCCTCGGGGTCGGTGGGCGGCACCGGGAAGCCGAGGAAGTCGAGGTCGACGGCCGGAGGCTCGAACTCCACGAAGAGGCCGAGCTCGACGAGGTGGACCCCGTGCTCCACGGCGTACATCGCATTCTCGAGAGCAGCGAGCGTCGTGGAGCGGTCCGCGGCGAGGCTCTCGGGCTCGGAGAGCGTGCGCGCGACCCACGCGCCCGCGCCGATCGCCGCGGCCACAACCAGCAGCACGGCGAGCGGACGCAGCGTGCGGCGCAGGACGTCGACGCCGGCCCCGAGTGGGTACGGCAGGACGGTGGAGCCCTCCGGCCTCCCCGTTGCCTCCCCGGGAGCCGGGGCTCCGGCCCGCCGGGCGCCGCGGCGTGCGAGCACCGCGGCGCCCGCCGCTCCTCCCAGCGCACCCCACACCAGGCCGGCGCCGACCACGCTGCGCGCCGACGGCGAGAAGTCGTCGTCGCTGCCCGCGAGTAGCACGCAGATCAGCACTACCAGCGCGAAGGGCAGGCCGACGGCGGCTCCCCACAGCGTCCGCTGCCAGCCGGCCATCCCGCGTGTCCGCGAGGCCGCGGCGGCGGCGGCGATGGCGCACGAGCCGACCGGCACCGTGAGGAGCAACGCGGGGGCGGTCCTCGCAGAGTCACCGGGAAGCGGGGCATCGAACACCTCGACCAGGAGGGACTGGACCACCTGACGGAACGCCTCGACCGGAACGCCGACGTCGATGCCCGCCCGGCCGACGAGGGAGGCGTCGGGAAAGAGCGCAGCCACCACGAAGCCGACGACGAGGGTCAGGACTCCGGCCACCAGGCCGGCCACGGCCGCCCCGGCGGCGGCCCCGCCCACGGAGGAGGCCGGTGGCTCGACGGGACTCGACACGCCGCACGAGTTAGCAGACCGGCGGGGGTGGTGTCGCAAGGTGCTCAGCTCCGCTGACGGTCGGCACGGTGGCGCTCCTGCGCTGAAGGACTAGCCTCGGCCGCGACCGGGCAGTCGAGCGGCGGGGGTGGGCCTTCATGGGCGACAGGTTGGTGGCAGTCCTGCTCATGGTTCTGGGCGTAGCCCTCCTGCTCGTGGGCCTGTTCGCGGACTCGCTCGGGATCGGCGTCAGCACGGACCCGGTGGGCGCCGAGAGCGAGTCGCGGGTCTTCGGGTGGAAGCAGGTCCTCGCGGTGGTTGGCGGCGCCGTGTTGGTGGCCACCGGGTTCCTCCTGGTCCGGCGCCCGCATAGACCCGCCGATCGGTAGGTGGCCGGACAGATCCGGCACCCGGACGCGCCCGGGTAGCCGGCATCCGCGACGTCGCCGGCTGCCCTACCTTTCGATCATGTCCGGCCCGGTCCGTACGCCCGAGATCGCCGAGCTCCGCGCACTGTGTGCGGCCATCGACCTGGGCAGCCTCGGCCGCGCCGCCCGGCTCGTGCGCGTGAGCCAGCCCGCGCTGTCGAAGCGGCTGCACACCCTCGAGGCCCTGGCCGGCGCGCGACTGCTCGATCGCTCGCCGAGAGGGGTCACGCCGACTCCCGCCGGACGGCGGCTATACGCCGAGGCGCGAAAGCTGCTGGCGCAAGCAGAGGCGGTCGACGGGCTCATGGCCGGCCTTCACGAGGAGGAGACCCCGGTGCGCCTGGCCGCGAGCCACACGATCGCCGAGTTCGTGCTGCCCGCGCCGCTCGTCGACTTCGAGGCGCGGCGCGACCGGCACCTCTCCGTGGAGCTCGTGATCGCCAACTCGCTGGTGGTGCACGAGGTGGTCCGCGACGGGCGTGCGGACTTCGGGATCGCCGCCAAGGAGCGGGGAGCGTCGGCCGGCGTGCTCAGGGAGATCCCGTTCGTGGACGACGAGGTGGTCGTGGCCGTGCCGCCCGACCACCCGTGGTCGGACGGGGGCGACATCGCACTGGCGGACTTCCTCTCCACGCCGATGGTCATGCGCGACCCCGGCGCGAGCACGCGCCGGGTGGTGGAGGGCACGCTGGCCGAGCGCGGCCTCTCGCTGGCGCCCCCACTCGCCGAGGTGGGCAGCACGAGCGCCGCCAAGGCGGCGGCCCTTGCCGAGTGCGTGCCGCTCGTGCTCTCGCGACTCGGCCTCTCCGGCGACGGGGAGAAGCTGGCCACGCGGCGCGTGGCCGGGCTGCGCTTCGAGCGCTCGTTCGTGATCGTCCTCGGCGCCGAGGAGACGATGGGCTCGGGCAGCCACGCCCTGCTCGACCACCTGCGCGCTTCGGTGGCCGCCTCGGTCATAACCGGTGGTTGCGACTGACCAAGCTCGCCGGGGTCTAGGCACGCACGTGCGGGCGCCCTATCGTCGCTTCACCGGACGCCGCTCCACTCCCCGCTCCAAGGCGGCGGTGACTCCCTCCCCCACCGCGCCGGGGCGGCGTCCGGTCCCTTCGTCTTCATGACGATCCCGAGCCACAGGCAACGGTGACCGGGGGCCCCGAGCCCCGTCGCCACCGCCGCATGGACGCGGTGGGAGTGGCGCTGCTCGCCTTCGGGGCCCTCAATATCCTCACCGGACTGGCGATGCTCTTCGCCCCGGGCGCGTTCTTCGAGTCGGTCGGGCCCTACGGCACGCGCAACGACCACTACATCGGCGATCTCTCCACCTGGTCGCTGGCGCTCGGCGCCGCCCTGGTGGTAGCCGCGCGCCGGAAGAGCTGGCGGGTGCCCGTGCTCGCGGTCGCCGTTCTCCAGGGCGGCCTCCACGCGCTCAACCACCTCGTCGACGTGGGCGAGGCTCGGCCGTTCTGGCTGGGGCCGTTCAACCTCGTGGCGCTCACCGTGGTGGCGGCGCTGCTCGGACTGCTCCTCGTGGTGAGCGTCCGGCGGCTGCGCGGGACCGGGCGCCGATGAGGGTCCTCGTGGCCGGAGCGACCGGGGCGATCGGGCGCCCCCTGGTGCCGCTGCTGTCGACCGCCGGGCACGAGGTGATCGGCCTGACGCGGTCCGCGGAGAAGGCAGAGGCGCTGCGGCTGACCGGGGCCGAGGCGGTCGTGGCCGACGCGCTCGACGCCGCCGCGGTCGAGCGGGCAGTGGCCGACGCGGCCCCCGACGTCGTGGTCCACCAGCTCACCGCCCTCCCGGACGACTACGAGCCTCGGGCCCTGGCGAAGGCCTATCCACGTACCAGCCGGCTTCGCCGCGAGGGCACACGGAACCTGCTGGCCGCGGCCCGGGCGTGCGGCGCGAAGCGCGTGGTGGCCCAGAGCATCGCCTTCATCTACGCGCCCGAGGGCGACGCGCTGAAGGACGAGACCGCGCGGCCCTGGGTCGACGCGCCACAGCCGTTCGGAGAGGCGCTGGCGGCCTGCCTCGACCTCGAGCGCCAGGTGACCGAGGCCGGCGGCGGGCTCGAGGGCGTCGTCCTGCGTTACGGGTTCTTCTACGGACCGGCGACCTACTACGCGCGTGACGGGAGCATCGCCCGGCAGGTCCTGCGGCGCCGCCTTCCCGTGGTGGGCAGCGGGGACGGCGTGTTCTCCCACGTGCACGTGGACGACGCCGCCGCCGCGACGGTGGCCGCGGTCGAGGGCGGGGCAACAGGCGTGTACAACGTCGTGGACGACGACCCGGCGCCGATGCGCGAGTGGCTTCCGCTCTACGCGGAGGCGCTCGGCGCCCCGCGTCCGCTGCGTGTGCCCGCGGTCCTCGCCCGACTCGTGGCGGGCCGCGCCACGGTGGAGATGGCCACCGTCCTGCGGGGCGCCTCGAACGCGAAGGCACGGACCGAGCTCGGTTGGACGCCGCGGTGGGCGAGCTGGCGCACGGGGTTCCGGGAGGGGCTCGAGAACCAGGACCACGCCGGCGCGCCCAGGTCATAACCGGGGGCCGGTGAGCGGCCCCGAGGTTCGGCCCGCGCACCGCCCGGCCACCGCCCGCTCAGACCGCCGCGAGGTTCGCCCGGTGGATCTCACGCTGGCGAGTGCTCGCCCTTCCCGGCGGCAGCGCCGGCCGCTCCTCACCGCGTTCGAGCGCGTCGAGGTAGTCCACGTCCTCGTCGAGCACATGCAGGGCCTCCTCGCGATCGAGGGGCGATCCGTGGCCCGGCACCACCACCTCCGCCGCCTCCATCAGCGGCGCCAGCCGGGCGAGCGTAGCTCGGTAGGCCTCGAGCGACCCGCCCGGGGAGAGGACCGGGATCTCCACCCCGGAGAGGTAGTCGCCGACCATGAGCAGGCCCGGTCCGCGCACCGTGAGCGCCATCCCGTCGGCGGTGTGCCCCTCCGTGGGGTGGAGCTCGACCTCCTCCTCGCCCAGGTCCAGCCGGCCGGGCGCCGGCAGCTCCTGAAACGCCCCGAGCGAGAGCGGCGAGGGGCGGTTCACGTACAGCGAGGCATCCTGGGCGCGCAGCTCCCGTTGGGCCGCGCCGGGCTGGGCCCGAAGGCGGTCGGCAGTGGTCTCGGCCACCCCGAGGGCGAGGTCGGGGAACGCGAGCCGCCCGAGCAGGTGGTCGAAGTCGGCGTGCGTGGCCAGGAGACCGACCGGCTCGAAGCCGGCCTGGCGCAGCAGCTCGGGCAGGAGCTCGAGCTCGTCGGGGAAGTAGGGCGAGTCGACGAGGAACGCCTCCTCGCCCGACCTGACGGCCACGGCGGTGGTCTGCCACAGCCGGCTCGTGACCACGACCACGTCGCGGTGGACCGCAACCGCCCGCACGGCTCAGCCCGGCCTACGCCACGCCCAGGAGCTTCGCGGCCTCGCGCAGGGTCTTGACCTCCTCGGTCGGCTTCTTCTGGCCCGACTCGAGCTCCTCGCCGTGGCGGTTCACCCAGATCACCGGCACCTTCTGCTTGAGGCAGGGCTCGACGTCGGTGTCGTAGCCGCTAGCGACGTGCACCCAGCCCTTCTTCACCTCCAGCCGGCGCTGGCACTCCTTGAAGTGGGCGGGATCGGGCTTGTAGGAGCGCACCTGCTGGGCGGTGACCACGAGGTCGAAGTCCACCCGGAAATGGCGGCGGGTGGCCCCGAGCAGCTTGTCATCGATGTTGGAGAGGATCCCGATCTGGTACTTCTTGGCGAAGCGCTCGAGCTGCGCGTTGGTCTCGCGGAACGCCGGCCAGTAGGGCACGCTCGCCGGGAGGAAGCCCGAGCGCGAGGATTCGAGCTCCCAGCCCATCTCGGCGGCCGAGCGCACCGCGGTGCGGCGGAGCACCTCGGCGTAGAGCTCGTAGGAGCCGTGCTGGATCTCGCGCTGGGTGTTGAGGAAGAGCGGGATCATCGTGTCGCGGTCGAGCGTGAAGCCATCCCGGTCGGCCTCCTTCTGGTAGGCGTCGTAGGCGCCGGTCTCCCAGTCGATCAGCGTGCCGTAGCAGTCGAAGGTGACGAACTTGACGTCTTTGGGGAGGGGCAAGGGACTCCTTGGGTCGCGAGGGGAGTTCGATAGGGTGCCCGCCCTTCGCCGACCGGGGGCCGAAGGTAGGGGGCGCGAACCGGCTCCCATTCTAGGTTTTCATGGATCTCCTCGAATATCAGGGCAAGCAGCTCTTCAAGCGCCACGGCGTGCCGGTGCCCGAGGGCATGCCCGCTTCGTCGGTGTCCGAGGCCCTCGAGGCCGCCGACGGCCTCGGCTATCCGGTGGTGGTCAAGGCCCAGGTGCTGATCGGCGGCAGGGGCAAGGCGGGCGGCATCAAGCTGGCCAAGGACCGCGAGGACGTGGAGCGCGCCGCCTCGGCCATCCTCGGGATGGACATCCGCGGACACACCGTCCACGAGCTGTACGTCGAGAAGGCCTCCGACATCGCCGAGGAGTACTACGCGGCGGTGGTCTTCGACCGCTCGGCCAAGGCGCCCATGGTCATGCTCTCCCGCCAAGGGGGGATGGACATCGAGGCGGTGGCCGAGGAGGACCCCACGGCGATCGCCGTGGTCCACGTCGACGCGCTCGTCGGCTTCCGCGACTTCCACGCGCGGCGGCTGTGCTTCGAGGCGGGGATCGCCGGCGACGTGCGCGGCCCCGTCGGCGCGCTGCTCGGCAAGCTCTACGAGACCTTCGTCGCCGAGGACGCCATGCTGGTCGAGGTCAACCCGCTGCTGATCACCGGGGAGCGCCAGGTGGTGGCCCTCGACGCCAAGGTCACCGTGGACGGCAACGCGCTCTACCGGCACCCCGAGACGGGGGCCCTTCGCAACGCCGGGGCCGATGACGAGCAGGAGGCCATGGCCCGCGAGCGCGGGCTCACCTTTGTCAAGCTCGACGGCAACATAGGGATCCTCGGCAACGGCGCGGGCCTCGTGATGTCGACGCTCGACGTCGTCGCCCAGGCCGGTGGCGAGCCCGCGAACTTCCTGGACGCCGGCGGCGGCTCGAAGGCCGAGGCCATCGTCAACGCGGTCGAGGTGATCCTCTCGAACCCGAAGGTCGACGCCGTGCTGTTCAACATCTTCGGCGGCATCACCCGCTGTGACGAGGTGGCGGGCGGCCTGGTCACCGCATTCGGGCAGCTCCAGCCCAAGGTGCCCTTCGTGGTCCGTTTGGACGGCACCAACGACCAGGAGGGCCGCCGCATCCTCGCCGACGCGAGCCTGCGGGGCGTCTGGATCGAGGAGACCATGCTGGGGGCCGCTGCCCGCGTTGTGGAGCTGGCGGGCGCGCCGTGAGCATCCTCGTCGGCCCCGAGACGCGGCTCATGGTGTCCGGCCTCACCGGCCGGGAGGGCTCCTTCCACGGGCTGAACAACCGCCGCTACGGCACCGATCTGGTGGCCGGCGTCACGCCCGGGAAGGGTGGCCAGGACGTCGAGGGCGTGCCGATCTACGACACCGCGCGGGCCGCGGTGGCGGAGACCGGGGCCAACACGAGCATGATCTTCGTGCCTCCGCGCTTCGCGGCCGACGCGATCTTCGAGGCCGCCGACGCCGGCGTCGAGCTGATCATCTGCATCAGCGAGGGCATCCCCGCCCACGACATGCTGCGGGTCTACACCCACCTGCGCCGGGGCTCGACGCGGCTGATCGGTCCCAACTGCCCGGGCGTGCTCTCCCCCGGCAAGGCCAACGTGGGGATCATCCCGGCGCACTTCTTCTCCGAGGGCGGCGTGGGCCTCGTGTCGCGATCCGGCACGCTGACCTACCAGATCGGCAACGAGCTGGCCCAGCGCGGCTTCGGCAACTCGACGATCGTCGGCATCGGCGGCGACCCGGTGGTCGGGTCCTCGTTCATCGACGTGATCGAGCGCTTCGAGGCCGACCCCCAGACCGAGCTCATCGTCATGTGCGGGGAGATCGGCGGGGACGAGGAGGAGCGCACCGCCGAGTACGTGGCCGAGAGCGTCTCGAAGCCCGTGGTGGGCTACATCGCAGGATTCACCGCTCCCCCCGGCAAGACCATGGGCCACGCCGGGGCCATCATCTCCGGCTCGCGCGGCACGGCCCAGGCCAAGGCCGAGGCCCTCGAGGCCAAGGGCGTGCGGGTGGGCCGCACCCCCACCGAGGTGGCGGACATCGCCGCCGAGGTGCTCGGAGCGAAGGTCTAGCCACCGAAACGCGCGTCATCTCGTCCGGTCGGGGACGCCCGCGGCCTCGTCGGGCCAGCGTCGCTCGATGATCACCGCCGGCGGACCGTCGAGGGCCAGCGCCGCCACGTAGCCGTCAGGGGCCCTCAGCGGGATGACCGTCGTGGATCGGTCGTCCCCTCGCGCGCGGTCGAGCCCGGCCAGTCCCTCGCCCGAGAGCTTGACCCTCGCCTCCACATCCACCCAGTCGGTGAAGAACGTGGAGGATCGCTCCTCCGGAGGGAGCGCCTCGAGTGCGTCCGTCCTCTCCCGCGGGAGCGCCCGACGAGCCACGGACATCACGTCGAGATCGGCTCGGAGACGCTCCAGGTCCACCCCCACCGCTCGTCCCAGCGCGAAGGCGTAGACGCACATGCCGCCGGATGCGGACAGGCTGAACTCAAGGGCCGCCGACCGGTCCGAGGACGCCACCCGCGGCTTGCCCCACTTCTCCGACTCGAGGACCACGTCCTCGGGCGCGACCCCGAGGTATTCCCCGAGCAGCCGGCGCAACAGCCGCCGGCGGGCGACGAACCGAGTGCGGTCGCGGTCGAAGCGCAGCCGCGCAGCCCTGCTCGCCTCCTCGGGCGAGAGGTCGCCGGCCTCGCCGCCACGTCCGGCCGCCGCGTCGACATCGGCCAGCCACACGTGGACCTCAGCCGAGGCGAGCGGTCGCTTCCCCGTCGGGCCGGCCATCGGCGGGGTCGGGAAGCGGCACCGACAGGCTGGCCGGGACCCGGCGGAAGCTGGACGCGGGGGGGGCTGGCGCCGGTGCGGCCCCCGGCGAGGTGGCCACCGGCGCCCCTGGCCGCTCGGCGCCCTCCTGGCCTGCCGTCGAAAGCCAGATCCCGAGCACGGCGCCGAGGACGGCGAGCGCGATCACCACCAGAGCGACGACCCATGCTCCCCGCGCGCTGGGCGGCTCCTCGGCGGTCGCGCCGGTGCTCGCCCGGGGCGCCGGGCCGGCACCCGGCTGTCTGGTCGCCGCACCCGAGGGGGTGCTCGAGGCCGCTCCATCCGCCGAGAGGAGCCGGTCGAGGTCGAGGTCGACGGCCCTGCGGTCGTCGGCGTCCGCCGCGCCCATCCACACCGCGATGCGGTCGACCGCCTGCCGGCGGCGGCGGGTGACCGCAGCGGGCGTCGAGCGCATCATGTCCGCGATCTCGCCGTCGGTCATGCCGCGCCGCTTCGACAGCTCGAGGACCGCTCGATCCACGGGATCGAGCCGCTCGAGGGATGCGCTCAGTCGTCGCTGCTCCATCAGTACGCTCGACCGCCCATGGAAGGGATCGTCGGGGCCTTGTGTGTTCCCCTGCTGGCCGCTCTCGCAGTGATCCTATATGCGGCCGGAGCTCCGCCGAGCCCGAGCTCGTGCTCATAACCTGCGGCGGCGCCTTCGACGAAGGCGAGGACACCTACCGCGATTCCATCGTGGTCTACGCCCGCGCGTTGTAGCGTTCGGCCCCACATGGGCTCGACGGACACGATCTCGTTCGCGCGCGGCGCGCCCTCACTCGACATCGTCGCGGTCGACGACCTCCGTGCGGCCGCGGACCGCGCCTTCTCGGAGGACCCGGCCGGCGCCTTCTCGTACGGCAACGCGTGGGGCTACGGGCCCCTGCGGGAGTGGATCGCCGAGCGCCAGGAGGTCGACACCAACCGGGTGCTGGCCACGAACGGCTCGCTCCAGGCCGACGACTTCCTGTTCCGTCACCTCGTCTCCTCCGGTGACCTCGTGGTCGTCGAGGCCCCGACCTACGACCGGACGCTGCTCGCCCTGCGCAACATCGGCGCCGATCTCCTCACCATCCCCCTCGAGGCCGACGGGATCGACGTGGGCGCGCTCGAGGCCGCGCTCGAGGAGGGTGCGCGCCCGAAGCTCGCGCACATCATCTCGAGCTTCCACAACCCGGCCGGGTGCACGCTCTCGCTCGAGAAGCGCCGCCGCCTGGTGGACCTGGCCGAGCGCCACGACTTCGTGCTCTTCGAGGACGACCCCTACGTCGAGCTGCGCTTCGAGGGCGAGGACGTGCCGACCATGCTGTCGCTCGACCAGTCCGACCACGTGGTCTACGCCTCCTCGTTCTCCAAGACGGTGTGTCCCGGAATCCGCGTGGGCTACCTGATCGGACCCCCGGACCTGATGGGCGAGATCGCCGCGATGGCCACGACCACCTACATATCACCGAGCATGGTCTCGCAGGCGATCGTGGCCGAGTTCTGCCGCTCGGGGGCGATCGATCGCTCGATTGAGACCGTCAAGGCCGCCCTGCGCAAGCGCCGCGACACGCTGGTCGACGCCCTCGGCCGCCACCTCCCCGGCGCCCGGTTCGTCTCCCCCGAGGGGGGCTACTTCCTCTGGGCCGAGCTCCCCGACGGCACCGACTCGCGAGCGCTCCAGGACGCCGCCGACGAGCACGGGGTGAAGATCATCAAGGGCACCGACTTCCTGATCGAGGGCGGGGAGGACGCCTGCCGCCTCGCCTACTCCGGGGTGACCCCCGATCAGATCGACGAGGGCGTCTCGCGCCTGGCCGCGGCCGTGGAGAGCCTGAACGGCGCGAAGGCGTAGGGGTCGGGTCGGTCATGGCCGCTGCGACCACCGCGCGCCGCAAGAGCATCGAGGAGGCCCTCGCGACGACCGAAGAGGAGGGCGCCCAGCTTCGTCGCGGCCGTACTTTCCGTTCGGCGCGGTCGGCGTGCTTGGCGGCGCGGCGGTGGTGTTCTTCGCCTACATCGGCTTCGACATCGTGGCCACCACCGCCGAGGAGACGCGCAACCCCCAGTCCGACATGCCGGTGGGCATCATCGGGTCGCTGGCCATCGTCACCGTGCTCTACGTGCTGGTGTCCGCGGTGATCACCGGGATGGTGCCGTTCGGCGAGCTGGCAGGGGAGACGCCGGTGGCCGAGGCCTTCGCCGCGGTCGAGATGCCCGTGGTC
>Ga0208612_1000559_pt1 | contig 15979 bp, 13 predicted proteins | sample AntDryMetagUQ889_FD_188089 | JGI IMG/M metagenome (GOLD analysis project Ga0208612, IMG submission 188089) | Polar desert microbial communities from Antarctic Dry Valleys - UQ889 (SPAdes) | ecosystem: Environmental > Terrestrial > Soil > Desert | place: Antarctic Dry Valleys | collected 2008-12-31 | reverse complement strand
TCCCGAGCACTCTCACTCCCGTATTCATATCCGGTCGCGGGGCGGCCCCGGATCCCGTCACGGGGGCGCCGGACGATCGTCCGCGCTCGAACCGACCTCGGCGCTACCTATCCTCGACGGGGTGAGCACGGTCACGGTCGAGCGTCCCGGCCGCTCCCAGAGGATCTCCGATCAGCGCCGCTCCCTGCCGGACGGGCCGGGCGTCTACCTGTTCCGGGACCACAAGGGGAAGGTGCTGTACGTCGGCAAGGCGAAGTCACTGCGAAAGCGGGTGAGCTCGCACTTCTCGAAGTCGCACGTGCGCGCCGCGGACGACATGGTCGAGCAGATCGACCACATCGAGTTCGTGGTCACCCAGTCCGAGGCCGAGGCCTTCCTCGCGGAGCAGAACTTCATCCGCCAGTACCGGCCGCGCTTCAACGTCCGCCTGCGCGACGACAAGTCCTACCCCTTCATCGCGATCTCCCTCGACGAGGACTTCCCGCGGGTCTACTTCACCCGCGAGCGCCACCGCCGCTCGCGCGCCTACTTCGGTCCCTTCTCCAACGCCAAGCGCGTTCGGGAGACCCTCGACCTGCTCGGGAAGGTGTTCCAGTACCGGACGTGCGAGGGCACCGAGCCCGGGCGGGCGTCCGGCTCGCCGTGCCTCGACTACTTCATCAAGCGCTGCCAGGCGCCGTGCGTCGGATACGCCTCGAAGGAGGAGTACCGGCGCGGGATCGACTCGATCGTCGCCTTCCTGTCCGGCCGCTATCGCCAGATCGAGCGCGACCTCGAGGCCGAGATGCACGACGCGGCCGACGCCCAGGAGTTCGAGCAGGCCGCGCTGCTGCGCAACCGCCTGAAGGCCGTCCGCTCCCTGCTCGAGCGCCAGCGGATCGCCAACGAGGGCGTGGGCACGCTCGACGCCATCGCCGTGGCCGCCGAGGGCGGCGACGCCAACGCGCAGGTCTTCCAGGTCCGCGACGGCGTGCTAGCCGACCGGCAGTCCTTCTATCTCGAGAACGCCGGCGAGCGGCCGGAGTCGGAGGTGGCCGAGGAGTTCATCCTCCAGTACTACGCCACCTCGCCGGCCATCCCCCCGCAGGTCATGGTGCCCCCGGACCTCGAGGCGCCCGACGCACTCGCGGCCGCCCTGGCCGAGCGCCGCGGCGCCGCGGTCGAGATCCGTCACGCGGAGCGCGGCGACAAGCGCCGGATCTTCGAGCTCGCCCTGCGCAACGCGCGGCTCGCCCTCGACCAGGACCGCCTGCGCTCCGAGCATCGGCGCAGCCAGCGGATCGAGGGTCTCGAGGGACTCCAGGAGGCGCTCGGCATCGATGTCGTGCCAATGCGCATCGAGTGCTTCGACATCTCCAACCTGGGGGAGACCCACACCGTCGCCTCGATGGTCGTCCTCGAGGGAGGCGCGCCCAAGAAGTCCGACTATCGCCGCTTCGGCATCCGCGACGCGGCGCAGGACGATTTCGCGGCCATGAACGAGGTCCTCACCCGGCGTATGGACCAGTACGCCGACCACCGCGAGCGCTCTCCGCACGAGCGCGGATACGACGCCTCCTTCGCCGCCGTGCCGGCGCTCATCGTGATCGACGGCGGCAAGGGTCAGCTCTCCTCCGGCCTCGAGGCGCTCCAGGAGTTCCGCGACCTGGGGGTGCGGGTCGTCTCCCTGGCCAAGCGCATCGAGGAGGTGTTCGTGCCCGGGCGCTCCGACCCCCTGCTGCTACCGACCGACTCGCCGGCGCTGCACCTGCTCCAGCGCGCTCGCGACGAGGCCCACCGCTTCGCCCTCGACTTCCACCGCGGCCGGCGCGACCGGGCCATGACCCGCTCGGTGCTCGACGACCTCCCGGCCGTCGGACCGGCGCGCAAGCGACTCCTGCTCACCCACTTCGGATCTCCCGACCGCTTCCTGACCGCCACCCGGGAGGAGCTCGAGGCGGTGCCGGGCCTGCCCGGCAAGGTGGCCCGCGACATCCACTGGCATGTCCACAAGACCGACTGACGCGCACGACGCGTCCCCCGAGCGGACCACCGCATGGGAGGACCGCTCCGCCGGTACGCCCGACGGTGAGTCCGGCGATCGGGGGCCCGACACCGGGGCCCCGGGGCCCGGACGGGGTCCCTCCTCCTGGTCGCGCCTCGAGGACTTCGTGGTGATCACCGGCTTCTCGGGCGCCGGCAAGTCACAGGCCATGGCCTGCTTCGAGGACGCCGGCTACTTCTGCGTGGACAACCTTCCACCCGAGATGATCGCCTCCCTCGCCGAGCTGTTCGAGCACCCGGGGTCGGACGTCCGGCGCGCCGCCGTGGTCTGCGACGTGCGTGGAGGGGAGTTCTTCGAGGCGCTCGTCAGCGTCCTCGGCCAGCTCGACGCCCAGGGCACCGGCCCGCGGCTGCTCTTCCTCGACGCCTCGGAGTCCGTTCTCATCTCCCGCTACAAGGAGACCCGCCGCCGCCACCCGCTCGCGGACACCGGCCAGGTGGGAGGGGGCATCGCCCGCGAGCGGGAGCTGCTCGCGCCGATCAAGGGGCGCGCCGACGTCTCGATCGACACCTCGGACCTCTCGGCCGCGCGGCTACGGAAGATCGTCGCCGACAAGATGCTGCTGCGCAGCACCCGCGGGAAGCTCGCGGTCACCTTCCTCACCTACGGCTTCAAGCACGGCGTGCCCCACGACGCCGACCTCCTCTTCGACGTGCGCTTCCTGCCCAATCCGCACTACGAGGAGACGCTCCGCGAGCTCACCGGGCTCGACGAGAGGGTCAGTGACTTCGTGCAGCGCTCCGACGGGATCGAGGGCTTCTACGAGCGGCTGCTGCCCCTGCTCGACTACCTCCTTCCCGCGTACGTGCGGGAGGGGAAGGCTCACCTCACGATCGGGATCGGCTGCACGGGCGGCCGCCACCGATCGGTGGTGATCGCCGAGCACCTGGCCGCGCTGTACGCCGAGGAGGGCGGCGGCTACCTCGTGGACGTCGTCCACCGCGACGTCGACAAGTCGCCCCGGCGGCCGTAGTCCCGCAGGTGCGCTAGATTCGCGCAGCTCGCGGCTGGGTAGGCCAATCTTCGAGATGGTCGAGTCGCACGGGGAAAGGACGGCGGGTATGGCGGTCAGGGCGGGGATCAACGGCTTCGGTCGTATAGGCAGGAACGTATTTCGGGCGGCCGAGGAGCGCGGGGCCGACATCGAGTGGGTGGCGATCAACGACATCATGGATCCGCCGACCATGGCCCATCTGCTCAGGTACGACACGGTCCTCGGGCACTTCAAGGGCGAGATCGAGGCGGGCGACAAGAGCCTCACCGTCAACGGCAAGGAGATCCCGGTCCTCTCCGAGCCCGAGCCGGCCAACCTCCCGTGGGGGGACATGGACGTCCAGGTGGTGCTGGAATCGAGCGGCAAGTTCACCGACGAGGGGGAGGCCGACCAGCACCTCGAGGCGGGAGCCCAGAAGGTCGTCGTCTCCGCTCCGTCCAAGGGCGATGTCCTGACGCTCGTGCCAGGCGTCAACGACGACCACTACCACCCGGACGAGCACAACGTCATCTCGCTCGCCTCCTGCACCACGAACTGCCTCGGGCCGGTGGCCAAGGTGCTGCACGAGGAGTTCGGCATCGAGCGCGGGCTCATGACAACGGTGCACGCCTACACCGCCGACCAGCAGCTCCAGGACGGGCCGCACAAGGATCTGCGCCGCGCCCGCGCCGCCGCGAGCAACCTCATTCCCACCACCACCGGGGCGGCGGCGGCGATCGGCAAGGTCATCCCCGAGCTCGAGGGCAAGATGCACGGGTACGCGATCCGCGGCCCGGTCAACGACGGCTCGGTGCTCGATCTCACCGTCACGCTCGCCCGCGATGTCGAGTCGGCGGACGAGATCAACCAGGTCTTCGCGAAGCGGGCCGACGAAGGCGACCTCGAGGGGATCCTCGCCTACACCGACGAGCCGATCGTCTCGAGCGACATCGTGAAGTCGACGTACTCGTCGACCTTCGACTCCGGGATGACCTATGTGGTCGACGGCAACATGGTCAAGGTCCTCGCCTGGTACGACAACGAGTGGGGCTACTCGAATCGCCTCGTCGACTTCATCGAGCGGCTCGGCTGAGCCGCGGCGCTCGCCGCCAGAAGAGCTGCGAGCGCCCAGCGAACAGGAGGACTGAGCCGTGGCCTTCAGCAAGCGGACCATCGACGACCTCGAGATACCGGATGGCGGGGGGGTGTTCGTGCGCGTGGACTTCAACGTCCCGCTCAAGGACGGGGAGGTGACCGACGACGCCCGCATCCGGCAGACCGTGCCCACCATCGAGGCCCTGCGCGAGCGGGGCGCCCACCTCGTGCTGGCGTCGCATCTCGGCCGGCCCGACGGCCGTGACCCCGAGACCTCGATGGAGCCGACGTCGCGGCGCCTTGGAGAGCTGCTCGGCGCCCACGTCCACCAGGCGTCGGAGGTGATAGGCCCCGAGGTACGCCGCGAAGTCGAGCGGCTCGAGCCGGGGGAGATCCTCATGCTCGAGAACCTCCGGTGGGAGTCGGGCGAGACCGACAACGACGACGAGCTCGCGCACGAGCTCGCCGATCTGGCGGACGTCTACGTCAACGACGCGTTTGGTGCCTCGCATCGCGCGCACGCCTCGGTGTACGGCGTGCCGCAGCACCTGCGCCCGGCGGTGGCGGGGAAGCTCCTCGAGAAGGAGGTCACCACGCTCACCGAGCTCATCGAGGACCCGCAGCAGCCGTTCGTCGTGGTCCTCGGCGGGGCCAAGGTGAGCGACAAGATCGGGCTCATCGAACGCTTTCTCGAGGTCGCCGACGCGATCCTCATCGGCGGGGCGATGTGCTTCAGCTTCTTCCGGGCGCAGGACATCCCCACCGGCGACTCGATGGTCGAGGAGGACGACATCGAGGTGGCGAGGCGGGTACTCGAGAAGGCCGAGGACTCCGACTGCGATCTGCGCCTCCCCGTGGACCTCGTCGCCGGCCGGGCGTTCGAGGAGGACACCGAGCGTCAAGAGCTCGACGGGGTCGAGGTCCCGGACGGGTGGATGGGCCTCGACGTCGGGCACCGGACGGTCGAGGGCTACCGCGAGGTGATAGAGGGGGCCGCCCAGGTGTTCTGGAACGGACCCATGGGTGCCTTCGAGCTCGCGCCCTTCGCCGAGGGCACGCGCGCGGTGGCGGAGGCCGTCGCCGAGTCGGAGGCAAAGACGGTGGTCGGCGGGGGTGACTCGGCCGCCGCCCTGGCCTCATTCGGGCTCGCCGACAGCGTCACCCACCTCTCGACCGGGGGCGGCGCCTCGCTCGAGCTGCTCGAGGGCAAGGAGCTGCCCGGCGTGGAGGTGCTCGACGATGCCTGAGGCCGCGCCGCGCAGACCGCTCGTGGTCGGCAACTGGAAGATGCACATGACGGTGGCCGAGGCCCGGTCCTACATCGCCGAGCTCGGGCCGCTGCTGCCCGGACACGAGGCGGTCGAGGTGGGCATCTGCCCGCCGTTCACCGCGCTGGCCGCCTGCGTGGAGGAGCTGCGCGACTCGGAGATCGCGGTGTACGCCCAGACCATGCACGAGGGCGAGTCGGGCGGGCACACCGGCGAGATCTCGGCGCCGATGCTCACGGAGCTCGGGGTGGACGGCGTGGTGCTCGGGCACTCCGAGCGCCGGCGCGACAACGCGGAGACCGACCGCGCCCTCTCGGAGAAGCTCCCCGCGGCGCTCGAGGCGAAGCTGCGTCCGATCCTCTGCGTGGGGGAGACCGAGGCCGAGCGCGACGACGGCGACACCGAGCGCCGGCTACGCCACCAGGTCCAGGAGGCCCTCGAGAGCGTGGCCGACGAGTCGCTCCCCGATGTCGTGATCGCCTACGAGCCGATCTGGGCCATCGGCAGCGGGCGCTCGGCCACGGCCGAGCAGGTCCAGGAAGCCATCGGCTTCATCCGGGCTCTCGTGGGTGATCGCTCCGCACCCGCCGCCGAGCGGGTGCGCGTGCTCTACGGCGGGAGCGTGAAGGGCGAGAACGCCGCCGAGCTGCTGGCTGGTCCCGACGTGGACGGCGCCCTTGTGGGCGGCGCGAGCCTGGAGGCGCCCGAGCTCGCCGCGATCGTCGCGGCCGCTGCACGCATCTCCGCGTGAGCGTGCCCGACGGGCCGGGTCGCCCGCCGGTGCCCTCGGTGTGCCTCGTGGTGCTCGACGGCTGGGGCCTCGCCGATCCGGGGCCGGGGAACGCGGTGGCCCAGGCCCGCACACCGGTGTTCGACGACCTGTGGGAGCGCCACGCACACGCCACGCTCGAGGCGAGCGGCGAGGCGGTGGGCCTCCCCGCCGGACAGATGGGGAACTCGGAGGTCGGTCACCTGAACCTCGGCGCCGGGGCGGTGGTGCCCCAAGACCTGAAGCGCATCGACGACGCGGTGGCCGACGGCTCGCTGTTCGAGAACGAGGCGCTGCTCGCGGCCTGTGCTGCCGGGCGGGAGTCCGGCCGCCTCCATCTCATCGGACTGGGCTCCGACGGGGGCGTCCACTCGGGGTTCGACCACCTCCGCGCGCTGATCGAGATGGCCGCGCGGGAGGGGGTACCCGACCTCGTCCTGCACGCCTTCACCGACGGCCGCGACGCCTCCCCCCACGCCGGTGAGCGGCACCTCGAGCAGGCCGAAGGATGGCTGGCCGAGCGTGGCGGGCGCGTGGGCACGGTGACGGGGCGCTACTACGCGATGGACCGCGACCGCCGTTGGGAGCGCTCCAAGCGCGCCTACGACGCGATCGTGCACGCCGAGGGCGAAGCGCCGCCCGCCGCGAGCGGCGTCGAGGCGGTGCGGGCGGCCTACGGGCGCGAGGAGACCGACGAGTTCATCGTCCCCACCGTCGTCGGAGACGAGGCACGGGTCCGCTCGGGCGACGCCGTCATCTTCCTCAACTTTCGGCCCGATCGCGCCCGCCAGCTCGTCCGCGCCCTCGGCGATCCCGGGTTCGACGAGTTCGACCGTGGCGATACCCCCGAGATCGTCCTCACCACCATGACCAGCTACCAGGAGGGCTGGGACTATCCGGTGGCCTTCCCACCGCACCGCCCGTCGACGACGTTGGCCGCCGTGGTGGCCGAGCGCGGCGGCACGCAGCTCCACGTGGCCGAGACCGAGAAGTACGCGCACGTGACCTACTTCTTCAACGGCGGAGAGGAGGGCGAGCACCGCGGTGAGGAGTTCCGTGTGGTGGACTCTCCGCGCGACGTCGCCACCTACGACCAGCGTCCGGAGATGAGCGCACGCGCCGCCGCCGACGCCTTCGTGGACGGGTGGTCGTCGGCCGGCCACCGCTTCGGCGTCGTCAACTTCGCCAACCCGGACATGGTCGGGCACACCGGCGTGATCGAGGCGGCGGTCACCGCGATCGAGGCCGTGGACGAGTGCCTCGGCCGGGTGGCGGCCGCCGTCCACGCCTCCGGCGGGGCGTGCGTCGTGACCGCCGACCACGGCAACGCCGACCACATGCTGGCCGACGACGGCAGCCCCGACACCGCGCACTCGCTCAATCCGGTCCCGGTCGTGGTCACCGCCGAGGTGCCCGGCGGCCTCCGCGGCGGGGGCGTCCTCGCCGACGTCGCCCCAACGGTGCTCGCACTGCTGGGGGAGGAGCAGCCGGCCGAGATGACGGGGACGTCGCTGCTCGCGGCCTGAGGTCCGCGCGGAACCGTCGGGCCGGGCTCCGACCGGACGATCCGCGCGCCCCCTCTAGCCTGGCGCCGAGGTGAGCGCCCCTCCCGGGTTCCGGATCGACGCCCGCGCGGGTCGCGCCCGCGCGGGCGTCCTTCGTACCGCCCACGGCGACGTGCGCACTCCCGCGTTCGTTCCGCTCGCCACCGCGGGCGCGGTCAAGTCGCTCCAGGCCTCCGAGGTGGAGGCACTCGGCTTCGACATGGTGCTCGGCAACACCTTCCACCTCTTCCTGCGCCCCGGCCATGAGAGCGTGGCCCGCATGGGCGGCCTCCACGAGTTCATGGGGTGGCGACGCCCGATCATCACGGACTCCGGCGGCTTCCAGGTGTTCTCGATGGGCCACGGCACGGTGGCCGAGGAGCTGAAGGGCAACCGGTCCGGCCCGCGCAGCGACGGTCGGGTGCTGGCCATCGAGGAGGAGGGCGTGCGCTTCCGCTCCTACCTGGATGGCGAGGAGCGCTTCATGGGCCCCGAGACCTCGCTCGAGGTGCAGGCCGCGCTCGGGTCCGACCTCGCCCTGGCCTTCGACGAGTGCACCCCTTTTCACGTCAGCCGCGACTACACGGCCTCCTCGACCGAGCGCACGCACCGCTGGCTCGACCGCTGCGTGGACTGGCACTCAGGCAACGCGCCGGAGGGCCAGCTCCTGTACGGGATCGTCCAGGGCGGCGTCCACGACGACCTTCGCGAGCGCTCGGCGCGGCGTGTGGCCGAGGCCGGCGTAGGCGGGGTGGCCATCGGCGGCTCGCTCGGACGGGAGAAGGCGCAGATGCGTGCCGTGCTCGACGTGACCACACGGTCGCTGCCCGAGGAGCTCCCCCGCCACGGCCTGGGGATCGGCGATCCCGACGACCTACTGGCCGGCGTCGAGCTCGGCATCGACACCTTCGACTGCGCCACCCCGACCCGGCTGGCCCGCCACGGCACCGCGCTCGTCCCCGATCCGGCCCGACGCTGGCGTCTCGACGTCACCCGCGCGTCCGAGAACGAGCGCCGCGATCCGCTCGTTCCCGGCTGCCCCTGCCCCGCGTGCGAGCGCCACACCCGCGGGTACCTGCACTACCTGGCGCGAGCGAAGGAGCTCACCGCCGTGCGGCTGCTGGTCATGCACAACCTCACGTTCATGCGGAAGCTGATGGAGGGCCTGAGGGAGGCTGTGACCGGCAACCGGCTCGACCGCTACGGCGAGGCCCTCGCCCGCGGCGTCGCGCCCTACTGAGCCGGCTGCTCCACGTTCTCCTCGATCAGCTCGCGGACGCCCTGGATCTGCTGGTCGATCTCGGTCTCCTCGACCGCGGGGACGGGCGGCCCCGGGTCCGACCCGGACAGGGTCGTCGCGAGCGCTACGCCCACGCCGATCAGCAGCACGACGAGCGCCAGGGCGATGAGTCGAAGCCGCTTCCTTCGACGCGCCGCGGGCGTCGATGTGCGCGCCGGGGCGCTCGGCTCGGCGGCGCGCCGAGCCGGGGGCGCCGGCGCTGTCGTGCCGGTCGTGGGCCGGCGGGTGAGCGCCTGGGTGGCGCCGGTCGTGCTGAGCGCCTGGGTGGCGTCTACGTCGGAGTGGTCGCCGAGGCCCTGGGTGGTGTCCTCCAGACGAATCGTCGCGTCGGTGGCCTCGTTGTAGAGGCCGGCGTCGAAGGCCTCGGCCATGTCGAGGGCGGAGGCGTAGCGCGCGTCCTGGTCGCGCGAGAGGCACACGAGGATCGCCCGGTCGAGCGCCTCGGGCACGTCGGAGCGCAGGGCGGACACCGGGTCGATCGCGTCGTTCTGCTGCTTGAGCGCCAGCTCGGTCAGCGAGGTGTACTCGTGCGGTAGGCGGCCGGTGAGGAACTGGTAGGCGCACACTCCGAGCGAGTAGACGTCCGAGGGCGGGCCCGCCTCCTCGCCCCGCGCCTGCTCGGGAGAGAGGTAGGCGGCGGTGCCGAGCACCGAGCCGACCTGGGTGATCCGGCTCTGCTCGGCCGCCTTGGCGATGCCGAAGTCCGCGAGCTTCGTGGCCCCGGTCTCGTTCGATACCAGGAGGTTCCCGGGCTTGACGTCGCGGTGCACCACGCCGGACCGATGGGCGTAGTCGAGCCCGTGACAGGCGTCGCGGACGGCGTAGACCGCGCTGTCGACGTCGAGCGTCCCGTGGTCGCGCAGGAGGTCGGCGCACGATGGACCGTCCACGAGCTCCATGACGATGTAGTGGCGCCCCGACTGGGAGTCGTGCCCGGAGTCGAAGACCTGGACCACGTTGGGGTGCTGGAGCTTCGCGGCCGCGAGGGCCTCGCGGCGGAAGCGGGCCACGAAGGCCTCGTCCTCGGCCAGGTGCTCCGCGAGGAGCTTGATGGCCACGGGCCGCTCGAGCACGGTGTCGGTCGCGTGGAAGACCGTGGACATGCCGCCGGCCCCGAGCCGGGAGTCGATGCGGTAGCGCCCGGCGACCTCCGTGGGGGTGGTCACCGCTCCGCTCCGGGGATGACGATCTCGCCCGCTTCGTCCGGCGGCGGGACGCCGCCCGTGTTGCCCCCGGCACCGTCCCCGTCCCCGGCACCGCCGTTGCCGTTCCCGTTGCCGTTGCCTCCGCCGTTCCCGTTCCCATTGCCCTTGTCCTTTCCGTCGTCCGGATCGGGCTCGGGATCGGGCTCAGGCTCCTCCTGGGTCTCGGTCGGCTGCTCCTCGGTGGTGGTCGGCGCCGGCTCCGTCGTGGTGGGCTCGGGCGTCGTCTCCGTGGGAGTCGGCTCCGGCTCCGGCTCGGGCTCGGGCCGCTCGCGGCACGTCTCGTCGATCAGCGTGCCTAGGTTGTCCACCGACTCCGACAGCGCGTCGCGCACGTTCTGGTTCACGTCCGCCGGCAGGTTGGCCACGTTGCGCTCGATGCGGACGAGGTTTCCCTGCCGCGCGTCGATGCAGGCGCGGCTCTGCACTCGCCGCTCGGCCTCGTCGAGCTGCGCGATCAGGTACTGCGCGTCGCGACTCGGGATGCCGCGCGGCTCCTCGTCCTGCCCGCAGGCCGGGAGGGCCACGGCGAAGGCGACCACGACCGAGACGGCGAGCTTCCCGAAGGCCGACCGCCTCTTATCTCCCGCGTGCAGCGTCATTTACGTTCACTGTCCAAGGTAGAGCCTCTTGGCCAGCGCCTGAGGCAGTTCGGTCGCCTCGATGGCACGCGCGGCCTCGTCGACGGGGTATTCCACGCGATGCCAGGAAGCCCTCGCCCGTCCGAGGTCGAGCAGCATCCACGCGGCGCGGGGGTCGCCGTCGCGCGGCTGGCCGACTCCGCCCGGGTTGAGGAGCCACCTGCCGGTCGAGAGGTCGACCTCGGTCCCGCCCGGCGCGAGGCTGCCACGCGCGGTCCCGCCGTCGGGGCGCGAGAAGTGCAGGGCCACGTGCGAGTGCCCGATCGCCCCGATCCGGGCGTCCATCGCGTCCATGCACCCGCTGGCCTGCATGGTGGAGAGCACGTACTCCCACACCGGGTCGCGCGGGGAGGCGTGGAAGAGGCCGACCGGAGGGTCCGGCTCGTGCGTGGCAAGCCCGGACAGGTAGCCGCGAGCCTCGGCTCCGAGCCGCTCGGCCGTCCACGTTGCGGCGATCGCGGCGTTGGGAGAGAAGGTGGTGACGTCGAGGCGCCCGAGGGCCACGAGGTCGTGATTGCCCAGCAGACAGCGATCACAGCGCCGGCGGGCCAGGGCCACGCACTCGTCGGGCTGAGCCCCGTACCCGACCAGGTCGCCGAGGCACCACACCGCGTCGGCGCCCACGCGCTCGACGTCCTCGAGGACGGCCCCGAACGCCGGCAGGTTCCCGTGGACGTCTGAGATGATCGCGACGCGCGTGGGCGCCGCGCCGCTGGAGGGCCGATCCGGTCCACTTAGAGTCTCCGCGTCATGGGGGGCCATCGCTTCAAGGTGTCCGCGGCGCTCGCCGTGGCGGTGATGGCCGCCGGAGCGGCCACGCTCCTCCTTCGGCCCCGCGGCGCAGGCCTCGAGCCCGCCGCCGTGGAGGCCACAGCCTACTTCAGCGCCGGGGAGCTTGCGCGGGCAGAGGCCTTTCGCGGCCCTCAGCGGGTCCTCGGCATCGCCGGCATCCTCCTCTCCGGAGGGGCGCTCGCGCTGGTCGCGCTGCGTCCACCGGCTGGGCTGCGTGCGGTCCTCGGCCGCGCGGGCGCGCGACCGGTGCTCGGCGCCGCGGCGGTGGGGGCGGCCGGCTCGGTCGCCCTCGAGGTCCTGGGCCTACCACTGGGCGTGATCGCCCACTCGCGATCGGTCGAGTTCGGGCTGTCCACCCAGGCCTACGGCGGGTGGCTCGCCGACGCCGCCAAGGCCGCAGGCGTCGGCGCGGTCATGACCGCCGGTCTGGCGGCGGGAGGGGTGGCGCTCGTCCGGCGCTTCCCCCGGCGCTGGTGGCTCCCGGCGTCGGCGTCGGTGGTGGCGGTGGGTGTCGTCCTCCTTCTGCTGTCCCCGGTGATCGTCGAGCCGCTGTTCAACCGCTTCGAGCCGCTGCCGCCCGGCGAGCTTCGCGACCAGGTGCTCGACCTCGCACGGCGCTCGGGCGTCGACGTGGGGGAGGTCTACCGCGTCGACGCCAGCCGCCGGACGACAGGCGCCAACGCATACGTGGGAGGCCTCGGACCCACGAAGCGGGTGGTGCTCTACGACAACCTCATCGACGGCTTCCCGCGCGACCAGCTCCTCTCGGTGGTGGCCCACGAGCTCGGCCACCAGCGGGGCCGCGACCTCTACCGCGGCCTTCTGTGGCTCGCGCTGGTGGCGCCTGCCGGTGCGCTGCTCGCGCAGCGCCTCGCCGAGGCGATCGCCGGCGGCCGACCGGATCGCGGCACCCCGAGCTCGACACGCCGCGCCGGACGCTCGACCCTCGGCGCCCCGGCCGGTCTGCCCGCCCTCGCCCTCGCCGTCGCCCTGGTGTCCTTCCTGCTCGGCACCGCGAGCAACGCGCTGTCCCGCCGGGTCGAGGCCCGCGCGGACCTGTTCGCCCTCCAGGTCACCCGCGATCCGTCGGCGTTCATCGGCCTAGAGCGCGGGCTGTCCGTGCGCAACGTGAGTGACCCGAGCCCGCCGGCGGCCCTGCACCTGCTGTTCGGGACGCACCCGACGACGCTCGAGCGCATCGGCTACGGCCTGGAGTGGGAACGGGGCGGGCCCCGGTAGGGGTCCGGTTACTCCTCGAGCTCGGGGAGGTTGCGGATGCCCTCCCGCGTCTCCCACTTCGCGTAGTTGTCCTCCACCGCCTCGATCAGCTCGCGCATGCAGCGATGCGAGAGGTTGACGCGCGAGACCACCACCCCCGGCACCTCGTCGTCGTCCACCTCGTGGTCCACGCGCGCGAACGTGAGCGTGAACTCGTAGGGGGAATGCGAGACGTTGACGAAGTTCGCGTAGACCCCGGCCATGATCTCGGGGGACGTGTGAATGTTGATCTGCCGCTCGGGCGGTGTTTCGTCCATGCGGGCTATTATCGCAGCGCGCGTCGCCGCCCGACCGTCGGGCCCCGAGCCGCCCTTCCATGCGCATCCGCGTCGTAGCCGTCGGCCGCCTGCGCCCGCCGTTCGTCGACGACGTCCAGCACTATCACCGCCTGCTCGCCCGCCACGTGCGCGTCGAGTTGGTGGAGCTGCGCGACGAGGACCGCGTGGCCTCGCGCCTGCCGCCCGACGCGTTCACCTGCGTGCTCGACTCCGGCGGCGAGAGCCTCGACTCCGTAGCCCTGTCCGCGTTCCTCGAGGAGCGAAGGGCGTCGGGCCGGGATCTGTGCTTCGTGGTCGGCGGGCCAAAGGGGATCGAGCTCGGAGAGCCCGACATGCGGCTGTCGTTCGGCCCGATCACGCTTCCCCACCAGCTCGCCCGCGTGGTGCTGCTCGAGCAGCTCTTCCGGGCCCACAAGATCCTGGCGCGGGAGCCGTATCACTATTAGCGGCATGGAACCGTCCTCCGAGCCGACCGGACCGGCCACCGACCCGCTGGCCGACCTCCGGGCCGAGGTAGCGGCCGCCGCCGGCGAGCTCTCCGGTGGCGGCGGCATGTCCCCGCGTCTCGACCGCTCGCGGCGGCCGGAGTTCGGCGACTACTCGACGAACGCCGCGATGGAGCTCGCGCCCGTGCTCCGCCGCGCACCACGCGAGGTGGCGAACGGGCTGGGCGATGCGGTTGAGGCCCGCCTGGGCGATGCCGTGGAGCGGGTGGAGGTCGCCGGCCCGGGGTTCCTGAACCTGTTCATGTCCGACGTATGGCGCCGCGAGGCGCTGGGCCGGGTGCTCGGGGCGGGGGAGGGCTTCGGCCGCCCGGCGGACGGGGCGGGGACAGAAAGCGTGCTGATCGAGTTCGTCTCCGCCAACCCGACGGGGCCGATCACGGTGGCGAGCGGCCGGCACGCCGCCTACGGGGACTCGCTGGCGCGCGTGCTCGAGTGGGCGGGCCACCGCGTCTGGCGTGAGTTCTACGTGAACGACCGCGGCACGCAGGTGCGGCGCTTCGGGGAGTCGATCCGGGCCCGTGCCCGCGGGGAGGAGCCGCCGCCCGACGGCTACCGCGGCGCCTACGTGGCTGAGCTGGCGGCCGCCATCCCGGATGCCGCCGAAGCCGACCCCGAGGCGCTCGCCCGCGAGGGCGTCGAGCGGATGGTGGCGTGGGTGCGCGCGACCCTCGAGCGCTTCGGCGTCCGGTTCGACGCCTTCTTCTCCGAGCGCTCGCTGCACGACTCGGGCGCGCTCGACCGCGTGGCGGGCGTCCTCGAGGAGCGCGGGGAGGTGTTCCGCAGCGAGGGCGCGGTGTGGCTTCGCTCGAGCGCCCGGGGGGACGACAAGGACCGCGTATTGAGGCGCTCCTCCGGCGAGACCACCTACTTCGCCGCCGACGTGGCCTACCACGAGGACAAGCGCGCGCGGGGCTTCGACCGGGCCATCGATGTGCTGGGGGCCGACCACCACGGCTACGTGGGGCGCATGAAGGCGGCCTGGGAAGCGCTCGGCGGCGCCCCGGACGGCCTCGAGATGTCGATCATGCAGCTCGTCAACCTCACCGAGCACGGCCGGCGGGTGACGATGTCCAAGCGCGAGGGCGAGTTCGTCACCCTCGACGACCTGATCGACGACATCGGCGTCGATGCCGCCCGCTACTTCCTTCTCCAGCGCAGCCACGACACCACGCTCGACCTCGACCTCGCGCTGGCCCGTGAGCAGAGCCAGGAGAACCCGGTCTACTACGTCCAGTACGCGCACGCGCGGATCGCCTCGATCCTGCGCAAGGCCGGCGAGGACCGCGTGACGGGCGCGCTGGCCGCCGATCTGGCGCGGAGCCCGGAGTCGCTCCACCCCTCGGCGCGGATCCTCCTCGCGCGCCTGCTCGAGCTGCCGGCGGAGGTGGCCACGGCGGCGGTGCGCCGGGCGCCCCATCGATTCACGACATACTCGCTCGAGGTGGCCCAGGCGTTCTCGGCGTTCTACCGCGACTGCAAGGTGGTGGGCGCGGCGGAGGAGGGCGGCGACGAGGAGTTGCGCCTCGCCCTGTGCGTGGCGGCGCAGCGGGTGATCGGCAGGTCGCTCGCGGTGCTGGGCGTTTCTGCGCCGGAGGAGATGTAGGGCGGCGAAGTCTGGCCGGCGGGCGGGGCCGGCCGACCCATGCGGCGGGCCGGCGGCCGAGCCGACCTGCATAGCTCCACAGAACCGTCTCCTGTTGCTAGGGGTCGTAGCGCTCGAGGTCGGCGTCGAGCCGGGCGGCGGAGCTGGCGCCGATGTCCGGTGAGCCGGCACCGGCATCGGCGCTCGCCCCCGTCGCGCGCGCGGCCCCCACTCCCCGGCGCCGTCGCGAGCGAAGCGCGGTGAACGCAACGGCCGCGCCGCCACCCAGCAGGACAAGGACGGGCACGATGTAGGCGGCCAGGCCGAAGCCCTCCTCCTCGGGCGTCGCCAGCACCTCGGCTCCGAACTCGGCGGCGAGCGCGGCCTTGATCTGATCCTTCGACTCGCAGCGCTCGATCCGCTCGAGGATGAACGCGCGCTCGCGCTGGGCCTGCGGAGCCTCGGTGGCGAGCCCCAGCGTCGTGCCGCACACCGTGCACATGACCTCGTCCTCGAGGTCGGGGAGGTTGGTCTGGGGGCACGCTGCCAGGGCCACGCTTGGCGCGACCAGGAGCGCGATGGCGACCGTCACCAGAAGCGTTGCGAGCCGTCTTCCCACGGAGGTGAGACGGTAGAGCGCACCCGTTTCCGGGCCCTTTATGTGGCCTCGTCGGCATCCGGACGCACTCGCCGCGCCGGTAGACTGC